>Ga0136633_1000395_pt1 | contig 32928 bp, 14 predicted proteins | sample AntDrymeUQ832206_2_FD_105494 | JGI IMG/M metagenome (GOLD analysis project Ga0136633, IMG submission 105494) | Polar desert sand microbial communities from Dry Valleys, Antarctica - metaG UQ83 (22.06) | ecosystem: Environmental > Terrestrial > Soil > Desert | place: Antarctica: Dry Valley... | reverse complement strand
GGCGGCGAAGGGCTGAGGGCGATGCCCGAGGACGCGCTCGGCTACGCCGCCTTCGACGGTGGCCTCGGCGGTGCCGTACCGCTCGATGTGGACGGCAGCGAGCTCGGCGGCGTCGGTCCAGGCACGGCGGGCGATGGGCTGCTCGGGCGGTGCCCCGAGGGCGACGAGGAGACGACCGGGCGGGTTGATGGCGGCGCCGGCCCGGACTTCGAGGTCTCGGGCTAGCTCGGCTCGGCGGACGAGCGGGTAGGCGGTGACCTCGTCGGGATGCTGGTCGAGGTGGTCAGCATGTTGAGCAAGCTGGTTGGAGAGAGATTCGATCCGAGTATCGAGGCGAGCGAGCTGGTCATCGAGATGGTGGACCTCACGCTGGCCGGCCTGGTCGGTGCGCTGTGCGTGGGCGCGGCGGCGGGAGAGGAGGGTCTCTCGTTCTGCGGTCGCCTCGGCATGGTCTTCCGTCACGTTCTTGGGGCCGGCCGCCAGGATGCTCTCGATCCGGGTTCGTTCTGCTCGTAGGCGGTCGAGCGTCCAGCCGTGATAGCCGATGTGGGTGGCAGCGGCCTGGGGGTCGGCGTCGTGGGCGAGCGGGTTGGCTCGCTCACGTCCGAGGGCGGTGGCCACGGTGTCGAGCCCGGTCGCCTTGGCTGCATGCGCCTTGTGGCGGGTGTCGTCGTCGGCGGTGATCGTGCCGTCGACGAGGTAGAGGCGGGTCTCGGCGCGGCCGCGGGTGAAGGCGACGTAGCCCTCCTCGAAGCTGGCCTCGTCGCCAGCGAAGTAGGCGGCCCGTTCAAGGGTGGCGCCCTGGACGCCGTAGGTGGTCCGGGCGTACCCGTGCTCGATCTGGCCGGGAGTGTCGAGGTAGTCGGTAGGCAGGGTGATGCGGCCATCACGATCGAAGTCGACGGTCACGTTCCGCCGCTCGAGGTCGACGGCGGCGACGATGCCGGCCGAGCCGTTCTTGACCCAGCCGCCGGTGCTGGAGCGGAGGTGGGGCTGGTTGCGGCGGGTGACGACCCAGTCGCCGGCCTGGAGGTCGACGCCGGTCTCGGTGGTCAGGACCGGGCCGGTGAGGCGGCCGTGCTCGTCCATGAGGCGCCGGGCTCGACGGTTGAGCTCGGTGCGGACCCGGTTGGGGCCGGCGATCATCGGATCGGTCCCTCCAGCTTCGACGTCGCCGTGCCAGTGGGTGGCCATGAGGTCGAACGTCGCGGCGGCGGTCGGTGCGCGGTGGATGTAGCCGTTGGTGTCGTAGCGGGCCAGAGCGGCTTCGACCAGGCCCTGGCGGAACTCCTCGACGCCCCGTTGGTCATCGGCGCTCGTCTGGCGGTTGTTCTGGTCGAGCCGGATGAGCCGGTCGTCGGCCTGGTCGCAGAGGTGCTTGAAGAAGCCGCCGGTCTCGACGGCGCCGTGCTGCTTCGGGTCGCCGATCAGCTTCATTGACCCGCCCGCGTTTTGGACGTGGGTGGCCAGGCGGTGCAGGTCTCGGGTGCCGACCATCGACGCCTCGTCAACGATGACCACCGCCCCGGTCGGTAGCGGCTGGCGGTCGAGTTGGCGGAGGAGGCGGGCGATCGTCGAGGCCTCCCGCCCGGTGAGGGGCCCGAACCGGCACGAGTCCTCCAGCTGCGCGGCGGCCGTGGCGGCGAGGGCACACCCGACGACGGGGATGCCGTCGGCGACCAACGCCCCGACATAGGTGGCGGTTGCGTAGGTCTTCCCCGACCCCGGACGCCCGGAGACCGGTTGAATACAGGGCGCGTCCGACGCAGCAAGGCCTCTGACCATGGCGACCTGTTCGGCGTTGAGGGATGGTCGGCCAGCCAGGACCGCCTCGACAGTCTGCCCATCGGGTGCGGCGGGTGGTGCGTCGAAGCCGTCGATCGCCCATCGGCGCAGGTCGCCCTCGAGCTTCAGCAGCTCGGGGGTGGACCAGCGGGCCAGGTCGAGGTCGCGTTCTTTGTTGCCGCCCCTGCGCCACACCCACTCCCGGGCGGCGCCGTCAGGCGAGAGGGCCTGGGCCTGCCCGGAGGCGAGGAACCCGTCGACCAGTCTCTCCAACCCGGATGCGGTGCAGGTGGCACCGACGCGGTCGGCGACGGCCTCGACGACCTCTTTGCGGGTGAACGTCGACGCCAGCCTGGTCAGACCATCAGGCCCGGCGAGGAAGGCGTGGAGAGACTCCTCGTCGGGCGGAGAGGCCGGCTGGTCAGATTCCTTGACGCGACCGATGCAGGCGTCAACCTCGTCAGGGCCGAACCCGAGGGCGGCGGCTTCGTCTCTCCACTTGGAGATGAGGTGGTCGGGGTCCACGCCGTACTCCTTGGCCTTGCGGGTGGCCATGGTGGCGGTCTGATGAGCCCGGGCGGAGGTGTAGCCGGACTCGGCGACCATGGCCTCGATCTCGTCCCGCCGCTTCGAGAACGTCCGGATCACCTCGTTGGGAACCCCGTCGATCTCGGCCCACCCCTTGCGGACCTCGCCCCACTCGACGCCTAGGCGTTGGGCGAGCAGGTGGCGGAGGTGGGCCTGGTAGAGCATCCCCGCCGGCCGGGCATGATCGAACAGGGGTCGGCCGTCGATCGCCTGCCATCGCCCTTCGACGGTCCTTGTCAGGTTGGCGGTGACGACGTGGGAGTGGAGGAGGGGGTCGCCGGCCCGGCTGGTCCGGTGGTCGAAGGCGGCGGCGATCAGGCCGTCCGTCCCTACCCGCTCCAACTTGTGGGTCACCCGGCTCCGTCGGCGGGCGTAGAGAGCGTGCGTCTCGACGTAGGCCACCACCTCGTCGACCGCCTCACGATGGGCCTGGCGGATCTCTCGACGCAATGGCTCGGGGCCCAGAGCCCACAGGACGGAGACCGACTTCGGTGGGCGCAGGGTCAGGTCGTAGCCGGGCCTGGCCTTCTTGGACAGGTAGGCGGCCTCGAACCGCTCCAGCTCGGGAACCTCGATCCTCCACTGCGGTGGTCCTCCCGACCGGGGGGCGTGGCGGCCGACGAGGTACATGGGGGGCCGGTCCTTGGCTTCGCCTGCCCAGAGGAGCTGACGGACCCGGCCGACCGAGATCCGCAGACGGGAAGCGGCCCTGGCGACATCGACGCTGCCGTCGTCGAAGAGGGTGCCCTGCTCGGGCCCCGGGGTTCGGTCGGCCGGCGGTCGCTGCTCCCGCGGGGGTGCCAGCTGTTCCCCGCTGAACGGGTGGCGCCCGTCGAGGACCGCCCGGAAGTGTTCCGGTTCGACCTGGCCCTCCAGCCCGAGCGACGCGGCGAGGGAGCCGACCCAGCGGCCCGGGCTCTCGCCCTTCCCGGTGTAGTAGTCCTCGGCCGAGGTGGCGACCTCCCCGACGTAGTAGTCAGCGGCCCCCGGCGACAGCTTCCCTATGTTGAGCACGACGCGGACCGCCCTTCCATGCCCTCCATACGGCCCGGAACGAGAGGCGAGCGCGACACGCCGCCTTGGCTTCGCTCCTGTCGCTCAGCGATAGGTGCAAGTCTGTGTCGGCTGGAATGGGTGTCTTGGAGAGACCGTTTCGGGGCTGGGCGAGCCGGCTGAGGGACCGGAACGAGGCGGTGTGGCGGTGAAGGCGGGAGACGAAGATGCCGGCGTCGATGCTGCGGGCGACGGCCGGGTCGAGGGGGATGGTGGCGACGACGGGGATGCCGAGCACGTCGGTCACGTCTCGCTCGGACAGGGACCGGTTGGGTTCGGTGACGACGATCACGCCGTCGTAGGCGACGCCGCTGGTGACCAGGGTGGCGAGGGCGACGTAGCAGGGGCCCCGGAGCACGGCGTAGCGCTCCACGCCATCCTGGGGGTCGGCCGGGCCGCCTGAGGGCTCCTGGCGGTCACTCGGGCGAACGGGGGCTCGGCCGCCGTCGATCACCACGGTGTCGTAGGAGGCACCCGCTGCTGCGGGGGCGCTGGTCGCCACGTAGGTGAGGTTCGGGCAGACGTCGATCCACTCGTCGTCGAGGGCGAGCGGGACGCCGACCAGCGCGGCGGTGGCGGCCGGATCGTCGGAGCGGAGCAGCGTCGGACCGTGACCGGCTGCGAGGACGGCGAGTGTGGCGGCGACGGTGCTGGTGCCTTGGCCGCCACGGGCGCCGGTGAGGATGATCGTTCGGGTCATCGGAAGACTCCTTCGGTGTCGGGCAGCTGGGTGGTCGGAGCGGGGACAGGGATGGTCGGTTCGGAGCGGGGGATTCGGACCTGTCCGTCGAGGTGGTCGGCGGGCGGTGAAGGGGCTTCCCGAACCCTCGTCCGCCCGCCGACGATCTGGCCGGTGCTCATGCCGGGCACCGGGGCCGAGCGACCCTGGCCTCGACGACGTGAGGTCCGGCGATGCCGTCCGGGTAGTCGAGCCGGTGCTGGACGGCCAAGTGGCCGGGGAGCCGCTCGACGGCCTTGTCGGTGAGCGCCGGGATGACAATGCGGACGGCCAGGACATCGCGGTCATGGTCGACATGGGCGAGCCGGAAGTCGACGAGCCGGCCGATCGTTCGCCGAACGGTCGAGTTGCGGCCACCGGGGGCGCCGAGGCCGAGGCTGCGAGCGAGCGGCTCGACGGGCAGCCACAGGCCGCTGTCGCTGGCGTCCGCCAGCCAGCCGGCGATGCGGCGCAGCGCCCAGGTGGCGGAAGGGCCGAGCCCCGGGAGCCAGTAGGTCTCGACGTAGCTACCGGCCGGGTCGAACCCTGCGGTGAGGGTCGGGTCGTGCCAGGCGACCGTCGGGATCAGGTCACGGCCGTCCAGCCACGCCAGCGTGGGCTGCGACTCGGGTTGCGGGGTGGTCATGGGGAAACCTCCAAAGGTGTGTGGAACTACCAGACACCAGGCCCCGGGTGGCTGTCAAGAGATTCCAGACTGATGGGCCAAGAATCCTTGACACGTACGTGTCAAGAACCTGGGTGGAGCGGTCTCTGCCGGGTTCAGGCGGCACTCGGCATCGGGCTCGGCGGTCTGCTCGGTGACCGGGTTGGTGGGCCAGCCGTAGGCGCCGAGGAAGGCGAGGTGTGCTGCGGCGGCCTCGCCGTGGCCGATCGGGTCGTAGCCGACGGCCTCGTCCCCGGCGGCGAGGCGAGAGCGAGGCACGCCCGGTCCCGCTGGCCGGTGCCGGCAGCGGCGTAGGCGGCCAGCACGGCCCGGTGGTCAAGCCGGTCATGGGTGGCACCCGAATGCCGACACGGCGAATCTGTTCGGGCTCGCAGCGCGTTCGACTCCAGCAAAGAGGGTGCGCTGTCCGGCGACCACGACTTCATGACCTCGCACCCATGAACGAGCCGCCGCCAGGCAAGTCTGTGTCTTCTCAGGGGTGCCGTTCCGGGCGGAACCCGCCCGGCTGCTCCGTCAGCCAGCCGGCCAGCCTGCGCAGCGCCGAGGGTTTGACCGCTCACCCGCCGACAGAGCTGGCCGGCCAGCTTTTACGAGGCAGGTACTCGGATTGCACCGTCTACGGCGGCGAGCCATCCGACCTCGACAGCCCAGGCGATGACCTCGTTCAGGTAGTTGCGAGCCGCCGCCGGCACTCGTTTGAGGCCGAACTCAGCGGCTGTCAGTGTAGCGAGCTCCTCAACAGAGATCGCGACGCCGTTGGTGACGATCTCGAACATGGCGTTCACCAGTTCCTCCGGGGGCACGATGTCAACGCCTGGCGGCGCGCCGTTGGACAGCTCGGTCCGGTACTCGTCATAGCTTGCTGGGTCCTGGTCCGGCCGCCAGACGAACTCTCCGAACTCGCCCTCGATACGGAGGTTCGCGGGGATCACGTCAATGATGGCGTCCAGACGGTTCTGCCGCACCCGCTCGAGCCCGAACTGCAGGGCGACGGTGTAGGCGACGAAGGCCGGCGGGACAGGAGCATCGCGGCGGATCACCTCTTGGATCGCCTGGAGCACCAGCTGCCGGGGACCCGGCTCAGCTATTCGATCAAGGACCTCCCGCGTCCCCAGCACCTCGTAGGGGAGCGGTTCGCCGAGTGTCACTGAAGATGGATGGGGTACAGCTCCAACCGACGGCGTCTCAGACTCGACCGGCAGGGTCGCAACCAGACCGGGACCAGCCGCCCCCTTGCTGTCCGATCGCATCGATGTGTCGGCTGGCATCGTCTCCTGCGCCGTCGCTGCCGATTGGAAGGGCAGGCCGGGCGGGCGAGCCGCTTCCTGTTGAGCCACCGCGATGACAACGTCCTCGGAAGTCTCCGTACCTTCCGCGTTGTCACCAGCTGCGCTGGCAGTTACCGGGGGTGGCGGCGCCGCCACCGTCGCATCGACGGCGGCGACGATAATGTCGATCACCTCGTCTCTCGCATTAAGCCACATAGGGAACCAGATCCGCTCGATCTTGGCCCAGCCCATCGCACCGCAAAGCACAGAACGAGGCAAAACTTCGCGGTCGTAGACCGTCTTCTTGGCAGCCCATCCGGGCCCGTCAAGGAGCACCGCTACCTTCCAGCCATCGTCCCCGGGCCTGCTGAGGGCGAGATCGATGCGGAAGTCGGATAGTCCAAGGTTCTCCTGCACGCGGAGGCCACGAGCGCGCAGCGCATCTGCAACCTCACTTCGATGAGCATCGGGTGCAGTCGGAGCGCGGAGCACGAGGTCACCGGACTGCCTTCCCCCGTCGCGAGCAGCAAGTAGGTAAGTCCTGAGGAGCTGAACGCCGAGCGATGACATCTCCGAGAGTTGCATCTCCTCTGGCTCGAATGAGCAAAAGACTACGACCTCCTCACGTGCGCGAGTCACCGCAACGTTCAGTCGGCGCTCACCGCCGAGGCGGTTCAACGGCCCGAAGTTCAGCGGCATCCGGCCGCGCTGCGACACGCCTGCGTCGTCCGTTGTGATCAGCGGCGAGAAGGCAACGGAGATCATGACCACGTCCCGCTCGTCCCCCTGGACACTCTCGAGGTTGCGAACGATAAGGCCGTTCTCGCCATCGTCCTCGACGAGGGCCTTAACCCTGTCGTTGCTGCTCGCCTCCAGCAGGTTGAGGATGAGCTGCTGCTGCTGGATGTTCAGCGTCACCACGGCGATGCTCTGTCTGGTCGTCTCTGGGTCGCTCACGCGACGGATGATCTCGGCGACCATCGCCTTGGCCTCAACAGGATTCGTTCGCAGCGAGTCACCGCTGCCAGAGCGCAGGAAGGCACCGTCGACACGTCGCCATCCAATGGGAGAGTGGTCGCTTCCCAGCGGGGACGGGAACGTGGTCAGGCGCCCGTCGTAAAAGTTCTGGTTGCTGAATGCGATCAAGGCTTCGTGACGACTCCGGTAGTGACACCGAAGGTCGCGCTTAGGCATGTTGGACTCGACGCATTCGGAGAGGATGCTCTCCATGTCGATGTAGAGGTTTTCGTCCTCCGGGTCTGCCTCCGCCTCTGCGTCGGGGCCACCGCTACCACCGAAGCGCGTGGGCGGCATCTGCTTGGTGTCGCCGACGACAACGAGCGCCCTGGCCCGGCCGATGGCTCCCATGGCGCGGGCGACCTCGATCTGAGAGGCCTCGTCGAACACGACGAGGTCGAACATGATGGAGCCAGGTGGGATGAACCGACTAACGGAGTCAGGACTCATCATGAAGCATGGCGTGAGACTCGGGAGGATGTCGCTGTACTGCTCCACCAGTCCTCGAATAGACAGCTTCCGCGATTTTCTCTGAAGCTCTTGCTCGAGGGCGCCCCACCGCCCGATGCGCTTGCCTCTGTGCATCGGCCTGCTAGCAACGAGGTCCGCCGGGATCTGGTCTCGCGTGAGCAGACGCCTTCGATGGTTACGCGCGGCGAAGTCCTCGATCCGTCTGTCGTGGGCGAGGCCATCGAAGAGATCGATTCGGCCCGCCTCCAGTCGCTCCTCGAGAGCGACATCGATAAAGCCGAGCCGGAAGCGGTCGAACAACTCGGAGGCACGGAGGTCACCGCAGAGCACGCCGTCGGCAAGGACTCCAAGCCCAGCGTCCCTAAGTGGCTCGACAGCCGTAGCGATCTCCGTCCATCGCTGCAGACCGAGCAGGCGGGAGCCGTCGGTGGTCCATCCTGACTCGGAGCGGATCCACGCCTTCCAGAACGTGTCGCCATTTCGCCACCTAGCGATGGATGCCTCCTCCGCCCCGAGCGCGCTGAAGAGCCAGCTCCACGCGTCACCTGCGTACCGGAGCGCCTCGACGAACGTTTCGTCCGGGACCCATCCCGCAGCAAGCGCAGAGCGCGCTGTCGACGCCGCAGGCGAAGCCATCGCTCGTGCCTGACCGGGGAGCTCGGTCAGTACTTGGCGCACGAGGGTCAGGTCACCCGTGTCGAGCGGTGACCATGCTCCAGCCAGGGACGCCCCGGGAAGATCGGCAACCACTCGGTGGGCTTCGGCGAGCTGGGGCCTGGCCGCAGCGACGTGTCGCAGCAGGTTGAGGAGGGAGGCCGCATCCGGAGGCTCCGCAACAAGCAGGGGCGCGACGAGCCCTACGAAGGCACGCTCTTTCCTACTACGGGACAGGAGCCCAGCGTCCGCAGCCTCCTGGCCAGCTACGAGGAGGGGCCCGAAATCGACATCCAGCGAGAATGCCGATGCGCTGAGCACGTGCAACGCGGCCGCTTGTGCTGCAACCACGGCGTCGAGGCGGTCAAGCGCTCGATCGCGCTCTATCGACCACGGAGGCGCGGCGACGGTCGCGAGGTCGCTGTCCGGGAGCAGCCTGCCCTGCCGCCAGAGGTCGATGATCTCCAAGACGGACGAACACGCAGCTGCATCGGCGAGCCGCTCGGCCACGTCAGCGCCCTGCGCCGCGAGGGTCGAGCGCACGCGGGCGAGTTGGTCGACGGTCGAGTGGATAGCGGCCCTATCGAGCAGGTCGAACGACACTGGCCCGGCAAAGGACCATGGCAGGCCCCGCTGCAGCGGCGCTGCGCCGACGACGCGAGGAAGGTTCAGCAGCGCCTCCTGGACGTTAGGCAGCAGGTCCTTCGCGTGCTCGACGAACGAGCGGGGGACCTCGACGGGTTCGGCCACCATCGCCATGCGCTCCTGGTGAGCGGTCCACGCTGAGTGGCCTGCGGGTCCGACTGAATGCATTGCTTCGCGGTAACCGTGCAGGGCGGCGCCATCCGCGAACCAGGCAGCGGTGGTCTCAGCGAGCGCTGCGGTGCGATCAACAGGTACGAAGTCCAGCGAGGCTCGGATCTGTTCCCGAATCTGCTCGGGCCTCGATCCCTTGTCGTGGAGATCGAGGCAGAAGGTGGCGAGCCCAACGTCTGCGATGCGCTTCTTCACAACCTGGAGCGCGGCCTGCTTCTCAGCGACGAACAGCACCTTCCGACCAGCAGCGATGTTCGCCGCGAGCAGGTTGGTGATCGTCTGGCTCTTGCCGGTCCCGGGAGGTCCTTCGAGCACGAACGACCTGCCTTGGAGGGCCCACTCGACCGCTTCCTGCTGTGAAGCATCGAGCTCGCCAGGGCACCGCAGTTGCATGGCATCGAACGGAATCGCCCTATCCTCGTCTTCGAACGACTCATTCGGCGTCTCGATCAGGTGGCGAGCTACGGGGCTCTCCATGAAGGCCTGCCAGTGGTCGCGAAGGTCCTTCCACAGCCGGAACGTCGCGAAGTTAAGGACCGCGAGATAGGCGTCCTCGTTGACGACGGCGTCTCGGATGTTCGCCTTTCCGAGCGATAGTCGGATGCTTCCGATCATCCGGTCGACATCGATTCCGGACGTGTCGACCACAGGCCGCTCCAGATCGTCTAAGACGATCCCGTAGGTCCGCCTGAGCTTCTCCAGGAGGCAGTAGTTTGGGACGACATCCGCAGCATCCCCGACCTCGATTTTGAAGCCGGTCCTCGCCTTGCCCGTGATGCGGACGGGGACGAGGAACAGAGGCGCTCTTCCCTGATCGATCTTACCGCGTGCTGACGGGCTCTGTTCGGCCCACGCCAGCGTGCCGATCGTCAGGAAGAGGGTGTTCGCTCCTGTCTGTGTCTCGATCTCGCGTGCCTTCCGGCGTAGCCCACCCAGGGATTTCTCGAGCGCCTTGCTGTATGCGACCTCGAGCACCGACCCGACGAAGCTGTTCACTTCAGAGCGTGGGGCAGAAGGGTTGTCTTTTGCCACCTTCTTCAGGTGGTGCGCTAGATCCGCCTCGTGCTCCGCCAGAGATGGGGAGTACAGGCGGCCAGAGTCGGTCAGCTCCTGGGCCTGAGCGGCAGCATCTGCAGGATCACGGAGGAGGGCAGCTGGAGCTTGCGTGGCGACACGCAGGTCGAACGATCCGACCGACATAAGGCGGTCCTCGAGCGCACTGAGGAGGCCGTCTGGCATCTCGAATCGGTGCACGCCGGTCGTGCCGCGTGGCCCACCCAGTCGGAGGAGCGGATTGGCATAGCTCAGATCCAGGAGGCTCCTCAGCCAGGCTCGAACCCGGGGCGGAGCACTCTCGTCTGGCGCCCGTCTTTGAATTTCACCGAAAGGTTCGTCCTTAGCCCGACGCGCTACAACGTCGACCGGTATGAGCGGTTCGCTGACCAGCTCATCAGGGGTCGCTTCGGCGGCGAGCAGTCCCTGCGACGGGATCGGGGGGACGCCGTGGAGCCGGGCGTAGGCGACGTTGACCAGCCCGCGGATCTCGCTTGACCTTGTCGTGAAGTAATCTCTTCGCAACGTGCAGGCCTCCTCGAAGCTCACCGTGTCGCGGTCTGACGTAAACGTCGTTGTCTCCACAGGCTGCAAGACACCGAGGCCGAACAGTGCAGCTACTTCGTTCGGATTGTCGACGACGGAACGCTGGAGCAAACGGTGTGCTTCCTCGGTCAGCTCCTCGGTAAGCTGGTAGGCGGCGAATGCGTGACCCGCGACCACGACGATGTGAGCTGCGAGGCCAGCAGCAGTTAGACAGGAGACGTAGAGGACCGACGAGTCGAGGCACGTTGCCGCACGCTCGAGCTGGACTATCTCTGGTGTACGCACCTTCTGCCCGTAACCTTCGAAGCTCGCGGGCGGGTCGGTGTATCGCAGGTTCAGCTCGCACAACGCGTCGTAGATCGCAGCAGCGACCTCGTGGGCACGGTTTGGGCCCGACTGGTAGCCCTGGGTGGAGTCGCTGCCGGTTCGCTCGAGGAGCAATGTGCCGGCGCGGCTCAGAACAGAGCGGACTGTGCCGCTGTTCGGCTGGACGAACGCAGCGAGTGAATCGAAGTACTCGGGCCGGTACATCCACTGGTTGAACGCCAGAAACGTGATCGACGATCTGACCTCACCGACTATGACACCGGCGTGGCGCACGGTTACAACGAGATCCGCGTTGAGCTGCTCGTCCAGGAGCGCCAAGGCTCGATGGTTCGGGCGAAGGCGGATGTTGTTCAGGACCCGACGATCGCCCGGCTCGAGATGTGGGATGGCTACATTTACAGCCTGAAGAGGCTGGATGCCCGCAGCGCTCTCCACTGTGACGTGCAGGATGAGATCGTCCGAGCTGGCCGAGAGGTTGACGTTGCGGAGCGTGATCGATCGCAAGACGGACCGATGAGCTGCCGCGTAGTAGTACGTGTCGATCGCGTCTACATCGACGTCCACGTGGGCCGCTGTTGCGATGTCACTCATTCGACCGCTCGCTCACTTGGCCATGCCGCTCCACGTTCGCACGGCATGGCTCGCAGTCGTGCTCAGCGACCGTGGCTGGCTTCCTGCGATGCCGTCGGACTGTCGAAGGTCGCGGGGACGCCATCGGACGGCGCCATGAGACATGAGCGGCCCCCCCTTCGATCCATACAGCGAATGGTAGGCCACCCGCTCGTTGACGCACTCGTCCGAGGTCCTGCCGCTCGGTAACTAGATGTCCCGTCTCACCGTCGAAGTGCGCGTCGAGGTGGCGGCGGTGAGCGCTGTCCTCCTTTGCTCGTAGTTGCACGCGACGTTGGTTCCCCACGACGTCATTATGACCGAGCGGAGGGAGGCTCGTCGCCGGCTGAACCGGGCGCGATGCGTTCCGTCCTCGGCGATACAGGATCAGCCCGACTGGGCAGCATCGGCTCGCAGCCTTCCCAGATCGCTGTCGACGTCCGGCGCCTCACCGCTGCGCAGTCGATCAAGAAGGCAGTCGACCGTGCGGCGCAGCTCCTCCTCGAGCGCAGGCGGCACCTTCCCGGCGTAGGCGTTGACCAGGGAGTCGTAGTACCAGGCGTGTCTTGCAGGATCGGACTGGTTGAAGCGCGACCACAGCTCGGCGCCCACTGACCGGTGGTCAGCGAGGATGCACCGTGCGTTGTGGAGCTTGTCGCAGGCTGACACCAGTAGGACCCGCTCGTCGGCATCTGGGAGTGAGCGGAGGTAAGCGGCCTTCCTCGTGCGCCAGTCCGCTTTCTGCTCGTTCTTGGTGGTGTCGACCACGCTGTCGGAGAGGTGCTCGACGAGGTCTGCCACGTCCGAGCTCAGCCCTCTGATCCTCTCGAGCATTGCGAGACCGCCCGCATCCTCGACCGCGTCGTGGAGCAGAGCGGCAGCGACCTGCGTGTCGTCACCGCCGTGCTCGAGGACCAACGCAGCCACCGACCACAGATGTGACACGTACGGGATGGTTGTGCCCTTGCGGAGCTCGCCCTCGTGAACCTCGACGGCAAGGTTCCAAGCGTCCTTCACGAGTGTCAGGTTCTGCCAGGGCTGGTCTTGCGTTCGTTGCGGCACATCTTCCACCGTACGTGCGGTCCGCTGAACCGGGTCGGTCCACCGCGACGGCAGCCGAGCCGTGGAGGCTGAGCGCCACCAGTTGGGCGCGCCGTTCGAACACGCCACGCAAGCTGCCCCGGTCGGGGTCGGCCACCACGACGCCGGTGTTGCCGTTGTATACGCGCCGCCGGCGTACCGACCATGAAGCTGCAGGTCAACGACGGGAACCGTGCACTGAGCCTGCCCTTCGTCGCCATGACACGTGCTCGCAACGGCCTCTTCCTCTTTACCAAATGGGGATCCCACCCCGCTGCTTGACTCCTTGACCACTTCGAGGTCGTGGACAGCTGAGTCCAGCGGCTACCCTCGCTTCCACGCTGGCGTTCATCGGGGGGCTGCATGTCGATCGACTCGGGCAACATTGCGCTCTCGGCAGCCGGGGGTGAGCTGGACAAGACCGCTGCAAGGATCGCTGTCGAGGTCCGACATGCCAGCAGATCGGGTCAGAAGACGCTCACGAAGGTGACGTCGCTGGTCCACGCCTTCCGAGGCCCAGAAACCTCAGTCGGCATCGATGATGTGGTGGCCGCGTTACGAGGTCAGAGCCTTAGGATAGATTCAGGCTGGCGTGATGGAGAAGGTTTGAACATCCGCCGTCCCGGCGTCTTAGAGCTCTCGGCTGACAACGGAGATGAAGCGCTGTCAGCATCGTCCGGATGCGACGAAACGATCAGGGTGAGCCACTGGAGTTCGGACTCGGTGGGCTACGAAGAGCCCCTCTCTCTGGCGGTCGGGCCAGCACGACCCGGCGTTGTCACGTGGTTCGATGTCGACCCTGCCATTTCTTCTCGATTGACAGGGTCCACCGCTGACAACAACACAGCTTTCATTGCGCCGGATGGTGTCCGCGAAGCGTCCGAGCAGCGCGTGAAGAGCGTCTGGCAGGCATTGGGCCGAAGTTGTCCGGGGCTGAAGGAGGACATGATCCGCGACTTGTTGCGAGCCGACTTGCAGCCCAAGGTCGAGACGTACGGCAACGAGAGGGACGGCGTTCGGTCCGTATCGGTTTTCGCGGTAGTCGCTCGCGAACTTCCCAACGACCTCGATGCCGACGGCGTCTCGGAGGCACTGGTCTTTCAGCTAGTAGAGATGCTCGTAGGGAACGGTTGGCTGGTGACCTGTTGGCATTCGAGCCGGACGTTCCGGGGAAGCAGCGAGGAGCAGCCCGGTCCCCATATGCTACGGGAGACGTTCAACAGCCATGTGCGCTACCGGTGGAGGGAAGCGGAACCGAAACCGTTGGACGGGAAGAGCTCAGGTGATCTCGGCCTCTATTTAGCTCGCTCCTTAGCGGCGACCTACGGTGCTTCGTATCGGATGATGGAGCGATGGGTCGAATTGTGGGAAGTCAACTTTTTCAAGTCCCTCGGCGGGCGACCTGACAGGGCGAGCCTGTTGAGGGAGGCGGCCGAGGAAATCAGCAACTCCTTGTCAATGGTGGCAGAGTTTCGTCGGCGCATCAGTGCTCTCGAGCATGCCCGTTGGTCCACGACAGACAAATGTTGGTTCCCACGTTTGACTGATCATGGGAATAGCGGCGTGAAGGAAGAAGACCGAAGCGAGCAGGCGAAGGGCCTGGAGACGTACATCCAGTCGGAGGAGAAGAAGTTGACTCGCCTGTCGGCGGATATCCGTGCCGACATGGACCTCTTGATGTTGCAGAGCGCCGCCACGCAGCAGGCCAGTAGCGAGCGGCTTCAAAGCCGGCTCGGGCTGGTGACCGGTCTAGTTCTTGTGCCCACCCTGGTCGTCGGGATGTTTGGCGCTAACACGGAGCTTCCGGGGCGCAACAACTGGCTCGGGTTCGAGTTGATGCTCGCCTTCATGGTTATCTCAGGTGTCGCCGTATACCTCTCCATCCGGAAGTTGACCCGCGATCAGGTTGCTCGGAGTCGATCTCGCTCTTCGGGCCGAGGGTCCCAAGGGTCAGCCAGGACCGGCGTCGATTGACTACCATTGACGCCCAGTGTCTAAGCGAGTGCGGAAGGGAGCCGCAGCGCTAGGCGTGCTGTAGCTCGGCCGCCCGTACCTGCACGAGTTCGGCGAGTGCGGTGAGCGCCTCCTCGGCTTGCGATGGCGTGCCACTCAGGTCGAGGGCGTGGGTTCGGAGCGACGTTCTCACGTGATTGACGATGATCTTCCGGTCTGGCACCGACCCGTCCACCTGGCAGTAGATGAGGAGGCCCTCGCGCAACCCCAGGGATGTAGCGTAGGCAAGGATCTGGTAGTAGTCGGCGTTCCTCGCAAGCCCTGAGCCGGTGAGCTTGTACTTCACGTCGGCGACGTAGACGCGGTCGTTGCCGGCCCATAGCTCGAGGTCGGGGTACATCGGGACCTTCCTGTCGGTGCCGAGGTATTCGGGGCGCTCGGCCACGACCCGGAGGCGGCCACGCAGGTGACGGGTCAGCCGATGGGTTACCCAGTCCTGGAACAGGACGTTCATGTCGACGGTGAAGGCGCTGGCGTCGGCGTTGCCGACCCGGTCGATCAGGCTCAGGTTGCGCAGGATCAGGGAGGCCAGGCGCAACGGTTGCCGGTAGTGGCGGTTGAGCCTCGTGTAGACGACACGGTCGATGGCATGCACGTCGATCGGTAGGTCGGCGACCTCTTCAAATCGGCCCAGGCTGTGGGAGAGGGTGCGTCGGGTGACCGGTTGCACGCCCGGGACGCTAAGCAGGCGTTGGAGCGCCGCCCGCAGCACCCGGTTCTCAAAGATGTCGGAGGTGTACTCGTCGAAGTCGCAGGGCACCGGCGCCGGGAGCCCTGGGTGGCGGACGACGTGGCCGATGTTGATCCGTCCGCGGAGGGTGTGGAGTCGGTCGAACTCGTGACGGTACGAGCGCACCAGGCCGTTGCCCACCGTCTGCTCGACCGAGCGGGCGAACAGCTGGGCGATGGCGGCGAGCAGGTTGCGGTCGGATCCGAAGGAGAAGGTCTTCCGGTCGAACGCCCCGGCGGGCAGGCCGACGTCGAGCATCAGGAACAGGTTGTGCATCGGCACCTTGGGCCGGACGAGCAGCTCGACCTCCGGCGTGACGAACACGCCCACGTGGCTGGTGGCCGTGACCAGCCACGTGCCGGCTGCTGATCCAACGCTCACGGACAGCCGCTTTCCGGCAAGCTCGGCGAGAAGGCGGGCACCTTCACCGGTGAGCGTGATCTCCCGGGCCTCCCACTCCCGCAGCTCGACCGGGCCACCCATCAGCTCAGCCCTCGGACGCAGGGCTGGTGACGGGGGCGAGGTCGGCCGCCACCGGCTCGCGCTGCACATCCGTCCGGAACCGCTTGAGGACCTCGGCAAACTTGTACCGGGCGATGCGCTCCGGCTCGCCGAAGAGCTGATCTTCCACGAAGGGATAGATGTTGTAGGCCCAGATGCGCCCGAGGGCGGCCTCGTCGAGGTCGTGGCGCATGAAGTGGCTGGGACCCAGTTGGAGGTGCGGCCCGCCCAGCTCGTCGACCAGCTCGGCGTTGACCATGTCGACAAGTTCGGCGATCCAAGCCGGCTCGCCCTCCCGCTCCAGCCACCGGGCCAGCAGCCCCTCCATGGGTCCGTCGTTCGGGAAGAACGGGACGAAGTGGAACCGCCGGCGTAGGGCAGCATCGATCAGGGCGATAGACCGGTCGGCGGTGTTCATGGTTCCGATGAGCCAGAGGTCCGGTGGAAGCTCGAAGGTGTCGTCGGGTCGGTAGAGGGTGCGGACGGCCTCGGCTCGGTACTCGAGGAGGAACAGCAGCTCACCGAGCACCTTCGGGAGATTGGCCCGGTTGATCTCGTCGATGATCATCACGTGGCGCTGGCCGGGAGCCTGCTCGGCCCTGTCGGCCAGGAGCGCCAACGGCCCCTTGGTCAGCCGGTAGCTGAGCTGGCCGTCCGTCTCCTCGGGCCGGTAGCCCTCGAAGAAGTCCTCATACGTCGTGGACGGGTGAAACTGAACGAGCATTCGCCGGTTCGGGTCCGGCGCCAGCACCCGGGCAAGCTCCCGAGCCAGGTAGGTCTTGCCGGTGCCCGGTGGGCCGTAGAGCACCACCTGGCCCTTGTCCTCCAGCAGGGCGACGATGTCCTCGAGCAGCGACTTGGGGACGAGCAGCCGAGCGGCTACCTCAGCCAAGGCATCATCGGGTTCGACGATTGGATCAATCCTGCGGGCGTTGAGCCAGTAGAGGAACTGCGCTTGGGCCCACGGGTCACCGGGGAAAAGCGGGTCGAGGCGGTCATGGAGGAGGTCGTTGGCGGCGACCTGGCGCTTGCCCCGGCTCAGGGCCGCATCGGGTAGTGGCAGGCCAAGCAGCTTCAGCATCCTCGCCTTGCCCATCTCCCCGGCAAAGGGGAACACGGGGAGGAATCGTTCTGGGGCAGTAATGGCGAGGAGCTTGAGGATCACCGACTCGCCCAGGCCGCTCACTCCCCGTTGCTGAGGATCGAGGAGGGCGTCGATGCGGCCCTCGACGGGATCGTCGCTCCAGCACAGGTAGTCCAGTGATCCGAGGAGTTCCTCGAGCTCAGCTGGGCTGGCATCCCTCAGGGTCCGGTTGAGCCCGGCCATAGGGCCCGGCCGCCCGTACCGGCCGGTGTTGATTAGGGAGCGCAGCTCGCTCAGGTCGCTGACCAGGAGCTCGCCAGGGGCCAGTGCCTCAGCCAGTCTTTCCCGGTCGGCGCGCTGGTGGTCGTCTTGGTCCGTGGGGTACCTGCGTTCGGCGAGAAATGCCGCCTTCAGGGCGAGCAGCTCATCCGTAGGCGGGGGCGTCGGCGCCGGCGGGTCGGTCTTGCCGTCCGTTGACTTGCCCTGCTCGGCGCTGATCAGGAGCGCATCGACGACCGGTTGAAGGTCAGACGTCATCTCGATGATCTGCGGGGCGAGCTCAGGCCGATCGAGCACCGTGTTACCAGGGAACCACCAACCGATGAGGCACTCGTGGCCGGAGCCGTCCTCCTCGGGATGCAGACGGCGATTCCCCGAAGCCACGGTCATGATCCTCGTGCCGGCAGGCATGAGCGCCTCGACGAGGCCCGGAACCTCCTCGTACCACCCGGGCCGGTAGTGCCCGCAGTAGACGCCGACGGCCACACCCTCCAGGGTCACCCACACGCGGATCCCCGCACCGTTGGCCGGCCCGACCCGCCAGTACATCCAGCCGTCAGCTCGGAAGACGCCCTCACCCCACAGGAGGTCGGGCAGCACGGCCTTTACCGAGCGGCCGATCGCCGTGGCGACCTCGTCCTGTAAGGCCCGGCCGAGGAGTCGCAGCTCGGCCAGTACCGCCCGGGCGTGGAGGCGGGCCTCCCCTCGGTCCTCGACGCTCCGGTAGTCGCCGTCGACACGGGACTCGACGAGCTCGAACCCTCGGGCGCAGCGATCGACCAGGGCCGGGTCGAGGCCGACGAACCGGTGGGTGTCGAACCAGAACAAGGCGTGGGCTACCTCCGTCGGAGGTGCGCCCAGCCCATGCATGACTTCGCGGAAGGCGAGGTAGTCGGCGGCCAGGTCACCGGACTGCTCCAGCCAGGCCAGGTCGACCACCGACCGCACCGCAGTGGGCCAGGCGATGGGCCAGGACTGCGGATCCTGAAGCCCCCAGAAGAACGAGCACAGGAACGGCACCCTGGTCGGGGTCGGGTACGCGCCCTTCCGGACGGAGGTCACGAACTCGACAGCCTCGGCCAGCTGGGCCTGGGCCGCCTCGACCGACGCCGGCACCGCCAGCGCGCGGCGCAGGACGCCCGCGACCTCCTCATCCTCGGCTGCGCCGACCAGCTGGTTGAGGAACATCTGGCCGTTCGGACTGTTGAAGCCCCCATAGCCCGGCTTGCGGCTCCACTTGTCGACCGAAGCCCGGAAGTCCGCCGCAGATCCTCCGTTCGCGAGGGCAGCCAGGATCGGTCGAATCTCCGCGGCACGCTCGAGCCGGGCGGGCTCCAGCGTGGTGATCTCGTTGACCCGGTCCAGGTCACGGGCCTGGGCCTGGGCGATCTGTTCGTACTTCCGACGCCGGCGGGCAAGCTCCGCTTCGTTCACAGGACCTCCGTCATGGGTGCTTGGGTGAGCTTGATTAGCTCGACGTCGGGCTCAACAAGCGCGAGGTCGAAGGTCAGCGACGCGGCCAAGTCGGCGGGAAGAGGAACACGTGCGGCGGCTCGCTCGGTCGCCCACTCTGAGGTGTCGATCTGCTCGCCCATGACCACGTTGAACCAGCGCTCGCGGTCCTTCACGACCTTGTACACCTTCTCGTCGTACATGCCAGCCATGTAGGGCTCATAGATCTCGATCGGCTCACCCAGCCGCTCGGACTTGCTGCCGATCCGGTCCACGCGGCCAGTGCGCTGCTCCAGGGTGCTGGGGCTCCAGTCCAGGTCGTGGTGGATGACGTGCCGGCACTCGAGGTGGAGGTCGATGCCCTCGGCCATCACGGCGCTGGCGACGAGCACCTCGGGGAAGAACGGGCTGTTGAATCCGAGCATGAGCGCTCGGCGGCGTGCCGTCGGCACCGAACCGTTCGCCAGTCGGACGTTGGGCAGGAACGGGTCCGACGCGGATCGCATCTCGCCCGGATCAGCATCACTGCGATCCCGGATGCCCCCCGTCGTGACCCGTTGCAGCGCGTCGAGCACCTCGATCCGTTCGAGGTCGACCATGTCCACCAAAGCCCCGCCGAAGCGGGTGATCCGCTCGGCCATCGAGGAGCCCGAACCGTCGGGGCGCTCCAGCGCCGCCATCACAGGGCCCCGAAGCTCGGCCGAGGTTCCGCCGGTCGACGGGAGCTCGACGAAGCGAGCCAGGAACGACGGTGTCCGGAGGAAGCGTCGGACGATGGCTACCGCCTTTTCGGTCTCGTCGTCGGACAGCTTGCCCACCCCCAGGCGCTGGCGCACCCGATCCTCGATGACGGTGCGGAGTGGGTTCTCCTCGATCCGATCTCCGATCCGCCCGAGCTCTTCAAACACGGCTTCTTCATTCGCTGGGTCGAGACCTAGCCGGCGCCCAGCGAGCGCGGCGATGTCGGTGCGCAGCCGACGGGAGAGGTGCGCTCGCAGCGCCTTGCCGGTCTCGACGTAGAAGCAGAAGATCACCAGCTTGTGGCCGTCGACCCAGAGCTGGGCGGCCCGATCGACAACCGCCTCCAGCTTGGGGTGCCCTGACCCCTCGCTCTCCGCGGCCTCGGTGGGGATGGCTTTGTCGATGTGGTCGAGGTACCACGTCAGCTCCTCGGGAAGGGGATCGGTCTCGTCGCCTCCTCGGTCATCGGTGCCAGCCATCTTGTTGCGCCGGGTGAAGCGGTAGGCCTCGAACGAGGAAGCAAGCCCCTCGGCGAAGAAGGCCCGAGTCTGACGGTGCTCCCGCAGCCCATGGAGCCCGACGAGCACCTGCGCACGAGTGGCCAGCAGGAAGGGCAGGGATGCGTCACCGCTCATGGGCAAGCCGCCGACGGCTCCTGGAGGTTCGAGGATGGCGGTCCCGGGCCGATAGGACCGTCGAGCATCCTTTCCCGGCCGCATGTGACGGATCACCCAGGGTCGGAGGAGGCCCTGCGCAGTGAGCATTGCCTCTCGCAGCTGGTCGGCAGCGGCGAGGGCACTGACGAGGCGCTCTGAGGGCTCGGTCGGGCTCCCGTTGCTGCTCATCCCACCGGCATCGTCATGGTCGAGCCGTCCCCACGCCCGCTCCAGTCGCAGGGCGTCAGCCTGTGTCAGGTCGAGGGAAGCTCGAAGAGAATGGAGGTCAGATCGGAACCGCTCTCGATCCAAGGGCGGGCGCCAGTCCACACCTTCGAACCGCTCGAGGACCCGCAGCAGCTCGCCGTGGCCGAGCTGGAATGGGGTGGCGGTGAGGAACAGCATCCGCTCGAACATCCCGCCGAGGGCGCCAGTCAGCTCCTGGGCGTCGGCGGCCGCGTCGGGGTTGGCAAACAGCTGGGCCAGGCGGTTTTCGTTCTTGACGTGATGGGCCTCGTCAAGGATCAACAGGGGGAGACGCACATCCACCTGGCTGAGGATCTGGGGCCACACGCCCCGTACGGCCTGCCGCAGGGCCTTGCGCGTCGTGCCGATCCGTTGCTTGAAGGATGCGGAGTGGTTGCGTGGGATCGTCGACACCGCCTCGCGCACCTCGGACAGGTCGATCTCGCCGAGGATCTCGGCCACCGACCGGGGAACCGGGTCATCTCCCGCTCTGGGCGGCCAGCGATGGAGCGGGGTCGCCAGCAGGTGAGCGACTGACGCCTGCGACAGGCCTGACTGCGGAAACAGGTTCGCGGCCCACCGGGCCACAGCCTTGCGCTCGGCCTCTACGCCGCGCTGGTAGAGGAGCGCTTGGCGGATCAGGGCCAGCTCCACCCAGGGATCTGACAGCCGAGCGGACAAGGCGCCGTGGGTCATCACGATGAGATCGCGCCGACGAGCGGGGGGATCGTCCAGCAGGCACAGGAAGTCGGTGCCGTTGCGGATGGGGGTGTCCGTCACCCGAAGCTTGGGGGTGCGGGCCTGGAGGCACCTGTCGGTGAACACGGCGAACTCCTTGACCCACTTCTCCGCCACCCCGGACGGGACCATGACGACCACTGGAGCGCTTCGGTCGGCCAGCGCCGCGGAAGCGGCCACAGCGAGGGCCACGAACGTCTTGCCCATTCCGACCTCGTCGGCCAGCACCACCCCGGGCTGATCGTTCAGCCGCCGGCACATCTCGGCTGCCGTTGCTTGCTGCCGAGCGGCGATCGCCGGGTCGATGCCGCTGCCGGCCAGGTTCACCCTCTGGTCGAGCTTCCACTTCACTTGGTCACGCTCCTCATCGCAGCCGTCACGTAGGCATCCACGGCCCCACCGGCCTTAGGGAGCCGGTCACAGCAGCCGACGATGTGGGCCAGTGTTGCCCCCACCCGCTGGGTCACCTCGGCCTGATCAAGAAGCGACGCCACCCGCGGCCAGTCGATGGCGCCGACGGTCCGTGCCAGCTCAGCTAGGTGAAACCGAGCCTCGACGGCGTCCATCTCGCCCTTGGTGACCGCCTCGCACAGCCCGTCGGCCAGGCGGGTGGCGCCGACGATCCCGCTGAGTCGCCAGTCGAGTGCCTCCAGGCTCCCTACCGGGCGGTCGAAGCGGCGCTGTAGCCCCCACAGCGCAGCCGCCATCCGACGGGTGCGGGTGAGCAGCATCCGCTCGCTGTCAAAGCGACGGAGGGCGTCGAGGTCATCGGGCTTCAAGCCTGATGCCGCCGCATCCGCTCGGCGCAGGACCTCCTCGAGCGCATCGGGTATCGGACGAGTCGAGCCCAGGATGGCGAGGAGCATCTCGACGGAGAGGGGACGCAGCTCCTCGGGGGGCGGGAGGAGCGAGGGATCGCTCACGTTGACGGGCCATGGCGCCTTGAGGAGTTCCGTCCCTTGCCACCAGCTCACGTCGAGCGAGGAGACGAGCGCACCTTCGGCGAGATCGACCCGCAGGGGCATGGGTCGGCCTGAGGCGGCCCACGTCTCGCTGGTGATCAGGACCGTGTTGGCGTCCAGGATCTCCCACCGCTGGGGCAGCCCTTTGACGTCGAGCGTCAGCTCCACCACCGGCGGGGAGCCGGGGTGCAGCAAGGCGTCGATGAAGCACGCCGGCAAGGCCGGGCCCTCCATCTCGTCCTCGTCGGTGAGGACCTCGAGGTCTGCTGTTGCCAGATCCAGCTCGTCACCCTCCGGGATGAGAAGGCGCAGCGCCTTGGCCGTGGCGCTGTCGCTCGAGCAGCCGATCCATAGGTTGACCTCGCGGTGGCTGTTGGCTTTGAGTCCCAAGCCAGCGGTGGTGACGTTCGACGAACCCACCATGACCGCCGTCCAGGCGTCGCTCTCGTAGCGGATGCACTTGGCGTGGAGCAGCCGAGGCTCGTCGGTCGCCTCGCCATCCGGCGCCCCCAGCTCCACCGCCCGGGCCCCATATCGGCGAGGGACTTCGTCAAGCAGCGTGGCCGGCGCCCGCACCTTGTTCGTCACCGGATCGACCGATACGACGAAGGTGGCCTGAACGCCGCCACGCTGGGCCAACCGGCCCAGCACGGCCAGACGGGCCTCGGCGTCGATGTCCCAGAAGGGTGAGAGGACGGTCACTTCCCGGGGGGGACCGCCATTCCACACCTGAGCAAAGCCGTCGAGTGGCCTCACCCCCGGCTTGGTGGGGGCAAGGGCGAGACGGGGTTCCCTGGTCGTCAGGGTCCCGGGGAGGTCAGCGGCACGTATGCGCTCGTCGAACCGGTCGAGCACGCCCGCCGCCCGGCCGCGAGGCGAGGTCGTCGGATCCCCCGGGACCTGGGCGAGTAGGTCACGCAGCTCAGCTGCGAGGCCGACCAGGAGCCCGCTGGGAAGGCGGGCGGCGGGAGCGATGTCAAGGGCGGTGACCGTCTCGATCTGCCGTCGGTAGCCAGCCGGGGTCAGGTTGGCCGAGCCGAGCAGCACCCGGGTGTGCCGCTCCCAGAGCAGGACGGCGACCTTGGCGTGGAGCAGGCGGCCGCGCCCGAGAACGACGGGCAGCAGGTCCCAACGGAGGTTCCGCTTGTCGGGCACGCAGCTGCGGTCGACGAGCACACTGACCTGGGCCTCGGACAGCCGGTCCTCCTCGTCCAGGATGCGGGCCACCCTGCTGGCCGCATCGCCTTCTCCCTGCACCCTGGTGAGCCCGAGGAACCGGGTGAGGCAGTCGTCCATGAAGAAGCCAGCATCGAAGGTGAACGACGTTGCGAAGCATCCGACGGCCTCGCCGGCGCCGTCAGGCGATTGCCAGAGGTCGAGGAGGCGCGTCATGCTGCCGTGTCCTCGAGGAACCGCTGCAGCGACCAGACCCGCATCGGGTGCGGGAAGGGACGGCGCTCGGGAGCCTCGAAGACCCCGTATTGGACTCGCACGACGAAGCCCGCCCCATGGGGCTCGAACCAGGGGCGCTTGCCGTGCGGCGTCTTGCCGGCCTGTATGCGATTGTGGTGTTGGATCAGCGCGTCGGCCAGCTGGGCGGGTTTCATGCGCTCGGCGAGCGGCCCCAGCTTCTCCTCAAGCGGGATGGCTAGCTCGAGGAGCGAGAGAGCATCGAATGCTGCTTCGTACCGGTCGGGGATCTCCCGGGAGGCCTCGACCACGGCGTCGAGCCCTGCGGCGGCCGCTGGCGTGAGAGGGCTGGACCCCAGTTGCGATGATCGCCAGAGCAGCGCTTGGAAGGCGACTTCGAGGTGCGAGGCGAGCCGCTCGTAGGTAAGGGCAGCGTCGATCCGGATGCGCAGCTCGGGCGAGGCCTGGCCCCGCACGTGGCTGAGCACCTCGTCCTCCGGAGCGAGCTCGAAGGGGAGGATGAGTCGGATGAGCTCCCCTCGGATCGGGTGTTCGGACAGCCAGCTTCGGATCAGTCGGGCCTCGCCTGCACCGGGATTCTCGGGCAGGAGCCGGTGGGGAAGCTCACGCCAGATCAGCGAGCGATCAGGTTCAACGCAGCCGCCCGCCGCCACTGCAGCCCGTACGGCTGTGACGAGGCGATCCTTGACCTTGCGGCCTGCGCTCGCCGGCGCACCGTTGAGGAACCCGGGGAGACCTTGCTCCTTCTCCCAGGCGGCGACGAGATCGGCAGCGCCGGCGGCCGGAAGCAGGTCATCGGTGACCAGCTGGATCCCGGTGGCCAGCGGCTTGTAAACCCCGTTGAAGCCGAAGACCCCCGGTGCCTTGAGGTAGGAGCTGGCCCCCAGGCGCCCTCCGGACGAGCGAATCCCCCTGGCCTTCGTCGTGCCCGGGATTCCCGTCGGCAGCGTCAGGTTCCGCCGCACGTAGCCCTCCAGGAGCAACCATTCGAAGGCAAGAGGCGGCGTCGCTCGACTGTCGGTGATGAGCAGCTCTCCCACCTCGTCGGTCACGATCGACGCCACGGCCATGGCCGTGAGGAACCGCACCCGGCCCATCCGGGCCCGCACGCTCGGGACCAGCTGCTCAGCGATCCGCTCGGCGATGGCGCCGGTACCCAGCGGATCAAGACTCCCCTCTCCCTCAACCGGGGGATCGGCTGCGGTGAGGGTCGGGAGCGTAAGACCGCTGAGCGCCACGTCAGGTGGTCGGCCGAGCCCAGTCAGGACGAGTGGACTCGGGATGGCACAGCGACGGGTCGGCCGGCGGCGGATCGAGGATCGTCTGGTACGGCTCGCCCGACACGATGACCTTGGCCATGGCGTCGTAGACCTCGAGGATGAGCCGCTTCGTCCGGTACTCGCCGAAGACGGCCACGTCCTTCCGCTTCACGAGGGGGAACGTCTCCATAATGTAGTTGACGTTGTCGCGCCGGATGCCGTAGAGGTGAAAAAAGCAAGCATCAAGCTCCGTTCGCAGCAGCACCCGCCGCTCGTCATTCCAACTGAAAGGTGCGCCGCTATAACCGATTTCCGCGGCGAACCCTGTGAGATCCCATGCCGTGTAGGCAAGTTCAACAAGTCTGTTAGCGAGGTCGCGCTCCGTCATACCAAGGCTCTGCAGGATCGGGCGGATCCGGTCGATCGATGGGAATGCTAACTGCTTGAATACGCTGGGGTTCAGATGGATGCCACCAACCTTTTGACGTGCAATGTAGTCTAAGGGAAAACTTGCCAACCCAGCTAGCAGTAAAACTCGATGTGATAAGTCTGCAGTGGTGTTGACCAACATTAAGGTGCCGCCGACCGCCTCGGCTGGGAGTACTGCTGCAATGCAGGTCCGCTCATTGTTCGCGCGAGTTATATCCCTGACCGCTACATGGAAGCCAAGTTGAGCCTGGCTCTTCTTGGCGTACTCTGCTTGGGAAACGGAGTACCGGGACATCGCTGTTGAGCGAGGGTCGTTCTGACGCTGTGCGTCCAGTCGGGGCAAGGTACCCATGTTCGCTTGAGCCTCAGATTGCCCCAAGTAAGTGCCGAACCGATGATCATACAGCCCAATCATTTTAGCTTCATAAAGCCTAACGCTTTCGTCAGAGCCGATAGCCATGCCAGGACCGAACGACCCTGCATCGTTCGACATGTGAAAATGACCGGGGCGTGTCGAGATGCGCCATTGCCGCTTCTCGCCGAGAGTCGTGCTCCGACGGTAGATCTCCGTCGTGACCTCCGCGTCCTTGTTAGAACGAAAGACCGGGCACGTTAGGGTGTCCGGATTGAGCAACGTCACTTCTTCTTCATCCAGGGAGAATGTTCGGCCCGGATCAAGAATGTCACTTACCCGTCGAAGGAAGAAGCCAAATCTGGCCCTCAGTCCCGTCGAATGGCCCGAGACGCAAACAAGGGCAAATGAAAAGCTGTGATGGACCGCAGAGAAGATGAGTTCCTCGTTCTCAAAGGCAAAAAATTCCACCAAGGACTCTGAGCTCATGAGATCGGCGAAGTAGGATTTCGTGGTGTTGTCGAACGCGAGGCCTGCGGGCACGATAAAACCGGCCCGGCCTCTGCGGCTCAGCATTGAGCGCATCAACTCCGCGAAGACCGACGCAGTATTGATATCACGCCCAACACCGCAAAGCGGAAACCGACCGGAAGTCCGCAGAAGATGGCTCTCGCCCTCAGCACTGCGTTGGGCTCGCTGAAAGGCTAGGAATAGCTCCGGATCATCTTCCCTCAGCCTTTCGATCAGCCTCTTGCGATTCGTTGAGTTAGATGCAGCTGCCACCTCGGGCGATCGCGCGGCGAAAAACTCCTTCTCCTGTAGCTTCACCCGCTCCCAGGGTGGGTTGCCGAGCACGCAGTCAAATCCCTGACTCTTCGATCCGTTGAAGACGTGCGGAAAGGCCAGGTGGAATTGGAAGAACCGGTATTGCTCCCGTAGCCGCACCACAGCCTCTACCTTTTCGGTGACAAGCGCGGAAGGAGGTCGGTCGGCTGCATGCCTGACGAAGGCCGTTGTAATCTCCGGTGCGCCGACGGTCCTGGGAGCGACGAACGCCGCGCACCAGGCGTCTGCCGCGAGTCGGGTGCGAGCTTGTTCGTCACTGTGCTGCAGGTCGAGCCAGCGTTGCTCCTTAACTATCAGATCGGCCATGTCGTCGTCGGGAAGCTCGTCGATGGCGGCATACTGGGCGGCGATCGTGTGCTGCAGGTCGTCGGAGCTGCTGGAGAACTCAAAGGTGCCTTGACCGGCTCGCTCTGCCTTGTTGTGCAGCTTGAACGAGGTGATTGCGACCTTGTCATCCCCGGTGAGAAGTTTGAATGCCTCGTCGGGGACACCCTTGGCGAGGAGCTCAGGTGTGGTGCCGAGGAGAGAGTTGCCGCAGACGATACGGTGGTCGAGAAAGGCGAGGGGCTTGCCGGGGACCATCGCTTCCATCCAGAGGCTCACCTGGCAGAGCTCGACGGCCATTTCGTTGATGTCCACGCCGTGGATGCAGGTGGCTACGACCTCCCGCAGCGCTTCCTGCACGAGTGGTGGCGCCGGCTCGCCTTCCCCGGTGCGGACTGAGGCCAGGCGCTTGGCAATCCGGTGAGCTGCGGCGATGAGGAAGTGGCCGCTGCCGCAGGCGGGATCAAGCACGGTGACCTTGAGCAGCGCCCCCTCGGGGTCGTCGGAAGCGACGGCTTCGTCGAGCACGGGCTCCAGTGCGGAGTCGAGAAGCTCGGTGATAAGGCTGGTGGGGGTGTAGTAACTGCCGGTCGTCTTGCGCTCGTGTCCTCCGGCGGTGGCGAGGTGGAAGGTGCGAGCGGTGAGGTCAAGGATCGGATGGAGCTCGAGGAGCGACTCGTAGATGGAGCCGAGCTCTTCGGCGCCGAGGTTGCGGTAGTCGACCGAGCGGGTGATCCGGCCCTCGGTGGTGGTGGAGAGGGACCTGATGGCGGTGAGCAGGTGGCGGTTGTCGAGCCGGGCGGTGTCGAGGTCAGGGGTGGCATGGGCCTTCCAAAGGAAGCTCCCGAGGCCGGGCAGCGCCAGGGCTGGCTCTCCGGAGTCGCCGAGAGCGCGCATCACCAGCTGGAGGCCGGCCCACTGGTCGGCGTGGGTAGTGCCGCGGCGGGCGTCGGCGAGGGAGCGGAGGCGGGTGAGGGAGTAGTAGGTGCGGTAGCGCTCCTTGGCGGGGGCGTCGGCGGCCGGGTCGAGGAGGAGGTCCCGGCCTTCCGCAACGAAGAGGAAGAGGAGGCGGTAGACGGTGCGGAGGAGCTGGCGGTAGTAGTCCTGCTTGTCGAGGTCACCGTCGCCGAGGCGGCGGCGCAGCTCGGCGTTGGCGGGGTGGGCGAGGAAGCCTCCGCCGAGGGCAGTGATGGCGGCTTCGACGCCGACGCGGAGCTGGTCGAGGGCGCGCGTGCCGCGCTCGGCGGCCTCGATGGTCCACTGCTCGAGCAGGCACTTGGCCGGGATGTCGGCCTGGAAGCGGCTCTGGTGGCAGACGAGCCACAAAAGGGCGAAGTCGGCGTAGGCCTGGCCGGTGAACATGGCCTCGAGGTCGAACTCGACGTAGGCCTGCCGGGTGAGGGCCACGTTGTCCCGGAGGAGGCGCAGGCGAAGGCCGTTGGTGACGATGGCCCAGAGGTGGTCGTCGGTGCGGTTGAGCAGCTCTTGGACCAGGCTGTGGGGAGCCATGGTGGCGGCGCCGGCCACCCCGGGGGTCCGGCGGTCGAGGTCGACCCGGGCGCCGACGAGGTGGATGGGCACGTGGTCCCAGCTGTGGGAAACGGGGTAGCCCTTGTCGCCGATCTCGACAGCCGTGGCTGTCTGGAGCTGGCCGAACCCGAGCTCCTGGAACAGCAGGAGGCTCCAGCGCTGGCGGGTGATGGTTGTGGCTGTCCGGTCGTCGGCCGGGAGGTTGGCCAGCACCTCGGAGAACGCTTCCCACGCACCGATGAGGCGGTTCCATGATCGGGTGATGGCCTCACCCAGCTTCTCGTTGGGGGCGAGGTGGTAGGCCTCGGGTGCCATGCCAGCCACGGATCTGTCACCGGCGGCCACCCGCTCGAGCAGGTCGCGTGACAGGAGACCGCCTTCGGTGCGGATTGTCCCCATGGCGTCGGCCGACCGTCTCATCGGGGGGCTCCGGCCGGGGCGGGCAGGTAGACGTAGACGCCGAGGACGTCGACCGGGAGCTGCGGCTCGACCCGCACACGGACCCCCTTCTGCCGGGCCGCGTCCCGTACGCGTATGTGGGATTGGTGGAGCTGCTCGGCCCGGCGGTGAGCCTCGGCGTCGAGGTCCGGCCCGATCTGGTCGAGGGCGCCGACGGCTTCGGTGAGGAAGTCGACGGCGCCTCCGGGGTTGGCTGCTGGTTCGGCGGCGAGGAGGGTGGTGACTTCGTCGGAGGTGAGCCAGGTGGGCTGGTCGGCCGAGCCTCTCCAGGCCAGGAGGCCGGAGTCCTCGGCCAGGAGCGGTGTCTCCACCCCGCGTTTGGTGGTGACCAGGTGGAACCGGTAGCGCACGACCACGAGGGTGGTGCGGGTGGTGACGGCGGAGGTGCGGACCAGGCCGCAGCGGCGGGCCACGGCGTCGGAGGCGCCGTCGAGGGCCCGGTCGAGCACGAAGCTGGCCAGGCCGGAGACGAACGGATCGGTGCGGGACAGGTGGCGCTCGCCTTCTCCGGTGGTCTCGAACGAGGCGTGGAAGCTCTCGGGTGGGCCGACCGCCTCCCGCAGGGCCAGCGGGGTCTCGGCCAGATCGATCTGCGTGGGGGTGCCGGCTGGGGCCCGACCGCCGTGGGCGGCGACGGCGGTGCGGACGAATCCCTCGACGTCGGCTTCGGCGCCGACGGCGGCTCGAACCTCGGCCAGCTCGAGGGCCACCTCGCTGACCTGGATGCCGGCCTGAGCGAACACGCTTCGGGACGCCTTCTCCTTCTCGGCCGCGGCGTCCCACTCGATGGTCAGCTGCTCGGCGTTGGGCCGGAAGAAGGCGTCCATGCCGGGGAGCCGTGCGGCGATGCCGCCGGTACCTTCGGCCAGGAGCACGCCTTCGGTGAGCGCCTCGATCACGCTGGCGGCAGAGCCGGGGACGGGGATGGAGACGCCCAGGGCCTTGCGGATCACCCGGTGCTTGCGGAGGAGCACCTCGAGGACGATCTCGTCAATCTGGTTGTCGTCGCCGTAGTAGGTGACGACCCGGACCTCGGGGGCCGGTTGGCCGAAGCGGTCGACCCGGCCTTCCCGCTGCTCGAGGCGGGTGGGGTTCCAGGGCAGGTCGTAGTGGAGGACGGCGTCGAAGGCGTGCTGGAGGTTGATGCCCTCGGAGAGGCAGTCGGTGGCCACCAGCACCCGCTTGGGGTGCTGGGCGAGGATCTCGATGCGCGCTTCCCTTTCGCTCGAGGCGATCGTCCCGGTGACGGCGGTTACTTCGGTGCCCTTCTTGAGCCGGGTGCGGAGCTGCTCGGCCAGGTACTCGGCGGTGGGGATGAACCGGCAGAACACGATCGGGCTGAACCCGTCGTCGAGCATGCGCTGGATCAGCGTGGTGGCTCGCACCAGCTTCTCGTCGGCCCGGCCGGTGAGGGCGTCGGCCTCCTTGGCGAAGCCCAGGAGGCGCCGCCGGGTGCGGGCCGCAGCCGACTGGTCCTCGTCGTCGCTGGGGTCGGCTCCGTGGACCACGTCGGGGGCGTCGGACTGGTCGTCATCACCCAGGTCGAGCACCATCCGGCGGCCGACGTCGTCGGCCTCGGCGACGGTGGTGGTGAGGGCAGAGGCGGCCCGGGTACGGAGCGTGGCGGCGGCGGCGGCGGGGCTGGAGGCGAGCGATCGGAGAAGGGCGAGCGCCGACCACCAGCGGACCCGTTGGCGGTGGTTGCCGCCGGCGGTGTCGCGCACGGTCTCCCGGGCGTAGGCCAGGACCTTGTCGAAGAGGGACCGGTAGTCGGCGGAGAGCTGGTAGGTCTGCTCGGTCTCCATGCGGCGGGGGAACCGGGTGTCGCCGAGGTAGTCCTGGATGTCGGCCCGTCGGCGCTGGACGAGGTGCTGGGCCAGCCGCTCGCGGTGGCGACGGTTGCGGTCGCCGGAGAGGTCGTCGGGGAGGTTGGCGAAGTCGGGGTCGAGGAGAGTGAGGAGGCTGCGAAACGCGCCCTCCTTCCCCGAATGTGGTGTTGCCGTGACCAGCACCACGTGGCGTTCCGGGTCGGCGGCCAGGCCCTCGACGAGGGCGTAGCGCTGGTGGGCGCCGGCGCCGCCTACGCCTTGGTCGGCGCACGTGTGGGCCTCGTCGATGATCACCAGCTTGGGGCAGGCCCGCAGGAAGTCGTCGCGGCGGCGGTCGGCCTTGATGTAGTCGAGGCTGACGACCACGATCGGGTGCTCCTCGAAGATGGACCGACCGGGCGGGAGGTGGCGCTCCAGGCGGGCCGCGGTGGCGGCCAGCACCAAGGTGGCCTCCAGGTGGAACTTGTCGGCCAGCTCGGCCTGCCACTGCTCGGCCAGGTGCGGCGGGCAGAGGACGGCGAGGCGCTGGACGTCTCCCTGGTCTAGGAGCTCGCGGGCGATGAGACCGGCCTCGACGGTCTTGCCGATGCCGACGTCGTCGGCGATGAGGAGGCGCACCGGGTCCTGGCGCAGGGCCATGAGCAGGGGGACGAGCTGGTAGGGGCGGGGCTCGACGGCGATGTGGCCGAAGGACCGGAACGGCCCGGCTGAGGAGCGGAACCCGAGGCGGAGGGCGTCGCGCAGGAGGCGGGCGGAGCGGTAGTCGCCGGGCTGGGTGGGGTCGGGTAAGGCGAAGGTGGCGGGCTCGACCGGCTCGAGGGCGGTGAGGATGCCGGTGGTCTCGGCGTCGGTGCCGCCGAGCGGGCGCACCATGAGCAGTTCGGCGTCGGAGCCGGGCAGCACCACCCACTCTCGGAAGCGGGCTCGGACGAGGCTGCCGACGGAGAAGGGCGCCGCCTCAACTGCGGTCACTGCAAGGCACCGAACACGTTGCGGTAGCTGTCGACGATCTGGGCCCAGTCGTCCCTGTGCCCGAAGCGGATCACCCGCCAGCCGAGGTCGCGCATCTTCTGAGCCTGCATCGAGTCCCGGGCCTGGCGCTCCGGGAAGTCGTGGTGGGGGCCGTCGACGTAGACAGCTACGAAGTGGTCGGTGTAGAGGAAGTCGGGACGGGTGCCGGCGTCCTCAAAGAGCACCTGGCTCCGGTCCGGCACCCGCAGGCCCCCGTGGCGGAGCCAGTCGAGCCAGTCGCGCTCGAGGTCGGACTCGACGAGCGCCTCGACCGAGGCTGCGTCAGGTCGAACCGTGACGGTGGCGGTGGCCAGCTCCTGCAGCATCGGGATGATGGCGGCCCGGTCGAGTAGAGGGTGGTCCGGCTGGTTGCGGTAGCTCATCAGGCAGTCGTAGCAAGCGGCCTCGCATGGGTCGTGGCCGGGTCGCATCGGCAGGTCGGCTCCGGAGTCGGGGTCGATGTGGCAGATCTCCAGGGCCCGGCGCGCTGCCCTGGCCATTGCTTTGCGGTCCTCGGCCAGGCGGCGGAGCACGCCGGCGCCACCCTCGGAGCTCTCGTACAGCAGGATCCAGCTGCGCACGTCTTGGGAGGGCAGCGGCTCGGTGGCCAGCTCGTTCTCCTCGAGCTGGAACTCGATCTGGATGGCGTGCTTGAGGGCGGCTTCCAGCGAGGCCATGGCTGCGGTGTTGAGATCCGCAGCGGGCTTGATGAGGAGGCAGTTGCGGGCGTCCTCGACGTAGGGAAGGACGCGACGGACACGCGGACCCATTGGGTCTTCGTCATCGCCGGTCTCGTCGGACTCGTTGGCCCAGTAGCCCCGGTCGACATCGAGCAGGAAGCCGATCTGGTCGGTGTCGGCGCGGCGCCGGCGGCCGCGGTTGATTCGCCACAACTGGGCGGTCTCGCCGTAGGTCACCTCGGCCAGCGGCTCGCCGTTCTCACCGGTGGCGTCGGCGATGCGCCGGGAGAGTTGGTTGTTGCGCGTGGCAAAACGGAAGCCGGAGACCACCTCGAACCCCTGCCGCTGGCGCTCCTCCTCGTCGCTGTTGATGCGATCGCGGCGGCGGGTGGCCACGTTATGGAGCCGGAAGAGGCCCTTGGTGGGCACCGGAAGGGTGGCCCCGCACTGCTCGCACTTGTCGAGGGGGTGTCCTTGGACCTCGGGGTGGAGGTAGCCGCAGGCGTCGCACTGCTTGACCTGCGTGGTGAGGATGGGCTCCCCCTCGTCGCTGGTGCGCTCGGAGGCGGGAAGGATGACCCGGTTGATCTCGTATCGCGCCCCTTCGTGGTACACCAGGCTGCGGGGCCCGAACTCGCTGATGGCCAGGAAGCGGGGACGGCTGAGGAACTCGCCGTCCTCGCCGCGACCCCCACCGCGGCGGGCG
>Ga0136633_1000394_pt1 | contig 32953 bp, 37 predicted proteins | sample AntDrymeUQ832206_2_FD_105494 | JGI IMG/M metagenome (GOLD analysis project Ga0136633, IMG submission 105494) | Polar desert sand microbial communities from Dry Valleys, Antarctica - metaG UQ83 (22.06) | ecosystem: Environmental > Terrestrial > Soil > Desert | place: Antarctica: Dry Valley... | reverse complement strand
TCGGGCTGTCAAAGCGCTCCTGTCCCGTCGAAGTCCCCAGGGCCATGCCAGATCTTCGAGCACCAGGCCCAACGGGTGGTGGATCCCACCGGCCCGGCGACTACTTCAGAGACCTCCTAGTGGGAATCGGCCTTGGGCTTCTGGCCGGGCAACTACTGGCGGGGGTGTTGATCGGCCTCGGGGCCGGTATCACGCTCAGCGCGGTGGTCTCGGAGCGAAGCAAGGAGTTCCGCCGCCGACCCGTGGAATGAGCGAACCGGGTCAGGCTGCGGCAGGCAGCGCGAGACGTTCGCCGGCGACGAGCACCGGGCTGCCGTGGGTGGCCACCATCCGGGTCACGAGGGGACGGGGATCCTCATCCGGCCGCAACCGGCTAGCGATGCCCCAGAACGTGTCACCCGGCTGCACGACGTAGACCGACGCCGAAGGGCCACCCGGGCGCCGGGAGGCGAGGGGATCACCTCCCAGCGTACCCAGGAGGCCCTGCGCGGCGAGCACCACCACCGCCAGGACACTCACCACGAACAGCAGGGCCACCAGTTGACGCCGGCGATACACCGTGACCGGCAGCGCGGTCTGCGCCGGCCGGGCGACAGGACCCGTGCGGACGAGTGCGAGACGGCCGACGTGGGCCGGCGAAGCATGTGCGACCGCTGCCATGGACGGGTGCGCCTCCTCGGAAACACATGTTCGGGAACGGGTGTTCGGAACCGTCACCACTCAACCACGAACGCCCGTTCGTGGTCAAGGAGAAATCTCGAACATATGTTTGCATCCCGACGCCTTCCGTCCTATCGTGTTCCCCGTGACCTCCAACCTGACCGAACGCCAGCGCGGGATCCTCAACTTCATCGAGTTGGAGACGCGGGATCGCGGCTACCCGCCCTCCGTCCGCGAGATCGGTGAGGCCGTCGGCCTCACCTCCACGTCCACCGTGCACGCCCATCTCGCCACCCTCCAGCGCCTGGGCTACCTCCGGCGTGACCCCACCAAGCCCCGGGCCATCGAGGTCCGGTACGACCCCGGTTCGGGGGCGTCGGGCGAGCGTCGCCCAGCCCGCCATGTGCCGCTCGTCGGCGACGTGGCCGCCGGCACCGACGTGCTGGCCCAGGAGAACGTCGAGGAGCTGCTGCCGCTGCCGGCCGACTTCACGGGAGACGGCCCCGTGTTCATGGTGCGCGTCAGGGGAGACTCCATGATCGACGCCGGCATCCTCGACGGCGACTTCGTGGTCGTCCGCCAGGAGACCGACGTGCGCAAGGGCGACGTGGTGGTGGCCGGTATCCCCGGCGAGGAAGGAACGGTCAAGACCTTCACCCGCAAGGGCAACAAGGTGGTGCTGGTACCAGCCAACGCCCGCCTGGCGCCGATGGAGTTCGACGCCGCCGACGTCACCATCTACGGCAAGGTGGTCACCGTGGTCCGCCGCCTCTGAAGGCCCGTAGCAGGCAGGCGTCAGGCTTTGAGACGGCGGACGCCGGCCGTGCCGACGGCGCCCCCCATCAGCACCACCAGTGCGACGGCGAGGATTAGCACAGCCGGATTGCGGCCCGGTGAAGGCGCCGAGCCGATCGGTACCGGCAGGGGCAGGGCCAACTCGGGGGCGTCGGCCGACTGGGCCGACCGGGGAGGCACCGTGGACGTGGTCGTGGTGAGCGCAGCGGCTGGCGGCCGGGTGGTGGTGGGTCGGGCGACGGTGGTGCGGGGGGCGCTCGGCGCACGGGTCGAGGTGGGCGCCGCGGCCGTCGTCGGCGCGGACGGATCGGCACCGACCGCAGCGGCCACGTTCAGGCGGCCCTGGCAGCCCCGACCGCAGGACACGCCCTTGTCGAGGGTGGCGAGAATCCGGCCCACCGCGGCAGCCGGCGCCATGCCCTGGGCCAGGAGCAGGGCGACGGCCCCGGACACGTGGGGCGCGGCCATCGACGTGCCGGCCGCCGACGCGTAGCCGCTGCCTCCCGGGGCCACGGGAAAGGTCGAAATGACGTTGCTGTCGGCACCTCCCGACCCCGCGCCTCCCGGGGCGACCATGCCCCACTTGGCATTGCCCACCGAGCTGGAATACGACGGGACGTTGCCGGCCCGGTCCGTGGCCCCCACCACCAGGGCGTTGATGGTGCCGTAGTTCTCCGTGCCGAGGTCGCCCAGGCCGGTGGCGTAGTTCCCGGAGGCCAGCACCGGCACTGCGCCCTTGCTCCAGGCGTACTCGATGCCGGCGCGCAGCGGCGTGCCCAGCACGCTCGAGATCAAGAAGTTGGGGTCGCCCACACTGAGGTTCACCACCCGGGCCCCGTTGTCGACCACCCAGCGGATGCCGTTGTTGATGTCCTCCACCCGGCCCTCGCCGGTGCTGTTCAGCACCTTGGCCACCGCCAGCCGGGCGTCGGGGGCGACACCGGCCACACCCTTGCCGTTGTTGGCGACGGCGGCGGCGATGCCGCTCACGATCGTCCCGTGCCCGTGGGTGTCCTGCCCGCCGCCGGCCACACAGGGCTGCCCGACGCAGTCCGCCGACACCACCACCTTGCCGACCAGGTCCGGGTGACTGAGATCGATGCCGGTGTCGACGATGCCGATGGTGACTCCGCCCCCGGTGGAGCGCGTCCAGGCCTGGGCGGCTCCGATCTGGGAGAGGGCCCACTGGCGGGAGTAAAAGGTGTCGTTGGTGGCGGACGCCGTCCCGGCCAGCCCGGCCGTCAGGGCCACGACCGAGACGGCGACGACCAGGAGCCGTCGCACGGTTCTCATCCCCGCTCGAGGACCGTCCGCAGAACCCCGTAGACCGTCTCGAGGTCCGTCCGGGTCACCTGCTCCGCCGCACTGTGGGCCAGGTTGGGGTCGCCCGGGCCGAAGTTGGTGGCCGGTACGCCCCGGGCCGCAAAGCGGGCGACGTCGGTCCAGCCCAGCTTGCCGTACGCAACGCCACCGCTCGCGGCCAGCACCGACTGCAGCAGGGGATGCCCGAGCGCCGGCGGGGCGGCGACGGCCATGTCGGTGACCTCGAACTCGTCGACCTCCCCCACGACCGAGCGCACGTGGGCCTCGGCCTCGGCCGGCGAGCGGTCGGGGGCGAAGCGGTGGTTCAGGGTGACCGTCGCCCGGTCGGGCACCACGTTGTTGGCCACACCACCGTCAACCCGTACGACCTGCAGACCTTCCCGGAAGTGGCAGCCGTCGATGGTGACCTGCCGACCCTCGTAGGCGGCGACCGACGCCAGCAGCGGGGCCAACCGGTGGATGGCGTTGCGTCCGAGCCAGGCCCGGGCCGTATGGGCCCGCTCGCCGGTCATCGCCACCTCGACCCGCATCGTCCCCTGGCAGCCGGCCTCGACCCGGGCGGACGTGGGCTCGGCCAGCAGGGCGGCGTCGCCCTCGAGGAGGTCGGGGCGCTCGCGGAACAGGCGCTCGATCCCATTGAACCGGGCGTCGATCTCCTCGCACTCGTAGAAGACGTACGTCGTGTCCACCACCGGCTCGGCCACAGTACGGGCGAGCTCGAGGAGAACGGCGACGCCGCTCTTCATGTCGCAGGAGCCCAGGCCCCACAGGACATCGCCCTCGATCCGGGCCCGCTCGTTGCCGTTCGGCGGCACCGTGTCGGTGTGGCCGGCGAGGACGAGCCGCGATGAACGGCCAAGTTCGGTCCGGGCCACCAGATTCTCGCCGACACGCGTGAGAGACAGCCACGGAACGTCGCCCAGGGCCGTCGCCAGGTGATCCGTGACCGCGCGCTCGTCATGGCTCACCGAGGGAATATCGACCAGGTCGGCCGTCAACTTGAGGAGGTCAGCCACCTCACGCGCCGGAGGCGCCGTGCTGGCGGAGCAGCGTCTCGAGCGCACCCTTGTCGTGGCGCTCGCCCTCGACCAACCGGCGGATGACGAGCGCGCACGGCAGCCCGAACTCTCCACCGGCATACGTGCGGGGGCGGGTGGCGGTGACGGCCACGCTCCACGGCGGAATCTCGCCCCGGCCGAGCTCCTCGCCGGTCTCGGCATCGATCACGGGGATGGACCGCGACAGGATCAGCCCCGCCCCCAACACCGACCCCTGACCGACCCTGGCGCCCTCGGTCACCATGCAGCGGCTGCCGACGAGACAGTCGTCCCCGATGATCACCGGCGCGGCCTGGGGCGGCTCGAGCACGCCCCCGATCCCGACGCCCCCGGAGAGGTGGACCCGTGCGCCGACCTGGGCGCAGGAGCCCACGGTGGCCCACGTGTCGACCATGGTGTCGGCCCCGACCCGGGCGCCGATGTTGACGTAGCTCGGCATGAGGACCGCGCCCCGCTCGATGAACGACCCCCAGCGGGCCGACGCCCCCGGCACCACCCTTACGCCGGCCTCGGCCCAACCCCGCTTGAGCGGGATGCGGTCGGCGAACTCGAACGGGCCGATCTCCATGGTCTCCAGCTCCGACAGCCGGAAGAGCATGAGGATGGCCTGCTTCAGCCAGATGTGGACGACCACCTCACCGGTGGTGGGATCGACCTCGGCCACCCGCGCCTCCCCGCAGTCGAGGAGGGCGACGGCCTCCCGGACGACGGCCAGGGCGTCGTGGTCGTCGGGCGTGAGGTCGGTTCGACGGTCCCAGAGCTCGGCTATCTGGGCCTGCAGGTCAGCCATGGCGGCGAGGGTAGCCCGGCCTACCCACCGGCAGCCCGCCGGGCGCTGGCGTGGACCGCCTCGGGCGTGAGCACGCCGAGCAGGCGGTTGTCGTCCACCACCGCCACCCAGCCAGCGTCGGACAGCAGGAGGGCGCTGGTGGCGTCCTTCAGGCTCGCCCTGGGCCCGACCGTCGCGGCCAGTGGCCGGCACCGGTCCCCCACTGCGCCGTCCCCGGCCGTGTCGGCCCGCCGCAGCTCCCCCACCAACCTGCCGTCGGCGTCGACGACCGCGGCGGCGTGGTCGCCTGTGCCGGCCAGGGCGATGCGGGCGCCGGAGAGCGACAAGCCGGTGGCCAGCGTGACGGGCGTCTCGAGCCGATCGAGGTCGACAGGGATCACGCTCAGGCGCTTGAGCCCCCGGTCGCCCCCGACGAAGTCGGCGACGAACGGCGACGCCGGCCGCCCGAGGACGTCCGCCGGCGACGCGTACTGCTCGAGGACACCGCCCTCCCCCAGCACGGCGATGCGGTCGCCCAGCCGCACCGCCTCGTCGAGGTCGTGGGTGACGAACACCACCGTCTTGCCCACCTCGGCCTGCAGGCGCAGGAACTCACCCTGCAGGCGGTCGCGGGTGATGGGGTCGATGGCCCCGAACGGCTCGTCCATGAGCAGCACGGGCGGGTCGACGCCGAGCGCCCGGGCCACGCCGACCCTCTGGCGCTGGCCGCCCGAGAGCTGGTGGGGGTAGCGGCCGCGGAAGCGGTCCGGCTCCAAGCCGACCAGATCCAGCAGCTCGTCGACCCGTGTGCGGATCCGCGCCTTGTCCCACTTGAGCAGGCGGGGGACGGTGGCCACGTTGTCGGCCACGTTCAGATGCGGGAACAGGCCGACCTGCTGGATGACGTAGCCGATGCGCCGGCGCAGCTCCACCGGGTCGGCGCCGGTCACGTCGTCGCCGCCGAGGAATATCCGCCCGCTCGTGGGCTCGATCAGGCGGTTGACCATCTTGAGCGTGGTGGTCTTCCCGCAGCCGGACGGCCCGACGAGCACGGTGATCTCACCCTCGCCGACCTCGAGGTCGAGGGCGTCGACCGCCACCTGGCCGTTGTCCCACCGCTTGGTGAGCGATTCGAGACGGATCAAGTAGCTAGTCTGCCCGGCAGTGCCGGACCCCTGGGTGCGATGGGACTGGGTACGGGATCACGGCGACGACATTCTCGCCGCCACCCGCCAGCATGTGGAGCTCACGCTGCTCGCCGTCGCCATCGGCCTGGTCCTGTCGTTCCCGCTCGGGCTGGCCGCCCGGCGCTGGCGACGGGCCGAAGGGCCGATCCTCGGATTCACCGGGGCGCTGTTCACCATCCCGTCCCTCGCCCTCTTCGGCCTCCTGGTTCCCTTCACCGGGCTGTCCCGCACGACCGCCGAGATCGGCCTGGTCGGCTACACGCTGCTCATCCTCGTCCGCAACATCGTCGCCGGCCTCGACGGCGTGCCTGACGACGTCCGTGAGGCTGCGCAGGGGATGGGCTACCGGCCGCTGGGCCTGCTGTTGCGGGTCGAGCTGCCCCTGGCCCTGCCCGTGATCGTCGCGGGCATCCGCATCGCGACCGTCACCACCATCGGCCTGGTGACGGTCACCGGCCTCATCGGCCAGGGCGGGCTGGGCGCCTTCATCATCGAGGGCATCAACCGTGACTTCCGCACTCCCCTCGTGGTGGGTTCGGTCTGCTCCATCGCCCTGGCCTTGATCGCCGACGTGACCCTGGCCGGCGCCACCCGCCTGCTCGCCCCCTGGACCCGCGACCACACATCATGAGCCTGCCGGCCGAGGTCATCGAGTGGTTCACCACCTCCGAGCATTGGCGGGGTGACTTCGGCGTGCCCCATCGCCTCACCGAGCACGCCCTGATGTCAACGGCCGCCGTGCTGGCTGCGGTGATCATCGGTCTGCCGCTCGGCATCTGGCTGGGGCACCGGGGCCGGGGCGGGGCCCTGGCCATCAACCTGACCAACGTGGGCCGGGCCGTCCCGTCCCTGGCCATCCTCGCCCTCACCCAGCAGGCGATAGGGCTGCGAGGCTGGCCGGGATTCGGCGCCCGGCCGGCGTTCGTGGCCCTGGTGGCCCTCGCCGTGCCGCCACTGGTGACGAACGCGTACGTCGGCATGCGGGGCGTGGACCGGGACGTGGTGGAGGCGGCCAGGGGCATGGGCATGACCGGAGGGGAGCTGCTGTGGCGAGTGGAGGTGCCGATCGCCCTCCCGCTGATCCTCGCCGGCCTGCGCACCGCCTCGGTGCAGGTGGTGGCCACGGCTACCCTTGCCGCAGTGACCGCATGGGGTGGCCTCGGACGCTTCATCGTCGACGGGTTCGGCCAGCAGGACGACGCCCAGATCGTGGCCGGTGCCCTGCTCGTCGGCCTTCTGGCCCTGGTCACCGAGCTCGGCCTGGCCGCAGTGCAGCGGCGAGTGGTCTCCGAAGGTCTGCGGGCGCAGCACGCACCCGTCGACGATGCGCTGGCGGCGGCATGAAGGTCTATCGAGGAGGACACGAATGTTCCTGAATCCGGTCCGGGCCCGTTCGATCGCGGCCGTAGCCCTCACTGCGCTGGTCATGGTGGCCTGCAGCGACGACGGCGACAGCACCACCGACAGGGCGGGCAAGACGGTGGTGATCGGCTCCGCTCCCTTCTCGGAGAGCATCATCCTGGCCAACATGTACGCCGGCGCGCTGCAGAGCGAGGGCTACCAGGTCACCGTGCGCAAGGGCCTCGGTCAGCGCGAAATCTACCTGCGGGCCCTCCAGGAGGGCGGGGCGAACAACGGCGTGGACCTGGTGCCCGAGTATGTCGGCACCCTCTTGGAATTCGTCAACAAGAACGCCGGTGAGGCCAGCGGCGACCTCGAGGCCAGCGTGGCCAAGCTCCGGACCCGCCTCGACGCAATGGGCCTCGCCGCCCTCAACCCCTCACCGGCCGCCGATCAGAACGCCTTCGCCGTGACCAAGGCCACCGCCGACCGCCTCAAGGTGAAGAAGCTGTCGGACATCACACCGGCGGTCGCTGCGCAGCTCACCCTGGGCGCCGGGCCCGAGTGCCAGACGCGGCCGTTCTGCCAGCCGGGCCTGGAAAAGACCTACGGCCACAAGTTCAAGGGGTTCCGCACGCTCGACTCCTGCGGGCCGAAGACCCTCGAGGCGCTTTCTGCCGGGGACATCGACATCGGGCTGGTCTGCTCGAGCGACGGCGGGGTGTCGGCCCGCAACCTCGTCGTCCTCGAGGACGACAAGAAGCTGCAGACCGTCGACAACATCATCCCCGCCATCCGCAAGGACGTCGTCGACGACGACATCCGCAAGGCTCTGAACAAGGTGTCGTCCGAGCTCACGACCGCGGACCTCATCCAGCTGAACCGGCGGGCCGACGTCGACAAGGCCGACCCCGAGGCGCTGGCCAAGGAGTGGCTGCAGCAGCACGGCTTGACCAAGAAGTAGTGGTCCGCCGGTGGGCGACAGCTGCGTGCGCCCTTCTCCTCGCCGCCGGCTGCAGCGGCGGCTCGGGGGGTGACGACGACCCGCTGGCCGTCGGGCCGGCGAACAGCTCGGCGGCCGGCAACAAGGCGGGCGACACACCGGCGTCGGGGTACCAGGCGGCCAGAGTCCTGGGCACCGTCACGGACAATGCCATCGGGGAGAGCAGTGGCGTGGCCGCGTCCCGGCGCAACCCCGGGCTGGTGTGGACCCACAACGACTCGGGCGACGACCCCTTCGTCTTCTGCCTCGACCTCCAGGCCCGCAGCTGCGGCGCGTGGCGGGTGGCGGGTGCGGAGGCGTTCGACTGGGAGGACATGGCGGCCGGTCCCGGGCCACGGGCCGGCGAGCCGTACCTCTACCTGGGCGACATCGGCGACAACCTCGACCAGCGTCAGGAGATCGTCGTCTACCGCATACCCGAACCGGTGGCCGGAGGCGGCGGCCCGGTCCCGACGACGGCGTCCCCGGCAACGACTGCGCCGGCCGAGGCCCTCCGGCTCCGGTACCCGGACGGTCCCCACAACGCCGAGGCCCTGGCCGTCCATCCCACGGCCGGCGATCTCTACGTGATCTCCAAGGACGCCCAGTCGGCCAAGGTGTTCAAGGCGGCGGCGCCCCTCGACCCCTCCCGGGTCGCCTCAATGATCCAGGTGGGCACCATCAGGCTGGGTGCCGGTGCCCGCGGCCTCGAGGTGATCACCGGCGCAGACATCTCCCGGACGGGCGCCGGGTGGTCGTGGCGACCTACTCGCAGGGGTACGAGCTCGAGATCCCCGCCGGCCAGGACTTCGACGACATCTGGACCGCGCGGCCGGTGCCGGTGGCCCTCGGCCCGCGCCTACAGGGCGAAGCCGTCGCCTACCGCCTCGACGGGCGGGCCCTGCTCACCACCAGCGAGATCGTCCCCTGGACGCTGCAGCAGGTGGAGCGCCGCTGATGCCCCTGACCTCGAACTGGTGACACCTCAGGCGACCGATGACACTGCGTGTCACCGGTTGGGATCGTCAGGCCCGCACGTCGATGCCGGCGGCGGCGAGCCGCTCCTCGAGCACCGAACGGTGTTCAGCCGACATCTCCCCCCGGGCCCCCTTGGGCACCTCCACGTCGAGCAGGTCGGCGGCGACGACGAGAGACTCGTCGTAGCTGTAGAGGTCGAGCTCGAACAGATCCTGGTCGTCAGCGGGGGCGTCGAGGCGACGGCGCAGGCTCTGGAGCCGCTCGGCCAGCCGGCCCCGCTTCTCGTCGAAACTCGAGTCAGTCAGTCGTTGTCCCCGTAGTTGTGGAGGTCGCCGAAGCGGGCCTTGACGTTGCGCTCGCTGGTGACGAAGAGGTCGGCGATCTCCAGCCACGTCGCGCCTTGCTTGCGGGCCTCCTCGACCAGGTTCCGGGTGACGGCCTCGAGGTAGCTACGCGCTGCGTTCGTGGCCGCGATGCGGCCCGTCGCCGGCAGCGAACGGTCGGCGATCTGCGCAACCAGATGCTTGAGCCCCTGAATCGACTCCGCCTCGGGCTCTGAGGGCGTGGGCGCGATTTCGGGCTCGGTGGGCATGGACGGCAATCGTAGGCTGACCGACGGTCATGGCCCCGTCCTCCTCTCACCGGTCCCTGGTGGCCGGGATCGACCTGGCCACCGCCGAGGCGCGGGTGGCGGTGGCCGACGCCCGGGGGCGGGTCGTGGCCCGGGGCTCGGCTCCGCTGAGCGCGCCGCACCGTCCGGAGCCCGGCACCTCCGAGCAGGACGCCGGGTCCTGGTGGCCGGCGGTGGTGCAGGCGATGCGAGGGGCGCTGGCGGGTCTGGAGGGCCGCATCGTCGCCGTCGCTGTGTCGGCCACGTCGGGGACCGTCCTGCTCGCCGACCGGGCCGGCGAACCGCTGGGACCGGCCCTCCTTTACGACGACGGCCGGGCCCCGGCCGTCGACCGGTGGGACCGGCTGCTCGGCCGGCCGGGCGCGAGGAAGGCGGCTCGTGCCTGGCACGCCTCGGATCTGATCGTCGGCCGATTGATCGGCGCGGCCCCGGCCACCGACTGGAGCCACGCCCTCAAGACCGGCTACGACCCCGGTTCCCGACGCTGGGGGCCCGCCGGCGACGCCGCCGGCCTCCGCCCCGACGTGGCTGCGCCGACGTCACTGGCGGGCGAGGTCTGCGCGCGGGCGGCAGCGGAGACCGGGCTCCCCGCCGGCTGCTCGGTTCGACTGGGCATGACCGACGGCTGTGCGGCCCAGGTGGCGGCCGGCGCCGACCGGCCGGGTCGGTTCGTCAGCGTGCTGGGCACGACCCTGGTGGTGAAGGGTGCAGCCGACGACCGCCTCGACGATCCCCCGTCGGGCATCTACAGCCACCTCCACCCCGAAGGGTGGTGGCTGCCGGGAGGAGCGTCCAACACCGGCGGCGGGTCGCTGGCGACGCGGTTCCCCCAGGATGAGCTGGGCGACCTCGATCGGGCCGCCGCCGCCAGGGGCCCGGCCGGCACCGTCTGCTACCCGCTCGCCGGGTCGGGCGAGCGGTACCCCTTCGTCGCCCCCGGCGCCGAAGAGCTCTGGACGGCGGAGCCGGCCGACCGGATCGACGCCTACCGGGCGGTACTGGAGGGCGTGGCTTTCGTCGAACGCCTGGGGTACGAGCGACTGCGCGAGCTCGGCGCCCAATCCGAGGGCCCGCTCCGGTCCGCCGGTGCGGGCAGCCGCAGCGACGTGTGGACAGCGATCAGGGCCACCGTTCTCGACCGTCCGATCGTGCGCTCCGAATCAGCGGACACCGCGTTCGGGGCCTGCATCCTGGCTGCGGCCGGGACCCTGCACGCGTCGCTGGGAGCGGCAACAGACGCCATGGTGGCGACGACCGGTCCCGAGGTGGCGCCGGTCGCCGAGGAGCGGGACCGGCTGGAGGTGGGCTACGGGCGGTTCGTCGCCGCCGTGTGCGAGCGAGGATGGCTCAAGTGGCGAAGCTGACCTGGAGCGCGGCGGCGGCCGAGGTCGCCCGACGCGACCCGGGGCTGGCCGCGATCATCTCCCAGGCCGGGCCGCCCCGGCTGCGGACCAAGGATCCGGACGGCCCGTTCGGCGCCCTCGTGCGGGCCATCGCCTACCAGCAGCTGGCGGGGAAGGCGGCCGCCGCCATCCACGGACGGTTCCGGGCCCTGGTGCCTGGTGTGCTGACCCCCGAAGCCGTGCTCGCCCTCCCGGAGGACGCGATGCGGGGCGCAGGGCTGTCCCGGGCCAAGACCGTTTCGATCCGAGACCTGGCCGCCCACGCCGCCAGTGGCCGGCTGACCGTGGCCGACCTCTCCCGGCTCGCCGACGACGAGGTGGTCGCCCGCCTGGTCGAGGTTCGGGGGATCGGGCGGTGGACGGCCGAGATGTTCCTGCTGTTCGAGCTCCGTCGGCTCGACATCTGGCCCGCCGGCGACCTGGCCGTGCGGGAGGGCTGGCGCCTGGCCCACGCGCTCGACACACCGCCGACGCCGAAGGAACTCGAGCTCCTGGGCGAGCCCCTCCGGCCCGTGCGGTCGGTGGCCGCGTGGTACTGCTGGCAGGCAGTTCACATCTCCCGGGGCCAAATCTGAGGGGACACCTTTAAGCCGGTCCCCTGCGGGGAACAACTACCCGGACAGGCACGTTTGACAAGGGGAGGCTTCAGACCGGACGGCCCCCGTGACCCCTGACCGGCACACAGCACACAAAACACAGCACACAAAAGGGCTGAACCCTATGACTTCCTCCGCTTCTGCCGTCGAGTACGTCGACGAAGACTTCCTCCTCCACCAGCGCACCGAGCTCGGTGCCCGGAGGGTCTCCTATCGCGAGCAGGTCGAGCGTTTCTCGGCGGCCGCAGATGAGCTGGCCCAGGCCGGCGAGGCTCCGGATCTCGGTGACGAACAGGGCTTCGCCGAGGCGGACTCGCTCAGTGTGGAGCGGGACCGGGTTCTGTCTTTGACGACATTGGCGAGGCGGCGCATCGACGAGGTCGATGCCGCACTTCGGCGGCTCGAGTCCGGCACGTACGGCGCATGCCGCTCCTGCCGGAGGCCCATACCCCCGACCCGGCTCGAAGCCGTGCCGGAGGCCACCCAATGCGTGTCGTGTGCGAGCGGCGCGGTCATCCGACGGAGGTAGCACCAGGATGTCTATCAACAGCGTCGCAGCTGAACTGCGGCCGCTTCGGACCCGCATTCACGCGCAGCGGGCGAATCAGCACACCTGGCCCACCAAGGAGGAGGAACTGGAGGCCGACTGCGACCGGTACGACCGCCGGCTGCTCAAAGCGGCAGCCATGCTCGGCGTGGACGCACCGTCCGGCCACGGCAGGGAGCACGCATTGCTCACCGAGGATCAGCGTGAGCAACTGGAACGTCGGCTCGCCGACGCCGGCCTCGACGTCCTGGTGACGGCCGACGAGGTAGCACCGGCTCCCTGATTCCGGCCCCATCCGGTCGCGTTCCCGGCTCGAAGACCGGGCATGACCGACACCATCTCCACTACCTGCGCGACACCGCCCGCCAGCGCTGATCCGGCTGCGGCCCGGTCACGCCGGGCGGCAGTGCTGGCAGGCCCGGTACCCCGCCCCGGTGGCCGCGACCGCGGTGGTCAGCTCCACCCGGTGGGCCGGCGTGATCCGTCGGGCGTGGGTGCAGCTCGGGAAGCAGTACACACCGGTCGTGTCGCTGGCCAGGTAGTGGACTCCCCGCCGGCCGAGCTGGCGGGTCTCGTCGAGGTTGACCTTCTCTGCCTGCAGCAGGTCGATCTTCAGCTGCGGCCCGAACCCGTAATTGCCCGTGGCCCCGTCGCTGCGCACCACCCGGTGGCACGGGATGAGAATCGGGACCGGGTTCCGGCCGAGCGCCGAGCCGGCGGCCCGCACCGCGCGCGGGTGTCCGATCTCGCGAGCGATCCATGCGTAAGGCCGGACCTCGCCCCGGGGGATCTCGAGCGTCTTGGCCAGCACCGCCCGGTCGAACTCGCCCACGCCGCGAAGGTCGTAGTCGAGGCCGGTCCCGTGTCCGGCGCGTAGGGCACCGGCCAGGCCGGCGGGGGGCCGGGTACCCGGCCGCAACGGGCGGCCGAAGCGGGCTCGGTAGTAGTCCAGGAAACGGTCCCGGTCGTGATCGACCCAGACCGTCGGGCACAGGTAGTTGATACCGCGGTCGGTGAAGGCCACGTACAGCGCGCCGAGGGGACCATCGACCTCCACCCAGCGGGCGAACACCGAATCGGCGAACCCGGCGGGCGCTGGAGCGGCGAGGCCGGCGAGCTCCTCGGTGAGCGGATCGTGGGTGTCAGTGGTCATGCCGTCTCCTTCGCGATGCTGGCCCGGAGGCGCTGCAGCCCCCGGGCGACGTGGGACTTGGCCGTCCCCTCCGGGCAGCCCATGGCCGCCGCCAGCTCGGCGTAGGGAAGGCCGACCACATGGCGCAGGACCACTGCGGTGCGCTGCCGTTCGGGAAGCAGGGTGAGCAGGCTCCCCAGCCGGGTCTGCCCGTCGTGACGCTGCGCGTGGTCCTCGGGCCCTTCCCGGCCGTCGCCGAGGGACACCTCTGCGGCCAGCTCCACGTTGGCCGGTCGCCGGCTCACGGCCCTGGCCTCGTTGCGCAGCAGGTTGAGGGCGATCGTGACCAGCCAGGGCCGGAGCTGCAGCTGGCCGACACGTTCTGCCGGGTACCCCCGCAGAGCCGCGTAGGCCCGGCAGAACACCTCGGCCGCGACATCTGCGGCGTCCTCCGGCCGGCCGGACATACGCAGCGCAGTGGTGAAGACCGCCTGCTGATGGGCGGCCACCAGATCAGGGAACGCCTGCTCGAGGTCCTCGCTGAGACGCAGCGGCAGGTCGTCGGTCACACCAGTAAGAACACCGCATCCGCCGGCCGGTTGCACGTGCGACAGTGAAGCGTGGACGCACTGCTGAAGAAACTGAACCACAAGCCGTCGACACCGGTGACCGTGCTCCATGCTCCGCCCGAGGTCGAGCCGCTGTTCGACGGGTGGTCCGGAGAGGCGAAGGTAACGCGCAGGTTGGGAAAACAGGAAGCCTTCGTCCTGGCCTTCGTGCGCAGCGCGGCGGAGCTGTCGACGCGGGCGCCCAGGGTCGTGGCCGCGTTGGTGGACGACGGGATCCTGTGGCTGGCCTACCCCAAGAAGTCGTCGAAGCGGTACCGGTCGGACCTGGGCCGGGACGAGAGCTGGCAGCCGCTCGGCGACCTGGGCATGGAGCCCGTCCGGTCCGTCGCCATCGACGCCGACTGGTCGGCCGTGCGCTTCCGTCGGGCGGCCCACATCGAGCGGCTCGACCGTGACCCGTCCCGCCTGCTGTCCGCCGATGGCCGCCGGCGGAGCACCCGGGTGCCGGCCGACCCGCCTGCCGTGGTCGACTTCCTCACCTCCTTACCCGACGAGCGGCGAGGCGCAGTGAGTGCGGTGCACGAGGTCATCCGTAGGGCGGCACCGGAGCTGGAGCCGGCACTCTGGGGGAAGATGCTCGGCTACGGCACGTACCACTACCGGTACGCCAGCGGCCGGGAGGGCGACTTCTACGTGGTCGGCCTGGCCAACCAGAAGCAGTACGTCAGCCTGTACCTGTGCGCCGCTGTCGACGGCGCCTACCTGGCCGAAACCAACGCCGGGCGACTGGGCAAGGTGTCGGTGGGCAAGAGCTGCGTACGGTTCAAGAAGCTCGAGGACCTCGACCTCGATGTGGTGGCCGAGCTCGTCCGCACCGCCGCCGACTCCGTCCCGGAGCCTTCACGCGCCTAAACGTTCCGCGACCAGGCGGAGACGGTCCATGGGCTGGACCAGCGCCACCCGCACGAACCCGGCACCGCCAGGGCCGTAGAGGTCGCCCGGCGACACGAGCACCCCACCCCGCTCGGCCAGGTCCTGGGTGAAGGCCCACGCGTCGCCGCCCGGCGCCTCGGCCCACAGGTAGAAGCTGCCGCCGGGCAGGTCGATCGTCGCCCCCTCCGCCCTCAGCACGTCGGCGAAGTACCAGAGCCGTTCGAGGTAGCGCTCGCGCTGCTCGTCGACGTGGGCGTCGTCGTCGAGGGCAATCACCGCCGCGGCCTGGATCGGGCCCGGCACCATGAACCCGGCGTGCTTCCGCACCTCCGCCAGGTAGTGGACGAGGTCGGGGTCGCCGGCGTAGAACCCCACCCGCAGGCCGGCAAGGTTCGACCGCTTCGACAGCGAGTGGACGGCCAGCACCCCCTCCGGGCCGTGCTCGAGGATGGTGTGGGGCAGGCCGTCCCAGGTGAACTCGGCGTAGCACTCGTCGCTGAGCACCGGCACGGCGTGGGCCCGGCCCCAGTGAGCGGCCTCGCCCAGGTCGGTCAGCGCACCGGTGGGGTTGGCCGGCGAGTTCACCCACAGGCAGAGCGCCCGCGCTGCGTCGGCCTCGTCGATGGTCGAGAGGTCGTCGAACGGCACCGCCCTGCACCCGGCGAGGATGGCGCCCATCTCATAGGACGGATAGGCGACCGAGGGGTAGAGGACGGTGTCGCGGTCGGGCGTGCGCAGGTGCAGCCACCCCACCACGTTGGCCACGAGCTCCTTGGTGCCCACGCACGTGGCCACCGCGGTGACCGGCACCTCGACCCCGAACCGGCGGGCCATCCAGCCGACGGCTGCCTCCCGCAACCGCGTCGAGCCGATCGACGCGGGGTACCCCCGCTCGGCGTCCGACGTCGACAGCGCCGCCACCACCTCGGGCGGCGGCGGGTCGTACGGCGTGCCGATGGACAGGTCCACGATCCCGCCGTCGTGGGCCGAGGCCGCCGCTTTGGCCCCGTCGAGGCGGTCGTAGGGATAGGGCGGCGGGACGAAACCCCCCTGGCTCACGGGGCTCCCGCCCCGTGCATGTTGTCGGAGCGGCCTCCCGGGCCGTCAATGTCGTCGGAGCGGCCTCCCGTCCCGCTCATGCCACAAACTCGCGGAAGCGGCCCAGGTCCTCCGGTCGGATGCGGGCCCACATGCGGGTGGCGTCGGGGTCGTGGCACTCCGACACCACCTCACCGTGGCGGTGGATGGCGGCCACCACGTCGCCCCGGTCATAGGGGACCACCAGTTCCACCACATGGGTCATCTCGCGCAGGCGGTCGCCGATGACCTCCAGGAGGCGGTCGATCCCGTCCCCGGTCTCGGCCGAGAGCAGCACCGAGCCGGGATGATTCTGCAGCAGACGCTTGGCGTCGTCCCGGTCGGCCAGATCGGCCTTGTTGAACACGATGAGCTCGGGCACGTCGTCGGCGCCGATCTCCCGCAGGACGGCGCGGACGGCGTCCATGTGGGCCCGGGGGTCGGAGGCCGACGCGTCGACCACGTGGACGAGGAGGTCGGCCTCGGCCACCTCGTCGAGGGTCGATCGGAAGGCCTGGACGAGCTGGTGGGGCAGCTTGCGCACGAAGCCGACCGTGTCGGTGACCAGCACCCGCTCGCCGCCCGGCAGGTCGAGGCGCCGGGTGGTGGGATCCACGGTGGCGAAGAGGCGGTCCTGGACCAGGACACCGGCGTCGGTGAGGCGGTTCAGGAGGGTGGACTTCCCGGCGTTGGTGTAGCCGACGATCGTGACCGTCGACAGTCGGGAGCGGGCCCGGGCCTTGCGCTGGGTCTTGCGGTTCTTGGTGAGCTCCTTGAGGTCGGCCTGCAGCTTGGTGACCCGGCGCACGAGGCGCCGGCGGTCGACCTCGAGCTGGGTCTCCCCCGGCCCTCTGGTGCCGATCCGGCCGGCCTGCTGGCTCAGGCCGAGGCCCTTGCCCCGCAGGCGTGGCAGGCGGTAGCGGAGCTGGGCCAGCTCGACCTGGGCCTTGCCCTCCTGGGTGTGAGCGTGCTGGGCGAAGATGTCGAGGATCAGGGCGGTGCGGTCGATGGCCGTGCGCCCCAGGATCTTCTCCAGGTTGCGGCTCTGGGCCGGGGAAAGCTCGTCGTCGAAGATGACCGTGTCGGCGTCGACCTCGTTCGAGAGGTCACGCAGCTCCTCGGCCTTGCCCTTGCCCACGAACGTGGCCGCGTCCGGCTCCGACCGCCGTTGCAGAACCCGGTCGGCCTCGTCGGCGCCCGCAGTGTCGGCCAGAGCGGCCAGCTCCTCCAGCGACGCCTCCGCCTCCTCCACGCTCACCGGCGGGATGGCCACGCCCACCAGGATCACCGTCTCCCGGCGGTGCCGTTCGATCAGCGCCATGTTGCCTGCTCCCGGCCACTCGGGCCGGCTTGCCCGCTCCCGGCCGCTAGAGCCATGGGACCTCCACGGTGGCGATGTGGTCGGCCGGGCCGCTCAGGATGATCGTGTCGCCCTCCAGATGGACCGTGGCGTTGCCGCCGGGTTGCTTCACCGTGACGTGCCGGCCGACCTTGCCCCACACGAAGGCCGCAGCAGCTGCGGCGCAGGCGCCGGTACCGCAGGCCAGGGTCTCCCCCACGCCGCGCTCCCACACCCGCATGCTGAGGAGGTCGGTACCGGGGCCGACGACCACGAACTCCACGTTGCGGCCCTGCCATTCGGTCGCCTGCTTGGCTATTCGCACCTTGGCCAGATCCTCGACCTCCACCACGGTGTGCGGGTTGCCCATGTCGACGAAGGCCACGCCCACGTCCTTGGGGTCGATCTTGGCCATGCCCATGTCCACGCTCGCCCAACCGTCGTCGTCGACGGTCACCAGCTTGTCGCCGGCGTCGGTGTGCACCACCATCTTCGGCCCGGACAGGCCGGCGTCGACCATGGCCATGGCCAGGCAGCGGATGCCGTTGCCGCTCATCTCGGCCCGGCTGCCGTCGGCGTTGTACAGCTCCATCGTGGGCCCGGGTGTGACCCGTATCACCCCGTCGGCGCCGACGCCCCGGTGGCGGTCGCACAGGGCGCGCACCGCGTCCGCAGCGACCGGGCAGCGGTCGCCGAGGTCGAGGAGCACGAGGAAGTCGTTGCCCAGGCCGTGATACTTCTCCAAGCGGATCATTCGAGCGACCAGTCTCCCAGGAGGGCGGGCAGTAGATCGACCGGATTCTCTGCGCTGCCGAGCCAGGTGATCCGCGGGTCACGCCGGAACCAGGCCTGCTGCCTGCGGGCGAACTCCCGGGTGCGCCGGACAGCCGCCTCGACCGCCTCGTCCAGCGTGCCGGCGCCGGCCAGGTGGTCGAGCAGCTCGCGGTAGCCCAGGGCCTGTCGGGCCGTGCGCGACATCACGTCACCCAAGCGCCTGACCTCGTCGAGGAACCCGTCGGCCAGCTGAGCCCGGTAGCGGGCTGCGATCCTTTCGGCCAGGACCGTTCGGGGCAGCCAGACACCCACCAGCCGGAATCGGGTCGTCGGCGGGTAGGCGCCCAGTCCGGGCCCGAACGACGAGAACGGCCGGCCGCTGCCCAGGGTCACCTCCAGGGCCCGTACCAGTCGTCTCACGTTGCCCGGCTCGATGCGGGAGGCGGCCAGCGGGTCGAGCTCAGCGAGCCGGCGGTGCAGCTCCTCGACGGGCTGTCGCTCCAGGTCGGCCTTGAGCCCCGGCCACTCCCCCGGCATGGTCAGGCCGTCGACCACCGCTCGGACGTACAGCCCGGTGCCACCCACGACGAGGGCCCGGTGGCCCCGGGCCTCGATGCCGGCGATGACCTCGGCCGCCTCCACCTGGAAGCGGGCCACGTTGAAGTCGTCGGACGGTTCGGCGACGTCGATCAGATGGTGGGGGACCCCGGCCTGCTCGGCCGGGGTGGGCTTCGCCGTCCCGATGTCCATCCCCCGGTACACTTGCATGGAGTCGGCCGAGACCAGCTCCACGTCGCCCAAGCGCCGGGCCGCCTGAAGCGCCAGCGCCGACTTTCCCGACGCCGTCGACCCGATCAGCACCAGGTGCGGTGGGTTCAGAGCACCGCCACGGGGATGCGGGTCTTGTGGCGGGGGCGGGCGGTGACTTCGACGAGCTCGGCCCGCAGGAAATGGGCGGCCGAACCGGTGATGCGGACGTCGGCGAAGCTGCCCGCCGCCGGCATCAGACCGTCCACGGGGAAGTGGACGAGCTTGTTCTGGCGGGTGCGGCCGCTGGCCACCGCAGGGTCCTTCTTCGACGGCCCTTCGACCAGCACCTCTTCCAGCCGGCCGATCCGGGCCCGGTGGCGGGCCAGCGCCGAGCGCTCGACCACCACCTTCAGCCGCTCGAACCGCTCGGCGATCACCTCGGCCGGCACGAAGCAGTCGGCCATCCCGGCGGCCTGGGTGCCGGGGCGGGGCGAGAACACGAACGTGTACGCGCTGTCGTAGGCGGCCTCGGCAGCGACCTCGAGCGTGCGCTCGAAGTCGTCGTCGGTTTCGCCTGGGAACCCGACGATGATGTCGGTGGTGACGGCCAGGTCGGGCACGGCGTCACGGGCCGCAGCCAGCCGTTCGAGGTACCGGGCCGCGGTGTAGCCGCGGTGCATGGCGGCCAGGGTGCGGTCGCTGCCGGACTGCAGCGGCAGGTGCAGGTGCTCGCAGGCTGCGGGCGACTCGGCCATGGCCTCGATGGTCTCCGGCCGCAGATCCTTGGGATGAGGGCTGGTGAACCGGACCCGGCGAATGCCGTCCACGCCACCCACGGCCCGCAGCAGGTCGGCGAAGAGCGGCCGGCGACGGGTGAGGTCCCGGCCGTAGGAGTTGACGTTCTGGCCGAGCAGGGTGAGCTCCACTGTGCCCGCGTCGGCCAGCCCGCGCACCTCGGCGACGACGTCCTCGAACGGGCGGCTGATCTCCTTGCCCCGCACCGCCGGGACGATGCAGAAGGCACACGAGTTGTCGCAGCCGATCTGAATGGTGACCCAGGCGGTGTACGGCAGCTCCCGCCGCACCGGGAGGGCGGAGGGGAATGCCACGTCCTCCTCGAGAATTTCCATCACGGCGCGGCCCGATGCGGAGGCCTCGTGCAGGAGCTCGGCCGCCCGGGCCACGTTGTGGGTGCCGAAGACCGCATCGACCTGCGGCGCCTTCAACTGGATCAGCTCGCGGTCCTTCTGGGCCAGGCACCCGCTGACCGCTATCTGCATGCCCGGGTTGCGCTCCTTGACCGACGCCAGGTGCCCGAGAGTGCCGTACAGCTTGTTGTCGGCGTTCTCTCTGATGCAGCAGGTGTTGAGCACGACCACGTCGGCGTCGTCCACGTCGGCGGCTGCGATCATCCCGTCGGCCTCCAGCAGCCCGGCCAGGCGCTCGGAGTCGTGGACGTTCATCTGGCAGCCGAACGTCCGGATCAGGTACTTGCGGGTCACGGGTCCACGCTACCGGGCGGTAGCGTGGACCCCCGATGCGCCGACTCCTCGCCGTCGGTCTGGCCGGCATGATCGTGGCCGGATGCTCCGACGAGGATCCCGTCGCCACCGGCACTTCCGACACCACCGTCGTCACCACCGTCGTCACCACCAACGTCACCGCCAAGCCAGCGCCGGCCACGACCACCACCCTCGCGCCGACCACCACGACCACACTGACCCCCCAGGCCACGGTGGCCTCAGCCCTGGCGACCGCGGAGACGGCCATCCGGGACCCGGCCACCCGCGCCGCCGACCTCCCCGCCCTCGGCCAGTCCCAGCAGCAGGCCTACCGCAACCTCGTCGGCCACCCCGAGTGGGACGCCGAGGTGCTGGCCCTCGTGCCGGAGCGCCTCCGGACCACGGTCGAGGCCAATGTGTCCGCCGGGCGCGACCTGGCCGCGCTCACCCCGGCGCCGCCCGCCGGCACCCCCCTGCCCAAGTGGCGCATCGTGGCACCCGACCCGGCAGAGCAGCTCGTGGCTCTCTACAAGGAGGGCGCCGCCGCGGCCGGCGGCCTGCCGTGGCAGTACCTGGCCTCCATCCACCTGGTCGAGACCCGCATGGGCCGGATCAAGGGCGACAGCACGGCCGGCGCCCAGGGCCCCATGCAGTTCATCCCCACCACCTGGGACATCTACGGGCGGGGCGGCGACATCACCTCCAACCGCGACGCGATCTTCGCCGCCGCCCGCTACCTGCGGGCCACCGGCGCCCCCTCGGACATGGCCAGGGCACTGCGGGCCTACAACAACAGCGCCCGGTACGTCCGGGCTGTGACCGCTTATGCCCAGCAGATACAGGCCGACGAGCGGGCCTACCTCGGCTACCACGCCTGGCAGGTGTACTACGGCTCCCGCCTGCTTCCCGAGGGCACGGTCCTCGGGTAGGGCTACGGGGCGGCGACCACCACCGTGTGGGTCGCACGGGCCGAACTGGCATAGGGGCGGTCACCCCGACCGGTGATGTCGTCGGTGCAGTCGAACGGCCCGGCATCGAAGGCGAAGCTCGTCGGGTAGCTCCCGGCCGCCGCGTAGGTGTGACGGACGGTGAGGACCATCACCGCGTTCGCCGGGTCGGGTGCCGGCGGGTCCCAGGCGCCGAACTTCCCGCACACGTCCATGCCGGTCTCGCCCAGGCCGGAGTCGCCCAGGAAGTACAGCGACGAGCCGTACGAGGCACCGTCGGGGTCGGTGAGGGTGATCCGGAAGACCATCTCCTGCTCGGCCACCGGCGTCGCCGGTTCGGTGACCACCTCGACGGTCATCGGGCGATCGACGCCGGGCTGGGTGTGGAACCGGAACGCCCCGCACGCCGGGTCGGTGCTGTTCCGGCAGGCGACCACGGTCGTCGTGGTCGCCGGCGCAGCCGTCGAGGTGGTCGTCGAAGTGGTTGTCGAGGTGGTTGTCGGCGGGATCACGGGGACGGCGGCCGACGTGACCGGCACCACGACGGCGACAGGAGCCGGGGACGTGGTGGCCGAGGTGGTGGCTGGCGTGGTGGCCGGCGTTGTGGTCGTGATGGTGCGGCGCGGGGCTGCCGTGGTGGCCGGTGCCCGTTGCGTGGTGGGCGGGGGAACGGCGGAGACGGTAGTCGTGGTCTGCACCGCTCCTTCCGGTTCGGAGATGCGGTCGTCCGGGGCAGGGGCGGACGACTGGATCGCCACATCACCCTGCCCGCCGGTCCTGGTCAGCGGCACCAGGACCAGGACCAGGGCGATGACGACGCCCAGGAACCGAGCACATCTCCCCAGGCGCGTTCCGGACATGGCCACCTTTCACCCCTGGCATCCACTGTGGTGCCTCTCCGGGTGGAAGCAACCCAACACGCGCCCAACACCACCACCTGGAGGCCTAGGTGAACCAGCCGGCCACATCGAAGACCACATGGGCCTGGGTGGAGGAGAACAGGCCGACCTTGCCGTTGGCCCCGACCTGGACCACCACCAGGTTGGCCCGGGTCTCCCCCGTCGCGTAGTTCAGGTCCGAGGCCAGTGGCCTCGCCGCACCGCTCGGGAAGATGGTGAGGTAGCCGGAACCCGCGGGCTGGGTCACGGCCACGCTGAGGATCACCGCCCGCACGCCGGTGGGAGGCACCCCGCCCTGGCCTGTGACCTGCACCTCGACGGTGCCGCCGGCGGGGATCGCAGCCCCCGAGCGGGTGTCGAGGATGCGGGCCGGCTCCAGCGGTGTGTAGGCGCCCAGGGTGCCGGCCACCGAGGCGTCGGTGTAGGTGCCGCCCAGGTCCACCACCACGTCGGTGTCGCCGGCGTTGTTGTAGATGGTGACCCGCCCGGCGGTGCCGAGCTTGGTCATGGTGCGGTTCGACACCGTGTCGCCGGCGGTGAAGTTGAGGTTGGCGGCCAGAGGCCGGGCCTCGCCCGTGGGATAGACGGTGAGGTAGCTGGTGGCGGTGGTGTTGGTCGCAGCCACGTTGAGCACTGCGGCGCTGATCCCCGACACCGGCGCCCCGCCACGGCCGGAGACCTGGAGGTCGAAGCTCTGACCCGGACCGAGGCGCACCCCGCCGATGGAGGAGCGGGTGTCGGCGATGCGGGCCGGGACCAGGGGCTGATAGCGCCCGGCGTTGCCGCCCGCGCCCTCCAGGTAATAGCCGGCCACGTCGTAGATCACATGGGTTGCCCCGTTGGAGTTGAACATGGCCACCCGGCCGTTGGTGCCGACCTTGACCACCACCAGGTTGGGCACCGTCTTGGCAGGGGTGAAGTTCACGTTGGCGGCCAGGGGCCGGGGGCTGCCGACCGGGTACATGGTGAGGTAGCCCTCGGCGGTGGGCTGGGTGACGGTGACGTTGAGCACCACCGCCGAGGCCCCGGCCGGAACGCCGCCCCTGCCGGTGATCTGCACCTCAACGGTGGCGCCGGAGCCGACCGGGCCGGACAGGCCGCCGGCACCCGTGCGGGTGTCCTCGATGCGAACCGGGCTGAGGGGCGTGTACCGGCTGCCGGGAGCCCCGGTGATCGTGACAGTTGCGTCGTCGATGACAGTCGTCTGGGCACCGGGGATGTCGGCGGAGGCACTCACGTGGTTGGTCTGGGACTGGCCACCGGTGCCCTGCACGACGCCGGTGTAGGTGCAGGTGTAGCTGCCCCCGTTCGCAGTGAGAAGGGGCGTTGTCGGCGGCACGCTGCCAGGTGGAGCCACGACGCAGGTGCCTTGGCCGTTCAAGTCACCGTAGACGTCGTCGGTGAGCGAGGTGAGCGTCACGTCACGGCTGCCCGTGTTGGTCACCCTGACGGTGAATGTCACGGGACCACCCGGAGCGACGACGGACGTCGGATTGGCGGTCACGTCCAGCGCGATGCTGGGCAGTGCCGGGACGACTGTGACCTGCTCGTTGGGGTCGGCGCACGGCGACGTGCTGGACAGGTGGTTGACGTCCGGGTTGGGGCCACCTGGGCGGTCGTAGCTGGCGACGAAGGCGTACCGGCCGGGAGGCTGCGCCGGGGTCGGGACGAAGGTGGCGGTCGCCCGGGGGGCGCCGTTGGGCGCGGCCGATCCGGGCACCACCTGCACCACGCTGGATGTGACCATCTCGCCGGCGGTACAGGTCGGGAAGCCCGGGCTGCCGGGAGCGCTGCGGTAGAGGGTGAAGACGACACTGCTGGTGAGGGGAGGGCCACCGGGCACGCCTGTGACGGTGGCGGTGTCGCCGAAGATGCCGCCTTCCTGGAGGGTCTGGGGCGAGGCCTGGGTGACGATGGTGGTGGGCGCCTCGCCGACGACGATGATCGACGAGGTGCCGGGGATGTTGAAGGCCGGAATACTGGAGGGCGGTGGCGAGGGGTTCGGCACCACCGCGTCGACGAAGAGCACAGCGGAGGTGCTTCCGTCGAGCGGGCGCTGTAGCACGTCGAACGTGAAGTCGATGAGACAGGTGGTCGTTGGCCCCCCGGTGGTGACCGGGGCCAGAACGACGGGGCTCGTCGGGGTGAACGTCACGGTCCCGTTGGCATTGGGAGCCGACACCGCGAAGAGGATGCCGGCGCACGCCGTGCCGGGCCGGCCGGTGGCGATCGCGTCCATTCCGAGGATGGGCCCGGGCAGGGACCTGCTGTCCGGCTGGGTGCACGGCTCGTTGCCAGACCCGCTGAACGAATTTGCGCAGGACGGGTTCAGCCGGATGTTGGTGATGGTGACCGGTTGGGTGGCCAGGTTGCCGACGGAGTTGTTGGTGACGGCGATGAGACCCGGTTGGTTCTGTTGGCCGACCTGAACCGAGGACGGGAAAGCGGGACCGGCCGCAACTGCGAGGGCGTTGACCTGCGCCTGAGCCGGGTTGGAACCGACGGTCACTGTGGTGATAATCAGGGCGGCGACGAGCCCGGCCTGCAACTGCCTCGGGAACCGGCGCCCGATGAGCACGTTCGCACGGAACTGCTTGGGGAAAATCCGCCGTCTGGGCACAGGGCCACCTCTTCCACGGATCCGCACGAACCCATGACGACGGTACCAGCTAGCCCTCGAGGCGCCGGCGGAGCTCGACGTAGACGGTCGGGCCGACGATGGCCTCCAGTTCCTCGGCCATCGACTCCACCACGGGCCGGTCGCCGACGTAGGCCCGGGTGCCTTCCGTGCAGCACCAGGCCATCGTTTCGCCCTCGGCCCCCCAGTCCCGCCGCTCCCAGCCTCGCACGGTGGCGATCTCGGCGCCTCCCTCGGCGCCTCCCTCGGCGCCTCCCACTGCCGGCTCCCAATCGACCTTCACCGGCAGCTGCCAGCACACCGACGGCTTCCAATCCCGGGGCGACTCGCCGGAGTGCAGGGCCTCGAGGTGCAGCGCGCAGCCGGCGCCTGCGGGGAAGCCGGGCCGGTTCAGGAAGATGCAGGCACCGTGGACCACGCGTGTGCTGGTCCGGCTGGCGTCGGCGAACAGGCCGCCGTCAGCGGCTTCGGTGTGGTGCTCGAAACGGGTCGGGTCGAGCGTGGCGGCGAGCGCACTGATCGTCATCGCCTCGTCCTCGCCGTCGAGCTCTGCGCCGATCGAGCAGCAGCCCTGGCCGAGGTGCTCGGCCGGCTCCGGCAGGATGCCCTGGCACCCGCGTCCCCAGATACACGTCCAGTTCGACCGCAGGAAGGCCATGTCGAACCGCCAGGTCGTCCCGCCGTCGACGATCTCCTCGGGATGGTCCACGACGCAAATTCTCGCGCAGCCGCCAAACCCACAATCCAGCGGGCGCCGTGTCAAGAGTTGCGTTGACACAATCGGGCGACGGCGCGACGCTGCAGGAGAAGGTGTTCCTCGAGCAAGGAGGTACCTCACATGTCGATGCCCAGCTCCGAGAGCGGGGAAAGCGGTCCGCCCGACTGAGTTCGCAGGGCCCCATGCGACTGCTTCACCGTCGTCCGGCTGTCCCTTGCCGCCAGCGCAGTCGCGGTCCTCGGACCGCACTGCCACGATGGGTGGCCCCGACCCTTGCCCCGGACCGGCGAAGCGGACCGTAAAACCTGAAGCAACGAGGCACCGAAGGGTCGGTGCCTCGTTGCGCGTCCGGCCCTCATCGCGACCGGCCCGAACCCGCCAGCTGGGCGGCGAGCGACCGCAGCGCCCGTCCCCGGTGCGACACCGCCGCCTTCTCGTCCTGTGTCATCTGCGCGAAGGTGCGGTGTCCGCCCTCGGGGACGAAGATCGAGTCGTACCCGAAACCCCCCGCACCCGCGGGCCACTCGGCGATGGTGCCGTCCACCGAGCCCTCGGCCACGATCTCGCGCCCATCAGGGTGAAGGGCGACGGCCACGGTCCGGAAGCGGGCGGTGCGTTCGCCAGACGGCACGTCGGCCAGCTCCAACAGCAGCTTGGCCACGTTGTCGGAATAGGTGGCGCCGGGGCCGGCGTATCGGGCCGCGTACACGCCGGGCCGGCCGTCGAGGGCGTCGACCTCGAGCCCAGTGTCGTCGGCGACTGCCAGCTGCCCGGTGGCGGCCACCACCGCCTCCGCCTTCAGCCGGGCGTTGCCCGCAAGGGTGTCAGCCGTCTCATCGACATCGGGCAGGTCCGCCGGACGGAGCTCGACCTCGAAGCCCCCGAGCAGCGCAGCCAGCTCCCGGGCCTTGTCAGGGTTGGCCGTGGCCAGCACGATCTTCACACCCGGGGCGGTGGCGGGGTCAGCAGCAGGTCGGCCTGGGCGTCGAGGATCGAGGCGATCCCGTGCTCGGCCAGACCCAGCAGGTCGTCGAGCTCGGCCCGCGAGAACGGCAGACCCTCGGCGGTCCCCTGGACCTCCACGAACGTGCCGCCGCCCGTCATCACCACGTTCATGTCGACCTCGGCCCGCACGTCCTCGGAGTAGTCGAGGTCGAGCAGAGCCACGGCATCGACCACGCCCACCGACACCGCAGCGCACGCCGTGGTCAGCGGATGGGCGGGCAGGCGCCCCGCCGCCACCAGCCGGCTGCACGCGTCGTGCAGGGCCACGTACGCCCCGCTGATCGAGGCCGTGCGGGTGCCGCCGTCGGCCTGGAGCACGTCGCAGTCCACGAGGATCTGACGCTCCCCCATTAGCTTCATGTCTGTCACCGAGCGGAGGGCCCGACCGATCAGACGCTGGATCTCCTGCGTCCGCCCCGACGGCTTGCCCTTGTTGACCTCCCGGTTGCTGCGCTCGGGCGTCGACCCCGGCAGCATGGAGTACTCGGCCGTCACCCAGCCCGTGCCCTTGCCCCGCATCCACGGCGGGACGCGCTCGTCGACGGACGCGGTGCACAGCACCCGGGTCTTCCCCATCGAGACGAGGACGGATCCCGCCGCCATCTCGGTGTAGTCCCGGACGAAGGTCAGGGGACGGAGGTCGTCGGGCTGGCGACCGTCGCGCCTCACAGCTCGTACCGGGCGCCGACGGTCGCCACGTCGACAGGGCCGCCGAAGGTGTCGGACGCCTCCCGGCGGGACTGCTCGGGATCGAGCGTGGCCCAGAGATGGGTCAGGACGAGCCGGCCGGCGCCCGCGGCGCGGGCCGTCGATCCGGCCTGGCGGGCGCTGAGATGCTGCAACGTGCCTTCCTCCTCGGTAGTCATGGTGGCCTCGCAGAGCGCGAGGTCGAGTCCGGGCCCCAGGTCCTCCAACGACCACGCCGGACCCGTGTCGGCCGAGTAGCCGATCGATCGGCCTCCGCCCTCGACCCGCATGCCCAGCGTCTCCGGACCGTGGTCGGTGCGGGAGAAGGTGACGTGCATGGTGCCGACGGCAACGGTGTCCCCACCGGTCACGTCGTGCCACGCGATGTGCGGTTCGGTGTCCTGATAGATGTGGCTCCGCAGCCCGGCCGGGGCGTACACCGGGAAACCGGTCCGCTTGAGCAGGAACCGCAGGACGTTGATCCAGCCCTCGATGTCGCTCCAGTGGTCGGGATGCTCGTGGCTGAGCACGATGGCGTCGACGTCGGCCGGCCGGACGTGTCGTTGCAGGTTGGCGAGCGTTCCCGACCCTGCGTCGATCCAGACGCGGGTGGTGCCGTCGTCGACCAGGTAGCCGCTGCAGGCGCCGCCCGGGCCCGGGTAGGACCCGGAACAGCCGAGCACCGTCACCGTCAGTCCCACTCCCAACCCTCCACCCCGTCGAGTTCGGGGCCGAGGAGCCGGCTGCCGAGCGCCCGAAACCATGCCACGTCGCCCGACGACACGAACCGATGGGCGCCCTTGGCCGCCGACCGCCGCCCAAGACCGGTGTCGGCGAGGATCGAACGCACCTCGAAGGCGGTCTCGTCGGCCGAGGAGACCAGGACCACGTCGCGGCCCATGACGTCGGCGATCGTGCGGGCCAGGAAGGGATAGTGCGTACAGCCCAGCAGGAGAGCGTCGACGTGGGCCTCGACCAGTGGGGCGAGCAGCCGCTCGGCCAGCACGTGGACCTGCTCGCTGCCGGTCTCCCCCCGTTCGACGAACTCCACGAAACCCGGGCAGGCCGCGCAGCTCAGGTCCACCGGCGCCCGGGTGGCTCGCACCGCCCGCTGGTAGGCGCCCGATCCGATCGTGCCGACAGTGCCGATCACCCCGACCCTGCCGCTCCGGGTGGCCCGCACCAGCGCCCGGGCGCCGGGGTCGACCACGCTCACCACCGGAACCTCGCACTCGAACCGCAGCAGCTCCAGTGCCGCTGCCGCGGCGGTGTTGCAGGCGACGACCACCATCTTCACGTCGTGACGCTCCACCAGTAGTCGGGTCACCTGCAGGGCGAAGTCCCGGACCTGGTCCAGCGGCCTCGGTCCGTACGGGTACCGGGCGGTGTCGCCGAAGTAGACGAGGTCCTCTCCGGGCAGCAGGTCGATCAGGGCGCGGGCCACCGTGAGACCCCCGAAACCGCTGTCGAACATGCCGATGGGCCGGTCGTCCACTCCGAACGAGGCTAGGTGATCGCTCAAGGTCGGCCCGGCGACTGCCGATACGGGGTCCCATGCGACGAATCGGCGGAATCCTGTTCCTCCTGCTGTTCGCGGCCTGCGAGCCAGAGGCCGCCGGCACCCGGATCGCCGCGGAGTCCGTCGCCGTCGACGAGGTGACCACGACCTCGTCGACCTCCACCTCCACGTCGACCTCGACCTCCACGTCCACGTCCACGTCCACCTCGACCTCGACCTCGACCACGTCGACAACCCGCACGACAGTGGCCCGACCCACCACGACCGCCCCGCCCGTGACGGTGTCCGTCGCAACGACCGTGCCCCGTGCCGCGCCGACCACGACCCCGGTCGCAACCCGAACGGGCTGCGACCCGAACTACGCGGGGGCGTGCGTCCCCATCGCCTCCGACGTCGACTGCGGCGGGGGCTCCGGCAATGGGCCGTCGTATGTGTTCGCCAAGGACATCCGGGTGATCGGCCGGGACATCTACGGCTTGGACGCCGACGGCGACGGGATCGGCTGCGAGAGCTGAGCCGCTACGCGGCCACGACCGCAATGAAGACCACCTGGCACAGCGCCCACAGGGCGAAGATCGCTCGTCGTAGCCGGACGTTGACCTTCGCGACCTTGACCTCGTCCCATCCCCGTCGCCGGTCGTAGATGAAGATCAACCCGCTCAGGCCGAGGGTGAGCAAAACCAACGAGAGGATGACGTACGCGTCGGCCAGGGTCAGGTAATCGGTGTGGGGCGCCTTTCCGGTCAACGCCGACCCGAAGAAGGCGAGGGCCAGGAGAGCGGAGATGCTGACCAGCACCCGGTCGGCGGTGTCCTCAGGGTCGATGAAGAACGACAGGAAGCCGGCGAAGCTCAGCAGCGCGATAGGTAGGAGATCCTTGATCGCCACCGAGATCCGGTGCGACCGGTAGCTGACCTCGAACACGACGCTCGAGTACGGCGTGGGGCTGCCCGGCCGTGCGTGGCTGCGGACCGTGGCCTTCACGTCGTGGTCGATCTCGAACCCCGGAAGGTGGACCTGGGTGTCCAGCGCAGAACCGGGCTCCACCTCGAAGACCATGTGCGCCTCGTCGAGGAGGTCGTCCTCGAGCACGATCGGCAACGTCCCCTTCGTGAAGGGGAATCGTCGGAGATTGACCCGTTGCTCCTGCAACTCCGCCCTGACCCGGTACTCCTTCTCTGTCCCGGTGTCGCGCCGGACCTGGGAGGACTCGATCGCACCGTTGCGGAAGTCGAAGTGCGGGTCACACTCACGGTTGCAGTGGAACGTCACGTAGAAATCGGCCTTGAAGTGGCCCGTCCCCACGTCGAACTCCGACACGTCGATGAGGTAGATGTTCACCCGCTGGCGCAGTGGCTCGGCCTGCGCCTGCGCCTGCTGCGCTCCGACCAACAGGCCGGCGGCGGCCAGGAGGCCGAGGGCGAGGAGCCTCCGGAGCCGGACGCTCCGCCGTCTCATGTTCCGCGCTCCTAGAAGTACACGATCTTCTTGGCCCGCTCGACGACCTCGTCGATGTCGTCGGTCCACGCGCCCGTCGAGAGGTACTTCCATCCGCCGTCGGCCAGCACGGTGACGATGACGCCCTCGTCGAGCAGGGCGGCGGCCTTGGCTGCGCCCGCCATCGCCGCGCCCGAGGAGATGCCGGCGAAGATGGCGGCCTCGGTGACCAGCCGGCGGGTCCACTCGATCGACTCCTTCGGCCGCACGATGATCTTTCGGTCGAGCATGTCCGGGTCGTAGATGGGCGGCACGAACCCGTCGTCGAGGTTGCGCAGGCCCTCGACGATCTCCCCCGCCGGGGGCTCCACCGCCCACATCTGGACCGCCGGGTTTCGCTCCTTGAGGAACCGGCCGACGCCCATCAACGTGCCGGCCGTCCCCAGGCCGGCGACGACATGGGTGACCTCTGGGCAGTCGCGCCAGATCTCCGGCCCGGTGCCTTTCACGTGGGCGCCGGGGTTGGCCGGGTTGCCGTACTGGAACAGGAACGCGAGCTCCGGCGACTCCTTGGCCAGCCGTTCTGCCATCCGGACCGCCCCGTTCGAGCCCTCCGAGCCGGGCGACACGATGATCTCGGCCCCGAAGATCTCGAGCAGCTGGCGGCGCTCTATGGAGACATTCTCCGGCAGGACGATGCGCAGCTTGTAGCCCTTCATCCGGCAGACCATGGCCAAGCCGATCCCGGTGTTGCCCGACGACGGCTCGAGGAGGGTCTGCCCCGGCTTGAGGGTGCCGTCGGCCTCGGCCTCCTCGACCATGTTGAGGGCGATGCGGTCCTTGATGGAGCCGCCCGGGTTCTGGCCCTCGAGCTTGGCCAGGATGCGGACCGCCGGATTGGGGCTCAGGCGGCTGACATCGACCAGCGGCGTGTTGCCGATGGTCTCGAGGATCGAGCCGTAGGCGGCCAAAGGGTAGGGGCGGCCTCAGCCCCCGGCGACGGCCGGCAGGATGGTCACGACGTCGTCATCGGCAACCGGCGTCCCGAGCTTGTCGAGGAAGCGGACATCATCGTCGTTGCGGTACACGTTGACGAACTTGTGCAGCGCTCCGTCCTCGGTGATGACCTGGCCGGCGAGGAGGGGGAACTGCCGGACCAGATCCTCGAACACCTCGCCGATGGTTGCGCCGTTGGCCTTCACAGACGACTGGCCGGCGGCGTGCTGACGGAGGACGGTGGGCAGGCGCACTTCGACAGGCACGGCGGGCAGGCCTCCAGGAACAGACGGGACGAAATGAAATCTTACTTAGCCGGTGGCCTTTCGAGGACGAGCGGCTCCTCGGCCACCTTGCCGTCGACGATCATGAACGACCGCACGACGGGCGAGGGGTGCCGCACGGACACCAGGATGTAGTGCCAGGAGGGGTCGGGCGCCTGGGCGATGTCGGTGGGCGACGGCAGGGCCTCGGTGTGGGTGTGGGAGTGGTACACGCCGATGATCTCCCAGCCGTTGGCCTGCGCGTCGCGGTCGGCCTTGAGGTGGTCGCCCGGATCCAGCTCGTAGATCACGTCCTGCTTCTCGGGCGGGGCGGCGTTGGCGCAGGGGTACACGGCCTTCACGTCGAACTCGCCCATCTCTCCTGCGAGGAGCCCGCAGGCCTCGGCCGGTTTGGCTTTCTCGTCGAGGGCATGGTCGATCATCGATTGCCAGTCGGCACGGCTGATCCGGAGCACGAGGGTCGAGGGTACTCTCCGCCCGATGCCCCGGAACGGTGTGCCTGCCTCCCGCAAGGGTCTGAAGGTCGTGGCCAGCAACAAGAAGGCCCGCTACGACTACGACGTGCTCGACACCTTCGAGGCCGGCATGTCCCTGGTCGGCACCGAGGTCAAGTCGCTCCGGGAGGGGAAGATCGTCCTGAAGGACGCCCACGCCCGGGTGGAGGACGGGGAGCTGTGGCTGGTTGGGGTGCACGTCGCCCCCTACGAGCTGGCCGACGGATTCGGCGGACACGAGCCCGAGCGCCGGCGCAAGCTGCTGCTGCACCGCTGGGAGATCGACGAGCTGGCTGAACGGACCGCCCGTGAGGGGCTGACCATCGTGCCTCTCGCGGTGTATTTCAAGGAGGGGCGGGCCAAGATCGAGCTGGGGCTGGCCCGGGGCCGGAAGAACTACGACAAGCGCCACGCCATCGCCGAGCGGGACGCGGCCCGGGAGGCGGCGAAGGCGATGTCACCGAAGGACCGGTAGAATGGGCGGTGCAGTACGTACCTTTCCATCTGGGGGCTGACTGGTTTCGACGTTGGGACCGTTGGCTTGTCGTGCGACCCGAGTTGCTCAGACTCGTGAAACGGGGCAAAAAACACAAGTGCCAACAGCACTCAGCGTGACTTCGCTCTCGCGGCCTAAGAACCGTTAGGGAAAGTCACATAGCGACCCGAGAGGGCACGCCGAGGACGACCCTTTGCCTTGGGAACAGAATGAGGGTTGACGGCCGGGAAAGACCGGCTGACATGTAGGCAAAGACCGACTGACCTCACGGAACAGACGTGACGAGCAGTTCGTGACCCGGCACGAGGACAGCGTTAGGTCCAGATCTCGGGAACGGTCGTAGCACGGGGAGTTTGCACCGAGCGGACGAGGGTTCGATTCCCTCCAGCTCCACCACCACCACCAGACACGTCGAGAGGGCCCGTCTCCGGGCCCTCTCGACGCGAGAAAGCCGATGTGCCGGCCTCTAATTTTTGCCTTAGCTTAG
>Ga0136633_1000393_pt1 | contig 33043 bp, 33 predicted proteins | sample AntDrymeUQ832206_2_FD_105494 | JGI IMG/M metagenome (GOLD analysis project Ga0136633, IMG submission 105494) | Polar desert sand microbial communities from Dry Valleys, Antarctica - metaG UQ83 (22.06) | ecosystem: Environmental > Terrestrial > Soil > Desert | place: Antarctica: Dry Valley... | reverse complement strand
CCAGTCGAGCGAAGCTGTTCGGGACGGGCGCGCCCATACGCGCGAGGGGCCCGGGAGGCAAGCCCAAACGAGGCGCGAGGTGTTGGACTTGGCACACTTGGCACACTGTCCTGGAGAAGAAACCCGGTCTCGCGCAAAAAGGGGGACGCGCCCGGGTTCGGAAAGGGCTGCGGGAAGCACTGCATCGGCGAGCTTATGACCAGTCGCCGGTATGTAGGAAAATGTTTTTCGCTAGCGCGCGCGCTCTCTCGACCGCCTCGATCGCCACGGCGAGCGCCTGTTCCTTGGTCAGTGCCGAGTTGTCGATCACGAACGCGCCCTCGGCCACCCGCAGCGGCGCGTCCTTGCGGCCAGTGTCGCGTTCGTCGCGGGCGCGGATATCGTCGGCGATGGCCTCGAGCGTAACCTCGATCCCGCGCTGCTGCATCTCCTTCCAGCGCCGCTCGGCGCGCGCCTCGACGCTGGCGGTGACGAACAGCTTCACGTCGGCATCGGGAGCAATCACCGTGCCGATGTCGCGTCCGTCGAGCACCGCGCCGCCGGACTGTTCTGCAAACGCGCGCTGACGCTCGTAGAGCGCCTGGCGCACCGAGGGGTGGATCGAGACCCGGCTCGCCAGACCGCCGGTCTCCTCGCTGCGGAGGTGCGGATCGTCGAGCAGGTGGTCGGCAAAGGCGGTCGCCGCGAGCGCGTCCCCGCCATCGTCGGGATCGCCCCCGTCGAGCAACACCTGCCGCCCGACCGCCCGGTACAGCAGCCCGGTATCGAGATGCGGCAAGCCGTAGTGCTCGGCCAGCCCGCGCGCGACGGTGCCCTTGCCCGAAGCGGTCGGACCATCGACGGCGATGATCATGACCCCCCCTGTCCTTCACGGGAGGGAGATTTGGCCGCGCGGATGGCGCGGGCCAGACCGAACAGCGCGATCGCCATCCACACGATTTCCAGCACCAACGTCGGCAGATTGTAATTCACCGTGAGGGACACCGCGAGCAGCGCCGCGCCAACAAAATTGACGATGTTGAACAGCACCATGTTCATCGCCTTGACGATGTTGCTGTAGGCATAGGCAGAGACGATACAAAAGCTGCCGGCAAACCCGATCAGATCGGCAGCGAACGGCGTTATGGCAATCATTGCGGGGTTTGCAGCCTGTCCATGAGCGATAGGAAATCGGGAAAGCTGGTTGCGATCGGGCGGGTGTCGTCGATCTCGATGCCCACGATCGATACGAGTCCGGCGACTGCCATGCTCATCGCGATGCGGTGGTCGAGGTGGGTTTTCACCCGCGCGTTGGCGGTGCCGCGCAGCGGCGCGCCGCCCGAGCCCTCGATCGCCAGCCCGTCGGCGGTTTCCTCGACCCGCGCGCCCGCCGCGGTCAGGGCCGTCGCCATGACTGCGAGCCGGTCGCTTTCCTTGACCCGTAGTTCGCTAAGCCCGCGGGTGACGGTGCGACCGCGCGCCAGCGCGGCGGCGACAAACAGGATCGGGAATTCGTCGATCATGCTGGGTGCGATGGCTGGATCGATGTCGATGCCGGTGAGCGGGGCGTGGCGCACGCGCAGATCGGCGACCGGCTCGCCGCCGACTTCGCGCGCCTCCAGTTCGTCGATGCTGGCGCCCATCTGGCGCAGCACCGCGATCAGTCCGGCGCGGGTCGGGTTGAGGCCGACGTTTTCGATCACGAGGTCGCTGCCGTCCACGATCGTTGCGGCCACGATGAAGAACGCGGCGGAACTGGGATCGCCGGGCACCTCGATCGTTTGCGGGCGCAGATCGACCTCGCCGCGCACGCGGATCACCCGCTCCGCGCCGGTTTGCTCAACTTCCAGGTCCGCGCCGAAACCGCGCAGCATTCGTTCGGAATGATCGCGGGTCGCAATCGGCTCGATCACAGTGGTGATCCCGGCGGTGTTGAGCCCGGCGAGCAGCACCGCGCTCTTCACTTGCGCACTGGCGACCGGCAGGCGGTATTCGATCGGCACCGGGATGCTCGCCCCGGTCATCATCAGCGGCAGCGTGCCGCCGCCAGACGACGGATTTGAGGGCGCGAAGCTGGCGCCGACCCGGCTGAGCGGCTCGATCACCCGGCCCATCGGCCGGCGCGACAGGCTGGCGTCGCCGCTGAAGGCGGCGGTGACCGCATGGCTGGCGAGCAGGCCCATCAGCAGCCGGGTCGAGGTGCCCGAGTTGCCCATTTCCAGCGTCGCGCGCGGTTGCAGCAGCCCGCCGACGCCGACGCCGTGGATGCGCCATTCCTCGCCGATCTTTTCGATCTGCGCTCCCATCGCGCGCATGGCGGCGGCGGTGGCCATCACATCCTCGCCCTCGAGCAGGCCGGTCACGCGGGTCTCGCCTACCGCCAGCGCGCCGAGCATGACCGCCCGATGGCTGATCGACTTGTCGCCCGGCACGCGGATGCGGCCGCGCAATGGGCCGACAGGGAGGAAGCGGCAGGGGGCGGGGGCAGGATCGGGGGTCAAGGCGCGCGGCTTTTGACAGCGCCTATGCCCTGTGGCAAGGCGCGCCCGCTCTTGATTCCGGTGCGCCGGCTATCCATCAAGTCTCGTGAAATTTTCGCCCCGCCCTTCACAGGCGGGCAGCATTGAGGAATTCCCATGGTCAAGCCTGAATGGGGCGCCAAGCGCCAGTGCCCCAAGTGCGGTGAACGCTTTTACGACCTGACGAAGGACGAACCGGTCACCTGCATCGAATGCGGCGAGCAGTGGTTCCCCGAACCCGTGCTTAAGTCCAAGCAGCCGATTCCGTTCGAGGCGGAAAAGAAGGTCGAAGTCGAAGCCGACAGCGATCTGGCCGACGACGAGCTCGAGGGTATCGACGTCGACGATGACCAGGATTCGCCCGACAACGACGTCGATCTGGGCGGCGACGACGATCTGGGCGTCACGACCGGCGGCGACAGCCACGAAGACGACACCTAAATCGTTCTTGCCATTCGCAGGCCCCGCTCATAAAGGGCGCGGCCTGCCGAATGGCGGGACTGCCGGTCTCCCGGGAGCGGCAGGACAGCAGTGGCCAAGCTTTTTGTTTGGGGCCTTAGCTCAGCTGGGAGAGCGCCTGCATGGCATGCAGGAGGTCAGCGGTTCGATCCCGCTAGGCTCCACCATTGCACCGTCTTTTGGCCCGGGCTGGGCTGCAAACGGCGGGCTCAAGCACTTCGGTGCTCACGGACCTTAAGTCCGCTGCGCTCCGGGTCACTTGATCCCACCATGTTCGCCTGCAGCCCAAGCCAAAATCCGGCGCAATGGCAGGTGAAGACAAAGTCGGGTTTCTCTGTTGAGGCTCGCACGCTGGCCGACGAGTTTTCGTCCGCCGGCGTTTTTCGCATTTCGCGGATCGCTCCGGTCCGCGATCAATTGAGGTATCGCATGTTCGACAGTCTGTCAGAGCGCCTCGGCACCGTGTTCGACCGCCTGCGCGGTCGCGGGGCGCTGAGCGAGACTGACGTGCGCGAGGCGATGCGCGAGGTCCGCGTCGCGCTGCTCGAGGCCGACGTGGCGCTGCCGGTCGCCCGCCGGTTCATCGACGCGGTTACCGAGAAGGCGATCGGCCACGATGTGCTGCGCTCGGTCACGCCGGGCCAGCAGGTCGTCAAGATCGTCCACGACGAGCTGGTCGAGATGCTCGGGGGCGGGGACGGCGCTGCGGCCGAGGAACTGAACTTCGCCGCCCGGCCCCCAGCCGTGATCATGCTGGTCGGCCTGCAGGGCTCGGGCAAGACCACGACCACCGCCAAGCTCGCCAAGTGGATCCGCGAGAAATATGGCAAGAAGGCCTTGATGGCCTCGCTCGACGTGGCGCGGCCCGCGGCGCAGGAACAGCTCGCGGTGCTCGGCACCCAGGTCGACGTGGCGACGCTGCCGGTCGTCAAGGGCCAGCAGCCGGTCGATATCGCCCGCCGCGCGCTGGAAAGCGCCAAGCTCCAGGCGATCGACGTGCTCCTGCTCGATACCGCCGGGCGGCTGCACGTCGACCAGGCGCTGATGGACGAGATGAAGGCGGTCGCCGGGGTCTCGGCTCCGACCGAAGTGCTGCTGGTGGTCGACGCGTTGACCGGGCAGGATGCGGTCAACGTCGCCCAGTCGTTCAGCGGCGAGGTGCCGCTGACCGGCGTGATCCTCACCCGCATGGACGGCGATGCGCGCGGCGGCGCGGCGCTCAGCATGCGGCATGTGACGGGCAAGCCGATCAAGTTTGCCGGAACCGGCGAAAAGCTCGACGCGCTCGAGGCGTTCCATCCGGGGCGCGTCGCCGACCGCATCCTCGGGATGGGCGACGTCGTCAGCCTGGTCGAGCGCGCGGCGCAGACCATCAAGGAGGAAGACGCCGAGGCGATGGCCCGGCGCATGGCCAAGGGCCAGTTCGACCTCAACGACCTCCGGATGCAGCTCAAGCAGATGCAGAACATGGGCGGGCTGGGCATGCTCGCGGGCATGTTGCCGGGCATGAAAAAGGCCAAGGCGGCTATGGCGCAAGGCGGCGTCGACGACAAAGTCCTGGTCCATATGGACGCCCTGATAGGATCGATGACGCCCAAGGAACGCGAGCGGCCCGAACTGATGAACGCCAAGCGCAAGAAGCGCGTGGCCGCCGGTGCCGGGCGCGACGTGCAGGAGGTCAACAAGCTGCTCAAGATGCACCAGGAAATGGCCCGCGCAATGAAGCAGATCCGCAAGATGGGCGGCTTCAAGGGGCTCGCCGCCGCCTTTGGCCGAGGCGGGCTTGGGGGCGGGCTCGGGGGCGCGCTGGGCGGCATGGGAATGGGCGGCGGCGGTGCGCCGGCACTTCCGGGCTTGGGTGGCGGCGCGATGCCGGCCAATTTGCAAGATTTAATGAAGAAAAAGTGATTTCAGACGTTTAGACTTGAAAGGTAAGAAACAATGGCAATTGCAATCCGGCTGTCGCGCGGTGGCGCGAAGAAGCGGCCCTATTACAAGATCGTGGTGGCCGACAGCCGCTCGTCGCGCGATGGCAAGTTCCTCGAGCAGATCGGCACCTACAATCCGCTGCTGCCCAAGGACAGCGATGACCGCGTCAAGCTCGATGGTGATCGCGCCAAGCATTGGCTTTCGGTCGGCGCGCAGCCGTCGGACCGTGTCGCCCGCTTCCTCGATGCCGCCGGCGTCCGCGAGCGCCCCGCGCGCAGCAACCCCAAGAAGGGCGAGCCGGGCGAGAACGCCAAGGAACGTGTCGAGGAGCGCGCCACCAAGGCCGCCGAGGCCAAGGAAGCCGCCGCCGCCGCCGCAGCCGCTCCGGCTCCCGAGCCCGAGCCTGAAGTCGAGGCCGAGCCCGTAGCCGAGGTCGAAGCGACTCCCGCCGAAGATGCCGCTCCCGCCGAGGAAGCCGAGCCCGTAACCGAGGTCGAATCGACTCCCGCCAAAGATGCCGCTCCGGCCGAAGCCGAAGCCACCCCGGCTCCCGCCGAAGCCGAAGCCGAAACCGCTCCGGCTGAAGCCGAAGCCGCTCCCGCAGAGAAAGTTGCTTCCGTCGAGGACGCCGCTCCGGCCGAGGACGCCGCGCCGGGCGACGCCGAGAGCGACGCCACCGGTTCGGTGAAGAGCGAAGCAACCGCCGAGGCGGTGGCTGACGCAGTCGCCGACGAGACTCCGGCCGACGCCACGGCCGACGACGCCGCGGCGATGGCTGAGCAGACCGCGGAGGGCGGCACTGGCGAGGATGCGCCGGCGCAGGATGCCGCCGCGCCGGACGTTCAGGAAAAGGCCGAAGGCTGAGGCCGCCATGCACAAGCCCGTCACGCTCGCTGCCATCATCGGCGCGCACGGCGTGACGGGCGAAGTCCGCCTGAAGCTGTTTGGCGAAGGGCTTGCCGAACTGGCGCGCCACACCGCTTTCAACGGCGGTACGCTGACCCTCGTCAAAGTCCGCAGCGACAACAAGGGCGGGGCGGTCGCGCGGTTCGCCGAGGCGGCCGACCGCACCGCGGCGGAAAAGCTGCGCCACACCGCGCTCGCCGTCCCGCGCTCGGCGCTCCCTCCGCTCGCGCCAGGTGAGTACTACCACGCCGACCTGATCGGGCTCGCCGCGGTGTCCGACGCGGGCCAATCGGTGGGCGCGGTGGTCGCGGTCGAAAACTACGGTGCCGGCGATCTGATCGAGATCAAGCGGGCGGACGGCACGCGTTTCTTTGTTCCGATGAGCCGGGAAGCGGTGCCCGAGTGGGATGGTGAGCGGCTGGTGATCGCCGCCGAATTCGTCGATAGCTAAGCCGATGATCCTTGCCGTTGCCATCGTCCAGGCCGCGCCGATCCCGCTGGCGATCGGCGACGGCATCGTCGCCGCCGCGCGGCTGGCGGGCGAGGCGATGGCCGCGGGCGCGCGGCTCGTGGCCTTCGGCGAGACTTTTCTCGGCGGCTACCCGCTCTGGCTCGACGAGGCGCCTGGCGCGGCCTTGTGGGATCATCCGGGCACCCGGGCGCTCCACCGGATTCTGCTCGAGCAGGCGGTGACCGAGGGCGATCCGCGGCTCGCGCCGCTGCAGGAGCTGTGCGATACCCACGGCGCGCTGATTTCGATCGGAGCGCACGAGCGGGTGCGGCGCAGCCTCTACAACACCCAGTTTCTGCTGCGCCCCAATGTGCCGCCACTGGTCCATCGCAAGCTCGTCCCAACCCACGGCGAGCGGCTGGTATGGATGCGCGGCGACGGCTCGACCCTCGACGTTCACACCGCCGAGTGGGGTGCGGTCGGCAGCCTGATCTGCTGGGAGCACTGGATGCCGCTGGCGCGCGCGGCGATGCACAACCAGGGCGAGGCGGTGCATGTCGCCGCTTGGCCGACCGTGCGCGAGACTTATGCCATCGCCAGCCGCCACTACGCCTTCGAAGGGCGCTGCTTTGTGCTCGCCGCGGGGCTCGTGCAGGCGAAGGCCGACCTTCTCGACGGGCTTGCGCGCTGCGGCGGCGACGCTGCGGCCGAGGAGGTTCTCGCTTCGATCGCCGAGAACCGGTTGAGCCGCGGCGGGAGCCTGATCATCGCCCCCGATGCGCGCGTGCTGGCGCAGGCCGGCGAGGCCGAGGAAATCCTCCATGCCGGGCTCGACCTGGCGGAGATCGGCGCGGGGCTCGCATCGCTCGACACCGACGGGCACTACAGCCGCCCCGACGTGTTCGAACTCACGGTCGACACCCGCGCCACTCCCGGCGTGCGCCGACGCGATTAACGCCGGATCGGCCGCTCTCTGGCGAGGTGATTGCGGATCGTCGTCGCGGCGATCCCGGCCTGGCCCATCGCATTGCTGATCTGGTCGAGCCCGATCACCACGTCGCCCGCGGCGAACAGGCCGGCGACCGAGGTTTCCTGGTGGCTATCGACGTTCACGCACGCATCGTTGCTCAACTTCGCGCCCGCCAGCTTCGCCAGTTCGGAGCGAACGTGGCTGCCGAGCGCGGGATAGGCGCTGTCAACCGACAGCCGCCGATCGCCGGCGTCGAATGCCAGCTGGTCGCCTTCGATCGCATAGCCGCCGCACGGCCCGTCGAGCACGACCACCCCCGCCTCGGCCAGTAGGCCGGCACATTCGGCGTCGAGATCGTGCTCGCCGCGGGGGCAGACCAGGGTGATGTCGCTGGTGAACCCGCGCAGGAACAGCGCTTCGGCGGTGCCGTGTTTGCCCGAGCCGATCACCGCGACACGCTTGTCGGTCACCTCGTAGCCGTCGCACACCGGACAATAGCGCAGCAGCCCGCGGGCCAGTGCCTCGTCATGCAGTTCGTCGGCCAAGGCGTCGGGTCGGCGGTTGACGGTCCCGGTGGCGAGCAACACGCTACGGGCGCGATAGGTGCCGCTGTCGGTGTCGACCACGAAATGGTCCTCGACCTTGGCGAGGTGTTCGACCCGCTTGTCCTCGCGGATCGCGCCGTACTTGCGCGCTTGCTCGCGCATCCGGCGGAGCAGCTCCTTGCCCGCGATGCCATCGGGATAGCCGGCGTGGTTATGCGTGCAGGGAATCCACGCCGCCCGGCTGGTCCCGCAGTCGAACAGCCGAATCGAGAGGTGATAACGCGCAAGGTAGATCGCCGCGGTCAGGCCCGCCGGGCCGGCGCCGATGATGATGCAATCGTCGGGTGCCAATTCATCGGTCATTCTTGAAATGCTCTCCGCCGCCGCGCATGGGCGGGCCCCATGACCTTCACCGCCACCGTGTTAACGCTCTACCCCGAGATGTTTCCCGGGCCACTGGGTATTTCGCTCGCCGGGCGGGCGCTGGAACGTGGCGACTGGAGCCTGGAAGTGGTCCAGATCCGCGACTTCGCGGCCGACAAGCATCGCACGGTCGACGATACCCCCGCTGGCGGCGGGGCGGGGATGGTGCTCAAGGCCGATGTGCTGGCGGCGGCGGTGGATAGCATCCTCCCCGGAACGGGGAGGGGGACCGCACGCAGTGCGGTGGAGGGGAGGCCGCCCAAGACGCTGCGCCCAGAGCCGAGTCCCCTCCACCAGCCTTCGGCTGGTCCCCCTCCCCGTGCCGGGGAGGAGAGGCCTGTCCTCGCCATGACCCCGCGCGGCAAGCCACTGACGCAGGCGCGGGTGCGCGAGCTTGCCTTGGGCCCCGGCGTGGTAGTAATTTGCGGCCGGTTCGAGGGGTTCGACGAGCGCCTGTTCGAGGCCCGTCCGCACATCGAACAAGTGTCGCTGGGAGACATCGTCCTGTCGGGCGGAGAGCCCGCTGCGCTGGCCCTGCTCGACGCTTGCATTCGCCTGCTTCCCGGCGTAATGGGCGCGCCCGACAGCGGGTCCGAGGAATCCTTCGAGGAAGGGTTGCTCGAATATCCGCACTATACCCGACCATATGAATGGGAAGGGCGCACGATCCCCGAAGTGCTGCGATCGGGGGATCATGCGAGGGTCGCGGCATGGCGCAAGGCCATGGCCGAGACCGACACACGGCTACGCAGGCCGGACCTTTGGGAGCGCCATAGTGGCGCTCGGGGCCGACCTGCCTCTGGTGCGCAGCCTGAAACGAAGGAACCGGACCAGTGAACCTGATCCAGCAACTCGAAGCCGAAGCCATCGGCGCCCTGACAGAGAGCAAGGAAATTCCCACCTTCCGCGCCGGCGACACGCTGCGCGTGGGCGTGCGCGTCGTCGAAGGCACCCGCACCCGGACCCAGAACTTCGAAGGCGTGTGCATCGCCCGCTCGAACCGGGGCATCAACAGCAATTTCACCGTCCGCAAGATGAGCTTCGGCGAGGGCGTCGAGCGCGTCTTCCCGCTTTATTCGCCCAACGTCGAGAGCATCACCGTGGTCCGCCGCGGCGTCGTGCGCCGGGCCAAGCTTTATTACTTGCGCGGCCGCACCGGCAAGCGCGCCCGCATCGTCGAGCGCCGCGAGAACGTCAGCAAGTAAAGCTGCCGAGCACGGGCGGCACCTCGAGCGGAATTGGGCCGCAAGGCTCGCCGCAAACGGCCGAGGAGCTCGCTCGGCGGGTCGCCGCCAACCCTGCCGACATGCGCGCGCGCCATAACCTGGCGAACGAGCTGTACCGCCTCGATCGGCCGGCCGAGGCGCTGGCCGCCGCGGATGGGGCCTGGCGGGGGGGGTTGCGCGTGTCCGAAACGGCGACGCTGCGCGGGCAGATCCTTGCCGATCTCGGCCGGCTCGACGAGGCGCTCGAGGCCTACCGCGATGCGATTGGCTTGCGCCCTGACTTCGTTGCGGCGCACTCCGCGATGGCGCAGCTGCTGCCGCAGATGGGCCGCGCCGCCCAGGCGCTGGACAGCTTTGCCGAGGCCCTGACGCGGGCTCCCGAGATCGGAGCTTTATGGGTCGCCGCGCTGGGGGCGGCGAAATCGCATCGGGCGCATGACAAGCTGCTCGTCTGGGCCGATGCGGCCGAGCAGCGCTTCGGCAGCGACACCCTGATCACGACGTTCGCCGCCAACGCGCTGAGCGCGCTGGGCCGCGACGACCAGGCTTACACCCGACTATCGCGCGCGCTCGCGCTAGAACCCGATTTCGCCGCCGGGCACGCGACCATGGCCCACCTGCTGATCCGGCTGGGCGAGCCCGCGCAGGCCGCCGCCGCGGCGGGCGAGGCGACCCGCCTGGCGCCCGACGATCAATCGGGCTGGGCGCTGCTCGGAGTGGCCCTGCGGCTGCTCGAAGACGAGCGCGAGCACTGGCTGTGCGATTACGAGCGGCTTGTCATGCCGATCGATGTCGCGCTCGAGCCGGGGCTGGCCGAACTCCTCGAGCAACGACATGTCGCGCGCGCGCATCCCGCCGACCAGTCGCTACGCGGAGGCACTCAGACGAGCGGCAACCTGTTCGCCAGCGCCGAGCCGATGTTGCTGCGGCTGGCGCACCAGCTTGCCGAGCGGGTCGGCGAGGTGCTCGGGCAACTGCCCGTCGATCCCACGCACCCTTTTCTCGCGCGGAGCACCGGTTCGATCGAATTCTCCGGGGCGTGGTCCGTGCGGCTGGCCAGCGCCGGCTTTCATATCAGCCACATCCATCCTGCGGGCTGGCTGAGCAGCGCGCTCTACGTCAGCTTGCCCGAGAGCGTCCGCGCGGGAACCGGCGCGGGCGCGCTGGCCTTCGGCGTGCCCGACGCGGCGCTCGGCCTCGACCTTCCTCCGCGCCGCGTGGTGCAACCGCGCGAAGGCCTGTTGGTGCTGTTCCCGTCATACTTCTGGCATGGCACCACCCCGTTCGAGGGCGGTTCGCCCCGGCTGACGCTGGCGTTCGACGCGCATCCCGCCCAACGTCCGCTGGACAATGCTGCGGTGCAGCGCTAGCCCGCGCCGCGCGCCGATGGAGTGACGACAATGGGTTATCGGGTGGCAGTGGTCGGAGCGACCGGCAACGTGGGCCGCGAGATGCTGTCCGTGCTCGCCGAGCGCGAATTTCCGTGCGACGAGATCGCCGCGGTGGCGAGCGGGCGCTCGATCGGCCGGGAGGTCGATTTCGGCGAGAGCGGCAAAGTGCTCAAGTGCCGCAACCTCGAGCATTTCGACTTCGCCGGGTGGGATATCGCCCTGTTCGCCGCGGGCAGCGGCCCGGCCAGGGAGTTTGCGCCCAAGGCCGCCGCGGCGGGCTGCGTGGTGATCGACAATTCCTCGTACTACCGCATGGACCCCGACGTGCCGCTGATCGTGCCCGAGGTGAACCCCGATGCGATCCAGGGCTACCGGGCGCGCAACATCATCGCCAACCCCAACTGCTCGACCGCGCAAATGGTCGTGGCCTTGAAGCCCTTGCACGATGCCGCCGGCATCAAGCGGGTGGTCGTCAGCACCTATCAGTCGACCTCCGGGGCCGGGAAGGCGGGGATGGACGAGCTGTTTCAGCAGAGCCGGGCGATCTTCGTCGGCGACCAGGTGGAAACCCAAAAGTTCACCAAGCAGATCGCGTTCAACGTGATCCCGCACATCGACAGCTTCCTCGACGACGGATCGACCAAGGAAGAATGGAAGATGGTGGTCGAAACCAAGAAGATTCTCGATCCCAAGATCAAGGTCACCGCCACCTGCGTGCGGGTGCCGGTGTTCGTCGGCCATTCGGAATCGATCAACATCGAATTCGAGCGGGAGATTTCGGCGCTGGAAGCGCAGGACATCCTGCGCGAGGCGCCCGGAATCATGCTGATCGACAAGCGCGAGGACGGCGGATACGTCACCCCGGTCGAGTGCGTCGGCGACGGCGCGACCTTCATCAGCCGCGTGCGCGAAGACCCGACGGTCGAATACGGGCTCAACTTGTGGTGCGTCAGCGACAACTTGCGCAAGGGCGCCGCGCTCAACGCGGTGCAGATCGCCGAGCTTTTGGGGCGGCGCTGTCTCAAGAAGGATTGAGCGGATGGGGCTGACCGCCGATCTCTTCTTCAGCTTCCGCAGCCCCTACAGCTATCTCGCGGTGGAGCGCTATCGCCGCCTGGCCGAGGAGTGGACCGTCGATATCGCGCTGCGCCCGGTCTATCCGCTGGCGATCCGGCAACCTGACTTCTTCGAACGCAACCATCCCAACTGGCTGCGCTACACCATGACCGACATGGTCCGGGTGGCGCAGATGGAAGGCATTTCCTTTGGTCCGCCGCGGCCCGACCCGATCGTGCAGGATTTCGCCACGCGCACGATCGCCCAGGATCAGCCTTATATTCGCCGGATCACCAGGCTTGGCCAGGCTGCGGCGCGGCGGAGCCGGGGACTGGCCTTTGCGGCCGAAGCCGCGCGGCTGATCTGGGGCGGGGCCCAAGGCTGGCACGAAGGCGACCACCTGGCGGGCGCCGCGGAGCGCGCGGGCCTCGACCTCGCCCAGCTGGAGGCCGAGGCGGCCACCCTGGCCGAAGCGCTCGACGCCGAGATTGCCGCCAATCAGCAGGCGCTGGAGGATGCCGGGCACTGGGGCGTTCCGACCCTGGTGGTCGATGGCGAGCCGTTCTTCGGTCAGGACCGGATCGACATGACCCGGTGGCGCTTGGAGCAAAAGGGTCTTGAGCGCCGCTAGGGGACGGGCCGCGGCACTTCGACCCGGCGCATCAGCGCGACCAGCGGCAGCGCCGCCGCGGTGGCCCAGAAGATCAGGTAAAAGTCGTTGACGTAGGCGACCATCGCCGCCTGCCGGTTGATCTCGGCGTCGATCCCCGCGAGCGCGGCCTGGCCGAGCGATTGGTAGCGGTCCATAGTGGAAAAATCGATCGAGCCCATCGAGGCCGCGGTGACGTGTCCGGCCAGTTCCGAATGAACCCGCTGGATGTTCGATCCCAGCATCGCCGCGACCACCGAAATGCCGATCGACGAGCCCACGCTGCGCGCCAGGTTGAGCATGCTCGAACCGTCGGTGCGGAGGGTGGGAGCAATCGTGGCGAAAGCGGTGAAGTTGAGCGGCATGAATATGAGGCCGAGCCCAAATCCCTGCAACACGCCGGTCCACACGATGTGGGTTTGATCGACGCCAAGCGACCAGTGCATCATCTGCCACATCGCGATGTCGCTGATCACGAAGCCGGCGGCAACGATGATCCGGGTGTCCACTCCGCGGCGAAACAGCAGGCTGCTGAGCTGCATGCTCACCAGCACGCCGATCCCGCGCGGCGCCAGCACCAGTCCGGTGGTCATCACGTCATAGCCGAACAGGTGCTGCAGCATCGGCGGGAGCAAGGCCATGGTGGCGAACAGCGCGCAGCCGACCACCAGCATGAGCAGGAACGCGATCAGGAAATTGCGGTCGGCGAACAGCTTGGGCTCGAACAGCGGATGGCGGGCGGTCGAAAAGTGAATCACTGTCATCCACACGCTCGAGGCGGCTAGCGCGGCGTAGATCCAGGCTTCGCCCGAATCGAACCAGTCGATCTGCGGCCCGCGGTCGAGCAGCAGCTGGATCGCCGCCAGGCCGATGGCGATCATCGCAAAGCCGGCCAGGTCGAAGCGCCGCGCGCGCTGCGGGCGGATCGGTAGCCCGATCAGCAGCATCGTCAGCGCCAGCGCGCCGACCGGCAGGTTGACGTAGAACACCCAGCGCCAGTTGCCGCTTTCGGTCAGCACCCCGCCCACCACCGGTCCCAGGATCGGGCCGATCATGATCCCGGCGGACCAGATCGCCATGACCGCCGGCTGCCCGCTGGGGCGGGTGCTGTCGAGCATGAAGCTCTGGCTCAGCGGCACGATGAACGCCCCCGAAACCCCCTGGATCGCGCGAAACGCGACCATCTCGCCGATGTTTTGCGCCAGCCCGCAGGCCATCGAGGCAAGCACGAAACCGATCACCGCGCCGATGAACAGCGGCCGGGCGCCCAGCCGGTCCGCCAGCCACCCGGTGATCGGCATCGCGATCGCCGCTGCGATGATATAGCTCGTCAGTACCCAGGTGATCGTATCGGGCGTGGCGCCGAGCGTTGCCTGCATGTGCGGCAGCGCGACATTGGCGATCGTGGTGTCGAGCATCTGCAGCAGCGAAGCCATCATCGCCCCGATCACCAACGCCGGATGATTGCGCGCCGGCAGCGCCGCGACATCGTCGAGCGGCGCGAGAGGAGCGGCCGGCGGACCAACGCGGCCGGCCCCCGCCATGCTCGCCACTACCGGCGTCCGTCGGTGTAGACGGTCACTTCGGTCGAAAGGCCGGCGATCATCCGGCGCGGTGGCTTGCCCTCGATGGCGATGCGCACCGGCACGCGCTGGGTCACCTTGACCCAATTACCCGTGGCGTTCTGCGCCGGAAGGACCGAGAATTCGGATCCCGTGCCCGCGCCGATCGAGGCGACGCGCCCCTTAAGCACGAGGTCGGGATAGGCGTCGAAACGCACTTCGGCGGGTTGCCCAAGCGCCATGTCGGCCAGGTCGGTCTCCTTGAAGTTGGCCTCGACATACGTGCTGCCGGTTTCAACCAGCGTGAGCACCGGCACTCCCTGGACGATCTGCTGGCCGAGCTGGAGCCGGTCGGCCTGCGCGATCCGCCCGCCGATCGGGGCGCGAACTTCCGCGCGGCGCAGGTTGAGCTCGGCGAGGGCGCGCTGCGCCGTGGCGGCGGCGACCTGGGGATTTTCCCCCGGCACTTGCGCGCCGACCGCCAGCTTGGCGCGGGCCTCGGACTGGCGCGCCTCGGCCGAGCGCAAGCGCTCGCGCCCTTCAGCGACGGCATGCTGCGCCGCCTCCAGATCGGCCTTGGTGGTAAAACCCCGCGACCACAGAGCCTGCTGGCGATTGAGCTTGGCCTGGGCGAAGGCGATGTCCTCGCGCGACGCCGCGCTGTCGGCGCCGGACAAATCGGACGAATTTTCCAGCGCCGTGACGTTGGCCTGGGCGAGCGCGATCTGGGCATCGGCCTGCCGGATCTGCAGCCGGTAAGGCTCGGGATCGAGGCGGAACAGCAGCGCGCCGAGGCCGACTGTCTGGCCTTCGCGGACCGCGACCTCGACGATCTTGCCCCCGACCTCGGCGCTGATCGAGACCTTGTCCTGCTGGATATAGGCGTTGTCGGTCGAAACCTTGCCCTGCTGGCCCCACCAGTAGAAACCCCCGGCGACGATCAGCGCCAGCGGCAGCGCGAGCATCAGGGCCAGCCGGGGACCGCGGCGGCGCGCGGGCGGCGAGCTGTCGATCGCCTCCGGAGCTGCGCCGCCAGCCTGTTCGCCCCGCTGACGGGGGTCGGCCTCAGCCATGGAGCGCGCGCCGGTCGATCAATTCGGTTTCTCGCAAAAACCCATGGCACCGGCATAAGGGATGCCGGCGGGGCGCGGCAATCGCTTTTCGCGCATCGCCGATTGGGCTAGTCACTCGGCATGAGCAAGACGAGCAAAAGCGGCGGCTGCCAGTGCCGCCGGGTGCGGTACGTGGCGCAAGTCGATCCGGCGGACGCCTACCTGTGCCATTGCCGCATGTGCCAGCATGCGACCGGGGGCGTGGCGGCGGCGCTGGTGGGGGTGGAGCAGGCGGAGGTCGCCTGGGAGCAGGAGCCGGCCTGGTATGCCAGCTCGCCGATCGCACAGCGCCCGTTCTGTTCGCATTGCGGCACCCCGCTCGGCTTCCGCTTCCTCGAAGGTTCGACCAAGATGGATCTGACGGTCGGCAGCTTCGACGATCCCGCCGACTTCGTCCCCAAGCACCATTTCGGCGCCGAGAGCCTGCACGAGGCGTGGATCGACACCAGCGCGCTCCCGCGTATGCGCACTGACGAGCACGACGTGCTGACGCAGAAGTGGAAGGACGCCGGCGCGCTGCCGCCAGAATGAGCGGGCTGCTCGAGGACGTTCTCGAAGGTGGATGCAACTGCGGCGCGGTACGGTACGTGCTCGCACCCGGTTTCCGGCTCGGACCATATGCGTGCCACTGCACCGGTTGCCAAACGCGCACCGGCAGCGCGTTTGCCGAGCATATGATGGTGGAGCGGGCTGCGCTCGACGCCCCCACTGCCGAACGCGCGGGCGAGACGATCAATCCAAGCGGCGCGCGGTCGGTGCTCTATGGCTGCTTGCGGTGCGGCGCGCGGCTGTGGGGCGAAAACGATCAGCGGCCGGACATGGCGACCCTGCGATGCGGCACGCTCGACCGCAGTCGCGAGACGATCCCGCGGGCGCATATCTGGGTGTCGAGCAAACAGGACTGGATCGCTTTGCCCGACGGCGTTCGGACGCTCGACACGCAGCCCCACGGCCCTTCGGAGTGGTTCGCGCTGTTTGTCGAGGTGCCGTGAACTTGCGCCGCGAGACGCACGCCGGCTGCGATGGCGCCCCGCTGGCGGTGCATCGTCTCGGACCGAAGGACGCGGAAGGCCGGCCAGTGCTGCTCCTTCACGGCCTGTTTTCGGACGCACAGACCAACTGGATCAGGTTCGGCCACGCCCGGCGTCTCGCCGACGCCGGGTTCGAGGCGATCATGCCCGATTTGCGCGGGCACGGCGCGAGCGCCAGGCCGCACGATCCTGCCGCCTATCCGCCTGACGTGCTGGTGCGCGACGCGATTGCCTCGGTCGATGCCCTGGGCCTCGACGATTACGACCTCGTCGGTTTCTCGCTCGGCGCGCGCACCGCCGCCCGCGCGGTGATCGCCGGCCTCGAGCCGCGCAAGCTGGTGCTGTCGGGAATGGGGTTCGAAGGGCTGGCGGGGTGGAACCGCCGCTCGGCGTTTTTCCTCGACGCGATCGCGCGGTTCGACGAGGTGAAGCACGGCGACCCGGCGTTCTTCGCGGTCGCCTTCATGAAGACCCAGAAGGTCGATCTGGTGGCGGCGCGGCTGCTGCTCGAATCGGTCGGCGACACCGACCCGGCCGAGCTTGAGCGTATCGCCATGCCCACGCTGGTGCTGTGCGGGGCGCAGGACCGCGACAACGGCGATCCGCACAAGCTGGTCGCGGCGCTGCCCGACGCGACCTTCGCAGAGGTGCCGGGCACGCACATGAGCTCGGTCACCGAGGCCGCGCTCGGCGAGGAACTGGTTCGCTTCCTCTCAGTTCATTAACCGGGGGCACAGGTGCAGGGCGGTAACAACCGAAACCAATAAGTGCACTTACCGAGAGGCCCATTCATGAAATTCGCCACCGTCGCGCGCTCCGCGCTTGCCGTCGCGCTCGTCTTCCCCGCAGCGCCCGCCCTTGCCCAGGCCGCGCCGACCGCCGCTCCAAGTGCCGCCCCAAGTGCCGCCGACGCCAAGCAGTTCGTCGATCAGGCCGCCGACGCCTATCTGGACCAGGTGAACCGCGCGGCGCGCGCCGAGTGGGTCTATTCCACCTACATCAACCAGGACACCGAAGCGCTCAACGCCGAGCAGGAAGCAATCCTGACCAAGCTGCAGGTGAGCAATGCCGCCAAGGCGGCGACGCTGGCCGGCGCGCCCGGCCTCGATTACGATACCAACCGCATTCTTTCGCGCATGCGCACGCTGATCACCACCCCTGCGCCAACCCGCGCGGGCGCCGCCGAAGAAGTCGCCAAGCTCAAGGGCAGCCTCCAGGGCACTTACGGCAAGGGCAAGGGCACGCTGAACGGCCAGCCGATCAACGGCAGCGACATCGAAGCCGCGATGGGCACCAGCCGCAATCCCGAAGAGCTCAAGGAGATGTGGGTCAGCTGGCACGACAATGTCGGTAAGCCGATGAAGGGCGACTACTCCAAGATGATCGCGCTGATGAACGATGGCGCGAAGGAACTCGGTTATGCCGATACCGGCGCGCTATGGCGGTCGAACTACGACATGGACCCCGATGCGTTCGCCGCGCTGACCGAGAAGCTGTGGGTCGAGACCAAGCCGCTCTACGATTCGCTGCACACCTTCACGCGGGCCAAGCTGAACGAAAAGTACGGCGACGGCGTTCAGGCCATGACCGGCCCCATCCGCGCCGACCTGCTCGGCAATATGTGGGCGCAGGAGTGGGGCAACATCTACGACATCGTCGCCCCTCCGGGTGCCGGCGAGATCGGCTTCGACACCACCGATCTGCTCACCGCCAAAGGCTACGATCCGGTCAAGATGGTGCGGACGGGCGAGCAGTTCTTCAGCTCGCTGGGCTTTGCGCCGCTGCCCGAAACGTTCTGGACCCGCAGCCAGTTCGTCAAGCCCGCCGACCGCGAAGTGATCTGCCACGCCTCGGCGTGGGACGTCGACCAGGTCGAAGACCTGCGGATCAAGATGTGCACTAAGGTCAACGGCGACGACTTCATCACCGTCCACCACGAACTGGGTCACAACTACTACCAGCGCGCCTACAACAAGCAGAACGTGTTCTATTTGGATGGCGCGAACGACGGGTTCCACGAGGCGATCGGCGACGCCGTGGCGCTGTCGATCACGCCCGAATACCTCGTCCAGGTCGGCCTGCTCGACCGCGACAAGGTGCCGAGCGCCGACAAGGACCTGGGCCTGCTGCTGCGCCAGGCGATGGACAAGGTCGCCTTCCTGCCGTTCGGACTGCTGATCGACCGCTATCGCTGGGACCTGTTCAGCGGCAAGGTCCAGCCGAGCGATTATGGCAAGCACTGGCACGACATGAAGCTCAAGTACCAGGGCATCATGCCCCCGGTCGAGCGCGGGGCGGACACGTTCGACGCGGGCGCCAAGTACCATATCCCGGCGAACGTGCCTTACACCCGCTACTTCCTCGCGCGGATCCTGCAGTTCCAGTTCTACAAGGCCGCCTGCGACCAGGCCGGGTGGAAGGGACCCCTCCACCGCTGCTCGTTCTACGGCAACAAGGAAGTCGGCGCGAAGCTCAATGCGATGCTGGAAATGGGCGCGTCCAAGCCCTGGCCCGACGCGCTCGAGGCGTTCACCGGCACCCGCGAGATCAGCGCCAAGCCGATGCTCGAATACTTCGCCCCGCTCAAGAAGTGGCTCGACAAGCAGAACAAGGGCAAGCCCAAGGGCTGGTGAGCAATGGGCCGGGCGGAGGCGTCCGGCCCATTATTTTGACCGGGTTCGGTGAAAAGCGGACCTAATTTTGCGGGGCCGGCTGGATCGCCACCAACAGGTTAGCAAGCGCGGTTACCAGTTCGGCGCATACGAAGGGCTTTTGCAAAATGGCGCTCTGGGGGACTCCATTCGCCGACCAGTCGCCTCCACTATCGCCCGTCACATATACCACCGGCAGGCCGCTGAACTTAACACGCGCATGGTGAGCGACCTCCCACCCAAGCGGGCCTGACCCGATGCGGATATCGGTGACGAGACCGCGCAAGCTGTCCGCCTGATCTATCTGCTCGATTGCAGCGGCCCCATCTTCCGCTTCGAGCACTTGGTAGCCCGCCTCCTCTAGGGCCTCGACGATGGTTAGGCGAACCAATGGTTCATCCTCAACAACAAGAATCGGCGGAACGTCGTCCATAGGCCCCACGGTGCATGTGAATGGTGCGACCCATTCTTCTGGCTCGAATGTATGTTGGCCTGTTGATCAAGCGCAATGATGCCGCGCCTTCCCTTGCTCGCTAACTCATGTTTGAGTTGCCTGTTCCGGTCTGATGAAAAGAAAACTGCGTGAATGGCCACCACGGATCGTAAGCGGCCATAGCCCTTTACCTAAACGGTGGCTCGTTGAACGCCCGCAGCTTGCGGCTGTGCAATCGCTCGCCCTCGTCGCGCAGGCGGCGGCAGGCGGTGACACCGATCTGGAGGTGCGCGGCGATTGCTTCCTCGTAGAACTTGTTCGCCTGGCCCGGAAGCTTGATCTCGCCGTGAAGCGGCTTGTCCGACACGCATAGCAGCGTGCCGTAAGGCACCCGGAAGCGGTAGCCCTGGCCGGCGATCGTGGCGCTTTCCATGTCCACCCCGACCGCGCGGCTCAATGACATGCGGCGGGCGGACTGGGTGTATTGCAGTTCCCAGTTGCGATCGTCGGTGGTGACGACGGTGCCGGTGCGCATCCGCTGCTTGAGGTCCGCGCCTTGAGCGCCGGACACTTCCTCCGCCGCGCCATACAGCGCCTGCTGGACCTCGGCGATCGCCGGGAGCGGGATTTCGGGCGGCAGCACCGGGTCGAGCACATGGTCGTCGCGCAAATAGGCGTGCGCGAGCACGTAATCCCCGATCTTCTGGCTCGGACGCAGGCCGCCGCAGTGGCCGATCATCAGCCACACCTCCGGCCGTAGCACTGCGAGGTGGTCGGTGATCGTCTTGGCGTTTGACGGCCCGACGCCGATGTTGACCAGGGTGATCCCGTTCCGGTTCTCGCCGATCAGGTGATAGGCGGGCATCTGGTGCCGCCGCCAGGCGGTGTCGGACAGTTGCAGCCGCGCATTGCTGCGCTTTTCGGTCAGCATCAGCCCGCCGGCCCCGGCAAGCGCGGTGTGGCCGCCTTCGCCGAGCTGCTCGGCCGCCCAGTCGACGAACTCGTCGACGTAGCGGTGGTAGTTGGTGAACAGGATGTAGCGCTGGAAATGCTCGGGACTGGTGCCCGTGTAATGCGCCAGTCGGGCCAGCGAGAAATCGGTCCGCAGTCCGTCGAACAGTGACAGCGGGATGGTGTCGCCGATCGCCAGGTCGATCCCGTCGGCCAGTTCGTCGCCGATCAGCGCCAGCTCGGTTGCGGGGAAATGGCGCGCCAGTTCCTGCGGGCTGATCCCGGCCATTTCCGCGCCGGCCTCGCCATCGAGCACGTAGGGGAAGGGAATCTCCTGCCGCGAGGAGCGCACTTCCATTACCACATCGTAATCGCCGGCGATGATCTCGAGCTGCTCGCGCAAGTAGTCGGCGAACAGAGCCGGCCTAGTCACGGTGGTGGCATAGACGCCCGGGGCATTGAGGCGGCCGAACGCCCGGCCGCGGCCGCGGTGAGGGTCGCCGCCCGCGAACCGCACTACCAGCTCGGGGTAGGCGTAGCTGCCGTCCAGTCGCTTGCCGCGGGCGGGGCGGGTCCCCTCGCGGGCAAAGGCGAGCACGTCGGCGCGCAGACACGCCACCGCCCGGTCGTAAAGTTCGGTCAACTGGGAAAGGATCGCATCGACGGATTGCATCGACGGGCGATAGCGCGGCAACGAAGACAATTCAAACCGCGGCCCGCGAACGATTGCGCCTGCGCCGCAAGCCCCTAGAACAAAGTCAGGTCCGGGGGAGAATGGTCGATGTGGAAAGCAGCTCTGTGCGCCAGCGCGCTGGCGCTGGCCGTTCCGGTGGCGGCGCAGGAGGTTTCGGGTCCGCAATCGGTCGAGAGCATGCGCGATGCCGTGCGGGCGGTGTTCGAGGGATATCGCACCGACAATCACGTGCCGGGCACGGTGTACGGTGTGGTCAAGGACGGCCGCCTGGTCCTGGTCGAGGGGCTTGGTGTGCGCGATACCCAGTCGAACCGGCCGGTCGATGCCGACACGCGCTTCCGCATCGCCTCGATGTCGAAGGCGTTCACCGCGTTGGCGATTCTCCACTTGCACGACCAGGGCAAGCTGCGGCTCGATGCGTCCGCAGCGCGCTATGCCCCGCAATTGAAGCGCTGGCGCCTGCCGACGGCCGATTCGCGCGCCATCACCGTGCGCGACCTGCTCCACCACACCGCGGGGTTCGTCGAAGACAATCCCTGGGGCGATCGCCAGCAGGTGCTGAGCGAACCCGAATTCAGCGCGCTGATGGCCAATGGCATGGACTTCGCAAACGCGCCGGGCGTGCGGATGGAATATTCGAACTACGGCTACGCCCTGCTCGGGCGGATCATCTCGAACGTTTCCGGCAAGCGGTATCAGGACTACATCCGCGACACGATCATGCGGCCGCTCGGCATGAAGTCGACCGGGTACGATATCGCCAAGAGCCCGATCAGCGAACGCGCGATCGGCTATCGCTGGCAGGATGCGGCGTGGCTGCGCGAACCCGACATGCGCGACGGCGCGTTCGGCGCGATGGGCGGGGTCGAGACGACCGCCAACGACTACGCCAAATGGATGGCGTTCCTGATGGCTGCCTGGCCCGCCGGCGATGAACCGGAAACGGGACCGGTGCGGCGTTCGACTGTGCGCGATCTTGTCGCGCTGGCAAGCCCGACGCAGGCGATCGAGCGCGCGGCGGAGCTGGGCCCGCCGTGCCGCCAGTCGGCTGCCTATGGCGGGGGGTTGAACGTGGTCGACGATTGCGAGCTCGGCCGCGTCGTCACTCACTCGGGCGGCTACCCCGGATACGGCTCGCACATGGCGTTTCTGCCAAACGCGGGGGTCGGGGCCTTCGTGTTCAACAGCAAGACCTACACCTCGCTCGGCAGGGCGAACTACAAGGCGCTGCTCGCGCTGCGCCGCGCCGGCGCGATTCCGGATCGCGAGCTGGCGGTTTCAGCGGGACTGGCGACGGCCTACGAGGCTGCAAAAGGCGCGTGGACCGAGGGCAACCTGGCCCGCGCGCCGCTCGCCAACAATGTCGCGATGGACCAAGCGCTCGATCGACGCGCGGCGGCGATTGCCGAACTCAAGACCGCGGTGGGCGCGTGCAGCATGGCCGAACCGGTCGTGCCGATTTCGGCCATGGAGGGGACTTTCACCTGGAATTGCGAGCGCGGCAAGGTCACCGGCCGGGTGCAACGCGCGCCGACGGGCGACATGCAGCTTCAGGTGATCGACATCAGCGCGCCGCCGGCTAGGTGAGCGCCAACCAAAAAGGGGCGCCGGTTTCCCGGGCGCCCCTTTTCGGTTTCTCTAGAAGCGGTGCCTCAGGCCTGGTCGGCCTCGGCACGCTCGTCGAGCAGGTCGGCCGGGATTTCGCCCGGTTCGAGGCTCGGGTCCACCGCTTCGGTGAAGCCTTCGCTCTCGGCACGGTCTTCCTCGGCCATGGTGCCGATGACATCGACGCCTTGGCGCTGGAGTTCGGCCTCGTCGTCCGAGCGGGCGACGTTGGCCTTGACCGTGACCTGCACTTCGGGGTGAAGCGCGATGGTGATGTCGTGGACGCCCAGGTTCTTGATCGGGTGACCCAGGACAACCTGGCGCTTGTCGACCTTGTGGCCGGCGGCCTCGAGGCCGGTGACCACGTCGCGCACGCTGACCGAGCCGTAGAGCTGGCCGGCGTTCGACGATGACCGGATCAGCACGATCTCGGCCCCGGCGAGCTTTTCGCCCGACGTTTCGGCGTCGCTCCGGCGGTCGGCGTTTTCGGTTTCCAGGCGTTCGCGGTTCGCTTCGTAGACCTTGCGGTTCGAATCGTTGGCGCGCAGCGCCTTCTTCTGCGGCAGCAGGAAGTTGCGCGCGTAACCGTCCTTGACGGTCACGACATCGCCCATGGCGCCCAGTTTGGCGACGCGTTCGAGCAGGATGATTTCCATGTTCCCGCGCTCCTTACTTCACGATGTAGGGAAGGAGGCCGATCTGGCGCGAGCGCTTGATCGCCTGGGCGAGTTCGCGTTGCTTCTTGCCCGACACGGCGGTGATGCGGCTCGGTACGATCTTGCCGCGTTCGGACATGAAGCCCTGCAACAGGCGCACGTCCTTGTAATCGATCTTCGGCGCGGTCTTGCCCGAAAACGGGCACGACTTGCGGCGGCGGAAAAACGGGCGGGCCATCAGTCGCGCTCCTCGCGGTCGCGACGGGGCTTGCGCTCCCGGTCACGGTCTCGGTCACCCTTGCGCATCATCACGCTCGGGCCGCTCTCGTGCTCGTCGACGCGCACGGTGAGGTAACGGATCACGTCCTCGTTGATCCGCGTCTGGCGTTCCAACTCGGCCACGACGGCGCCGGGGCCCTCGATGTTGAGCAGCACAAAGTGCGCCTTGCGGTTGCGGTCGATCTTGTAGGCGAGATTTTTGAGACCCCAGCTCTCGGTCTTGGTCACCTTGCCGTCGTTCGCTTCGACGATCTCGGTGGCCGTCGCGGCCAGTGTGTCGACCTGAGCCTGGCTCAGATCCTGGCGCGCGAGGAAAATGTGCTCGTAAAGAGCCATCTGTCGCGTCCTTGTTCTACGCCGATCGCTGGCTTGTCCCGTCCGGATGACGGGGCCCCTCCGGCTTTCTTCGATCCTTGGGCGAACCCGAGGAAGCGGCGCACATAGCGGCGTGCTCGTGAAAAGCAAGGCTTGTGCGCCCGCCGGGGCGCGGGCAGGGGCCGCGCAAAGGAGAACGGTATGCCTGGTGGCCTGGTCGCCCTGCTCGACGACATTTCGGTGATCGCCCGAGCGGCGGCGGCGTCGATCGACGATGTCGGCCTCGCCGCGGCCAAGGCCGGGTCGAAAGCGGCGGGCGTGGTCGTCGATGACGCCGCCGTCACTCCAACTTACGTCACCGAGTTCACTCCCGACCGCGAACTGCCGATCATCTGGAAGATCGCCAAGGGCAGTATCAAGAACAAGCTGTTGTTACTACTCCCCGCCGCCCTGGCACTGTCTGTGCTGCTCCCCGTAGCCATACCGATTTTGCTCATCCTGGGTGGCACCTATCTGTGCTTCGAAGGCGCGGAAAAGGTGCTCGAGAAGCTTGGCGGCGAGAAGCACGGCGAGACCCTGGGCGATCCGATCGAGGATATGGCGGCTTTTGAGGCAGAGCGGGTTTCAGGCGCGATCCGCACCGATTTCATCCTCTCGGCCGAGATCATGGCGATCGCGCTGGCGGAAGTGGCCGACGTACCGCTGATCGAGCGCGGCGTGGTGCTGGCGGTGGTCGGGATCGCGATCACCGTGCTCGTCTATGGCGCGGTGGCGCTGATCGTGAAGATGGACGATGTCGGGCTGCATTTGGCCGAAAAGCCCGGAACGCGCACGCTGGGGCGGGGGCTTGTCGCGGCGATGCCGATCCTGCTGACGGTGATCGCGACCGTGGGAACGCTCGCGATGCTGTGGGTGGGCGGTAGCATCATCCTGCATCAGCTCGCGACCCTCGGCCTGGCCGGGCCCGAGCACGCACTGGAGGTGGTTGAGCACGCCGTCCAGGATGGCACCGGCGCGGCGGGCGGTGTGTTCGGCTGGCTGACTTATGCCGCGGGCGCCGCGCTGTTCGGGCTGGTGCTGGGCGCGATTGTCGCGGTTGCCGTGCACATGGTGCAAAAGGCGACCGGCTGGGGCAAAGGAGCGAACTAGGGCAGGCGGGCGAGCAGCCCGGTCGCAAACTCGGTCAGGGTGTCGTCGCGCGCGCCCATGACAGCGACGCGGTCTCCCGCACGGGCGAGGGCGACAATCCGGTCGGCGACGTCAGCGCGGGTGGGATAATGCTCGGCCCGGCCGCCGGCCGCCGCTATCGCCAGCGCCACCCGCTCCGCCCCGTCGTCGCGCTCGACCGTGCCGCCAAAGTCGAGCGGATCGCAGATCAGCGTGACATCGTCGGGGCCCAGCTCGCGCGCAAACGTCTCGGCTAGCTCCGTACCCATTTGGCGCAACGGGCCAAAACCGTGTGGCTGGAAGAACGCGATAACCCGGCCCGGATGTTGCTTGAGGGTGCGCAAGGTGGCGGCGCATTTTTCCGGGTTGTGCCCGAAATCGTCGATCACGGCGACGCCCGAGGGGCTGGTGCCGATTACGTCGAACCGGCGCGCGAGCCCGGTGAAGGAGCCGAGCGCCGCGACCGCGTTGGCCACAGCAACGCCGGCGGAATTGGCCCCCGCGATGGCGGCAAGCGCATTGGCGAGGTTGTGGCGGCCTGGCATGGCCACTTTTAGCGAGTGCTCCGATCCATCTCTCCGATCGATGACGGTCGCGGCGATCGAACCAGGGCCGTCTTCGATGGACCCGTGCTCGACCGCGAGGTCGGCGTCGGCCGCGTCGATGCCGAATCCGATCGTCGAGCCGCGGTCGTCCGCGAGCGCGCGAACTTCGGGATCGTCGAGATTGACCGCGCGACGCTGCGATGCACGCAGGAAATCGCCGAACAGCACGCGCAACTCGTCCATGCTCTTGTGGTCGAGGCTGACGTTGAGCAACACGCCCACCGACGGCCGGTAAAGCGCGATCGAGCCGTCGCTTTCGTCGACTTCGCTGATGTAGAACTCGCGCCGACCGACTTGCGCGCTGGCAAATGGATCGTCCGCCGTCGCGAAGTTCTTCATCACCGCGCCGTTCATGATCGTCGGCGCCCGGCCCGCGCGGTGGAGGATCCACCCGAGCATCGCGGTAACGGTCGATTTGCCGCTGGTGCCGGCGATGGCGATCCCGGTCTCCGCCGCGTTGAACAGCGCGGAGTTTAGCTCCGCACGGGTCATTCGCTCGCAGCCGACCGCGCCCGCTTTGACGATCTCGGGCACTGAACCTTCGACCGCCGCGCTGGCCACGACGATCTGCTCGCCGCTCGTCACCCCGCTGCCGTCCTGCGCGAACAGCGCGATGCCTTGCCGTTCGAGCCAGGCGAACTTTTCCGGCGTGCGACCCTGGTCGCGGCTGCGGTCCGAGCCGGCGACCGTTCCCCCCAGGCCGTGGACGATCTGCGCCAGTGGCAGCATGCCCGATCCGCCGATGCCGCAGAAGAACCAGGGGCGGGATGCGGGGTCGAGCGGGCTGTCCATATGCGCGCTTCGCTAGGCGGGGATGCAACGCTTGTGAAGCGCTGCTAGGGCCCATGCCATGACCCGTATCGCAATCTGTGCACCGGCCACCCCGATCACGCGCGACGTGGCCGAGCGAGTGGTCGCGCTGGCGGCGGCGGAGTTTCCCGATCTCGAACTGGCGTTTCATGAACAGTGCTTTGTCGAGGAAGGCCATTTCGCGGGGTCCGACGCGGTGCGCCTCGCGGCGTTCCTCGAATGCGCCAACGATCCCGGCAGCGCAGCGGTGTGGTTCGCCAGAGGCGGCTATGGCTCGAACCGGGTGGCGCAGGACGCGTTGGCTCACTTGTCGGCCGCCGCGCGCGGCAAGGCATATGTCGGTTATTCGGACTGCGGCTTTGTCCTCGCCAGCCTCTATCGCAACAAGATCGGCAAGCCCGCGCATGGGCCGATGCCTGTCGATATTCGGCGAGAAGGCGGCGAGGAAGCCGTCAGGCGCACGCTCGCCTGGCTGTCGGGCGAGAGTTCCGGGTTGGAGCCCTCGCTCGACGGCGACCCCGCGGTAGCGTTCAATCTGATGATCCTGTCGTCGATAGCGGGGACCAGCCTGATGCCGGACCTGGCTGGTCACGTGGTGATGGTCGAGGAAATCGCCGAGCATCTCTACGCGGTCGACCGGCTGCTGTTTCACGTCACGAACTGTCTTGCCGGCTGCGGCATTGCGGGGCTGCGGCTTGGCCGCGTCATCAATGTACCCGATAATGATCGCCCGTTCGGCTCCGAGCCCGAGGCGATGGCGCGGTATTGGTGCGAGAGGAACGAAATTCCCTTCCTGGGCGTGGCCGAAATCGGTCACTACTCCGCGAACCGGATTGTCCCCTTCGGGGTTGCTCCAGTCACAGGGCGCTCTTAACCCCGCGCCGCGATAGAGAGGATTTCGATGCGAGCTTTCGTGTTCCCGGGCCAGGGCAGCCAGAAGGTCGGCATGGGCGTGGAGCTGGCCGCAGCCAGCACCGCCGCGCGCGAGGTGTTTCAGGAAGTCGATGACGCGCTGGGACAGAAACTCTTCGCGATCATGGCGGAGGGACCCGACGACCAGCTAATGCTGACGGAGAATGCCCAGCCGGCGATCATGGCGCATGCCATCGCGGTGCTGCGGGTGCTGGAACGCGAAGGCGGCCTGACGCTGGCCGAGGCGGGCCGCTGCGTTGCCGGCCATTCGCTGGGCGAATACACCGCGCTGTGCGCCGTCGGCGCGTTTTCGCTGGCGGACACCGCGCGGCTGCTCAAATTGCGCGGTCGAGCGATGCAGGCGGCGGTGCCGGTGGGCATGGGCGCGATGTGCGCTCTGCTCGGAGCCGATCTCGACAAGGCGCAGGCGCTGGCCGAGGCCTCGGCGGAAGGGCTCCTCCCGGGAGGGCAAAAAACGGTCTGCCAGGTCGCAAATGACAACGATCCAACGCAAGTCGTCCTTTCTGGCCATCGCGAGGCAATCGAACGGGCGGTGGCGCTGGCCAAGGATTACGGAATCAAGCGCGGAGTGATGCTGCCCGTCTCGGCGCCGTTTCACTGCGCGCTGATGCAACCCGCCGCCGACGCGATGGCCGATGCACTGGGCAAGACACCGCCGCAACCCTTCCGCCTGCCGCTTTACGCCAACGTCACCGCCGCCGCGGTCACCGACCCCGCCGAAGAGCGGCGCTTGCTGGTTGAGCAGGTCTGCGGCCGCGTGCGCTGGCGCGAAAGCGTGCTGGCGATGCGTGCCGCCGGGGTCGAACACTTCGTCGAATTGGGCGGCAAGGTCCTCGGCCCGATGATCGGCCGCATCGACGGCGATGCCCAGATATCGAGCGTGGTGACTATGGCCGATATCGAGGCGCTGGCGAAGGAGATCGGATGATGTTCAACCTCGAAGGCATGACCGCGCTGGTTACGGGCGCAAGCGGGGGGATCGGCTCGGCCATCGCCTATTCGCTCGCACGGCAGGGCGCACGGATCGCGCTGTCGGGGTCGAACGGTGACAAGCTGCGCATGTTTCGCGAGCAGCTTATGCGCGAGGCGGGCGGCGATCATGTCGAGATCACCTGCGACCTCGCCAATACCACCCAGGTCGAAGAGCTTATCCCGGCGACGATCGACACCTTCGGCAAGCTCGATATCCTGGTCAACAACGCCGGCATCACTCGCGACAACTTGACGATGCGAATGAAGGACGAGGAGTGGGACGCGGTAATCCGCATCAACCTCGAAGCCGCGTTCCGGCTGATGCGCGCCGCCTCCCGGCCGATGATGAAGGCGCGGTTCGGGCGTATCGTCACCATCACCAGCGTGGTCGGGGCGACCGGCAACGCTGGACAGGCGAACTACGCCGCAGCCAAGGGCGGACTGACGGCGATGTCCAAAGCGCTGGCGCAGGAGTTGGCGAGCCGCGGGATCACGGTCAACTGCGTCGCGCCCGGCTTCATCCGCACAGCGATGACCGAACAGCTGGCCGATGCGCAGAAGGATGCGCTCAATGCCCGCATTCCGATGGGCCGAATGGGCGAGGGGGACGAGATCGGCGCGGCGGTCGCCTATCTTGCCTCCCGGGAGGCCAGCTACGTCACCGGACAGACCCTGCACGTCAACGGCGGCATGGCGATGCTCTCCTGAGCGGCGTTATCCCCAAGGAATCGAGGCGCTTCCGCCTTCGTCCTTGCCCCGTTGCGGCTCCCCGCTAAGGATAATTGACGATTTTCGCCGCGCCAGGTGCCGTATCCGCGGCGATTCCGGCCCCGGATATGCAGGCGGGCGCGAGAGGGGTAAGAGTAGGACCGATGAAGGCCACGATCGAACGCGCGACGCTGCTGCGCTGCCTGTCCCACGTGCAGTCGGTGGTCGAACGCCGCAACACGATCCCGATCCTGTCGAACGTGCTGCTCGACGCGTCGGACAGCGGCACGCTCAAGGTCATGGCGACCGATCTCGATCTGCAGGTCGTCGAGCAGATGGCTGCCGCTTCGGTCGAGCAGTCTGGCGCGATCACCGTTTCGGCGCACTTGCTGTTCGACATTGCCCGCAAGCTGCCCGAGGGGAGCCAGGTAAGCCTGGAAACCGCCGACAACCGCATGGTGGTCAAGGCCGGGCGCAGCCGCTTCTCGCTGCCCACGCTGCCGCGCGACGACTTCCCGATGATCGTCGAAGGCGACCTGCCGACCAGCTTCGAGCTTCCGGCCAAGACCCTGGCCGAGCTCATCGACCGCACCCGCTTCGCGATCTCGACCGAGGAAACGCGCTACTACCTCAACGGTATCTTCCTGCACGTCTCGGACGAGGACCAGCCGGTGCTCAAGGCCGCGGCGACCGACGGCCACCGCCTGGCCCGCTTCACGCTGGCGCGGCCGGAAGGCGCCGAAGGCATGCCCGACGTGATCGTGCCGCGCAAAGCCGTCGCCGAACTCCGCAAGCTGCTCGAGGAATCGCTCGACGGCAGCGTGCAGATCGACCTGTCGGCGAGCAAGATCCGGTTCACGCTCGGCGGCGAGGGCGGGGTGGTGCTGACCAGCAAACTGATCGACGGCACATTCCCCGATTATTCGCGCGTTATTCCAACGGGTAACGACAAGCTGCTTAGGCTTGATCCGAAGTCGTTCTACGAAGGCGTCGACCGCGTCGCGACGATCGCCACCGAGAAGACCCGAGCGGTCAAGATGGGGCTTGAGAACGACAAGGTCACGCTCTCGGTCACCTCGCCCGACAACGGCACCGCGGCCGAGGAAGTCCCCGCCGACTACCGCTCGGATGCGATGGAAATCGGCTTCAACGCCAATTACCTCAAGGACATCCTCCACCAGATCGACGGCGACACCGTCGAACTGCACCTCGCCGACCCCGGCGCGCCGACGCTGATTCGCCAGAATGAGAACAGCCCGGCGCTGTATGTGCTGATGCCCATGCGGGTGTGATCCGGCGCAGGCCGGACAGTGCCACCAGGGTCAGCGCATCGCGGGTTTAAGCAGTAGCGTCTGTGCGGACGCCCTTCATTCGGCGGCCTCGGCCATCTCCACGCGCTGTGGCCCGCGGATCAGCCCGCCCGGCGCCTCGCCGGTCCATACGCCTTCGCGGAAGGTGACCACGCCGTTCTTGATCGTGGCGACGTAGCCGTCGGCCTTCTGCAGCAGTCGCTTGCCCCCGGCAGGCAGGTCGAACGCCAGCCACGGCTTGCCGAGCTTGAGCCGTTCCAGATCGATCACGTTGAGATCGGCCAGATAGCCGGGCGCGATCACGCCGCGATCTTCAAGCCCGTAGAGCCGCGCGGTGTCCTGGCATTGCCGCTTGACCGCGTGTTCAAGGCTCAACCGTCCGCCGCGCTTGCGGTCGCGCACCCAATGCTGGAGCATGAAGGTGGGCGAGGCCGCGTCGCAGATCGTCCCGCAATGCGCGCCGCCATCGGACAGCGAATTGACCGTGTCGCCGGCCGCCTGGAGCGCTTCGAGGAAGTCGAGGTTGCCGTCGGCATAATTGAGGATCGGCAGGTAGATGAACCCCTTGCCGCCGTCGCGGCACAGCAGGTCGTAGGCGTATTCCTCGCCTGAGACCCCGGCCGCCGCCGCGCGCGCCGCGACGCTCGCATCGGCCTGCGGTTCGTAGTCGAAGTCGTCGTCCATTTCGTACTGCATCGGCCACCCGCCGCAGACGACCATGACCAGCCCGGCGACGTCGGGATTGACCTCGGAAAAGTCGCTGGTTTCCGCCAGCAGGCGCGCCTTGAACGCGGCATCGAACAACCTGGCACGCTGCTGGTCCCACGGCAGTTCGGCGATTGCCTGCCAGCTTGGGCGCAAGCGGAACGGGTGGACGGTGCCCTGCCAGGCCATCACGATGCCGATGCCGTTGCCGCGCAGCGCGATCTGCGCGACGATGTTGGCGCCGTTGTCGTTCTCGGCGCGCATCGAGGCGATCTGTTCTTCGAGCGGCAATTCCTTGGCGATCGACTGGAGCGCGGCAAAGGTCACCGGCAGCCCGGTTTCGCGGCTCATCCGGCCCATCCAGCCGAATTCGTCCCATTCGCGCATCATGTCGCTGGCCATCTCGAACACGCCGTGTCCGGCGCGGCCCATCGCCCGGCCGATCTCGACCAGTTCCTCGGCGGTGGCGCTGGTGCCGGGGACGACTTCGCCGTCGATCGAACGGTGCAGCACCGTGCGCGAGGTCGAAAAGCCGAGCGCGCCCGCCCGCACCCCTTCCTCGACGATACGGGCCATCGCGGCGATGTCCTCAGAGGTAGGCACCGCGCCCGGCCGTTCGCGGTCGCCGAGCACGTAGGCGCGCACCGCGCCATGCGGCACATGGGTGCCGACGTCGATGCTGCGGGGCAGCTTCTCGAGCGCGTCGAGGTATTCGGGGAAGGTCTCCCAATCCCACTTCATGCCTTCGGCAAGCGCCGTGCCGGGGATGTCTTCCACCCCCTCCATCAGCCCGATCAGCCAACCGTGGCGATCGCGATGCGCCGGCGCGAAGCCGACGCCGCAGTTACCCATTACGACAGTAGTGACGCCGTGCCAGCTCGACGGAGCCATCTCCTGATCCCAGGTCGCCTGCCCGTCATAATGGGTGTGGATGTCGACGAACCCAGGCGTGACGACCTTGCCGGCGGCGTCGATCTCATCCGCCGCATGCCCCTGCACCTCGCCGACCCGGGCGATGAGCCCATCCTTGACCGCGATATCGCCGGTGAAGCGCGGTGCGCCGGTGCCGTCGACGATGGCGGCGTTGCGAATGATCAGGTCGTAGGCGGGCATGGTCGTGCTCCCTTAATGCGGAGCAGACGGTCTCATATTGCAACTGTTGAGTCCAGCAGTTGGCCTTTGGCACGAACGCCGCCAGAGGCGCCGCACCAGGACAATACCTCGTCATCCCCGCGAACGCGGGGATCCATCTCCGGCGGCGGGAGCTGGGTCCCCGCGTTCGCGGGGATGACGGCGTTAGTGGAAGGTGTGAAACCTACCCGCGCGCGCGGATCATGCTCTCGATGTCGACGAACTTCTCGCGCGGGGAGCCGTCGCGGGCGGCCTTGGCCTCGGCTTCCTCGATTTTCTTCCAGTCGCGGAAGGTAACCACGTCGAGCCCGCGTTGTGCCGCGAGACGATCGAACCCCGCACGGCCGTCTTTCTGCCTGCTGCCGAGCGCGCCGCTCGTCATATCCTCGGCGATGCGCTCGACCACGCCGAACCCGTCGGGGCGGTTGGTGCCGATGGTCCCGGTCGGCCCGCGCCGCGCCCAGCCGACCGCGTAGAGGCCGGGGACGATCCGGCCCGCGTCATTGGCGAAGCGCCCCGCGCGCTCGTCGAACGGCACGCCGGGGATCGGCGAGCTGCGATAGCCGATGCAGGCGACCACCAGGTCGGCGGGGATGACGTAAGTCTCGCCAGTACCGACCGCGCGGCCGGTTTCGACCCTCGTGCGTTCGACCTCGACCCCGGTCACTTTGCCGTCGCCGAGCAGACGGACGGGGCTGGCGAACATGTCGAAATCGATCTCGATCGCCTTGTCCACCCGCTCGCTCTCGGGGATCGCGGCGAAGCTGCGCAAGTGCGTCACCGACTTGCGCAGGCCGGGCTCGAGGATCGCGTCCTCGCCTAGGTCGGGCAGGTCGGCGGGGTCGACGCGGGGGCTGGCGCGCGACAGGTGCATGAGCTCGCCCAGTTCCTTGGGCGTCATCATGATTTG
>Ga0136633_1000392_pt1 | contig 33047 bp, 34 predicted proteins | sample AntDrymeUQ832206_2_FD_105494 | JGI IMG/M metagenome (GOLD analysis project Ga0136633, IMG submission 105494) | Polar desert sand microbial communities from Dry Valleys, Antarctica - metaG UQ83 (22.06) | ecosystem: Environmental > Terrestrial > Soil > Desert | place: Antarctica: Dry Valley... | reverse complement strand
TCTACGCGAGGAGATCGGCTTCGCCCTCGAGTCGTGGGCGGCCGAGGAGCGCGAGGAGACGTTCGCCGCAGTCGAGTCCGCGCTCGACGAGGCCGCGTTCGCCGAGGCCTGGGAGGAGGGCAGGATGCTGACGGTCGACGAGGCCGTGGCGCTCGCGCTCGACTCGCTCGACTCAACGTCGCCAGGACGGGCGGATTAGCCTGTCGGAGCGCGGGAAAACGCTTCGACGCCGCTCACGATTCGGGGAAGGGGAGGCTAGCCGGATACCCTCTTGAGAGAATCACATCACCGGACCGCCGCCGAAATTCCACGGCGAGCGGGACATCCTCACGCCGAGAGCCGCTCTCCCGACTCGGACTGCTCCCGCTCTCGACGGCGGATGCGCGGGTTCGCGAGCTTCACGATCTCGAGCAGGTAGACGACGTAGACCGAGAACGCGAGCGCGAAGAGCGCGATCCCGGCGACCGCGAGCGTCTCCCAGAGATGCCACTCGCCACCGTCGCGGAAGGGCACGAAACGCGTCGCGAGCGCCGCGCCGGCGAGGCTTAGGCACCAGAGCCACATCGTGACGGCTGCGCGTCTCTGCGTGAACCCGATGTCGAGGAAGCGATGGTGGAGGTGACTCCGGTCGGCGCCGTAGATCGGCTGCCGGTACTTGAGGCGCTTCGCGACGACGAACGACGTGTCGATGATCGGCACGGCCAGAACGAGGAGCGGGAGCACCAGGACGACCGTCGATGCGGTCTTGAGCAACCCCTGGATCGAGACCGCGGCCAGGATGAAGCCGAGGCACATCGCACCGGAGTCGCCCATGAAGATCCGCGCCGGGAAGAAGTTGTGACGCAGAAAGCCGAGGCACGCCCCGGCAACGATTGCAGAAAGGATGGCGGGATCCGGCTTGCCGAGCGAGAGAGCCAGCACCGCGTAGGTGACGCCCGCGATTCCACAGACTCCGGCTGCCAGCCCGTCGAGCCCGTCGAGGAAGTTGACCATGTTCATGACCGCCACGATGAAGACGATCGAGATCGGAACGCCGAGCCACGCAGGGATGTCGAGGACTCCCAAAAACGGGAACGTGATGTGATCGATCCAGACGCCGAAGGCAGGTGGGATCGCGGCTGCAGCGACCTGCCCGGCGAGCTTCGTCGGAGGCGAGAGGCCTCGGAAGTCGTCCACGGCGCCAACGACGGTCGCGACCGCCGCCCCGAGTAGGACGCCGCGCGTCTCGCCCGAGAGGTCGAGAAATGCCAGTGCGGGAACCACGATTCCCAGGAAGATCGCGAGCCCGCCGAGACGAGGAACCGGGCTGCGATTGAGGCGTCGCGAGTCCGGTCGATCGACCGCGCCGAGAAGGCGGGCCATGCCGCCGACCGCCGGGGTCAGGAGCATCACGATCGCGAAGGCAATGCCTGCTCCGTACAGGACTTCTGGAGTCGCCTTGAGCTCGTCGAACATGCTCGCCGCCTACTTCGTCCCGTAGAGACGGTCGCCTGCGTCGCCGAGCCCCGGGAGGATGTAGCCCTTCTCGTTCAGACCGCGGTCGACCGACGCGACGACGATTCGGACCTCCGGATGCTCGCGGTGGACCCGCTCGACGCCCTCCGGAGCGGCGATCAGCGCGATGAGCCGCACCGAGGTCGCTCCCGCGCGCTTGACGGTGTCGAGAGCCGCAGCCGTCGAGTTTCCGGTCGCGAGCATCGGGTCGAGGAGGATGACGTCGCGGTCGGCAATGTCGCCCGGCAGCTTGACGTAGTACTCGACCGGCTCGAGCGTCTCCTCATCGCGGAAGAGCCCGATGAAGCCGACCCGCGCTCCGGGGACGAGCGAGAGCACGGCGTCCAGCATGCCCATGCCGGCCCGCAGGATCGGGCACACGGCAATCTTCTTCCCTGAGATCCGCCGCGCGGTCATGTGCTCGAGCGGCGTCTCGATCTCGACCTCCTCGTCAGCCAGGTCCTTCGTCGCCTCGTACGTGAGCAGTAGCGTCAGCTCGTTCACGAGCTGTCTGAACATCTGCGTCGTCGTGGTCACGTCGCGGAGCAGCCCGAGCTTGTGCTGCACGAGCGGATGAGTCACTTCCGTCACCGTGCCGGTGTCGGAGGTGATTAGTGAAGCCTTGGTGTCCACGTGTTTCGGAGGCTAGGCGCCGGCGGCGCCGAACGTCGGGAACGCATCCATCCCTGGATAGAGCGGTCGCCGCTCGCACAGTGCCGCACTTCGAGCGGCGAGCGCTTCGAGATCGGCGCCTTGCGACAGGACGGAGACGATGATCCTCCCCACCTCGCGGATGTCGTCCTCGTCGAATCCCCGCATCGTCACCGCGGGAGTTCCGAGCCGGACGCCGGACGCAATCGTGGGAGGACGCTCGTCGAAGGGAATCGTGTTCCGGTTCACTGTGATGCCGGCCTTGGCCAGTCGCTCCTCCGCGTCCTTCCCGCTCCACTCCGACCGGCGCAGGTCGATGAGCAGAAGGTGCGTGTCTGTGCCGCCCGTGAGCACCTCCACCCCACCCTCCTGGAGCGTCTCGGCAAGCGCGTCGGCATTCGTGCGGATCTGCTGTTGATACTCGCGGAACGGCTCCGTCGCCGCGATCTTGAAGCACGTCGCCTTGGCGGCGATCACGTGATTCAGAGGACCGCCCTGCATTCCCGGGAAGACCGCGCGGTCGACTGCCTGCGCGTGCTCCTCTCGGCAGAGGATGAATCCACCCCGCGGCCCGGCGAGCGTCTTGTGCGTCGTCGAGGTGACGAAGTCGCAGTCCGCGACCGGATTCGGCTGGATGCCGGCGGCGACGAGCCCTGCAAAGTGAGCCATGTCGCACAGGAGCAGGGCGCCGACCTCATCGGCAATCTCTCGGAAGCGCAGCGTCTCGACCGTTCGCGGGTAGGCGGAGCCACCGCAGACGATGAGCTTGGGCCGATGCTCTTTGGCCAGGCGCAGCACGTCGTCGTAGTCCACGAGGCTCGTCTCCCGCGAGACGCCGTAGTGCTGGATGTCGTAGAGCCGTCCCGAGAAGTTGACTTTGAGCCCGTGAGTCAGGTGGCCGCCGTGCGAAAGCGACAGCGAGAGAATCGTGTCGCCCGGCTCGAGGCACGCGAAGTAGACGGCCATGTTCGTCTGGGCACCAGCGTGCGGCTGCACGTTCGCGTGCTGGGCATCGAAGAGCGTGCGGGCGCGGTCGATTGCGAGCTGCTCGATCTCGTCGACGATCTCGCAGCCGCCGTAATAGCGCCGGCCCGGATACCCCTCCGAGTACTTGTTCGTTGGAACGCTGCCGGCGGCCTCGAGCGTCGCCGGCCACGTGAAGTTCTCGGACGCGATCAGCTCGATCTCGCCACGTTCGCGCTCAAGCTCTTGACCGAGCAGGTCGGCAATCTCGGGGTCGACGTCCGAAAGCGTCGCTGCTCGCAAATCCTCGAAGGTATGCGGCGCGACCGCCATCGACTCGATGCTACTTGCCGGACCACTCCCCGAGGACGGCTGCGACGCGTGCAAGTGCCTCGGACGCCGGGACCGCGCCCTCGCGCACCACGACCGGCTCGGCGCCGGTCAGGTCGATGACGGTCGACGGCGAACCTGGCAGCTCCCCACCGTCGACGACGACAGCAGCAGCCCGCACCTCTTGCGGGATGTCTTCCACGCGACGCGGGTCGGCGCCGCCGTGCAGGTTCGCGCTCGTCGCTGCGACGGCGCCGGTCTGCTCGAGAATTTCCTTCGCCGGCCCGTCGAGGAGCGGAACGCGGACACCGATCGTGTCCGTGCGGTCGCCGCCGAGCCAAGGAAAGCGCCGAGCCGGATTCGGCAAGACAAGGGTGAAGGGGCCGGGCAAAAGCGACCGTGCGACGACCGCCGAGCGCCCTCGTAGCTCGGGGATGCACTCGAGAAGCCAGTCGACGGATGTGGCCGCGATCGCGATCGGCTGATCGACCGAGCGCGCCTTCAGCTCCGACAGTCGGCGCACAGGCTCCTCCCGGTATGGCGTCGCGACGAGCCCGTACACGGTGTCCGTGGGTATGACCGCGAGACCGCCTTCGCGGATCGCGGCAACAGCGGCTTCGACCTGGGTCACGGTCGAGTGCATTCCACCACCCGCTCGCGGCCGGCGAGGTCGCGTGTCACAACGAGGTCGCGGTAGCCGAGACCTCGAAGAAACGAGGTGACTCGTGCTGCGTCGTCGTACGCCACCTCGAGCACGAGGACGCCGCCCTCGCGCAGCACATCGAATGCGGCACGGGCGATTGCCTCGGTCGCGCCGACACCGACGAGCGCCACGCGCGGCTCCCAGTCGCGCACCTCGGGCTCCAGCGCGCCGATCTCGTCCGGCAGGACGTACGGCGGGTTGGAGACAATGAGATCCCACGGCCCGGCAGGCAGACCGTCGAAGAGATCGGCGCAGAGGAACTCGAGCTCGCAACCGGTCCGAGCTGCGTTCGCGAGGGCGACCTCGAGTGCAGCCGCAGACGAGTCCAGCGCAGTCACGCGGGCGCCCTCGTGCTCGTCGGCGATCGCGAGCGCGATCGCACCGCTCCCGGTGCCTACGTCGAGCACACACGGTTCCGTCAGTGGAGCGATGGCCGCCAGCGCTCGTCCGACGACGACCTCGGTCTCCGGACGCGGGACGAGCACGCGCGGGTCGACCTCCAGCGTCAGGCGGCGGAAGCCCCACTCGCCGAGGATGTACGCCAGCGGCTCGCGCCGCTCGCGGCGTGCGAGGAGCGTCTCGAGCGCTTCGCCCTCGTCGACCGTGAGCACCCGTCGGCTATCCGCATAGAGCCCGCTGCGTCCCGTCTCGAGAACGTGCGCGAGCAGGAGCTCTGCGTCCAGTCGAGGGTTCTCGCAGCCGGCGGCGGCGAGCCGCGCGGTCATCGGTGGGAGCACCTGGACGACGGTGGAAGACAACTCGGTGTTCCGAGTCGCAAGGCTCACGCGCTCGCCTCCGCGAGGGCGAGCCTGCGATCTTCGGCCTGAAGGGTGTCGGTGAACTCGTCGAGCTCTCCCTCGAGCACGCGGTCGAGGCGATGGACCGTGAGCTTGACCCGATGATCCGTGAGCCGATTCTCCGGGAAGTTGTACGTGCGGATCTTCTCCGCGCGCTCGCCGCCGCCGATCTGCGAGCGCCGGCTGGCCGCGACCTCTGCGAGCTGCCTCGCGCGCTCGCCCTCATAGAGCCGCGCTCGCAGCACGCGCATCGCGCGCTCCCGGTTTTGCAGCTGCGAGCGCTCGTCCTGCATCGTCACGACGATCCTGGTCGGCAGGTGGGTGATCCGAACTGCAGAGTCGGTCGTGTTCACGCTCTGGCCTCCCGGTCCCGTCGAGCGCATGACGTCGATCTTCAGATCCTTCTCCTCGACCAGCACCTCGACGTCCTCGACCTCCGGCATCACCGCGACGGTGGCCGTGGAGGTGTGGATGCGACCTTGCGATTCCGTTTCCGGGACGCGCTGGACGCGATGCGTTCCACCCTCGTACTTGAAGACCGAGAACGCACCGTCGCCCTTCACGGCGAACACGATCTCCTTGAAGCCGCCGCTCTCACTCTCGCTCGTCGAGAGCGTCTCCGTCCGGTAGCCGCGCCGCTCCGCATACCGGGTCAGCATCCGATACACATCGCCCGCCCAGATCGCAGCCTCGTCGCCGCCCACACCCGGCCGGATCTCGACGATGACGTCCTTCTCGTCCGCCGGATCCTTCTCCACGAGCGCAAGCCGCAGATCCTCCTCGAGGCCTGCGATCTGCTCCTCGAGCTCCGTCGCCATCCCGGTGAGCTCCGGGTCTCCGCGCGCGTCCTCGAGGTCGGCCTGCGCCAGCTTCCACTGCTCGGCCAGGCGGTTCGGCCCCTCGAGCTCCTTGAGACGGCGCCCCGCGTCCGCGACGAGTTTCCTGTCGTTGTAGACCGCAGGATCGGACATGCGCTCTTGCGCCTCCGCGTAGGAACGCTGAAGCTCGTCCACGAGCCGTTCGATCGTGCTCATGAGCCAACCTCAGTTGGCTCAGCGGCGGGAAGGGGCGAGCCAAGGCGAGCGTTGGTCATGCGGCTGATCGTACTGCGGGCGGGCGCCAGGCCAATCACAGCGCCCGATTACAGCGCGCCGGTCAGGCGAGCGAGGCGTCGAGCGTGATCTCGGGGACGCTTGCGAGCGCCTTCGAGACCGGGCAGTTCTCCTTTGCAGTCTCGGCTGCCTCGCAGAATCCTGCGTCGTCGAGTCCAGGCACATCGCCGCGAACACGCAGCGCGATCTTCGTGATGCCCGTGCCCGGGACGAAGGTGACGGTTGCACTTGTCTGGAGCTGCGAGGGAGGCGCGCCGGCCTGGGCAAGCCCGTGCGAGAGCGACATCGAGAAGCACGAGGCATGCGCTGCGGCGATTAGCTCCTCTGGACTCGTTCGACCGCTCGACTCAGGCTCGGCACGCGACGCCCAGGTGATGTCGAGTGGACCGAACGCCTCGCTCCCGACTCTGTCGATCGACCCGCTGCCTTCCATCAGCGAGCCCTTCCACGTCACCTCGGCGGTGCGCTCAGTCGCCATCCGCTCCTCCTAGCCTCGCGTCGATTGTCACGGTGGCGCTCGCCTTGATGAGCGCCGAGAACGTGCAGCCGGCATCCGCCGCGTTAGCCGCCTGCGCGAATCCCGCCTGGTCGCAGTCCGGCACGGTGCCACGCGCCGCGATGGCCGAGGACACGATCCGGTGACCGAGGTCGCCGACCTCGTCCATCGTGATCCGGCACGTCACCTCGAGTCGCTCGGGCGGAGTTCCGGCGCGCGCGAGCTCGCTGCCGAGTGAGGTCACGAAGCAGGAGGCGTGCGCGGCCGCAAGCAGCTCCTCGGGGCTGGTCTTCCCCTCGGGGTCGCCGATGCGAGACGCGAGCGTCGTCGGTAGCTCGAACGCACCCGAGGTCGCTGCCCGCACGGTGCCGGAGCCCCGCGAGACGGTTCCCTCCCAGACAGCCTCTGCCTCCCGGACGATGCGCGGCATCCCCGAGCCCCTGCTAGGCCATGACTTCGACGCGTGAGTCGAGCCGCTGCTCTTCCGCGGACTCGGCCTGCTCGCGCTCTTGCACCCGGACGAGCGCGCGGATCGAGACCTCGACCTGGTCGTCCGTCGGCTCGCGCGTCGTGAGCCGCTGGAGCCAGAGACCCGGCGCGAGCAGCGCCATCAGCAGCCGGTTCTCGCGATGGGCGCCTGCGTACCGGATCACCTCGTAGGCGAGCCCCGCGATGAGGGGCAACAGCAGGATCCGGCTCGTGATCAGCCAGTACCAGTCCGGCCGGCCGACGAACGCGAAGACGAAGATCGCGATCACCATCACCCAGAGCAAAAACGCTGTACCGCAACGAGGGTGAGTCAAGCTGAATTTCTGCACGTTTGCCGGAGTCAGCTCGACGCCCGCTTCGAGCGCGTTGATCGTCTTGTGCTCGGCGCCGTGGTACTGGAAGACACGGCGGAGATCGGGCAGCAGCGAGATGAGCAGGATGTATCCGATGAAGACCGCCACGCGGATGAGGCCTTCGACGACGACGAAGAGCTCCGTCGACTCGATCGGCAGCCAGTTCGTCAGCAGCGCAGGCCCGACCTTGAAGAGCATGAGCGCGAACCCGATCGCGAGCGCGAACGAGAAGATGATCTGTCCGCGGCTGATCTGGGTCTTGATCTCCCCGTGCTCGTCCCGCTCCTGGGTGACGACGTTCGCGGAGATCGCAAGAGCTCGGAATCCGATCGCAAGCGACTCGCCGAGCGCGATGACCCCCCGGATTACCGGCAGCCTCCAGATCCGGCGTCGCTTCATCGGCGACTCGATGTCGTTGACGACTTCCTCGATGTCCCCTTCGGGCGTTCGCACCGCGACCGCCCAACTCGACGGGCTGCGCATCATCACGCCCTCGAGCACGGCCTGGCCGCCGTATGCCACCTTCATGGCCGCGTATCAGCCGCGGCGCGAGCCGCCGGCCTTCTCCAGCCGGCGCTGGAAGCGCTCGACGCGACCGCCGGTGTCCACGAGCTTCTGCTTGCCCGTGTAGAAGGGATGGCACTCGGCGCAAATCTCGACGTGGAGCTCCGCTTTGGTGGAGCGAGTCCAGAACTCGTTTCCGCAGGAACACGTCACGTGCGCAAGCGTGTACTCCGGGTGAATGCCTGCCTTCATGGGCTGGCCAGGATAGCAGCGGCAGTTGCCGCGGCCACGTTCCCGCCGGAGACGACGCAGACCGTTCGGCCGCCCTCGACCTTGCCCGCGAGCACCGCGGCGACAGCCGCCGCGCCGGCCGGCTCGCAGGCGAGTTTGGCCCTCTCGTAGAGGAAACGGAAGCCCGCCGCGATCTCCTCCTCGGACACGAGAACGATCTCCTGCACGTGCTCCTTCACGATCGTGAGCGTGGTCTCGCCGGCATGCGGCGCGTTCAGCCCGTCGGCAATCGACGTCGGCGTCACCCCAACCGGCTCCCCCGCGGCAAGTGCGGACTGCATCGCCGTCGAGAGCTCCGGCTCGACGCCGACGACGCGAGCCCGTCCCGCTGCGGCGACGGCGATGCCGGCGACGAGACCTCCGCCGCCGATCGGCACGACGATCGTCTCCACGCCGTCCACATCCTCGAGGATCTCGAGGCCGACGGTGCCCTGGCCGGCGATGGTCAGCGGGTCGTCGAAGGGATGGATCAACGTGCGACCGGTCCTCTCCAGGAGAGCGTCGAGCCGCTCGAACGCCTCGCCAGGATTCGAGGCCTCGAGATCGACGCTTGCGCCGTACCCGCGCGTCGCGGCGATCTTCGCCTCGCTCGCGCCCGACCACATCACGAGCAGCGCGTCGATCCCTTCCTCGGCTGCGGCCCAAGCGACGGCCTGCGCGTGGTTGCCGGCTGAGATGCCGATCACGCCGCACGCCTTCTCCTCGGCCTCGAACGACGCGAGCTTCGTGAGCACGCCTCGCGGCTTGAACGAGCCCGTACGCTGGAGAAGCTCGGCCTTGAGCAGGACGTCTTGCCCGAGGGTCCGCGAGGGAAGCGTCGGCGTCCGGTGCAGGCGACCCGCGATCACCTCCGCCGCCCGCTCGACGTCGTGCCGGTCGACGGGCAACGACTTCACGGCACGATCGTACTGCGGAACCCAGCGCGCTCCGGGTGTGTAGGAGGGGCTATGAAACGCGTCGCGCTCGCGCTCTTTCTCGTGGTCGGAACAACTGCGCTCGCGGGGAGCCGCCCGCCGCCCGTCGAGACGAAGGTGGTGCCGACAGGAGAGGCGCCGTGCGGCGTGACGGCTCGTGCAGGACGCCTGTGGCTCGGCGTCTACGGGACCGGAAGGCTGCTCAGCATCGACGGCACGCGCGGCAGCGTCGAGTCGCGAACACGTGTCGGACGGTGGGCGTGCCGGGTCGCCGTCGGTCGAACTGCGATCTGGGTGACGCGCGACCAGGCGGGCGAGCTCGTTCGGGTCGCGCGTGGATCAGGACGACTCACGCGAGTCCCGGTAGGAGCCGCGCCGTTCGACATCGTCCTCGCTGCCGGATCCGTCTGGGTGACGAGCTTCGAAACCGGTGTGGTGGCCGAGCTCGACGCAGGCTCGACGAAGCTACAGCGTGTCTACAAGGTCGGCCCGAACCCAGCCGGGATCACGAGTTGTCGTGGGCGTATCTGGGTCGGCCACGGACGCGAAGCGAGATGGCTGACCGCGATCGAGCCTCGAACGCACCGCGTTCGCCGAGTGGACGTAGACACCAACAATCCGGGCTGGCCGCGCTGCATCCGGAACGAGCTCTGGGTCACGACTTCGGATTCCGTGCTCCGGATCGACGCCGAAAGCGGCAACGTCCTCGACAGGCTGCGGCTCGGTGGAACCCCGGCCGAAGCCGCCGGCGCGCCCGACGGCCTCGTCTGGGTGACCGACAAGGAGCGCTCGCTCGTTCACCGCGTCGATCCGGCACGCGTCGAGCTCGTCGACTCGTTTGCCGCCGGAGCCGGAGCGTTCTCGCTTGTCCGCGTCGGCACGGCAATGTGGGTTACGAGCTTCGCAGGAGCGGACGTGCGGAGGTACTCGCCGTAGCTTCGTACAGAATGGCGTCATGGCCGTCCCGTCCAGCGAGCGCCCGATCCGGCTCCTCCTCACTGACGGAAGCCTCGAGCGGAGCCGGCTCACGGTCTTCTTCAGGCTCATTCTGGTCATCCCCCACGTCATCTGGCTCGTGCTCTGGGGGATCGCAACCTTCTTCGTGTCGTTCGTCCTCTGGCTGGCGGTGCTCATCAACCGGGAGGCGCCGCGCAGCCTGCATGACTTCGTCGCGGGCTACCTCCGCTATGCCACACACGTCGGTGCGTACATCCTGCTCGCCGCGGATCCGTATCCCGGGTTTCGAGGGAGGCCGGGCTACCCGGTCGACCTGGAGATCGATCCGCCTGTCGAGCAGAGCCGCTGGAGCGGGTTCTTCCGTCTCTTCCTCGCGCTGCCGGCGCTGATCCTCGCCGCAGCGCTCGGCGGCGGGCTCGCGTTCAGCTCCCCGGGCGGCGCGTCGAGCGCTACGACCGAGGAGAACGCGATCTATGTGGCCACGATCGGAGGAGTGGCGTCGATCGTGGCGTTCTTCGCCTGGTTCGCCATCCTGGCGCGCGGTCGCGAACCGCGCGGGTTTCGGGACCTGACCGCCTTCGCCCTGAGCTATAGCGCCCAGGCGTGGGGCTACTTGCTGCTCCTCACGCCGCGGTACCCGACCTCGGATCCGGCGCTCGCCGAGCCGTGGTCGGGGCTTCCGGAGCATCCGGTCCGGATCGCGGTTACCGGTGGGCTCGAGCACTCGCGGCTCACGGTCTTCTTCCGGCTACTGCTCGCGATTCCGCACCTCATCTGGTTGCTTCTCTGGGGAGTCGCGGTGTTCTTCGCTCTCGTCGCAGCGTGGTTCGCCGCGCTCGTCACCGGCCGCGTGCCCATGGCGCTCCATCGGTTTCTCGCCGCGTACCTCCGCTACGGCGTCCACGTCTCCGCCTACGTCTATCTCGTCGGACGCCGGTTCCCGGGGTTCACGGGCCGCGCGGGGTCGTACGACGTCGACCCAGAGATCGATCCGCCCGCGCCGCAGAATCGCTGGAAGACGCTCTTTCGCTTCTTCCTGGCGGTTCCGGCTCTGTTCGTCGCGGGCGCGCTTGGCGGGGTGCTTCTCGTCGTCGCGTTCTTCGGCTGGTGGTATGCGCTTGTCACGGGCCGCATGCCGGAAGGCTTCAGAAATCTCGGCGCGTCGTGCCTGCGCTACTCGACGCAGACGTACGCCTACTTCCTGCTCCTCACAGATCGCTACCCGTTCGCGTCGCCGATCCTGCATGGGCGGCGAGAGGACGTTGTCGAGGAAATTGCTGCGCCTCCCCTCGGGGACGCGCTCTGAGGCTCGCTGTCGCGGTCCTCGTCGCCGCGGCTCTCGTCGTCGGCGCATTCCTCCTCTCCCCCACCGACGTACCGGACGGGCTCGACCTCCCGGCCGTGGATGTCGACGCGGTCTTTGGAGCTGCACAGGTCGCCCGCACGGAGCGCTTCGAGCGCTTCCACTACGTGCTCTGGGTGCTGTCGCAGATCGCGCTCTTCGCCGTGCTCGCGATCTACGCCCGGCGAGGAGTCGCGTTCGTTCGCGAGTCCGCGGCGGGGCCTATCGGCACGGGGATGCTGCTCGGGATGCTCGGGATCGCGATTGCGTGGCTCGTGAGGATCCCCTTCCGCGTCGTCGCGCACTGGTGGAATCGCCGCTACGACCAGACTGATCTCGACTACCTCGAGTGGATCGCCGAGGACTGGGCCATCCTGGCCGCCGGGTTCGTGTCGCTCTGCCTCGCGCTGCTCGTCGTCATGGGGCTTGCGCGCTGGCTGGGCGAGTGGTGGTGGTTGCCCGGCGCCGGAGTGTTCGTCGGCATCGCGGCGCTCTTCACGTTCGCGTTCCCGTATCTCGACTTCGGGACGACGCAGCCGCTCGAGGCGCCGGCCCTCGTCGCAGCAGCCGACGAGTACGAGCGCGAGCTCGGGCTTCCGGACATCTCACTCCGCGTCGAGGAGGTCAGCGACTACACCGACTCTGCGAACGCCTACGCGGTGGGCTTTGGCCCGTCGCGGCGTGTCGTCTTCTGGGACACGCTCCTCATGGAGCCGTTCTCGGAGGACGAGCAGAAGTCCATCCTCGGGCACGAGCTCGCGCACCACGCCAAGAGGCATCTCGCGAAGGGACTCGCCTGGTTCGTGATCTTCGCAGTCCCGGGCGCGTGGATCTTGATGCGCGCGACTCGCGGTCGCGGAGGCATGGGCCGAGCCGAGGCCGTCCCGCTCGCGCTCATCGTGGTCGCTGTCTTCCAGCTCGCCGCGGCCCCCGCTCAGAACGCGATCTCGCGACGCATGGAGGCCGAGGCGGACTGGACCACGCTCGAGCTGGCCCGCGATCCCGATGCGCTCGAGGGCGTCATGGTCGACCTCTCGCGCTCGTCGCTCGGCGACCCCGACCCGCCCGGTTGGGTGCAGCTCGTCCTCGGCACGCATCCGGCTCTGGCCGATCGCGTGGCGATGGCCGAGGCGTGGGCAACAAGAGAGCCGTAGGCGCGAGGCATGCCTCAGGTGTTCGTGTACTCGGGGCCGGAGCCACCCTCTGGCGGCGTGAGTCGTCCGCCTTTGGCGGTGATCGCCCCGCACTGCACGCAGTTCGACGGTGTGACCAGGACGGAGACCATCCCGTCGCCCAGATCCGAGCCGACCTCGTAGACGTTCGCAGGGCACATCCATGCCCACGCCTCGGCCACGGGACGCCGGACGCGCGTCGCCACCTGGAGGTGGTTCGGCTGGTCGTCACGCGTTCGGTTGCCGGAGGCGAAGACGGAGGACAGCTTGTCGAACGTGTACTTGCCGTCCGCAGTCGGGTAGCGCTTCGCGCGACCGCTTCGAACCAGCGACCACTCGGCGTTCGGATGTGTGTCGATGGGGCGGCCGGGGATGCGCCCCTTCGTCACCGTCATCATGCTCGCGAGCGCGCCGCCGACGTAGAAGCCCTTGTCGAACGCTTGGCGCATGTTGCGTACCTCGTACAGACCCTTCATCGCCTTGCTTTCGCGCAGCGCCTCGTCATATGAGTCGAGCGCACCGATGCGGCTCGGGACTTCGCCGCGCTCGAGCGAACGGAAAGCCGCCTCCGCGGCGAGCCGTCCGGACTCGATCGCGTAGTGGATGCCCTTCAATCGCGGCACGTTGACGAGGCCGGGACCCTCGCCGACGAGGAGCAGGCCCGGTGCGGTGAAGCGCTTCGGCAGCGCGTAGTAACCGCCCTCGGTGATCGTCTTGGCGCCCCAGGCAATGCGCTCGCCTCCGCGCAGGATCTTCCACACGAGCCGGTGCGTCTTCAGCTCCTGGAGGACGTCGTGCACCGAGAACTCGACGTCGCGCGCCTCGAGCCCGGCCACGAATCCGATCGAGACGAGATCCTCGCCCATCGGGTAGATGAACGAGCCTCCGAACTCCCCGTACCCCGCGAGCGTACGGAGCGGCCAGCCCATCGTGTGCACGATCTGCCGGAGCGGCTTCGGGACGCGCCACACCTCTTTGACACCGAGCGCCCAGATCTGGGGGTTCTCCCCCTCGAGCCCGAAGTGCTCGATCGCGGCGCTCGTGAGCAGTCCCTGCGTGCCCTCCGCCAGCACCGTCACGCCGGCAACGACGTCGGATCCCGCCTCGAAGGTGGGAAGCTTCTCTCCCTGCCGCCCCCGCCCGCGGTCGCCCGTGCGAGCGCCGGCGACACGCCCATCGTGGACGAGGAGCTTGGTCGCCGCGGTCTCGGGGAGCACGGCGACCCCGAGCTCCTCGGCTTGCTCCGCGAGGAAGCGGCCGAGCTCGGCAACCGAGACGATGACGTTCCCGTGATTTCGCATCGTCGGCGGCGCCGGGATGCGGTACGAGGACCGCCGCGTCAGGACATACACGGCCTCGCCGGGCACGTCGCCGTAGGTCGGAACGTCGGCGAGCGTGAGGCGGCCCTTGAAGAGCTCGCGGAGCGCTCTCGGAGCGACCACGGCCCCGGACAGGAGATGCGATCCAGGCTGCTTGCCCTTCTCGAGCACCGCGACGGGCACCTCGCCGAGTCGCTCACGAACTTCGGGATGGTTTTCCAGAAGCTGCCCCAGCCGGATCGCGCAGGCGAGCCCACCGGGGCCGCCGCCGACGATGAGCACGCCAACCTCGATGCGCTCGCCGGGAGGGTCGGTCGGAGCCGCGATCGCATCGGTCGTGCCGTACGCCGGGGGGAAGTCGCTCGGTCGCGCCACGATCTCTCCTACGCGCGACCGCGCACGAGCTCGGTCAGCTTGGGGACGATCTGATGCAGGTCGCCGACCACCCCGAGGTCGCAGAAGTCGAAGATCGGCGCGTTCCCATCCTTGTTGATCGCGACGATCGTGCCCGAGCCCTGCATCCCGACCTTGTGCTGGATCGCGCCCGAGATTCCGCAGGCGACGTAGAGGCGCGGCGACACCGTCTTCCCCGTCTGGCCGACCTGCGTCGCGTAGGGGTACCAGCCCGCGTCCACGACCGCCCTGGTTGCGCCGACGGCGCCTCCCAGTGCACCCGCGAGCTCCTCTAGGAGTGAGAACGCCTCGGGCGTGCCTAAGCCTCGTCCGCCGGCGACGATGACGTCTGCGTCCTCGATCGACGGTCCACTCGACTCCTCCTGGGTCTGTTCGACGAGCGTCGCGAGGGTCGAGAAATCCGAGAACCCAGGATTGAGCTCCTGCACGTCCGCCGACCCACTGCCTTCGGCTGTGCTCTCGAGCGGGTCGACGGCGCCCGAACGAAAGAGAGCAAGGCGCGGCGAGCTCTTCCAGCCCACGTCGACGAGTACCGTGTCGCCGAGCGCGGGACGCTTGCCGACCAGGTCGCCGTTGCTCGCGACGAGATCGGTGAGGTCCCAGTTGAGCCCCGCGTCAAGCCGCGCGGCGAGCCCGGCGGCGACGTCGCTCGCCAGCACGGAGGCAGCGAAGAGAACGTTCTCCGCTCCTGCCTCCTCCACGAGCGCGGCAAGCGCATCGACACGCGGTTGCGGCAGCGGAGAAGCCAGCGCGTCGTCCTCGCAGACGTAGACCGACGAGGCGCCGAATGCACCCGCTCGAGCAGCAGCCTCGCGCGCGCCCGGACCGAGAACCGCGCCCACCGCGTCCCCCAGCGACGCTGCCTTCGAGAGCACGCCCAGCCCGCCCTTCTCGAGCTCGCCGTGATAGTGCTCGAGGAAGACGATGGACTTCACAGCAGCCTCTTCTCGGTGAGGTAGTCGAGGATCTTCTCGGCCGCGCTGCCGTCATCCTCGATCTTGACCTGGTCGCCGCGGGCGGGCGGCGAGCCGAGATCGAGAACCGTCGTCTTCGCCCCAGCCTCGCCCGCGCGCTCGGGCTCGACGCCGAGGTCGGCGAGCGTAACGGTCTCCTGCGGCTTCGTCTTCGCGCCCATGATCCCCTTGAGGGACGGATAGCGCGGTTCGTTGATTGCGTCGGAGACGGCGACAACGGCCGGTAGAGGCGCGCGAATCAGGTCATATCCGTGCTCGGTCTGACGCTTGCCGGAGACGGCCCCGTCCTCGAACGTCAGCGCCGCAACCTGCGAGATGAGCGGAACCCCCAGACGCTCGGCCACCGCGGCCCAGAGCACAGCCCCGTCACCATCGCTCGCTGCCTGGCCGAAGATCACGAGATCGGCCCCCTCGCGCTCGAGCGCCTTCGCGAGCGCGTAGCTCGTACCGAGGAGATCGGAGCCTGCGGCTGCCTCGTCCGAGATGAGCACCGCGCGATCGGCACCCATCGCCAGGGCCTTTCGCAGCGAGTCGATCGCTCGCTCGGGGCCGAGCGAGATCAGCACGACTTCGCCCTCCTGGGCTTCCTTGATCCGCAGCGCCTCCTCGACCGCGTTCAAGTCGGTGGGGTTCAGCGTCGCCTCGCCGGAGCGATCGAGCCGCTTCGTTCCAGGATCGATCTTCTTCGAGACGGTCGCGTCGGGTACCTGCTTGACGCAGACGGCGATCTTCATCGGGCGTGACTCTATCCACGGTGCTCTCCGGCTGGCCGCACTACCGATGGCTCGCCTCGGGACCGCTCACACCTGTCTGCTAGCCTCCTGCGCTTCGCGAGAACCCGAGCGCTCAAACGCATGTTGCGACGCTTTCGGAAGACACCCAAGTGCTCCTCGCGGGGTCTCCTGCTCCCGCTTTTCGCCGGCCTCGCGGCCGCCGCGATCGCCGTGCCCACTGGAGGAGCGGACACGCGCGCGACGGTTGCGGGCAAGGTGCCGAAGCTCGCCTTCCCGCTCGTCGCAAAGACAGCCCTCTGGGACAACTACGGCGACCCGCGCGGAAACGGCAGCCACGCCGGGATCGACATGGAGAACCCGTGGCGCGCGCCGGTGGTCGCGGTCGAGCCCGGGCGCGTCGAATACGCGACGTCCGGTCTCGGCGGCTGCATGCTCTATCTCTATGGACGCAGCGGGACGATGTACCTCTACATCCATCTGAACAACGACCTGACTGCGAAGAACGACAACAAGGCGGGCTGCGTCGAGGGATCCGCGTTTGCCGTCCCGAACGGCGCCCGCGTCCTCACCGGCCAGCAGATCGCGTTCAACGGCGACTCGGGAGACGCAAACGGAAACCCGCATCTCCACTTCGAGGTGCACCCTTCAGGCGGTGCCGACGTCAACCCGTTCCCTCATCTGAAGAAGGCATCGAAGCTCCTGTTCGCGGGTCGAGAGGGCTCTGCGTTCAGCCTCGGCTTGCGGGGTCGACTGGTCGCCGCCGACGACGTGAGCCTCCGGCTCTCGGCGACCCACGTTCGCTCGTATCCCGGCGGACGGTGGCTCGAGATCGACGAGCGGCAACTCGACCTGGGCTACGCACCGGACACGGCGATCGGCATTCCCGAGCAACGGATCACCTCGAGGATCTCCACGAAGATCACCGCCTTCACCGCGAAGGCCGAAGTGACGAAAGGTGCTCTCGCCGGCGCGCCGGGCGCACTCTGGGTGACGCGCGTCGCACCGCTCGCACCCTAGGAGTCGTCGCTCAGGCCAGTACGGCGCCGCGGAGAAACTCCACGATGTCGCCCGTGGTCGCTCCCGGGCCGAACACCGCGGCGACACCGCGGTCCTTTAGCTCACCGGCGTCGTCCGGCGGGATCGTCCCGCCGACGACCACGAGCACGTCGTCGGCGCCGGAGTCGCGAAGTCCGTCGATGATGCGCGGGACGAGCGTCATGTGCGCCCCGGAGAGAATCGATACGCCAACCGCGTCCGCGTCTTCTTGAATCGCGGTCTCGACGATCTGCTCCGGCGTCTGGTGGAGGCCGGTGTAGATGACCTCCATTCCAGCGTCGCGAAGCGCCCTCGCGATGATCTTCGCGCCGCGGTCATGACCGTCGAGGCCTGGCTTCGCGATCACGACGCGGATCTTCCGCTCCGACACGTCGGCAGAATACCGCCGTGCGCCTGAACGTCATCGGTTCCTCGCCGGCCTGGCCGAACCCGGGAAGCGCGCATTCCGGTTATCTGATCGAGGGGCCGGAGAAGCTGCTGCTCGACTGCGGGCCTGGCGTTCTCGGCCGGCTGCGGGAGACCGAGAGCTGGCCGAGCATCGACGCCATCGCAATCACGCACTTCCATCTCGACCACTGGGGCGATCTCGTTCCCTGGGTGTGGGGAAGCTTCTACCTCTCGACCAATGGGCCCGTGCCGCGACCCGAGCTCTGGGTGCAGCCAGGCGGAATGGAGTACCTCGCCGCACTCGGCGAGCGCCTCGGGTTCCAGGACATGTTCGAGCGCGCTTTCCGGCTGACGGAGTACCGGCCGAACGAGTCCTTCTCGACCGGTGCGCTCACCGTGACACCCTTTCGCGTGCCGCACTACAGGCTCGAGACGTACGCCTTCCGCGTCGAGAACTCGACGCGCTCGCTCGCGTACTCGGGCGACTCCGCGCCGTGCGACGAGCTGGTTGAGGCTGCACGCGACACTGATCTGTTCGTCTGCGAGGCGACCCTTCTCCGTGGCGACCTCGACGGGGAGCCGCGCGGTCATCTCTCGCTCGACGAGGCGGTCGATGCATTCGGAAGGTCCGGGGCACGCAAACTGCTCGTCACGCATCGCCCGCACGAGCTGCCCGAGCCCGAGGGCTACGAGCTCGCATACGACGGCCTCGTGCTCGACGTCTAGTTACTCGACGTCGAGCTAGAAGACCGGCGTCTCGCGCCACACGCCCCACACCTCGCGGAGCGCGTCGCACATCTCGCCGAGCGTCACGTAGTCGCGCGCGCCCTCGATGATGAGGGGCATCAGGTTCACGCCGTGGGTCGTTGCCGCCTGCTTGAGGGCGGCCAGCCGAGTCTCGACCGCATTCGCGTCGCGTCGCGCACGTACGCCTGCGAGCCGATCGATCTGCTTCTGCTCCAGCGCCTCGTCGATCTTGAGGATCGGGATCGACGAGGCGTCGTCGTGCACGTAGCGGTTCACGCCGACGATGACGCGCTCCCCGGCCTCGACCTCCGACTGGTAGCGGAACGATGACTCGGCGATCTCCCGCTGGAAGAAGTTGTCCTTGATCGCCGGAATGACGCCCCCCAGCTCCCCGATCCGGTCGAAGTACTCGTATGCCTGAGCCTCGAGGGTGTTCGTCAGCTCCTCGACGTAGTACGACCCGCCGAGCGGGTCGATGGTGTTCACGACGCCCGACTCGTGGGCGATGACCTGCTGTGTGCGAAGGGCGAGGCGTACCGCGTCCTCCGTCGGCAAGGCGAGCGCCTCGTCGAACGAGTTCGTGTGCAGGCTCTGCGTACCTCCGAGCACCGCAGCAAGCGCCTCGAGCGCGGTTCGTACGATGTTGACCTGCGGCTGCTGCGCGGTGAGCGAAACCCCCGCCGTCTGCGTGTGGAAGCGCATGAGCAGGGAGCGCTCGCTGCGGGCGCCGAAACGGTCGCGCATCTCCCGCGCCCAGATCCTCCGCGCCGCGCGGTACTTCGCAATCTCTTCGAAGAAGTCGAGATGGGCGTTGAAGAAGAACGAAAGCCGCGGGGCGAAGTCGTCGACATCGAGCCCGCGCTCGATCGCCGCCTCGACGTATGCGAAGCCGTCGGCGAGTGTGAAGGCGAGCTCCTGGGCCGCGGTCGAGCCGGCCTCGCGGATGTGGTAGCCGGAGATCGACACCGGGTGGAAGAGCGGCATCTCCTGCGCGCAGAACTCGATCATGTCCACGACGAGCCGCATCGACGGCTCAGGCGGGTAGATCCACTCTTTCTGCGCGATGTACTCCTTGAGGATGTCCGTCTGCGCGGTTCCGCGTAGCAGCTCGCGCGGAACGCCCTGCTGCTCGCCGACGCACACGTAGTACGCGAGCAGGATCGCTGCCGGTGAGTTGATCGTCATCGACGTCGACACCTCGCCGAGCGGGATGCCGGCGAAGAGCGTCTCCGCGTCCGCGAGCGAGTCGACCGCGACGCCCTCGCGGCCGACCTCTCCGAGCGAGCGCGGGTGATCCGAGTCGTAGCCCATGAGGGTCGGCATGTCGAATGCGGTCGAGAGACCGGTCTGCCCGTGCTCCGTGAGGTAGCGGAAGCGCTCGTTCGTCTCCTCGGAAGTGCCGAAGCCTGCGAACTGGCGCATCGTCCAGAGTCGGCCGCGGTACATCGACGGGTACACACCGCGGGTGAACGGGAACTCGCCCGGGTAGCCGAGGTCGCGCTCGTAGTCGATGTCGGCGTTGTCGGGCGCGTAGAGCGGCTCCGGCTCGATCCCGGAGATCGTGGAAAACAGCTCGCCGTGCCTCTCCGGCTCACGCGCGAACGGTCCTTCGCGCCAGGCTCGAACCGAGCCGGAGGCCTCGCGGTCCTCAATCCTCGCCATCCGGCGCATTGTAGGCAGCGTCTTGCCGTGCGCCTGTGCCGCTTGATGGCCCCTCCGGGGGATCGAGCATCGAGGGCGCGCAACCGACGAGGGCAAGGTGAAGCTGCGTGCTCCTCTCCTGCTGCTCGCTGCTGCGATCCTCGTAGCCGCACCTGTCGGAGCATCGAGGGCGGCGAGTGCCGGAATCCGCGCTTGCCTGACCGACGCTGCCGGAAACTCGGGCTACACCTACGCCGGCCACCAAGCCACGCACCGCGGCCACGGCGTCCGCGCGACGATCACGGCCGTTCGGGCTCCGAACGTCTCCGCCGGACACGTCGCCGGCTGGATCGGGCTAGGGGGGCCGGGCCAGGGTGCGAAGGGCGAGAACCTCTGGATCCAGGCAGGGCTCGGGTCGATGCCCGGAATGGGCACATTCGTCTACGCCGAGATTGTGCGCTCGGGCCGCGAGCCCCAGTTCATCCTGCTCGAGGAGAACGTCGAGGTCGGTTCGAGCCGACGCCTCGCGATCCTCGAGATGTCTCGGCGGCCCGAGCGCTGGCGCATCTGGGTGAACGGCAAGCCGGTCACCAGCCCCGTCTTCCTTCCCGGCTCGGCGGAGCGCTGGGCGCCGATCGCGACGGCCGAAAGCTGGAACGGCGGCGCGGCAGCCTGTAACAGCTTCGCGTACCGCTTCGAGCGCGTCTCCGTGTCGCACGGTCGCGGCGGCTCGTGGTTCGCGTTCCGCCCGGGTTACCGCTTCCACGATGCCAACTACCGGCTGCGCCAGCTGGCGGCGCCCCCGGCCCGCGACGAAGCCCGTGTTCTCGCCGACGGCGCCGCCCAAGGGCCTGCGCCGTACGCGTTCGTCGCCACGTCGTCCTAGCGAACGATCTGTACGGGAGTGCCGAGCGGCACTCTCGAGCGGAGAAACGTGATGTTCTCGTTGGCGAGCCGCACGCACCCGTGCGAGACCGCCTGCCCGAGGAGCTCGGGCCAGGGCGTGCCGTGGACGCCGACGATGCCTCCCCCGGGCCAGTCGGTGAGCCGCGAGTACGCGCTGGTCTCGAACGCGTATGCACCGAGGATCGCCCACTCGGGGTCGATGCGCGGATTGAACTTCCAGGTCACGTAGAAGAGTCCAAGCGGCGTCTCGGCGCCGGACTTGCCCACGGCAACCTTGCCCGCCCGAACAAGTCGCTTGCCGTCCCAGAACTCGAACTTGCGCGTGCCGCGGTAGACGATGAGGCGTTTCTCGACGGGCTTGATGTCTACCGCCTCCGCGCGCACCCATCCCTTGCGACCGTTCGGGCGACCGGGGACGCTAACCCGATACCAACTCGGAAGCCCTTCGGCATCGAGTCGCTGCGCGAGAGCAAGGACGTACTGCGGCCTGTAGTTCCCGCGAAACTGACTCAGCACGGCCACACGCGGCGACGCAGGGGTCGGGCGCGAGCGAACGACCACCTGCTTCCAGACGAGCGGGCCCGAGCCTATGACGTCGATCTGCGGGGCACGATTAGGTCCCGCCTCGGCTCGGCTGGTGACGCCGGCGATGAGCCCCGCGACCAGGAGCGTCAGCGCGAGGACAGCCGGCGCCAGCTTGGGTCGATGCGAATGGTCTCGTTTCATTGCCGCAGTCATGTCGGCTCTCATCACAGTTCTCGGCCAGTCAGCGTACCGCCAGGGCAGGAGACGAACGGAGGATTCCGTTGCTCTCCCCCTCGAGACAGGCCCCCCGTACGTCCCCACCCATAACCCACTATATGACCCGTCGCAGGGAGGGCAATCCCTCGCGCGAGTAAACGATGAGGGCTCGGACCTGCGCCGTCGCTTGCCTCTGCCAGACTGAAGCGCGTGCGCGTGGTCATCGCCGACGACCATCGACTCGTGCTCGACGGCATCCGCCGGGCCCTGGAAGCCGACGGGAACTTCGAGATCGTCGGGGAGACGCAGTCCGGAATGCAGGTGCTTCCCCTCGTCGCGCGGGAGAAGCCGGACCTCGTGCTCCTCGACGTGCGCATGCCCAACATGGACGGCCTCGCGTGCCTCGACGAGATCCGCCGCCGGCATCCGGAGATCAAGGTAGTGATGCTGTCCGCGTCCACGAGCGGCGACCTCATCGAGGCCGCGCTGCGTCGTGGAGCCTCCGCCTACGTCATCAAGTCAGTCGACCCCGACGACCTACCCGCAACTCTCCGTCAGGCGCTCCAGAGAAATCTGCACACCGCGATCGGCATGGACAACGAGGAGCGCTCAGGCGCGAAGGCGCTGGGCCTCACCGAGCGTGAGGTCACGATCCTCGGCGCTCTCGCTCGCGGCCTGTCGAACGACCAGATCGCGAAGGAGTTCTGGGTCGCGCCACAGACCGTGAAGTTCCACCTGACCAACATCTATCGCAAGCTCGGCGTGAAGAACCGCACGGAAGCAACGCGGCTGGCCTATCAGCACGGCCTCGTGGAAAGTCCGATCTACGCCGACGAATAGCGCATGAACAGGCTCGTGCGCGTCGTCGACGAGGAACCGCTCCTCGTAATCCTCCTCGCAGGCTTCGGGGTCATCTTCGTCTCGATCTTCCCGCCTCACCTGTTCGTGAACGACAGCTTCCTTACGCTCGTCGCCGGGCGTGAGGTCGCGCAACATGGCCTGCCGAGCAGCGACGACCTCACCGTCTACGGAGCGGGACGCACTTGGATCGACCAGCAGTGGGGCGCTCAGCTTCTCGCGTACGGCGTCTATCGAGTAGGCGAGCACGCATTCCTGGCCGTGCTCGCGTCGATCTTCTCGCTCGCCGCGTTCCTGCTCTCCGCGTTCGCCACAAGATCGATGGGCGCAGGACCGCGCGCCTATCTGGTCGTGTTCTTCCCCGTTGTCTTCGCCGCTTCTTGGGCGTGGACGATTCGCGCGCAGGTCTTCGTGCTTCCACTCTTCGCGGGCCTTCTCTGGCTGCTCGCGGTCGAGGCGAGGCGCCCGTCCCAAAGGGTCTACCTGGCGATCCCGATTCTCGTGGTCTGGGCAAACGTGCACGGCAGCGTTGCCCTGGGTGCGTTGCTGACGATGCTCCTGGCAGCGATCGAGCTCATCTCCAGCCGAGGACGCTCTATCCGGCGCGGCGCAATCCTCCTCGTATTGGCGCCCCTTGCGGTGCTCGCGACTCCCTACGGGCCGTTCGCAACCGCGCGTTACTACGAGTTGATGCTGGTCGATCCGCCCTTCGGCGACCGGGTCTCGGAGTGGCAGCCGAGCGACCCTGGCTGGAACACGCTCGCTTTCTACTTGCTCGGTGCCGCGGCGATCGGCCTGGTCCTGTGGGGTCGTCGGCGACTCAAGGCGTTCGACGTGGCCGTGCTCGGCCTGACGTTTGTGGGCGGGGTGCAAGCGCTTCGAGGCGTTCAATGGTTTGCGCTTGCCTGCCTGATCTTCCTTCCAGTCGCGATTGGAACCAGGCTCGACGGACGGCAGGCGCCGGTCCGCCGCCGCTTCAACCGAGCGCTGGCCTTCGGAGCGATGGCGATCCTCGCCGTCGCCGGTGCGGTTGCGTTCGCCCGGGACGCTTCCTGGTACGAGCGCAATTGGCCGAACACGGCCATTGCGTCCGTGCGCGACGCCGCCTCCCAACCGAGCTCACGTGTTTTCGCAACGGACCGACACGCTGATTGGCTTCTCTGGAAGCTTCCCGAGTTACGTGGCCGCGTCGCCTACGACGTCCGATTCGAGATCTACGAGCCGTCCTTCTTCGACGAGTTGGCGTCGTACAACCGGCAGACAGGAGATTGGAAGACGCTCACTGCGGGGTTCGAGATAGTCGTCGTGGACGTGAAGGCCGCCCTCTCCCACACGGAGCAGTTCCTCGAAGAACCTGGCGCGCGAGTTCTCTACGGAGACGACCGCGTCACGATCGTCCTACGGTCGCCAACAGGCTAGGTTGATCACCTTCGGCCGCCGTCCCGGATCCCTGCGGACCGGGTCGAGCCTCGCGTACCGCGAGCGCTAGCGTCAAGAAGACGACTGCCAACACCACTGCAGTAGAGGCCGTGCTGCCGTTGCCCGTTCCCGCGCCGAATCCCCACATCGCAAGCGGGACGAACCAGATGGCACCGAGACGCGGCCGGACGACCGCTACGGGGACGAGCAGGATCGCGAAGTAGTGGAGCCAGAGGATTGGAGAGCAAGCCAGGACTGCGCCGATCGCGAGCACAAAGCTTCGCATCTCATTTCCCCGACGACCCGAAATGATGACCGCTGCGAGAAGCGAGATTGCAAGCCCGGCCGTGAGAGCCTGCGCAGTCGTGGCCCCTGCGCCCAGGTCCTGCGCGAACGTCCCCAGCGTGTACCCGGTGCCCGTCGTATCGTCGTTGAGTTGCCTGAGACGATCTGGATAGCCGAAGAGGGCGCCAAAGTCGACGATCGCCCAGGTGGCCAAGGTAACGGCGACACTCGCCGCGATGCTCCATACCGCTGCGCCACAACGACCGACCGCAACGAGCCAGACCCAGAGTGGCCAGAAGAGGAACTTCGCGGCCACGCTGGCTCCGAGGCTCAGCCCGGCCAGGAAGGGTCGCTCCCGTACGCGCCAGACGACGGCCGCCGCGAGCGCGAGCGGAATCGTGATGTTCCCGGTCTGCACGGCGGCGCTGACCGCGGGCCAGAGCAGCGCCATGGGATAGCAGCGCCAATCCCGAACGTCCAGAACGGCCAAGATTGCGAGGACACACAGGATGAGCAGCGCCTTGACCGCAAAGTCGGCCGCTGCCGTCGAGAGAACCGTGAACGGCACGGCACCGAGCGCTGAGAGCGGCGGGTATGCGAACCAGGGATACGGACTGTCACCCCTCGCGACTTCCTCCGCTGCCTGGCGGTAGACGTGGAAGTCGACAGGGATGACGTCGAGGCGGAGCAGATAGACGACGACGTAGGCCGCCAACACCGCGATGACGAAGGAGCCCGCGACGTTCGCCAAGGCTCGGTTTCTCGAGACCGATGCGCGCCCGAGCTCCCCGCGTGATCGAAACGGCACCGAGGTCATGGAACGAGGATCGTCACCCTTCCGAGATGATGGTCACCCGTTCGGAGGACGAAGTGCCGCCGAAGGTCTAGTCGGGACCGAACCTACGGCCGGTTGCCGAAAGCGACGTCCGAACCGACTGTGAGAGTGCCCGCTGAAACCTGCGGGTGACTGTCAACCAAGGGGCGCTGCGGCGTCCCGGACGATGGACGGAGGCCCCTCGAAGATGAGTGACATTCTGCTTCGCGCGGCGGTCCGGGCGCAGAGCGCCGTATACGACCTTCGCGACCGCGAAGACGGCCAGACGATGACGGAGTACGCGATCATCATCGCCGCCGTCGCCGTACTGTTGATCGTCGCGCTGCTCTTCCTGAGCGGACGCATCGGCTCGCTGTTCAGCGACACCGGCAGCAGCGTCCAGAACCCGCTCAACGGGTAGCTCGTCACCGAGAGTTCGCCCGGCAACGGGTGACACGCCTGCCCGGAACCCCCTCGTCCGGGCCGGCGTGTTGTCTCGCGCGCGAACCGGTCCCGTCGGTCTAGTGAGAACTGGCCGATCGGCCGGTTGCCGAAAGCGACGTCCGACCCGACCGTGAGAGTGCCCGATGAAACCTACGGGTCACTGTCAACCAAGGGGCGCTGCGGCGTCCCGCACGACGGACGGAGGTCCCTCGAAGATGAGTGACATTCTGCTTCGCGCGGCGGTCACGGCGCAGAGCTCCATGTACAACCTTCGCGACCGCGAAGACGGCCAGACGATGACGGAGTACGCGATCATCATCGCCGCCGTCGCAGTCCTGCTGATTGTTGCGCTGCTCTTCTTGAGCGGACGCATCGGCTCGCTGTTCAGCGACACCGGCAGCAGCATCAGCAGCTAGGCGAGTCGACTCCGCGAGGAGTCCACCCGGCAACGGGTGACACGCCGGCCCGGAACCCCCTCGTCCGGGCCGGCGTTTTATTGCTCGTGCAGCGGTTTAGAGCCTTCCCGTCCGGACCGGTAACGACACTTCCCTTCCGTGTTGGGCGTGTACCGGCAACCGGGGGAGACGAAGCGGCGCGCAAGCGCAGCGCGGTCCCGCGAGCGCGGGCAGGCGATGGTGGAGTTCGTCCTCATCGCGCCCCTGCTCTTCGTGCTCGTCGGGGGCATCGTCCAGATGGCGCTCGCGCTCAACTACTGGCTCGACATGCAGCGCATCGCGAACCAGGGCGCACGCTGGGCGGTCGTCGCGCGCTACCCACTGTCCGACGACACCATGTGCACGACCGACAACGACCCGTGCGCCGAAGCCCTCGAGACCACCCTCGTAGACGCTGCCCAGTCCGATGGGCTGACGCCGACCGTTTGCATCTCCTTTCCGCTGAAGAACGGAGCCGCCGGTGGCGGCGGCATCGGCGAGCCGGTTCGCGTGCGCCTCGAGAGCGACTTCACGTTCGTACCCATTCTCGGGATCGGGACGGTCACGCTCGGTGCCGACGCTGAGATGAGGATCGAACAACGCAGAGAGTCCGTCTACGGCCCCACGCCGGGTTGCTGAGCCGCCCGCGAAACCGTCCTCGGCCGTCCGAACCGACAGCCAGGATGACGATGTCGGAACGGCTCGGGTCACACCCGTTGGAGCCTCGTGCCATGCCGCGATCGTGCCGAAATAGGAGCTAGCGAGGAGAAGCCGTGTCCAATACGACCCTTACCACCAGAGTCTCCGGCCGCATGTCGTCTCGCGGCTGGGCCATTGCCCTCGGCGTCGGCGCGATCGTCCTCGCCGCGGTACTGCTCGTGGTCTACCTCGATCGCTACCGCGCACGCGTCGGTGGAGCGAACCAGCCGACACCGGTGCTCGTCGCGAAGCAGGTCATCAAGCAGGGCACTCCGGGATCGCTCGTCGCAACGCAGGCGATGTACCAGGCGACGACGCTCCCGCGGAAGGAGGTTGAGCTCGGTGCGATCTCCGACCCGCAGACGCTCGCCGGGCGGGCTGCCGCCACGGACATCTTCCCCGGCGCGCAGCTCACGGATGCACACTTCGCGTCCGTCTCCGACTCCTCCGTGGACTCGCAGATCGTCGGCTCGCAGCGTGCCCTTTCGATCTCGATCGACAATGTGCACGGCAGCCTCTCGCAGCTCCAGGCGGGCGACTCGGTGGACGTCTACTCCTCGTCGGCCGGCAAAGTCTGCCTCTTCCGCCAGAACGTCAAGCTGCTCGCGATCCCCACCACGGCCGGGCCGAGCGGTGATGGAAACCTCGTGCTTCGGGTCGAGAGCAAGGACGCCGCGGCCTTCGCATTCGCGACCGACAACACACAGCTCACGTTCGTGCTGCGACCGGTCGCGGGAGCCAAGTCATCGGCAGCCGGTTGCGCCAACCTGAACTCGGTCTCCCGAGGAAGCTGAGGTAGCGGGCACCATGCCGAGCGGCCCCGTCAGAGCGCTCCTCGCAGTCGAGCCCGGCGTCGAAGCCGAGCACGTTCAGGCTTCTCTCCCCTCCGATGCCGACTTCAGCGTCGTCGGCATGGTCAACGGTGCCGAGGACGCCCTCCACTGGCTTCGAGACACCCAAGCGGACATGCTGCTTGTCGCCTGCGCCGGGTACTCCGACCGCGCTCTCCTCCTCTTGGACGCGGTCTCGCGCCAAAACCCGGATCTCTCCATCGTCGTTCTCGGCCAGGGCTCGCCGAACGGCTTTCTCCGGCGCGCGTTCGAAGCGGGTGCGGACGACATCATCATGCTTCCGGCGACTCGCGATCAGGTCCGCTTCGAGCTCCAGAAGCTGCTCGCGCGAAAGCAGGGCGCCGAGACGCCGTCGTCCCCGGACAACTCGCATCTCGTGTGCGTGCTCGGTCCGAAGGGTGGCACCGGCAAGACGTTGACTGCGACGAACCTCGCCGTTGCCTTCGCGCAGCGCGGTTCTCGCGTGGCGCTGATCGACCTCGACCTCCAGTTCGGCGACGTCGCTCTCTGCCTGGGTCTCCCACCGGAGAAAACGGTCTACGACCTCGCTCAATCCCCTGGAGCGCTCGACTACGACAAGCTCGACGCCTTTCTCGCGACCCATTCGGCAGGCGTGCGAACCCTCATCGCGCCGCGACGTCCCGATCAGGCGAGCGCGGTCGGAGCCGAGCTGCTGCGCGAGGTGTACTCGATCCTGCGCACGCGGTTCGACTGGGTGATCATCGACACGCCGCCCGGCTTCACAGCCGAGGTGATCACGTCGATCGACAGCTCCACCGACATCGTCATGGTCGGGATGCTCGACTCGCTGTCGCTGAAGAACACGAAGCTCGGGCTCGAGACGCTCGAGCTCATGAAGTACGACCCGGAGCGCATCTACCTCCTCTTGAACCGCGCCCACAGCCGCGTCGGGATCAGCCAGTCGGATGTCGAGGCTGTACTCGGGCGCACGCCCGACGTGTTCATCCCGTCGGATCGTGAGATTCCCCGCACCGTCAACGAAGGCATCCCGATCGTGATCGCGCGCCCGCAGTCCGAGCCGGCCGAGGCGTTCAGGCGACTCGCCGATCTGCTCGGCGGGCCAGTTTCCGAAGAGGTCGTGCTCGCCGAGACGGCGAACGGCGGCTCGCGCCGGCGAATCTTCGGGCGGAAGGGCTAGCAATGGAGCTCCATGAGCGCCTCTCGAGCGGGCACCACCGGTCGTCGCCGCAGGAGCACGAGCCCTTCGCGGAGCTCAAGAATCGCGTGCACATGGCGGTCATCAGCGAGCTCGGGCCGCAGCTCTTCAACGTTGCGATCGACCCCAGCGAGCTGCGCGATCGCGTCACGTCCGACATTCGCCGGCACCTGAACGACGAGCCCGGCCTCGCACGCGAGGATCGCGAGCGGCTCACCGCCGAGATCCTCGACGACATCCTCGGTTACGGCCCGCTCGAGCGGCTGATCGCAGACGAGTCGATCACGGAGATCATGTGCAACGGGGCCGACGACGTCTGGATCGAGCGCGGCGGGAAGCTGTACGAGACGACCGTCCGCTTCACGGACGAGTCGCATCTCCGCCGGATCATCAACAAGATCGTCTCCCAGATCGGTCGCCGCATCGACGAAGCGTCGCCCATGGTCGACGCGCGCCTCCCCGACGGGAGCCGCGTCAACGCCATCATCCCGCCCTTGTCGCTTTCGGGGCCGCTGCTCACGATCCGGAAGTTCAGCCGCCGCCGGCTGGCGCTCGAGGACATGATCAACATCGGGTCGCTCTCGGCCGAGTCGGTCGACTTCCTGTCGCGCTGCATCGAGGCGCAGCTCAATGTCCTCATCTCCGGAGGCACCGGCTCGGGCAAGACGACGCTCCTGAATGCGCTGTCGGCGGCGATCCCGAATAACGAGCGCATCGTCACCATCGAGGATGCCGCCGAGCTTCAGCTCGCCCAGCGCCACGTCCTCCGGCTCGAGGCGCGCCCTCCGAATATCGAGGGCGAGGGCCAGGTACCCATTCGCGATCTCCTGCGCAACTCGCTGCGCATGCGCCCCGACCGGATCATCGTCGGCGAGGTTCGCGGCGCCGAGGCGCTCGACATGCTCCAAGCGATGAACACGGGGCACGATGGATCGCTGTCCACGGTTCACGCCAACTCGCCACGGGACGGGCTTCACCGCATCGAGACGATGGTGATGATGGCCGGCTTCGATCTTCCGCTACGCGCGATCCGGCAGCACATCTCCGCCGCACTCGACCTCCTCGTCCACATCGAGCGGCTCGAGGACGGCTCGCGGCGGGTTACGCAGGTCGTCGAGGTCCTGCGCATGGAGTCGGAGGTGATCCAGCTTCAGGACATCTTCGAATTCGAGATCCGATCCGTTGCGCCCGACCGCACGATCGTCGGAGAACTGCGGCCGACCGGTCTCCGGCCTGTCTTTCACGAGAAGTTCAAAAAGCGCGGCATCGACCTTCCGCAGAGCATGTTCGGCGAGCGGATCACGATCCTCGACGACCGGCGCGGCGCAACAGCGTGAGGACCGCCGCGTCAGGATTGGCGTGAGGTCCCGACCGTGAGCAAGCAGCCGGGGCACGTTCGCACGCTCACGGGAGCCGCCTCGTTCACCGCGGCGCTCATCGTGCCGCTGGTTTTCCTGCTCGGGGCGCCGGCAGGCGCTCTCGGCCAAGCGAGCGCCCCGGCTCTTCGCGAAGCGCCCGATTCGGGCTTTCCTGACAAGGTCTTCTCGCTCCAGCTGCAAGAGCGTCGAGCGCTGACCGCCCGCCGCCTGTCGGTGACCGAGAACGGCGCGCCTGTCTCCGATCTGACCATCGACGCCCCTGGCGCAGCGAACGGCGTCGTCCTGCTCATCGACGCGTCGAACAGCATGCGGGGCGCGCCGATCGAGGGCGCGGTGCAAGCTGCGCGCGCGTTTCTCGCGCAGCGCAGCCAGAAGCTGCCCGTCGCCGTGGTCGTCTTCGGCCCGGACGACACCGTCCTCGCAGACTTCACGAAGTCGCAGGAGCGACTCGTCGCCGCAGTCGGCTCGACACCGCCGCTCGCCGAGGGCACACACATCTACGACGCCCTGATTCGCGCATCCGATCTCGTCGAGGACGCTGTGCTCCAGCGTACGACCGTCGTGCTCCTCTCCGACGGCACCGACGTCGGCTCGGACGCGAGCCGCGCCGACGCGCTCGCCGCACTCGAGGAGGCGAACGTACGGGTGATCTCGGTCGGTCTTCGCTCGCGGCAATACGATCCCGCGTCGCTCCAGAGCATCGCGCAGAACACCGGTGGGACCTATTCGGAAAGCGCCTCGCCGGCGGCGCTCGGGCCACTCTTCGCCCAGATCGGCGCACGGCTCTCGCGCGAGTACACGCTCCGCTACACGTCATTGCTTCCGCCGAGGACGAAGGCGACGGTGCGCGCGGTCGTGCCCGGCCTCCCCGCCGCGAGTGCGACATACATGTCTCCCAACCTCTCGCTCGGCGAGCGCGGCACGTTCGATCGCACGTGGATCGACCGGGTGATCCTGTCGCCGTTCCTCATGATCTTCGTGATCGTGTCGGTGCTCGCGCTCCTCTCCTTCGCGACCATGACCGCGTTCGACGTCCGCTCGAGATCCATTCGGCGCCGGATGGCGCAATACGTGACGGTTCCGACCGAAGAGGAATCGAGCATTCGGCGCGCAGAAGTTGCGTCGCTGCTTGCCGGCCAGGCGCAGAAGCGCATTGCCGGTCAGGAGTGGTGGCAGTCCTTCGAGAAGGACGTCGAGCTCGGCGGCTTCCGTGCGTCTGCGACCACCCTCGCCGGGTGGACGATCATCGCTGGAATCCTCGCCTCACTCGTCCTGGCGCTCGCAACACAGTCGCTCTTCGCGCTGCTCGCCGGCCTGGCGGCACCGTTCGTCATGCGGATCTACGTCTCCAGACGCGTGTCCTCCATGCGTCGGAGCTTCGGCGAGCAGCTCCCCGACAACCTCGAAGTGCTTGCTGGAGCGATGCGAGCGGGGCACAGCCTCGTCGGCGCGATGAACGTGATGGTGGATAGCGCAGACGAGCCTTCGAAGTCGGAGTTCCGCAGGGTTCTTGCCGACGAGCAGCTCGGCATTCCGGTCGACCAGGCGCTGATGGTCACCTCGCAGCGGATGGGCTCCATCGATATGGAGCAGGTTGCCATCGTCACGCGGCTGCAGCGCGACGCGGGCGGCAACACCGCCGAGGTGCTCGATCGCGTCGTCGAGAACGTCCGCGGCCGGATGGAGATTCGCCGGGTGATTCGCGTGCTGACAGCGCAGGGCCGGTTGGCGCGCTGGGTCCTGACCGGCTTGCCGCTGGGCCTCGTCGTCGCCCTCCTGATGATCAACCCGGACTGGCTCGACCCGCTGACAGCGACGAACGTCGGGCGCGCCTTTCTCGTGCTTTGGGCCCTGATGCTCATCGCGGGCTCGGTGGTCATCAAACGAATCGTCGAGATAGAGGTGTAGGAACATGGGCCTAGAGCTCGTCGCAATCGTCGGAGTCCTGATGCTCGGAGCGGGCGTGATGCTCCTCGTCGCGAACTTGCGCAGGGAAACCGGCTCGACCGGGCTCCTCGACCAGATCGGAACGTACGGCTACGTCGCCGAGGTAGCGAGCCGCGCGGCGGAGGCTCCCGGACGCCGGCCACTCGACCGGCTGGCCGGCTGGCTCGGTGATCTGACCGCACGCAGGGTCGGGCGTTTCAGCGAGGCCGAGCTTCGGATGACGCTGCTGTCGGCGGGCATGTACGGGACGACGCCGCGCAAGCTGCTGGGCTACCAGGTCATCCTCGCGATCTTCCTGGCAACGGTGACGCTCTGGCTCGTACCGGTCGCCGGCGGCTCGGGCATTCTCGCGATCCTCGTCGGCGCGGGAGCCGGGGTGCTCGGCTGGTTCCTCCCGACGTACTACGTGAAGCGCCGCCGGCGCCTGCGCTTCGAGGCCATGGACCGGCAGATGCCGGACATGATCGATCTGCTCGTCGTCACGATCGAGGCCGGCCTCGGAATCCTTGCGTCGATGCGCGTCGCGGCCGAGAGCCTTCCCGACCCGCTCGGCCAGGAGCTCCGCCTCACCCTCCAGGAGCAGCGCATGGGGCTCTCGGTGAACGAGGCGATCGAGAGTCTCAGTCGCCGCGCCGACTGCTCGAACATGCGGATCTTCGTGCGCTCCCTGACGCAGGGCGAGAAGCTCGGCGTGTCGATCGGCACGACGATGCGGAACCTTGCGCTCGAGATGCGGAAACGCCGGAAGGCGATGATCGAGGAAACGGCTCAGAAGATTCCGATCAAGATGCTCTTCCCGCTCGCCTTCCTCATCTTCCCGGCGATGTTCATCGTCCTGCTCGTCCCGGCCTTCATCAAGATCTTCGAAGTGCTGTAGGCCGATGGCGACGCTGACGCTTCGGCGGGAGGACGGTCGGGTCGTCTGCGAACGCTGCATCGTTGCCGACCGCGCACACCGGCGGATGCGTGGCCTGCTCGGTCGCCGCGGGTTGAAGGCGGGCGAGGGCATGGTTCTCCGGCCTGCCTGGAACGTCCATACGGCCTTCATGCGCTTCCCGATCGATGTGGTCTTTCTCGACTCGGATCAGGTCGTCGTCCGCATCGAGCGCGCCGTGGCCTCCTGGCGAACGGTGTCCTGTCGCGGTGCCCGAGAGGTAGTCGAGCTCCCCGCAGGCGAGTGCGAGCGACGCGGCCTCGAAGTCGGTGACCGCGTCGCCTGGGCCTCGAGAACGGCAACGGACCTCCGGGCCGAG
>Ga0136633_1000391_pt1 | contig 33052 bp, 28 predicted proteins | sample AntDrymeUQ832206_2_FD_105494 | JGI IMG/M metagenome (GOLD analysis project Ga0136633, IMG submission 105494) | Polar desert sand microbial communities from Dry Valleys, Antarctica - metaG UQ83 (22.06) | ecosystem: Environmental > Terrestrial > Soil > Desert | place: Antarctica: Dry Valley... | reverse complement strand
CGGCGTCGAGCAGCGCCCAGCTCGCGAAACGCTGATCGACGCGATCGAAGCCATGATCGACGACGGCTCGCTCGACGATCTCCTCGTCGACGCGCTCGGGCTCGCCGGCACCCGGCGGGGGAACGAGCCACAGCACTCCGTCGCGGTCGCGCGCGAGGAAGACCTCGCCCGACGGCGGCATCGCGACCAGCGTGACCTCGATTCCTGCGTCTGACGCCAGCATCCGCCTAGCCTACGGCCTCGATCGTGATCCCGTGGTCGGCTCGCCACCGCCGCACGATCTCGATGGCGTTCAGCTCGCGCTGCTCCGTTGCCGCCTCCAGCGGGTTCTGGCTGCCTGCGACCGTCAGGTCGGCGAGCCGGGCGAGGTAGCCATCGCGTACTCGAACCGCGTCCACCGAATCGAGCGGGGGTCCGGGCGTCAGAGCGGCTTCGAGGTAGCGCGACGGGCTGCAGACGAGCTGCGGCCACGCCTCCGGCGGCGTGACGGGCACGTCGCCTGCTCGCTCGACTGTGGCCAGGTGTTCCCGGTTGCGCCAGGTGACGGCCTCGCTGCGCGCGAGCTCGCGATCGACCTCGCCACTCTCCGAGCAATAGCGCTCGGCGCTGTTGGAGGGAAACACGGCGATCTCGTCGGCTCGCGACGCGGGATCCTCGACGACGAGGCAGAACGGCCCGTAGCGCGGCTCTTCGGCGCCCATCCCCCCGGCGTTGACGGCGCCGTAGACCAGACCGTGACCCCCGCGCCACAGGCTCTCGAAGCCTGTACGACGGACGAGCCACTGCCCTCGCGAGTTCTGCTCAGCGGCGAACGCCCGCGATGCCGCCGTCTCGTCGCCGCCCGCGTGGTGGAGCTTGACCGCGCGAGCGTCCAGGATCTCGCCGTGCTCATCGAAGACCTCGACCTTGTCCGCGCTGACGTTCGTGCTGAATGCCGAATCACTCGCGAGCGCGCGGAACCTGCTGATCGTGCCAGTGCGGTCGCAGTCCACAAGACGATCGGACGCGGCCTGGATCCGCGAGCTGTTCAGTGCGCCTGCGCGCTTCAGGCTGAGCGCCATCGTCCGATCTTTCCACAGCAGCGATCTGGGGCGGCATGCGTCCGCGCTCCTGGACACGGCCGACATGGGTCGCGCGCGACGAGGCGGGGCAGCCGAGCGACCCGACTGTAGCTTGGGTCGGCCAGAATGCGCGCCTGCGCTATTTCGGCCCGGGGGCGACGCAACGGTCACCCGCGCGTACGTGACGCACGCGCGCCAGCACCGCGGCTACGCAGGTCCACGGCGCACCGAACAACGACCTCCGCTACACGCACGCGGGGGCGAATCGCCCCGATCGACCTCGAGCAGCTGGTCTACCGGGCGCTCGCGGGCTGCGCTTGGAGGAGGCCATCTCGGGTGTGCCGAGCGTCGCCTCGAGGTCGTGGTCGGCTGAAGCGCGGGCGTGCCACGGCTCAGCAGTGACCATGTGCTGTGGGGCGGTGCTCGCACGTCTACAGGCGCTCGCGCTGCTCCTCGCGATCCATCGCGTGATGCGCGCACGGCCGGCCGCGACCCTGACCCACGGGGCGGACCGCAGCGGCCGCCGTCCTCGGCGCTGCGCCCATCCGGTACAACCACCGCCATGGATCCCTGGATCGCGGCGGCCGCCGACGAGATCGCGGCGCGTGCAGCCGGGGAGCTCGAACGGCTTGTCGCCATCTCCTCGCCGTCGGGCGACGTCGCGGGCGCCGACGCGGCGCTCGCGCTCGTGCTCGAGCTCGTGCCCGCGGGCGTGCGGGTCGAGCGGGTCCCGTGCTCGTCGGCCGGCCACGCCGACGACCTGATCGTGACGCTGCAGGGCAGCGGCAGCGGGCGCGTCGTGCTGCTCGGCCACGTCGACACGGTCCATGCGCACGAGGACCATCGCGAGCTCGCGCCCGACGGCGACACGCTCGTCGGCTCGGGCAGCGTCGACATGAAGGGCGGCGACGTGCTCGCGATCGGCGTGCTGCGCGCCCTCGCGCAGCGCACCCAGGACTTCGAGGAGATCGTGCTGCTGCTCGTCTGCGACGAGGAGTGGCGCGCCGGCGACTTCGTCCACGTCGAGCGGTTCGCCGGCTACGACGCCTGCCTGTGCTTTGAGGGCGGCGAGCTGACGGCGGACGGAGACGAGGCCGTCGTCGTGCGGCGAAAGGCGGCGGGCACGCTGCGCGTGCTCGCGCACGGGCGCTCGGCGCACTCCGGCGCGGCGCCCGAGAAGGGCGCCAACGCGCTGCTCGCGCTCGCCAGCGCCGCGCAGACGGTCGCCGCGCTGCACGACCCGCGGGGACCGGCGCACCTGACGTCGGTGCCGACGGTCGTGCGCAGCGGCGACGCCTTCAACGTCGTGCCCGCCGCCGGCGAGCTGCTGTGCGATCTGCGCGCCGACGAGCTGCGTACATTCGACACGGTGCTCGCCGGCCTGCCCGCCGCCGTCGACGGCGTGCGCCTGGAGACGGACTTCCTGCGCCGCTGGCCCGGGATGGACTCACGCGACGCGACGGCGCCGCTGCTCGAGTCCGCCGCGCAGCGTCTCGGACGGCCGATCCACGGCGCCGATCGCGGCGGCGCGAGCGACGCGAGCTACCTCGCGCCGGTCATCGCCGTGACGGTCGACGGCCTTGGCCCGCGAGGCGGCGGCGCCCATACGCCGGCCGAGTACATCGTCGCGTCGTCGCTGCGAACCCGCGCCGAAGTCGCGCTCGCGCTGGCCGATGCCGTGCTCGCATAGGACGGTCCGGAGCGCCGACACATAACAATCGACCGCGGGCGTGCATTCGTCGGGAACGTGCGCTAGGCTTGCCGCGTCTTGACCAGCCGAATCTCTCGCCGATCGTCGGCGGAGAGCGGGGGAACCACTTGGGGCGTCAGCATGAGCCTCGGGGGCGAATCGTCGCTTGGATGCGACATAGCGCTGCTCTTTCTGCGCGAGCCCGTCAGCTAACCCCGTAGGCATTCGAAGGAGAAGGGGTTCAGCCGCGTGAAGTCGATGCTCCGTTTATCAATGCTGTGCTTGACGGTCATGTTGCTTGTACCCGCTACAGGCATGGCCGCAAAGAAGAATTGGAAGCTCGGTGATCGCACCCTGCGCCAAGGCGACAAGGGTCGCGACGTCAAGGTCCTCCAGAACTACCTCACCCGGGCCGGCGCGCGCACGACGCAGGACGGCGCCTTCGGCGCCGGGACGACGAAGGCCGTGCGCGCCTTCGAGCGCTTCCAGCAGCGCCGCGTCGACGGCGTCGTCACGCGCCTCGACGTCCTGATCCTGCGCGACGTCGTCACCAACGGCAGCGCCGTCGCCAAGGCGTCGCGCACCGGTGGCGCGATGCCGAAGGACGCCAAGCCGCCCAAGCCGCTGATGCCCGCCACCCCCGAGGCGCCCGTGCCGGCCCCGCTCGTGCTTGGCCCCGGCCAGAAGGCGACCGTCGGCAAGGACGGTCTCGCGATCGCCCCCGCCTCGGCTCCGCCCGCCGTGCAGGCCGTCATCGCCGCCGGCAACAGGATCGCCACGATGCCCTACCTCTACGGCGGTGGCCACGGCAAGTGGGAGGATCGCGGCTATGACTGCTCCGGGTCGGTGTCCTACGCGCTGCACGGCGCAGGGCTGCTGAACGCCTCGATGCCGTCGGGCGGCTTCATGAACTGGGCCGCCCCCGGGCCCGGCCAGTGGATCACGATCTACGCGCACGGCGGCCACATGTACATGGTCGTCGCCGGACTGCGCTTCGACACGAGCGGGCGCTCCGGTGCCGGCACGCGCTGGCAGGCCGACATGCGCCCCACCCGCGGCTACAGCGTTCGCCACCCAGCCGGCCTGTAGCGCGCGGCGTCGCGGACCGCGGGTGCCAGCACCGACCGGCGCACCCGGACAGCGGGGTCCGTGAGACTCTCCGTTCGATGACGACCGTCCGGTCAGCGCTCGCTGCGGCGCTCGCCCTGCTCGCGCTGGCCTGTGTATCGCCCGCGCGGGCGCCGGCGCGGGTCGCCCTCGTCGCGACCGGCACGCCCGAGCTGGCGCTCGTCGACGTCGGCTCGAACAAGGTCGTCCACAGGATCGCGCTGCCCGCTGCGGGGCGCGCCGTGGCCGTCTCGGCCGACGGTCGCCGCGGCTACGTCGCAGCGGGCTCGACGGTACTCGCGCTCGACGTCAATGAGCGCACGGAGCTGGCGCGCCGCTCCTACTCGGGCGCGCCGATCACGGCGCTCGCCGTGTCACCCGACCGCCGCCGGCTGCACGCCGTGCAGGGCCACCGACTGCGCGTGCTGCGCGCGACGACGCTGCGCCAGTTGAGCTCGATCGACCTGCGCGGCCGGGGCCGCGCGATCGCGGTGCGCCGGGACGGCCGCCTCGCCGCCGTCGTGCTGGGTGGCGGGCACATCGCGATGGTCGACCCCCGCGCGCGGCGGCTGATTCGGCGCGTGCCCCTGGCCGGCGCCGTCGGCGTGGCGATCGACCGCCGCGGACGCACGTTCGTCAGCGCGCGCGGGCGCCTGTGGATCGTCGACCGCGGCGCCGGGCGCGCGCGTGCGCGGGCGATCGCGCTGCCGCGCGGAGCCGGCGGGCATCTCGCGCTGTCGCCGGGCCGCACGCGCTTGGCGGTCGGCGCGCGAGACGGCGGATCAAGCGGCGCGCTCGTGCTGCTGGCCTCACGGCGCGTGCGCCGCCTGGCGGCCGGTCGCGGACTCGGCTGGCCCGCGTGGACGCCGGATGCCGGGCGCATCGTGTTCGCCAACCGGGCGGGCGCGACGCTGTCGCTCGTCAGCGCGTTCTCGCGCAGGCGCCTGGACGTCCTTCGCCTGCCCGGCACCGCGCCCGCCGGTGTCGTCGTGCAGCCCGGCCGCGCGCTGCTGCGGGGAACCGACGGTGACGACACGCTCAACGGCACGCGCGGCGCCGACCGCATCGAGGGGCTCGCCGGCAACGACCTGCTGCGCGGCGGACGCCATCGCGACGTCCTCGACGGCGGCCCGGGCGACGACCGGCTGTCCGGCGGATCGCTCAGCGACCGCCTGCTCGGCGGCGAGGGCAGCGACTACGCCATCGGCGGCAACGGCAACGACACGATCGCGGTAGGCGCCGGCAGCGACGGCGCCGACGGCGGCACGGGCAACGACACGATCGACGGCGACGAGGGCGACGACGCGCTCGACGGCGGCGACGGCGACGACACGATCCGCGGCGGTGACGGCAACGATCAGATCATCGAGAAGGGCTTTGGCAACGACGCGCTGCTGTCGGGCGGCGCCGGCGACGACGTCATCCGCGGCGGTCGCGGGTCCGAACGGCGGATGCTCGGCGACGACGGCAACGACGAGCTGTTCGGCGAGGCGGGGACCGAGCAGATGAGCGGCGGGCGCGGCGACGACGTCCTCGACGGCGGCCGTGGCGGCGACCAGATGCTCGGCGACGAGGGCGAGGACGCGGTGCGCGGCGGCGCGGGCAACGACCGCCTCGACGGCGGGCCGGGGCAGGACCGCCTCGACGGCAGCTCCGGCGTCGACGAACTGCGCGGCGGCGAGGGCAACGACGAGGTCGTCGGGGGTCCTGGCGTGGACCTGCTCGAAGGCGGCTCCGGCGACGACTCGATCCGCGCGGCCGACGACAGCGGCGACAGGATCGACTGTGGCCCGGGGAGCGATACGGTCTACGTCGAGCAGGACGCTCCCGATCGCGACGTGCTGACGGGCTGCGAGCTCGTGATCCGCACGGCGCCCGAGGCCGGCAACGACGGCGAGCTGCCCTCGATCGTGCGCGGAACGCCGCAGGACGACGTTCTACAGGGCACCGACGACGATGACTCGATCTTCGGCTCGTTCGGAGACGATCGCCTGTTCGGCCGCGGCGGCGACGACTACGTCGACGGCGAGGACGGCGACGACACGCTCTCCGGCGGCCCTGGCAACGACATCATCCCCGGCCGCAACGGCAACGACACGATCCACGGCGACGAGGGCGCGGACCACATCACCGGCGATCGCGGCAGCGACCGCATCTTCGGTGATGCCGGCAACGACGAGATCTTCGGCAACCTCGATGCCGACATCGTCGACGGCGGACCCGGCGACGATCGCATCAACGTCGTCGACGGCGGCATCGACATCGTGGCGTGCGGGTCCGGACGCGACACGGTCTTCGCGGCGGGCGCGGACGTCGTGTCGCCGGACTGCGAGGACGTGCGGCGGTAGCGGCCCGTGCGGCGGCCTCGGGACGCGACCCACCGGCCCGCGCCGCGCCGCACGCCTCAGTCGTCTCCGCTCGGCCGCCGCCGCTCGCTCTTGCGCTGCGAGCCGCGGCGCTTGGCGTCCAGGCGCCGCGTGCGCGACGCCTTCGTCGGCTTCGTCGGCCGCCGCACGCGCGGCACCTCCAGCGCCCGCGCGAGCCGCGCGGCCAGCCGCTCGAGCGCGAGCGCGCGGTTGCGCGCCTGGCCGCGGGCGTCCTGGGCCACGGCCCGCACGACCGGCCCGCAGCGCGCGGTGACGCGGCGCTTTTGCGCGTCGTCGAGCGTCGCCGAGGCGGCGACGTCGAAGCTTGCCTCGATCCGCGACTCGGTCTTGTTGGCGTGCTGCCCCCCGGGCCCCGAGGAGCGGCTCGCCTGCACGTCGACCTCGTCGAGCGGGATCGAGACCTCGCGATTGATGTGCAGCAGCTCGGGCATCGCACACCATCATGCCCGCGCGCCCTTGTCCGTCACCGCGCGCCGGCCCCGCGGCTCAGCTGCCGAGCGCGGTCCAGACCATCGGGCCGGCGATGCCGTCGACGGTCAGCGTGCCGTACCACGTCTGAAAATCCTTCAGCGCCTGCTCGGTACCCGGGCCGAAGTCGCCGTCGATGTCGACGACGAAGCCGAACGTCCCGAGGCGCTCCTGCAGCAGCTTCACCGCGGCGCCCTTCTCGCCCTTCCTGATCGTCGGCGGGTCGAGCCGGGCCCAGGTCTTCGGGCCGATGATCCCGTCCACCGTCAGCGGCGCAACGGTGTCGGTCTTGTGGTCGGTCTGGTACAGGACGACGGCCTTCCTGGTCTGGTTGCCGAACAGCCCGTCGAGGTTCCCGGCGTGATAGCCGCGGTTGGTGAGGGCCGTCTGGGCCTTCTTGACCGCGGGTCCCTTGGAGCCCTGCTTGATCGTCGGCTGATTCGCCATCTCGCCCTTTCGTGAGGTGGGGGTGTCGCGGTGGCATCGGCCACCGGGCACCAACCTACGCAGCGCGCGAGACCGCGTCCGCGTTCTGTGATCGATCGCACAAGACGCCGACGCAGGCGCAACCGCGATGCGGGGATCGGCTATCCGCAGTCGCGCTTGCTGAAGAATCCAGGCCGCGCCGGAATGCTCATCCATGGCTCGACCGCGGCGGGCGGCCACAGCGACATGTCGACCTTCGAGCCGAAGACGTAGCCCACCATGCGGTGCCCGTCGGGATCGTCGGGCGGGATCGGTCCCTCGACCGGTCCGCGATCGTCGTCGGCGACGCCGATCAGCCGCCGGTCGCAGTGCTTGCACTCGTACAACGTCACGTCCCCGCTGTCACGCGCGCGCAGCGCGTCGGCGCGCTGCGTGACCCCGCAGGGGCACTGCAGCTCGAAGTGGCGCTCGGCGACGAGAAAGAACCAGCCGGCCGCGCGAAACGGATCGCAGATCCTCACGATCGCAAGCGTACCCCTCGACCGGTGAGCGCAGCGGCCGGGGCTAGGCGTCGCGCCGCGGGTCGCGCAGCGTCCAGAACAGCGTCGCCTCGCCGGCACCGAGGTTGCGCCAGCCGGCGATCGGCGTCTCGTCGAGCAGCAGCGCCTCGCCGGCCGTCAGCACCGGCCGGCCGGTCTCGAGCAGCACCTGGACGAGGCCGCCGGCGACCGTGACGAGCTCGATGCCCTTGTGCCTGATGTGCGGCTCTGCCGATCCGCGGCGCGGGATTCGCACGAGGTACACGCGCAGCCCGGCGTGGCGATCGTCGAGCAGCGGCAGCGGCTCGCTGCGATCCGCGACGCGGTGACGCGGCGGGTGGCGGCGGCGACCGAGGCGGTACCCGGTCGCGACCTCGCCCCGCAGCAGCTCGTCGAGCGTGACGTTGAGCCCGGTCGCCAGCCCCAGCACGGTCTCCAGCGACAGGCCGCGCTGCCCGCGCTCGGCCTGCGAGATCGCGCTGGCCGAGACGCCGGCGATGCGCGCGAGATCGGACTGGCTGAGGTTTCGTTGCAGCCGCGCGGCGCGCAGCGCATTGCCGATCCGCGCGACCATCGGCGCGGGGGTGAGTTCCGGCAGGCCGTCGGTCTCCGTGCACCGGAACACGCTGCCCTGGATGCCCGGCGGCCGGCCCTCCGCCTTGGAGATGCGCAGCCGCCCCTGGTCGAGCAGAAAGACGCATTGGGTGACCTCCTCGACGGTCCGGCGCAGCGCGACGTGCCCATCGCTGGCGGACATCGACCAGTAGGCGATCGCGCCGAGCTCGAGCAGCTGCGGACAGCAGGTCGCGAAGAAGCGGGCGGCGAAGTCGGCGCCCCAGCGCGCGGCCATGACGTCGAGCCCGTCGAACAGGATGAGGTTGCGCTCCGATCCCCGGCAGCGGTCGAAGACGGCATGCAGCAGCGGCGCCGGCTGGGCGAGCTTGCCTTCCGGGCTGGCATCGAGGATGTCGAAGCCGGCATGTTCGCCCGGTGCGTCCTGCAGGCGGACCACAAGGCGGTGGTCGTAGGTGACATCGCTCGCGGCGACCGCACGGTAGAACGGCGCGGCGGTCGCGCCGTCGGTGACGGAGAAGACGACGTTGTCGCCCCAGAACAACCCGCCGAGCGCGGCATCGAGCTCGGGAACGCCCGTGGCGGCGACCTCGCCGTCAAGCGGAGGTCCCAGCTCGGTATATGTCTCCGTCATCTAAGAAGCATAGCTTCCAAAGACGCTGCCTTCTGTTGCATTCGCTCTAGCTTGCGAGACCAGATCCTGCAACAAACGGCTCGGCTTGGACGACAGCAGCCGACCGTTTCCACGGAGCGGGCTGATGCCCGAAGGAGCCACCCGACTTGTGCTTTAAGAACCTCCCGATCGAGTTCGACGCCCAGGGCAACGCGACGCTGAAGCCGGGCGCCGCCAATCCTTACGCCTACACGGAGACGCCGGTGGCGACGCCGATCGAGGACGACCCGCAGCGGATGAAGGAGCTGTTCGATCGCAACGGCGCGGTTCGCCGCGTCGACTTCGACCCCGTCACGCGCGTGGCCGGCGCCCTGGCCTTCCACACCGTCGTGGACCTCGAGAACCGCCAAGTGCTCGAGACCGCGTCGATGGCGACGCTCTTTCGCGGCTACGAGATCATCCTCAAGGGCCGCGACCCGCGCGATGCGATCTTCATCTCCAGCCGTGCCTGCGGGGTGTGCGGCGGTGTCCATGCCAATACGTCGGCGCTTGCCTGCGAGATGGCGTTCGGGATCCACCCGCCGCCGATGGGAACCACCGCGCGCAACCTGATGCAGGCGGTCGAGTACCTCTACGACCATCCGATCCACCTGTCGCTGCTTGCCGGCCCGGACTTCTCCGAGCCCGCGATCCGCGAGACGAACCCGGAGATCTGGGAGCGCGCGCAGAACACGCGCACAACCGGTCGCGCCAAGCACGGCTACGAGTTCATGTCCGAGCTGATGACCGACCTGACGCCGCTGACGGGCAAGCTCTACCTCGAGGGCCTGTACTACACGCGCCTGGCGCGTGAGGCGTACGTGCTGATCGGCGGCAAGTTCCCGCACCCGCAGACGGTCGTGCCCGGTGGTGTCAGCACGACGATCGACCCGTCGGATCTCAACGAGATCATGCTGCGCGTCATCAAGTACTTCGACTACGGTCGCAAGACGGTCGCGATCTGGGATGACATCGCGGGGTTCTTCTACGAGGTCAACCCGAAGTACCGCGACATCGGAACGCGGCCCAAGAGCATGATCGAGCCCGGCCAGTGGGATGACCCGTGGGCCTACGACGGCACGTTTGCCAACTGCGACGACTGGGGTCGCAGGCGCTGGGCGCCTCCCGGCGTCATCGTCGATGGCGAGCTGGTGACCACGAGCCTGGAGATGCTCAACGCCGGCGTCGAGGAGTTCGTCGAGCACGCCTTCTATGAGGAGTGGACGGGCGACGGCCAGAGCCAGCGCTTTGCGACGGATCCGTCGGGCAACCCGCTGTCGCCGTACCACCCGTGGAACAAGGAAACGATCCCCAAGCCGACGGCGACTTCGTGGAAGGAGAAGTACTCCTGGTCGACGGCTCCGCGCTGGGATCGTCAGGCGATGGAGACGGGCGCCTACTCGCGTATCTGGGTCGCGGCGCAGACGGGTGCCGCGAACTTCAGGGATTCGGACTTCATCCATTCGACCGGCCACAGCCTCGTGATCGACCTGCCGCAGGCCGCGCTGCCCAACGAGCAGATCGAGTGGAAGATCCCCGACTGCTGGGGCGCCTTTGAGCGCAACCGGGCGCGGGCCTACTGCATCCTGTACACGGCTGCGATCGCCTACGACAACCTGCTGCTCGCGTACGACCTGCTGCGCAAGGGCGGGCCGGACGCGAAGATGTCCACGCCCTACAAGATTCCCAAGGATCACCAGATCGGCGTCGGGCTGTGGAGTGCCGGCCGCGGCTTTCTGACCCATCACATGGAGATCGACAACGGGGTCATCGAGAACTACCAGATCCTCACGCCCTCGACGTGGATGGCCTCGCCGAAGGATCCCTTCGGCAACCCGGGTCCCTACGAGGAGGCCGTCCTGGCGACGCCACTGCTGGAGAACTACGAGAAGCCCGAGGACTTCAAGGGCATCGATGTGCTTCGCGCGATCCGCAGCTTCGACCCGTGCATGCCGTGCACCACGCACCTGCACATGGACGACCGCACGATCACGCGCGAGATCATCAGCTGCGCCTGCGGCTCCGACGGTCCCCACTCGCACTAGGCGCGCGGGATGGACGACGTGACGATCTCCCTGCTGGCCCCTGCCCCGCGGGCGGGGGTCGACGGATGGATCGAGCCGCAGGTGGAGCGGATCCGTTTCAATGCCGACCGCATGGGCGTGGGGCTCGGGCGGCTCGTGAGATCACGGCCCGCGCAGGGCGGAGACTGGTTGATCGCGGTCGACAGGCGCGATCGCGAGCGCCCGGTGGAGGATGACGTCGCGCTCGCCGGGATCGTGATCGCGTTTGAAAGGCTGGGGCTTCGGCCCGCGGTGTTCGTCTCCACGGGACGGCGAGCGGTTGCTCATTCGCGGCGCCCGTCGCCCACGGACCCGCCGAGCACCCCGCGCGATCGCCCGCGAGCGCGCAGGACCCGCCCGAGCTCACGCTGACGTGCTGACCCTCCGGCGCGGCTGCCACGGGGCGGCCGCGCCGAGCACGCAGAGGACGAAGGCGTGAGCGCCGTTGCGCGCTCAGCAACTCCCCGGAGGTTCCCGCACCGCTCCGAGGCTCGGTGCCGATACTGCCGGCATCTTCGCCGGCGACGGCGCCCTGACGCTGTCGCGGGACGGCGACGGCGCGCTCGGCGTCATGACATTCGACGTGGAGCGGTCCTACTAGGGTTACCCCACCGCTGGGATGACCCGGCAACGACCGACGCCCTAACGTCGACAAGCACCGGGTCCTGCATGTAGCTCAACGAATCATGCATGGCGCGGAGCTGCAACCGTGGGGACCACGCGTTGTCAACGTCCGCGGTCTTGGGCGCGCGGACGGCGGAGACTTCATCCTCTATGGCAAGACTGGGGACGTGGCGGAAGGCCGCACATTGATAGCGCGGTGGGCAATGATCCCCATCGACCCAAGCGCACCAATGCACATGGGCATCCGCCCTGCGCTCGACATAGTCTTCGCTTCTGACACTCCACTGGTTGCCGACGCGCCAGTCTTGGACGTCCTCCGGGAGAACCGGCGGCGGCGATCAGCGCGTGCGGATCGTCACGCGCCCCTCGATCGTCGTCGAGTTCCCGCGCGCGTCGCGGCCGACGACGAACGCCAGCATGCGTCGCGAGCGCACCCTTCGCAGCAGCGCCGCCGTACGCGACCCGACGGAGACCGTGACGCTGCGGCGCGCGTTGCCCGGCGCCTGGAACGACGCGGTCGGCAGCGTGATCTGACGGCCGCCCACGCGCGCGACCGTGCGCAGCTTCACCGTCCCGTTGCAGGGGCGGTCGTCGGTGCGGCAGTCGACCTGCAGGCGAATCGTGCCGGCGGCCGTCAGTCGCGCCGTCTGCGACACGAGCCGCACGGACGGAGCGACCTGGATCTGCTCGCGTTGCGACACGGCGCCAAGGCACGCCGCGTCCTGCGCGATGCGCGCGCGCATGAACGCGCTGCGGGTCGCGAGCACGGAGCTCGAGAAGCTGCCGTCGGCGGCGGTCCGCGCGCGTGCGATCGTCGCGTAGCGCGAGGTCGAGCCCGTGCGGCGCTGGATCTCGACGGTCTGGCCGGCCTGGCAGCGAGCCTCGTTGGCGAACGCCTCGAGCGTGCCGTTGAGGCGGACGCTGCGCCCGCGCGCGACCGACGACTGCGCGGCGACGAGCTCGAGCGCGCGCCCCGACAGCGCGCCGCCGGGCGCCCCGGGGGCGCCGGGCGCCCCGGGCGCCCCAGGCGGCCCTGTCACGGGCGGCGGCGGCGGCGGCGGAGGCGGTGGCGGGAGCGGGGTGTTGTTGGAGCGCATGATGTAGATGCGCCCGATGTTGGAGACGCCGGCGCGATCGAAGCCCGAGGCGCCGACGGCGAAGTCCAGATAGGTGTCGCCGTTGATGTCGCCGAGCGGGGCGAGGGAGATGCCGAAGGTGCTCCCCCGCTGGGCGTCGGGATCGGCGATCGTCTGCAATGGCTTGCCCGTCAACGTGTTGAAGAACGCGACCTCGCCGTCGACATCGCCCGCGAACTCGCCGATCAGGATCTCGTTCTCGGCGCCGCCGACGAGGTTGCCGACGCCCGAGGCGCTCGTGCCGAAGCCGCGGTGGGCGGCAGGAGTCGGTGGGCGGAAGCGCTCGAGGTTGAGGACGTTGCCGCTCAGCAGCGTGGCGCCATTCATCAGAAAGCCGATGCCCTCGCCGCGATATTCGTTGGTGTCCTGCCCGTTCGCCGGGATGAAGACGTCCGGGGTGATCGTCCCGCCACCGTTGCCGACCGCCGGCTGGCTGGTGACCGTGAAGCCGAAGATCGAGCCCTTCTGCGCGTCGGGGTGGCGGTAGGTCTGCACGATCGCCCCCGTCGCACCGTCGATCATGAGGTTCACGCCGACGTCGAAGTCCTCCTCGGTGTCGGGGCCGCTGGTCGGGTAGTCGACGCGAAACGCCGAGATCAGCACGTCGGGCTTGCCGTCCGCCGTGCCGGACACCTGCGCGGCCGGGCAGAACGCGCCGGGCGCGACGACACCGGTGCACGCGCCGACGTCGCCCACCGGCGCGACGGAGTGCCCGAACAGCTCAAGCTGGTTGACGACGCGGGTCTCCGGGTTGTCGGCCTGCGCGTAGGGGTTGACGATGTTCCACGCGGGCGTGCTCAAGCTCGCGTTCGGGTCCGTGCCCGCGATGTCCTCGCCGCGGTACATGTAGGCCCGGCCGGAGCGGATGCAGGTGTCGACCGCGGGCGTGTCGTCGCAGGCGGGGTTCGTGCCCTCCGCCTCCTCGTACTTGTAGGCCGACGAGCCGACGACGACGTCCGGCAGTCCGCCGCCGTTGAGGTCGCCGCGCGTGACCCCGATCGGCGTCGGTGGCGTGCATGCGCCGACGCCGAAGTTGCCCGCGCACGGCGTCTGGCCCATCGGGTTGAGCACCGTGCGGCCGAACCAAGGCCGCGCACGTGCAGGCGGCGACGCCGCGGAGAGCCGCTCGGTCTCGTCGGCCATGTCGTCGACGTCGGCCTGCGGCATGTCCAACCGCTTGACGACGGTGAAGGTCGCGCCGTCGATGACGTAGACGCGCCCGATGTCCTCGGCCACGCCGTCGGTCGCCGCGCCGCTCGTGCGGTCGACGAACAGCGCGCTCGCGACGATGTCCGGGATGCCGTCTGGAGGCCCGACGGCGGCGGCGTCGCAGAACGGGTCGGCGTCGGTGTTCCCGCCGGGACAGCTCGACAGGTCGGTGAACGCCGAAGCCACGGCGGAGTTGCGGCCGATGCTGCCGACGTAGAACCCGAAGGCGGCCGAGCGGTTCTCCGTCAGGCCCGTCCCACCGGCGGTCTCCGGCTCGGGCGCGGCGATCGTCCGGATGACCGAGCCGTCCGCGCCGCTGATGACGAGCACCTCGCCGTTCTCGGCGCCGGCGCCGTCACCGGGGATGCGGGTGCCCTGCGGGGCGAGGATGTCGTCGATGCTGTCGCCGTTGAGGTCTCCGCCGTTGATGACCTCGAAGCCGAACGCGTCGGCGGCGCCGGCAGTCGGGCTGTCGACGCGCACGGCGTCATAGGTGCGGGGCAGCCCGATCTGCGCGGCTGCGGACGAACACCATGCGCCCAGGATCGACAGCAGGACCAGCGACAGTGTGGCAGCGCGCTTGGCGCATCCATGCGACACGACTTCTCCTCCCGGTGACGACGACCCATGGCGAACCTACTGCGCCCGACCGCGTAGTGCAATCTGCTGCTAGCCGACACCTTCGGCCGTCCTGGCGAAGAGCTCCGCGACCGTGACGGGCTCCGAGACAGGACCCCCGCTCCCGCGGCTCTCCAGCCAGCGGGTCGCGGTCTCGACGTCGAACGCGGGCACCTCGATCTGCGCCGCACAGCGGCCGGGTCGCAGCACCGCGGGATGGAGCTTCTCGATCGGCTCGTTGGTGGTGATCAGGATGCAGAGGTCCAGTCCCTGCCCCAGCAGCCCGTCGCTGACGTTCAGCAGCCGCGACAGCGCCTGACCTGTCTCCGACCTCGCGTCTGCCGCTACGAGCTCGCCGGCGTCCTCGAGCACGAGCAGCCGCGCCTTCGGCCTGCCCTCGGCGTTGCGCCGCGGCTCCTGAAACAGGATGTCCATGAGGTAGGAGCTGTCCTCGCCGAAGAAGATGTCGGGGTCCACGACGACATGGAAGTCACACCAGTCCTTCCAGGCGCGCGCGAGCGCGCGCAGCGCGTAGGTCTTGCCGGTCCCGGGCGGGCCCTGCCACAGGATCAGGCGCCCGCCGTCGAGACCTTCGATGCCCATCAGGCGCTCGAGCTGCACGCGCGCCGCGGCCTCGTAGTTGTCCTCGATCTCCTCCCACAGCGGCGTCGCGATGAGCTTCGGCATCTGCCTCGGACCCTGCGACGAGCGAGTCCAGAACGTCATCGGGACTAGGTGCGGATCGGGGTCCGGCGCCCCGAAGGCGCGCCGGACGCTGTCGGCGAGCCACTCGGCCGCGATCGGGTCCTGGGCGGCGACCATGACGGTGGCGTGCAGCGGGCTGCCCTTCGCCTCCCCGCCGTAGGTCTGCAGCAGGGCGAGCGCGCCGTCGCCGTCGCTGAGCAGCAGGTTCTGGTTGCCCGCACGCAGCTCGGACATCTCGATCGTCAGCCCGAGGTCTGACAGCTCGTCCGAGACGATCTCGCGCGCGGGAAACCCGCTGTGCCGAATGTGGTTGAGCTCGCCGGCCGCCGTCGCGGTGTAGAACGTCGCGGCCGCAAGCTGATAGCGGCAGAGGTCGAGGGTGAACAGCGGGTGTGGCAGGCTCGCCGAGGGGCGGGTGGGTTCTTGCATGGCCGCCAGCATCGCAGACCGCCGTTACCGTGAACAAGCCGTTCTTGCAGCTACTCCGAGGCGCCAGTCGCGGTCTGGCCCGGCGCCAAGCTACGGCGCGCGCCCGGCGCTGCCTCTAGAGTCGCGCCCATGTCCGAGAACCTCGCCCTGAACCTCACGCGCACGGCCGCCGAGCATCCCGACGAGATTGCCGTCAAGCTCGACGACGCGGCCTTCGACTACGGACTGCTCGACAACGCCAGCCAGCGCGTGTCGGCGATGCTGACGAGCAAGGGCGTCGGTCCCGGCGACCGCGTCGCGATCATGCTGCCCAACGTGCCGTACTTTCCCGCGGTCTACTACGCGGTGCTGCGCGCGGGCGCCGTCGTCGTGCCGATGAACGTCCTGCTCAAGGGTCGCGAGGTCGGCTACTACCTGTCGGACTCCGGCGCCAAGCTCGTCTTCGCCTGGCACGGCTTCCTGGAGGCCGCCGAGCAGGGGGCGCAGTCGGCGGGCGACGTCGAGGTCGTGCCCGTCGAGCCGGGCGAGATCGAGAAGTTGATCTTCGCCCACGAGCCCGACCCCGGCGTGGCCGAGGTCGCGGCCGACGACACGGCGGTGATCCTCTACACCTCCGGTACGACCGGCAAGCCCAAGGGCGCGGAGCTGACGCACTCCAACCTGCGAAAGAACGTCTCGGCGGCCGTGCGCCTCTTCAATCTCAAGGTCGGCGACGTCATCTTCGGCGGCCTGCCGCTGTTTCACTCCTTCGGCCAGACCTGCACCATGAACGCCGCCGTCAGCGCGGGCAGCGCGGTGACGCTGCTGCCGCGCTTCGAGCCCGCCAAGGCGCTGCAGATCATCGAGCGCGACTCGTGCACCGTCTTCGAGGGCGTTCCGACGATGTACGGCGCACTGCTGAATCACCCCGGCCGCGACGAGGTCAATGTCTCCAGCCTGCGCGTCTGCGCGTCCGGCGGCGCGTCGATGCCCGTCGAGGTCATGCGCGGCTTCGAGGAGGCGTTCAACTGCAAGGTGCTCGAGGGCTACGGCCTGTCGGAGACCTCGCCGGTCGCGTCCTTCAACCACCCCGACCGCGAGCGCAAGCCCGGCTCGATCGGCACACCGCTCGAGGGGGTCGAGTTCCGGCTCGTCGACGACGATCGCAACGACGTGCCGGCCGGCGAGATCGGCGAGATCCTGATCAAGGGCCACAACGTCATGAAGGGCTACTGGCAGCAGCCCGAGGCGACGGCGGAGTCGATCCGCGACGGCTGGTTTGCCACGGGCGACATGGCGAAGGTCGACGACGACGGCTACTACTTCATCGTCGACCGCAAGAAGGAGCTCATCATCCGCGGCGGCTACAACGTCTACCCGCGCGAGGTCGAGGAGGTGCTCTACGAGCATCCGGCTGTGCGCGAGGCCGCCGTCGTCGCCATGCCCGACGACGAGTGGGGCGAGGAGGTCGGCGCCGCGGTCGCGCTCAAGGACGGCCAGGAGGCCGGCGCGGAGGAGCTGATCGCGTTCGTCAAGGAGCGCGTCGCCGGCTACAAGTACCCGCGCCGGGTCTGGTTTCTCGACGAGCTGCCCAAGGGCCCGACGGGCAAGATCCTCAAGCGCGAGATCACGGCGCCGGACTGACGCACGCGCAGGGTCGCTGGCGCTCGGCGCGCGTCGCGGTTAGGCTCGGCCGATGCGCGCCATCGGTCAGGCGGAAGGCATGTCGGTGAAGGCCTACGCCGGCACGAGCGGCGTGATCCTCGCGTTCGACGTGACGTCCGAGCGGCGGGCGGGGCTGCTCGGCTTCGCGATCGAGCGCACGGGTGGAAACCGCCCGCACAAGTGGCTGTCGGGCGCGCTGAACTTCCCCGGCGTCGAGCGCAAGCCCGGCGAGTTTCCGGCCAGCGACAGGGCGCCGATCCAGAAGTTCCGCTGGTCGGACTACACGGTTTTTCCGGACACGACCTACACGTACACCGCGCACCCCGTCTACGGCGAGCCGGCGAAGGTGCGCCTGGATCCCGGGCCGTCGGTGACCGTCATGACGTCGAGCATCGTGCGCGGCGATCACCGCGTCGTCTTCAACCGCGCCGCCGCCGCCAGCCAGGCGTTCACGCGACAATTCCCGGAGGTCGAGGTCGAGCTCGCCGCGGCCCGCAAGGCCGAGCGCAAGCCGGTCATGCCGCCGAAGGTGCTCGCGTGGCTCAGCCGCGGCGCGCTCGAGCAGATCACGAGCTTCTGCGCGCGCGCGCTGGATCCGACCTGGGCGCTGGACATCGCGATCTACGAGTACGAGCTGCAGGAGATCCGCGACGCGATCGACGCCGCGCGCCACCGCGGCGCGGACGTGCGGATCGTCTACCACGCCAAGCCGAAGGACCATCAGAGCGCGCTGAACGCCGAGCACGTCGCCGACTGGCCCGAGAGCCAGAAGCGCGCACGCGTCACGAGCCGCATCTGCCACGACAAGTTCATGGTGCTCAGCCGCGTCGACAACGAGCGCCGCACGCCCGCGGCGGTGCTGTGCGGGTCGACGAACTTCACCCACAACGGCGTCTACCGGCAGGCGAACGTCGTCCACACGGCCAACCGGCCTGAGCTCGCACACAAGTACCTCGAGCTGTTCGAGGTCCTCTTCGGCGGCAGCACCCCGGGCGAGACGAAGAAGTGGATCAACGTCAACAACGCGCTGTCCTCCGACGCGCCGATCGTCGCCGGCTTCTCCCCGCGAAGCGGCGAGGTCGACCTCGACCTCTTCGCTGCGGAGATCCGCGGCGCGGGACGCGACGTGCTGTTCTGCACCGCGTTCGACCTCAACGTCCGGATCCTCGAGGCGCTGAAGGGCAAGCCGCACGACGACGTCCTGCGCTTCGGGCTGCAGAACTCGCGCGACACGATCACCGGCATCCACCGCGACCGCACCGCCGACTTCATCGCGGTCGCGATGCTCAACCAGGGCCTGGAGGGCTTTCTCAAGGAGTCCACGGCGGGCCAGTCGGGCAACATCCTGATCCATACGAAGCTCGTCGTGATCGACTTCACCTCCGACGCGCCGACGGTCATCAGCGGCTCGCACAATCTGTCCGCCAGCGCGTCGAGCGGCAACGACGAGAACTTCCTCATCATCCGCGGTGCCGTCGACGTCGCCGACTGCTACGGCGTCGAGCTCATGCGCCTGTACGACCATTACCGCTTCCGCTGGCATCAGAGCCCGCGCTCGAAAGCCAAGGACGCGCCGCCGCCGCCGCCCGAGGATCCGACCTGGCCGGCCGGCTCGCTGTGTCCCGACGATCGCTGGGCGAAGGCGTACTTCGAGGACGGGACGCTCGAGTCACTGGACCGGTTGCGCTTCGGCGTCGCCGCCGAGTGACCAGCGCGCCAGCGGGTAGGCGCGAAACATCGGAACCATCGACAAGCTCGCTGAGCTGCCGCTCGTCTCCTATCCGGTGCTGGCCGGTATCGTCCGCCTCGCCTCGCTCGTCAGCGGCGCCCGCTGCGCGGCGGTGCACATCCTTGACGAGGATCACCAGAACCGGATTGCCGGGCACGGCGTGAGGCTCGGGGTCGAGCCGCTCGAAGGCAGCATGAGCGAGCTCGTCCTGCATGGCGGCGCGACGATCTGCGTCGCGGACGCGACCGAAAACCCACGCCTGCAGGGGACGGCCTTCGCGCACGGTGGCGAGCCGGTGCGCTTTTTGGCGTGCGTCGCGCTGACAAGCGCGGGAGGGGAGCTTCTCGGAACGCTGTGCGCCTTCGACACAAGACGCATCGAGCTCGGCGAGGCGGGACTGGCGGGGCTCGAGGAGCTCGCGCGACAGGTCAGCGCGCACCTCGAGATGGTCGATCTCATCAGCGATCTGGGCGCGGCCGCGACCCGAGATCCGCTGACCGGCGTCGCCAACCGGCTGATCCTCGAGGACCGGTTGCGCCACCTGATCGCGCGCCGCACGATCCGCGATCACCCGCTCGTCGTCGCGATGGTCGATCTCGACGACTTCAAGGAGATCAACGACCGCCATGGCCACGCGACCGGCGACCACGTGCTGCGAACGGTCGCGCTGAGCCTCACGAAGGCCGTGCGACCGGAGGACACCGTCGCGCGCCTGGGTGGCGACGAGTTCGTCGTCTGCGCGCAGCTCGGCGCGCACGACCTCGCCGAGAAGTTTCGGGCGAGGCTGCAGTCGGCGGCATCGCCGCCGATCCGCCTGCCCGGCCTGCAGCTGCTGCCGTCGGCGACCGTCGGTCTTGCCAGCGCCGTCGATGCCGACAGCGCCGACGCGATTCTCGAACGCGCCGACCAGGACCTCTACCGCCGCAAGCAGCGCCGCCGCGAGCAGGAGCTCCCGCCGCGCGAAGCGCGCGGCTGACCGACGGGTCTACAGCCCAGGCGGGTGGCGCGCGACGAAGCCCGCGGTGGGCCGCATCTGCCGCGTCCAGCGCGTGCCGCCGCCGCTGCCGCCGCTGTTCTTCAGCGCCGTCGTGTCGAAGCGCCAGCCGCCGACGACCATGAACATGTGCCCGCCGTTGGCGTACGTCGTGATCCACTTGCCCGGCCCGGGGTCGCCCCAGCTCGTGAACCCGCCGGAGGCCATCGGCGAGTTCACGAGGCCCGCGGCGGCGAGCGCGTAGCTCACCGATCCCGAGCAGTCGTACGCCGTGTCCTTGAAGCCCGCGTGGCCGCCGCCGTAGAGGTAGGGCAGACCGGCGATCGCGTTGGCCGCCGCGATCACGAGGGCGACGGCACGCGGCGCCCCGGGCGGCGGCTGCGCGGTTCCGCCGGCGTTCGTGGCGATGCCCGGGCGCGCCATCCGCGCGAGGCGCTTGCGCAGCTTGGCGAGCTGGCTCTGGATGCGGCGCAGCGCACCGGCCTTGGCGCCACGAGCCGACATCCGGCGCTGCTGCTCGCGCAGCAGCGCGGTCTCGAGCGTCTGCGCGCGGTCGCGCCGGCTCTCGAGCGCGGTCGAGATGCGCAGCTGGCGGGCCTGCATCGTCGCCAGCGAATTGGCCTGCTTCGTGACCTTCGCCCGGGAGGTGCGGGCCCCATCCATGATCCTCGCGTTCTGCATTGCGACGCGCTTGAGGAAGTCGCTCGTCTCGAGCAGCTCCTGAAAGCCCTTCGCCCTGATGACGACGGAGACGATGTCCGGCTGCGGGTTGCGATAGGCCGCGAGCAGGTTCGCGCGCAGGGCATCGGTCGCGTCGCGCTGGCGGCTGACGAGCCGCGTCAGGCGGTTGCGCGCCTTGACGAGCGCGTCCTCCGTGCGCTTGAGCTTGGCCTGCTGGACGCCGACGTCGGCCTGGATCGCGCGCAGGCGGCGCTGCGCCGTGGCGAGCCCGGCCGACGAGGCGCGGATGCGCGCGGACTCGCTGGCGACGGCCGCGCGCAGCGTCTTCGCCCGGTCGGCGTTGGAGCGGATGCGGCTCGAGAGATCGGCGTCCGCGCGGTCGGCCGTCGAGAGGGCGGTCGCGGCTGCCGCGGCGCACAGCGCCAGCGCACAGAGAAGGAGGAGTCGGCGAATGGGGACGGTCGTCATCGGCGGGGCGCCTGTCGCTACGAGGGCAGCGAAAGCGCCCACCCTGCCCGACGGCGAGCCGGCGACGCTATCAGCGGCCATCGAGAAAGGCCGCAAAGCGCCTGCGTCTGCAAGGAATCGTGCAGCACGGTGGTTCGCCGCCCGCGTTGCAGCGAAGCGGCCCGGCGTGGCGCCCGGATGTTACGGCGCTAGTGTTCGAGCGATGCGAACGCGGGCCGTCGCGCTGCTCGCCGGCGTCACGATGATCGTCCTCGGGGGCTGCGGCGGCGACGGTGACGACGGCAAGGCCACCGCCACCGCGGAGGGCCGGCCGAGCTCGGACGGCGGCGTCAAGGCGCTGCTCGATCACGTTCCCGGCGAGGCGACCGAGATCACCGTCATGGACCTGGCGGCTGCCAAGCGCCAGCTCCGCCTCCCGGCCGACCTCGATCCCGCCGACTACAAGACCGACGGCCGCCCCGGACGCCGGCGCTTCTACGACGCGGCGGTGAAGCCGCTCGGCCATCTCCTCGCTCCCACCCCGGTGGTGCGCGCGATCGATCACGGCCGTGTCAGCGCCGTCATCGAGGCATACACCCGCAGGGGGCCGGTGCTCATTCTCAAGACGCCGCAACCGCGGGCCGAGATCGAACGCGGCCTCGAGGGCGCGGGGCGCCGGCGCATCGCAGCAGACGCCTACGCCCTCGAGCGCGAGGACGTCGACCACGAGATCGGGGCGCTGGCCTTCGGCGAGGGACTGATCGTCATGGCCGAGTCGCTCGGCGTGGCCCGCGCGGCGCTGGCCCGGCGCGCCCCCGACTCGCGCCTGGCGCCGGCGCGCGCGGTGCTCGACAGCGTGCGCGGGGCGTTTCGGGTCGTCAGAACAGGCCCGTTCTCGGCCGATGACGCGCCGTGCCTCAGCGTGATCGCCGGCGGGGCGCGCTTCGACCGGCGCGGCGGCGAGGACCTCGCCCTCAAGCGCAAGGAACGGCCCGACCGCAACCGTGTCGTGCTCAACAAGGGCGCGCAGCTGCACGACATCCTCACCGACGACTACAAGCTGCGGACGATCGCGATCGAGGGCGACGTGCTGCGGATCAAGCTGGATCTGCGCAAGGACGCGCTCGACAACAGCAGCGCGGCCACGATCGTCCACGGCGGGGTGCGGCCACGGCAGGTCTATCGCTGCGAGAACATCCAGCCCACGCCGCGCTCCGGCCGCACCCCCAGGCTGCCGCTGCCCCCGCCGCCGCCCGAGCCCGACCGCTCAGGAAGCAAGCTCGAGACCGGGGTCTCCGGCTACATCGCCGCCGGGTCGACCGCTCCCAACGCCGTCAAGGTGCGCTGCCCGCAGCGACGCGCCAAGCGCAACTCCAAGCTGCGCTGCGCGGGCACACGCCGCCACGCGGGCAGGCTGTACCACTACACGATCGTCGTGAACTTCGACGCCCGCGGCATCGGCTCGATCGACATCGACTCGCCCGACGACGAGACCGGCACGGTCGTCGAGAAGCGCTGAGCCGCGAGCGCGGGTGATCGCGGTGCGCGACGACGACGTCTGGGTCGGCATCGACGTCGGCACGCAGAGCGCGCGCGTCTTCGCCGTGACGGCCGGCGGGGAGGTCGCCGGCAGCGGCACGGTCGCGTTGAGCAGCCGCCGCGAGGGGGAGCGTCACGAGCAGGATCCGCAGGCGTGGTGGGAGGCCGTCGCCGGCGCGAGCCGCGCCGCGCTTGATGGGCTCGCGCCCGGTCTGGTGCGCGGCGTGGCGACATGCGCGACGTCGGGGACGGTGCTGCTCGTCGATCGCGACGGCGCGCCGCTGACGCCGGGGCTGATGTACGACGACGGGCGCGCCGCCGAGCAAGCCGCGCGGATCGGCCTGCCGCCCTCGTGGGGACTGCCCAAGCTCGTCTGGATGCTCGAGGCTTGGCCGCAGCTCGCGCGCGGGGGCGCGCGCCTCGCCCACCAGGCCGACGTGATCACGCGCGCGCTCGTCGGCCGCGCGGTCGCTGCGGACGCCAGCCATGCGCTGAAGAGCGGCTACGACGTGCAGCGCGACGCCTGGCCGCGCGACATGCACGGCGTGCCCGGCGATCTGCTGCCCGAGGTCGTGCGCAGCGGCACGCGCCTGGGCGCCGTCGGCGCGCAGGCCGCAGAGCAGACGCGGATCCCCGCCGGCACCCCCGTGATCGCCGGCATGACCGACGGCTGCGCCGCGCAGTTCGCCGCCGGGGCGCTGCGCGCGGGGGACTGGAACTCCGTGCTCGGCACGACGCTCGTCTTGAAGGGCTACAGCGCCCGTCCCGTGCACGACCCCGGCGGGGTGCTCTACAGCCACCGCGCGCCCGACGGCGGCTGGCTGCCGGGCGGCGCGTCGAGCACCGGCGCCGGCGTGCTGACGGCGCGCTTCCCCGAACGCGACCTCGATGAGCTCGGCCGCGCCGCGGCGGCGCACGAGCACACGAGCGTGCTCGCCTATCCGCTGCTCGCGCGCGGCGAGCGCTTTCCGTTCATGGCGCCCGATGCCAAGGCGTTCATGGTCGGCGAGCCGTCCGGCGAGGCGGAGCACTTCGCGGCGCTGCTGCAGGGCGTCGCGTTCGTCGAGCGGCTGTGCCTGGACTACGTCGACCTGCTCGGAGCGCCCGTCGACGGTGAGCTGACGCTGACGGGCGGCGCGACGCGCAGCCGCCGCTGGTGCGCGCTGCGCGCCGACGTGCTGGGCCGCCCGGTGCGCCTCGTCGAGCAGTCCGAAGCGGCCTTCGGCATGGCGATCCTCGCCGCGGCGGCGGAGCGCGACCCGGCCCCCGTGGCGCGCGCGATGGTCCGCACGAGCGAACGCATCGAGCCGCGCCCGGATCACGCCGCCCACCTGCTGCGCAACTACCTGCTGCTTCTCGCCGAGCTGGAGCGGCGCGGCTGGCTGGGCGCGCCGCTGGCGCAACACGCCCGCGCTCGGGCCGGAGGGCGCAACCTAGGTTGACAACATCAGGAGCGTCAACTATGATTGACGAATGGCGTTCGTTCCCACCGACGAAGAGGCGGTGCCCAAGGATCCGGCCGAAGGCCTGGCCGCGGCCGTGGCGCTGCGCCGGCTCGCCGACCGGCTCGAGGCCGGCCAGGTCGAGCGCGCGGTGCTCGACGGCTGGTCGTGGCGGGAGATCGCGGCGGCGCTCGGCGTCAGCCGCCAGGCGGTGCACAAGAAGCACGCCAAGCGCCTGAAGGCACGCGGCGTGCACAGCGGGAGGCACGATGCTTGAGCGCTTCACTCGCAAGGCCCGCGCGGACGTGCTGCGCGCGCACGACGTCGCGCAGCGCCTCGGCGCCGAGCAGGTCGAGCCCGAGCACCTGCTGCTGGCGCTGGCCGAAGGCCACGGAGAGGCGGCGACCCGCGCGCTGGCCGAGGCGGGGTTGGATGCGCCGGCGATCGAGACGGCGATCGAGCAGGACCTCGTCGCGGCGCTCGAGGTCGTCGGCGTCCCGGCCTCGGTCGTCGCATCGACGCCGATCCATCCGCGCGCCGACCGCCCGGGGCTGAGCATCGCGGTCAAGCAGGCGCTCGAGCAGACGATGCGCGAGGCGATCAGCCGCGGCGACCGGCGCCTGGGCAGCGCGCACCTGCTGCTGGGCCTGCTGAGCCCGTCCGCGGTCAGCGTTCACCGCGTGCTGACACGGCTCGACGTGGCGCCCGCAAGGCTCGCCGAGCTCGTGCAGGTCGAGATGGCGTCGCGGCGCTGATAGCTTCACGCGGGCGATGCCGTATGACGCCCCCGGCCACGCGGACGAGCTCTCCCCGGGGCTGCGGGAGCGCTGGAACGAGACGATCGCGCGCGCGTTCGCATCGCAGAACGACGCGCTCAAGACGCGCTTCTTCGCGCTCGACCCCAGCGCACTGCGCGAGCCGCGGGCGAGCGATGCGGTCAAGTGGCCGGGCGACCCGGGCAAACCGGCCTTCTGCGTCGGCGAGGCCAACGCGCAAGCGCTCGCGGACTGGGGGCTGTCGGGCCGGCGGGCGGTCCACCTGGAGTACTGCGAGTACATGGTGCTCAAGCGAGCCGACGAGACCGGCGCGCTGCGGCCCAAGCGCGTCGAGATCACGACCGAGTTTCGCGAGTTCTGGGCCTGCGTCGCGATGCACGACCCCGACAAGGTGCGCGCGATGGCCACGGAGGTGCTCGGCGCCGAGCCGTCGTGGCGGGAGCTCTACGGCGTCGCCGACCCGCACGCCCTGAGCGTCGAGCAGCGCGAGATCGCCTTCGGGCACACGGTCGCGGGCCATGGCAACGACCGGCGCCTGCGCGTGGCGGGCGTGCCCGCGCAGCCCACCGGCAGGCTGAACATGGAGCGCGCGCTGTTCATGACGCACCCGATCAACGGCATCGACGACCTCATCTACGTCGCGATCTTCGGCGCGCACGCGTACTGCGTCAGCGAGCGCGACACGCGCCGCCAGGCCAGCGGCGACGATGTCTTCAGCGCCTTCAAGGTCAGGCACCTCGCGTGCAACCACGCCGACCCGACGATCTCGCTGGGGGTCTATGACCTCGTCTACCGCGGCGCGCAGGTCGCCTTCCAGAATCCGCTCGGGATGTACATCCGCCGGCCGAACCTCGGCGTCTTCTCCTACGCCGGCGGCCCGGTGCCCGAGGACTGGGTGCGCTTCAGCCGCGGCCGGCCGGGTTTCCACCAGCGCCTCGTCTTCGGGCCGCCCGACGAGCACGAGGCGTTTCTCGACGACATCACGCTGTCGCTCGGGGCGTCCGAGCAGCCGCTCACCGGCGGCTATCAGCTGTTGCGCGAGCTCGAGATCGGGCCGCTCGTGCAGGCGGGCGAGACCGATCCGATCAAGGCGTCCGAGTGGGAGCTGCTCGAGCCGGCGCCGGGAGCGATCGCCTGCGACGACGCCGAGTCCTGCAAGCCGGTGCGCGACCTGCTGACGCGCTACGAGGCCGAGCAGGCGGGCCGCAAGGCGCCGCGCACGATGCCCGAGATCGCGCCGGGCTGATGGCCGCCGCGCTGCAGGAGGGCATCTATCACGCGCCGGGCAGGCGTCCCGGCCGCCACTTCGCGCTGCTGTTCCTGCGCGCGCTGCCGGGCGTCGACGCACCCCCGCGCGGCGCAGGCGCTCGGCGACCTGTGGGGGATGTACCAGGGCCTCGAGGCCGGCCAGGTGCGCGACCTGCCGGGCGTGACGCTGCCGGCCGGCGAGGACGAGATGAGCGTCCTGCTCGGCTTCGGGCGCAACGCGTTCGAGCTCGCGGGCACGGCGCTCGAGCGTCCCCGCGGCCTCGCCGACGAGTACCTCTTTCGCTCCGCGGACCCCGCCGGCGGCGGGCCGCTGCTGCGCGGATCGGGCCTGAGCTACGCGCCCGACGTGCGCGCGAACATGGCGACGGAGAGCTTCTGCGCCCAGGTCATCGCACAGGCCAAGCTCGACGTCGAGCGCGCGATCGTCGAGACCTGGAAGGCGCTCGCCGACGACCCGCAGCCGGCGCTCGAGCTGTCGACGTTCTATCTCGGCAACCAGCGCAACGACCACCGCAGCTGGATCGACTTCCACGACGGCCTGTCGAACCTGCGCAGCGAGGACCGCGAGAGCGTCATCGCGATCGGGCCCGGCACCGACGAGCCGTGGGCGGTCGGCGGAACCTACCTCGCGTTCATGCGCCTGGCCGTCGACCTGCCAGGCTGGCGGGGGCTGGCGCGCGGCGAGCAGGAGCTCGCCGTCGGCCGCGACAAGCTCACGGGCTGCCCGGTCACCGGCCTCGACGGCCTGCTGCCGCGCACCGATCGCGGCTGCCCGGTCGCGGGCACGCAGATCTTCCAGAGCGCGAACGACGGGCCCTTCGCCGAACCGCCGGAGGTCGACGATCCGGTCGTGCGCGCCGTGCATGTGCAGCGCGCCAACCACCACATCCGCCCGGCCGGCGACTTCGGCTCGCGGCGGATCTTCCGCCAAGGCTATGAGTTCCTCGAGTGGGCGCCGGACGCGCCGGGGTTTCGCGCGGGGCTGAACTTCGTGAGCTTCCAGGACACCCCCGCCCGGCTGCTGAAGATGCTGACCGCCGGCGGCTGGCTCGGCGGCGCGAACTTCGGCGGCGACGAGGACGCCCAGCCCGCGCTCGCGAGCCTGCTGAGCGTGTTCGGCGCCGGTGTGTACTTTGTGGCGCCGGTGGTGCCGGGCGAGCCGTTTCCGGGCGCAGCGGCGCTCGGCGTCGCGGTCGCGCCGCCCGCCGACGCCGTCACCGGCGGCGCGCCGGCGCCGTCGGAGTAGCTCGGTGGGGGCCGCCGAGCCTGACCTGTGGGAGGCCGTCGGCCGCGCGCCAGATCTGCGCCTGCGCGGCAGCGTCCTGTCCTACCTCGGCTACAGCGCATACGCGCGCGCCCCGATGCGCCGCCTGGAGGTGCCGTTCGCCGGAGTCCCGCTGATCCTGAGCCTCGGGCCGTCGCTGGTCGTCGACGGCGTGCGCCACCGCTCGTTCGTCGCTGGCCTCGACGACGGCGCGACAATCACGCAGTACGCCGGCGAGCAGCGCGGCGTTCAGGTCAATCTCTCCCCGCTCGGGGCACGCCGCCTGCTCGGGCTGCCGATGTGCGAGCTGGCGCGGCGCGTCGTCGCGCTCGAGGACGTCCTCGGCGCAGGCGCCGCGCACCTGATCAACCGCCTGCACGACGCGCCGGGGTGGGAGGAGCGCTTTGCCCTGCTGGACGTCGTGCTGCTGGAGCGCCTCAGCGCCGCCGCGCCCGTCGCGCCCGAGCTCGAGCATGCATGGGCGCGGCTGCACTCGAGCCACGGCACGGTGCCGGTCGCGGCACTCGCCGAGGAGGTCGGCTGGAGCCGGCGCCACCTCGCGGCGCGCTTCGGCCACGAGGCCGGCCTGCCGCCGAAGACGGTGGCGCGGATCCTGCGCTTCGGGCGGGTGGCGCAGGCGCTGCACGCCGGGCGCGGGGGGCGGCCTCGCCGACATCGCGTATGCGTGCGGCTATGCCGATCAGGCCCACCTCAACCGCGACTTCCGCGCCTTCGCCGGCACGACGCCAACCGACTACGCCGCCCGCCTGCTGGCAGATGGCGCCGGGGTCGCCGGCGGCGGGCTCCCAAACGTCCAAGACGAGCTGCCGCGTGCGGCGTAGCTTGCGCTCATGACCATCTACGCATCACTGCGCTACCGCGACCCCCGGGCGGCCATCGACTTCCTCGCGGCCGCGTTCGGCTTCACCGAGCACGCCGTCCACGCCGGCGACGATGGCGCGATCCAGCACGCCGAGCTCACCGGCTTCGGCGGCATGATCATGCTCGGCGCCGAGCCGGAGGGCGGCGACTGGCGCTTCGGCGCGCACGCCGGGCAGAGCTGGCTGTACATCTCGACGGACGATCCCGACGGTGTGCATGACCGCGCGATCGCCGCGGGCGCGACGGTCGCGATGGAGCTGACCGACACCGACTACGGCTCGCGCGACTTCACCGTGCGCGACCCTGAGGGCAACACCTGGAGCTTCGGGACGTACGGGCCCTGACGCCGGCGCCGCGCGACGCGCGGGCCGGCGCATGCCCGCTCCAGGCGTCCGCCGGCGCGCCGGGCACGTAGGTGCTGGAGTACGCGCCGCCGCACGCCCGAGCCCGGTCGACATCGCAGATAGGGTGCGCGGCAGGGTCCGCCGAGAACATCGAGGGGAGCACGCTGAATATGGCTTTGGCCGACTACACCGTTGCCAGGATCGACGAGCTGGAGGGGTTCTACAACGGCCTCTTTCTGAAGGCTCGCGCCGCGCTGGGCGTGACCGCGTTCGGCCTGTCGATCGTCGACATCCCGGAGCACTCGGTGCACTACCCCGAGCACAATCACCCCAGCGGCCAGGAGGAGGTGCTGATCGTGATCAAGGGCTTTGGCCGCCTCGTGCTCAACGAGGGCGTCGAGTACGTCGATCTCGAGCCCGGCATCATGGTGCGCATCGGCGCAAAGACCAAGCGCACGATCCAGGTCGGCGACGAGGGGCTGCAGGCCGTCGCGATCGGTGGCACCCCCGGCGAGGCCTACAAGGCGCAGGCCTACACCGAACTCGGCGCGATCGACCCGCTGCTCAAGCGCCCCGGAACCTGACCGCGCGGCCAGGCCTCCTGCGGGGCAGGACCACGGCCACCGCCGAGGCGCCGCGTGCGGCGCACCGGCGGTGATCTGCGGGCTGTGAGCTAGTGGCCCATCCTGCAAGTCCGCACCCGTTTGGATCGCCCGCCGATCACCGGCTGGCGGCGTCCTCGCTCAGTCATGGGCCTGAAGGCCCACTCCTTCCCTGCGTCCTTGCCAGCCGGCGCCGGCAAACGCCCAAACGGGCACGGACTTACAGGACGGACCACTAGACGGCGGCGAGCTTGCGCTCGGTCGCCTTCAGCACGCTGGCGCGGTTCTTGTGCGCCGCCTCGTACTTGCGGACGTGCTCGATGGAATCCGCATCGGCCGCCTTCAGCGCGGTCGTGATCTCGCTGACGTTCTGCTCGTCGTAGCCGGGCCACGGCTCGTCGCCGCGCACCGTGTCGATCTTGTCGGTGACGGTCGTGCGGTTCTGCGTGCGGCGCTCGTAGGCGTCGATCTTCGCGAGGTCGATCTGCGACAGCGATGGCAGCTTGGAGTTGACCTGCTCCACCGTCAGGTCGTCGTAGCCGGCGATCGGCAGCTCGTCCTCGGAGGCGAGCATGCCCTTGATCTCGCCCTCGGCCTGCGCGACGCCGGGCACCTTGCGCGCCTGGCGGCTGGCCTTCTTGGCGCTGCCGCCGACGTCCTTGGCGGTCTCCTTGACCTCCGTCGCCGTCTCGCGGACGGCGTCGACGGCGCCGATCGTGCCGAGGTCGTAGGACGGGTTGCCGTGGATGTCGGCGCGCACGACTGCGTCCGTGAGCTTCGGCAGCTCCTTGCGCAGGCGCTCGAGCATCGCCTCCTCGTCCTCGCGGATCGAGACGGCGAGCTGCGCCGTCGCCTCGTCGTCGACGGCGAGAGCGAGGCGCTCGAGCGCGATGTACGTGGCGATCTCCAGCGCCTCCGCGGCGCAGGAGTCCTTCGCGTTCTTGAGCAGCTTCTCCTCGCCGCCGGTCCCGCGCACGAGCGCCAGTGGCGCGCGGCCCAGCGCGATGGCCTGGCCGATCACCATCTGCGCGACGCCGCCGACCATCTCCAGCGGGTTGGTGCTGTGATCGAGCTCGTCGAGGCGGGTCCGCAGGCGCTCGGCGTGCCTGCGCGTCTCGCGCAGGTGCTTCTCGAGCAGCGTGCGGTAGCTGCCGCGTGGGGTCATCGCGATCTGCGCCTGCAGCTCGCGCACGAGCCCAAGCTCGCTGGAGCGAGCCTCATCGAGGTACTGCACGACCTTGTCCTTTGAGTCCATCATGAAGTTGATCCGTTTCGTTCGAAGAGTGGGGAGGTGCCGCCGTGGATGTGGGACGCGTCGGCGGTGTGCACGTCCTCTCGCGGGTACCCGGCCCACATGCGCCGAAACGGCTCTAGCATCCTCTTAACAAGAGTTCGCGACGCCTACGCGGGCGAACAGGCTGCACAGCGCGCGGTATCGCGCGTGCAGGGTCAATCATGGTTTTCGGGGGCACATTGATGAGGCGACGGTTCGTAGGAACTTGCAGCGCTGTCGCGGTGATGGCGACCGCCGCGGTCGCGGCGCCGGCTGCGCTCGCCGCGCCGAGCGGCTCGGTTCATCCTGGCGTGCAGACCTTCACGGGCGGGGGGCAGTGCACCGCGAACTTCATCTTTCGTGGCGCCGGCGCGACGTACATCGGCCAGGCCGCCCACTGCGCGTCGACCGGCGCCGCGACGGACACGAACGGCTGCACGGCCGCCTCCAAGCCGATCGGCACGCCCGTCAGCGTCGACGGCGCGAGTCGGCCCGGGACGATGGTCTACAGCTCGTGGCTGGCGATGCAGGCGCGCGGCGAGAAGAACGCCGACGCCTGTGCCTACAACGATTTCGCGCTCGTCAAGCTGCATACGGACGACGTCGGCAGGGTCGATCCGACGGTGCCCGGCTTCGGCGGCCCCAGCGGCGTCGGCGGCGCGAGAGGCGGCGCGACCGTCTTCTCCTCTGGCAACTCCTCGCTGCGCGGGGGCTTGAGGCAACTGCGCCCCAAGCAGGGACTCGTCGCGCAGGTCGCCGGCAACGGCTGGAGCCGCTCGGTCTACACGGTCACGCCGGGCGTGCCCGGTGACTCGGGCAGCGGCTTCATGAACGGCAGGGGACAGGCGATCGGCGTGCTGAGCACGCTGGCGCTGGCGCCGCTGCCGCTCTCAAACGGCGTGAGCGACCTGGCCAAGCAGCTCACGTACCTGCGCAGCGTCGCGGGGTTCGCCGGCGTTCAGCTCGTCGACGGCACGCGGCCGTTCAAGGCCAACCTCGGGCGCGCGATCCTCGGCAGCCTGAAGGCGCCGCGCCTCGGGCCGGCCCCGCGAGGCTCGCGCGGCCTGTCAGGTCTCCTCGGAAGGCAGTAGGTGCCCGTCGTTCTCGACGTAGCCGTCCTTGCCCCCGACGGCGACATAGATCAGGTCCCCCTCGCCGACGTTGCGGATGCGCCGCGTCGTCCCGGCGTCGATGCGCGCGACCCCGCCGGGACCTAGGCGGTGCACCGAGCCGTCGCCGAACTCGAGCTCGGCATGGCCCTGGTGGATGAAGTACGTCTCCTCCTGCTCGTAGTGGTAATGGCGGCGGCCCGCGAACTCCGCGGGCATCACGATCGCGTTGATGCCCAGCGCCTTGACGTCCAGCGCCGGGCGGATCTTGCGAAAGCCGCCGCCGTCGCCGAGCCCTGCGATGTTGGCGACCGCGTAGCCCTCGCCGGTCACGACCTCGTGTGCCTCGTCCTCGGCCATCAGTGGTCGGCGACGGTGCCGCCCTCGGGGATCAGCGGCCGGCGCTGGTCCTCCCAGAGCTGGATGCCGCCCGCCATCGAGTAGGCGTCGTAGCCCGAGGCGCGGAAGGCCTGCGCCGCCATCGCCGAGCGCGCGCCCAGCCGGCAGTGGAAGATCACGGGCTTGTCGCCGGCGATCTTGTCGGCGTTGGACGCCAGGCGCTCGAGCTCGATGTGGATCGTGCCCTCGATGCGGCCCTCGTCCCACTCGTACTGCTCGCGCACGTCGATGACCTGGGCGCTGCCGTCGGCGAGCGCCTTCGCGGTCTGCTCGGGCGAGACCTCGATGTCGTCGGAGTCGAAGATGGATGGCATGGCCGCGAAACTACCGCAAGGCTGGAGGCACGTCTCGGAGGTCCGGCACGGGCCGCGGCCGCATCCGCTGCCACAGCCCTGCGGCGAGCAGCAGCAGCAGCCCGAGCCCGATGAACGAGCCGACGCGGTACAGCGACGTCAGCGCGGCGAGGTCGTAGAGGAAGACCTTGCCGACCGTCACCAGCAGCAGCGCGAGCGATCCGAGCCGCAGCGCCCGCTCGTCGCGCCGCAGGCCGATGACGAGCGCGGTCAGGCCCGTGACCGCCCACAGCGCGCTCAGCAGCAGCTGGCCGAGCTGGCGCACGCCGAGGTCGAAGAGCCCCGCCGTGGTGGTGCCGGGGCCCGGCTGAAACGCGCTGACGAGCGCGGTCGAAGCGAGATAGAGCAGCGTCACGGCGCCCGCGGCACCGAGGATGGCCCGGGCGCGCGTGAGGGTCAGCGCCAGCGTGCTGTCGGCTTGCGCGTCGCGCAGCGCGCGGGCTGCGAGGCGCTCGCCCCACCACGCCGCGAGGGCCACGCAGATCAGCGCGAGCCCCGCGCCGAGGACGTCGTCGAGTCCTTCGACGAGCGCGTCGGGCGTCGCGATGACCGTCAGCGTGTAGCCGACCGCCAGCCCCAGGTGAGCGGCGCCGCCCCAGGCCGCGACCTCGTCGTGCT
>Ga0136633_1000390_pt1 | contig 33147 bp, 36 predicted proteins | sample AntDrymeUQ832206_2_FD_105494 | JGI IMG/M metagenome (GOLD analysis project Ga0136633, IMG submission 105494) | Polar desert sand microbial communities from Dry Valleys, Antarctica - metaG UQ83 (22.06) | ecosystem: Environmental > Terrestrial > Soil > Desert | place: Antarctica: Dry Valley... | reverse complement strand
CGGCATCCCCGTGTTCGACGTTGGCGCCGCGGTCCTCGCGGGGAGGACCGGACAGCTGGACCGTACGCGCACTGAAGGGCAGAGGCGGTGGGGTCGACCTGCTCTCTGCCGGGAGGTGAGGGTGTCCTCGCAGGCCGCTTTCAGCGAGCGACAAGGAGACCAGCGACCTCCCGCGGAGCGGGCGGTCGCGCTTTGGGCTCCGCCCGAGCGAGCGTAGCGGCCGAAGAGGATACCCTCACCTCCCCACGCAGAGATGCCAGCCGAAGAACCCGGTTTAACGCGACCGGTCGGGCGAGACGATCGCCCGGAACGCGCCGGCCGACAGCTTCTCGGGCTCGAACTGCTCTCCCGCGCGCCTGCTGACCCCCCTCACGACCGCATCGAGCGTAACGAGGGGAGCGTCGGCTTCGGCCTGAATCTCCATCTCCCACTTTCCCCGGTCAGGCCCCTTCAGGGTGTGGCGGTAACGGGCGGTGAATACCGTGTGGCGGTGCACTATGATCTCGCGATCTTCTTCCTCGATCGGAAGAAACTCGTCTCCCGCGCTTTCCGTCAGCGCTTCCGGAGGCTCGTCGTCGCGGCGGGCGTGCTCCGGCTCGGGCGGCAGCGGAATGGCCGCAACGACGGCCACGCCCGTCTCGACGCCGGATTGCCGGAGCGGGGGAAACAGCCTGATCTCGTCGACGGCTTCGATCCCGATGCGGTCGGCGATGTCCCTCAGAAAACGCTCGGTGGTCTCGATCAGGCTCTGGCTCCGGAAACCGTGCTGCGGGCGCGCTCGGGAGAATCCCTGTCGGTCAGCTCCCGCTCCACGTAGAGCCGCAAAATGTGCATGAAGTCCTGCGCGTTCGTGACCACACCGAACGCCTGGTGCGTGCCGCGGTCCTTCAGCTTGCTCACGACGAACTCCGATGAGTCCACGCAGATAGTCGGCAGCTCACGCATGGATCCATCGGAGTTGGTGACGAACGCCGGCAGCATGTTTCCGGTGGCGATTGCGTGGAGGGCAGTGGCGATCAGGACGGCGAACGTCGCCCGCGTCGTGTGGCGCTTCATCGCGTCCTGTGCCGCGAGAGTGTCGGTGATGACTTCCGGCAGCGGCCCGTCGTCCCGGATCGAACCCGTAAGAACGAAGGGCACCTGGCGCGCGACGCACGCGTGCATGATTCCGTCGGTAATGATCCCCTGCTCCACCGCCTTCGCGATCGACCCGGCGGCGCGCACCTTGTTGATGGCGCGCATGTGCAGGCCGTGTCCGCCGGTGGTCGCTTCGCCCGTCTTGGTCATTCCGAGGGTGGTGCCGAAGATCGATGCTTCTATGTCGTGGACCGCGACGGCATTCCCGGCGAGCAGCGCTGACACGAACCCGTTCTCGATGAACCAGACCATGTCCGCCCGCGCTCTGGAGTGAACCAGCGCCGGCCCCGTTACCCAGATCGGATAACCGCCGCGATCGCGCTCGGCGATCAGGATCTTCGCCATCAGCGAATAATCGATCGGCTTTTCCCGCGACACCTCGCTGGTCATGAACTTGAACTCGCCCTCTTCGTCGCCGAGGAACGAGCCGACGTGCACGTAAATGCCCTGGCTTCCGTCCTCCTCGCTGCCGACCGCGACCATCTCTCCCTTCCTGAGCCTGCGGCCTTCCTTGATCCAGAGGCCTTCGTCGTTCAGAACGAGCGCTGCATCCATCCGGGGCTCCAGCGGCATTCGCCAGGCACCCTTGATCCGGACGTATGTCGGCAGATTCGTGGTCGAGAAAAAATTCTCGGGCAGCACTCCGTCCGCCGGCGCAGCTACGAATTGGGCGTCGGGCGCCGCGACGAGCTCGGGAGCGTTGAAGTCGGGATGACGGAGTACGGACACAGCAATAAGATAGGTATCAGAGCAGGGCGACGGGGTCCCGGTCGAGCGTGACGCGAAGCTGTGATACCGAGGGCACGTCGAACTTTTCCATGAAATAGCGCCCGACCCTCGTCAGCGCGCCGGGATTCCGGGTCTTCAGCAGCAGGTGCCAGCGCCACCTGTTCTTGATGCGCTCTATCGGACACGGCGCGGGACCCACTACGCTGATGTCTTCCCCGGCCCGCGCGGCGATCAGCTCGCGCAGCCATTCTCCGCCCCTGATGGCGAGCCTGGCCGTCGCTTCCTCCCTGAGGCCGCTGAACACGATGTTCGCCAGGCGGACGTTCGGCGGGTACGGCGGATCGACCCGACCACCCATTTCTTCGCGGACGAACGATTCGTAATCGTGCGAGACCGCGAAGCGGACGGCGTGATGCGCCGGGATCCGGGTCTGGATGAGCACCCGCCCTCCCTTCACTCCCCTTCCCGCCCGGCCCGACACCTGGCTGAGGAGCTGAAAGCACCGCTCGGACGCCCGGAAATCCGGAAGATTGATCCCGACATCCGCGTCGACGACCCCGACTAGCGTCACGTTCGGAAAGTCGAGCCCCTTGGCTATCATCTGCGTCCCGAGCAGAATGTCGATCTCTCCCCCGGCGACGCGGTCGAGAATTCTGGTGTGCGCCCATTTTCCCGTCGTCGTGTCGACATCCATCCGCGCGATCCGCGCCGCCGGAAATCTCTCGGACAGAAGCCGCTCCACCTGCTGCGTTCCCAGCCCGCGCTGCTTGAGATTCCTCCCGCCGCAGCGAGGACAATCCGGTCTTGGATTCTCCTTGTGCAGGCAATAGTGACAGACGAGGCGCTCGGGATTCCTGTGATGCGTCAGTGTGATGCTGCAGTTCGGACACGTCGCCACCGAGCCGCAGTCGATGCACTGGATGAACGATGAATATCCGCGGCGATTCAGGAGGAGAATGCTCTGCTCGCCGCGGCTCAGGCAGTGGACTATCGCATCGTGGAGCGGCTCGCGTATTACGGCGCCGTAGTCGATTCCGCCCTGCGCCATCCCCGTGTAATTCACAGCGATTCCGCGCAGGTCTATTACGTCTATGCCGGGGAGGCGCCCTCCTCCAACTCTGTCGGGAAGGCGGAGCAGCGTCGATTTTCCCGCCGCCGCATTCGCCCAGCTTTCCAGAGAAGGAGTCGCGCTCCCGAGCACCGTGATCGCGCCCTGGTTGCGCGCCCGAACGATCGCTACCTCTCGGGCATGATACCGCGGAGTCTCTCCCTGCTTGTAGCTCGCCTCGTGCTCTTCATCGACGATGATCGCGCCCAGATTTTCGAGCGGGGCGAACACCGCCGACCGCGCGCCGACGACAATCCGCTTTTCACCGCGCTTGAGCGCGAGCCACGCGTCGTAGCGCTCGCCCTCGCTCAGCGCGGAGTGCAGGACCGCGATCCGGTCCCCGAATGCGGCGCGGAACCGATCCACCGTTTGTGGAGTCAGCGCGATTTCGGGCACCAGCACGATGGCCGTCCGGCTCCGCTCGTCGACGATCCGGCGCAGCAGCTCGATGTAGACGAGAGTCTTGCCGCTGCCCGTGATTCCGTGCAACAAAAAGACATCGCCGGCTGCCGCGCCCGCCATCGCTTCGACCGCCGCGTGCTGCGCCGGAGTAGGAGTGAGCCTGCTGGTGGAAATACCACCGCGCGAGGAAAAGGGATCGCGGTCCACCTCTTCCCTCTCGATGATGATGAGTCCACGCTTCTCGAGACCCATGAGAACCGATGAGGAGACGCTCGTCTGTGAAGCAATGTGATCCACGGTGCTTCGCCCGCCGAGTGATTCCAGCAGCTCGAACACCGCGCGTTGCCGGGGTGCGCGCGCGAATACCTTCTCACGGTGCAGCAGCGATGGGATCTCTACGCTCACACGAACGATCTTCTGCGTCTTGCGGCGCGGCGTCGGCTCCTCCGCCCCGGCCAGCGCTCCCGGCAGCGCCGTCCGCAACGTTATCCCGAGGGGCACCACGTAGTACTCGGCCATCCACCTGCACAGCTCGAGAAGCGAAGCGCCGATGGCTGGCTCCGGGTCGGGCGACTCGCTGACGCTCTTGGGCTTCCGCTTCAGCTGAGAGCCGGTGGTGGTGCCCACGCAGATCCCCATCTCGCGCCGGTTCCTGAACGGAACCACCACGCGGGAGCCAACGACTACCGGATTGGCGAGTCCTTCAGGAACGAAGTAGGTGAAAGTCTGGAACAGCGGCAGCGGGAGCGCCACTTCGACCAGACGGGCCGTCTGGTCAGGCACTGACGAACGCCGCGCCCGGGCTGGCTGCCGCGCTCGGACGAGCGCCAAGGCCGGGCCCGTCGCCGAGTCTGATCTGACCTCCCTTGATCGAAGCTCCGGCGAAAGGATCGCTCGACAGGAGCGCCGCGCCATCGAAATCCGCGAAGTCGAGCAGGGGCGACACCTGCGCGATCGCCGAGATGCCCAGAGAGCTCTCGATCATGCAGCCCGCCATTACCTGCAGGTCGAGCGCGCGAGCCGCATGCACCATGCGAAGCGCCTCACGCAGGCTTCCACATTTCGCGAGCTTGATGTTGATGCCGTCCACCGCGCCCGCGAGCCTGCCAATGTCAGCGGCAACCAGGCATGACTCGTCCGCGAAGACGGGGAGCTTCGAGCGTTTGCGAACGAATCTCATTCCCTCGATGTCACCGGCAGCCACCGGCTGCTCGATCATTTCAACGCCCTGATCGGCGAGGAAGTCGCTCATCCTGACTGCACGCTTGGGCGTCCACCCGGCGTTGGCATCGACCCGCAGGCGCTTGTCGGGACCGGCGTTGCGAACGATCCGCACTATCTCCTCATCGCGATCCGTCCCAAGCTTGATCTTGAGGATCGGGTACTCCCGCGCCTCGGAAACACGCCGTTCCAGCTCACTGTTCTCGGCTATGGAGATGGTGAAGCTCGATTGCGGCGCTCGCTCCGGGTCGAGACCCCATAGCCGGTGCACCGGCAGGCCGAGGCGCTTTCCGACCAGATCGTGAAGCGCGGAGCTGACCGCCGCCTTGGCCGATGCATTCCCGCGCAGAAGCCTGTCGAGCGACGCCTCCGTAGACTCCAGTGAAAGCGGATCCGCGGCCTCGACGACGGACTTGAACTGACCGAGCGCGGCGATGACGGAGTCGACCGATTCGCCGTAATACTTGTTGGGAGCTGCCTCGCCAAACCCCTCGAGGCCGTCCTCATCGGTGACGCGCACGACTACGTTGCGGTGGTGGGCGTAGCCCCCGCGCGCGATGACGAACGGATGTGTCGGCTTCAGCTCTATTGTCTGGTGCGCCAGCTTCATCCAGCCGTCATCCGGCGCCGACCGCCGCGGCAGCGCGCGCGGTCCTGGCCATTCGGAATTCGGCGGGGGCGGAAACTCCGGAGAGAAACTCGATCAGCGCATCCGCGAGCGCGTTGCCGCGCTCATAGCGGTTGCCCGGCTGCTTCTCGAGGCAGCGCATCACGATCGCGGCGAGGGCGGGCGGGATGCGGGAATCAACCACGTCGGGCGAAACAGCGGTCTCGGTCACGTGCTTGTAGCTGATCGAGTAGCTGTCTGCTCCGTCAAAAGGCGGGAAACCGAGCAGTGTCTCGTACATCACGACGCCCAGACCGTAGATGTCGCTCCGGCCATCGAGCAGCTTGCCGCGCGCCTGCTCGGGAGACATGTAGTGCGGAGTTCCCATCACGTTGCCGCTGCCGGTCATCCGGCTTCTGAAGTGTCCGGTCGCGATGCCGAAGTCGGTGACGAGCGCGTTGTCGTCCTCATCGAAGAGGATGTTATCGGGCTTGATATCCCGGTGAACGAGGCCGCGGCGGTGGGCATAGTCGAGGCCGGTGGAAACCTGCGCCGCAACCGCCGCCGCACTTTCAGCGGGAAGCGAGCGATGTCCGCCGATCCGATCGCTCAAGGTCCCGCGTGCCAGATACGGCATCACCAGGAAAACGTGGTCGCCGACCATCCCGAAATCGATGATCGAGCAGATGTGCGGGTGGACCAGCTGCGCGGCCGATTCGGCTTCGCGGCGGAAGCGCTCGCGCATTTCCTGCTCACGCGCCAGATGCGGGTGCAGAACCTTGATCACCACCGGTGAGTCGAGACAGACGTTGACCGCGTAATACACGCTCGCCATTCCGCCTTCTCCGACCCGGTGCATGATGGTGTAGCGCCCGCCGGTGACCTGTCTCAGAGCCGTTACGGATGCGTCGGGCGGAGACTGCCGGTTGTCGGAGCCTTCGGGCATGTTGATGCCGCAGCGCAGGCACCGCGCCGCTTCGACTCTGTTCCAGCTGCCGCAATCAGGACAGAACATTCAGGTTCCGAACTGCATGCGGACGAAATCGTACGGCGGCCACGGGCCGCTGACGCTGATGTCCAGTGCTCCCTGCCGGCTCGATTCAGCGGAAACGGCTTCCTCGAACGCCTCCCACCGCTCGGTATCCACGAGGAACGACGCGCGGGCAACGATACCCTCCTCCGCATCACCTTCGGCCGCGGGGAGTGTTACCGTCGCGCCCGCGTGCGCCCGCAACAATCGCAGGCTTTCCGCGGCGAGCGCCGCAAAGCTCCTCTGCGCCTCGCCCTCGTCCTCCTTTCCCTGCTTGACGATGCTCACCCGTGCCGCGGAATGACCTTCGACCGAGGAGAGCGCCTCGGTCAGCGTGAAATAATGGAGCTCGAGCCACTCGCTGAGCGTCGCGATCGAGCGGAAGACAGTCCCGGGAGGAGCCGGCAGAACGGCGCTATGGGCGTGCACTTCGTCGAGCACCCGCAGGTACTTCTCCATCTCGCCATCGTCGAGCTTGACGGAGCTGTAGGTCGAAGGCTCCACGATTGCCGCCAGCGCCCGATACCGGACGAGCTGCGTCCCCTCCGCGGGGGACGCCAGCTGACCGGAGTCGATAGCGCCAACACCGTAGAGCTTGAGTGAGTTCAGAGAACTTTGCGCCATTTGAGAGCAGCCAGTATCGCCAAACCTAAGGCCAGCTGTGCGAGTTGAAGGATGAGGAACCCATGTGGGTGGGACGATAGAGGAACGCGATCGAAGTTCATCCCCCACATCCCGCTGACTACGACGAAGGGGAGAGTGAACGTCGCGACCACTCCGAGTGTCTTGGTCGCCATACCTAGACGATTGGAGACCTGCGTTAGATAACTGTCCATGGTGCTGCCGAGCAGATCGCGGTACGTCTCCAGGGAGTCGTAGATCCGGAGGACATGGTCGTGGATGTCCCGGAAGTAGATCTGGGTCTCGGGTGCGATCAGGCCGCTCGGGCGGTTCGTAAGGACGCTGAATGCGTCTCGCTGTGGTGCGAGGTGGCGGCGGAGGGTCAGGACAAGGCGCTTTACGGCAAACACATCACGGATGGAGCTCTGATCGAAGCTGGCGAAGACCCGCTCCTCCAGGCTGTCCATGAACTCGTCGAGCTTGTCGATGATGGGGAAATAGGCATCGATGGCCTGATCCACGATGGCGTGCATCAGCCGGCCCGCGCCACGCGCCGCGATCTCAGGTTTCCGGCGCAGCAGGTCCGCGATCTTATCGACCGGAGTCGTGTCAGCGCCGTGAACACTGACGACGTAGTTCCTGCCGAGGAAGAACGTGATGTTCACCGTCTCGAGGTCGTACGGATCCTCTGTTTCCTCGACGAAGGCCACTGTACGCACGATCAACAGAGCGTAGTTGTCGTACTCCTCGAGCTTCACCCGCGATTCGGGGTTGAGCGCGTCCTCTCGGGCGAGGGGGTGAAAGTTGAAGATTCCCTTGAGCAGCTCGACCTGTTCCGGGATGCGCGTATCGATGTCGACCCAGAGCGTGCCCTTGCCCGAAGCGAAAGCGTTCGCGATCTCGTTTCTGCTGAGTCGCTCGCTTACCACTCCACTGGGGTCGTAGTAACAGCTCCACAGCTCCGTCCTGCCGGTAGGCGTGATTCGCTTGACCGGCTTGAACGGGGTGATTCTCCGGCGTGGCTGGGAGGGGGTCTTCAACGTGCGTACATGCCGTGGGGGGAGATCGAGGCAGATCGGAGGCGGTGGAAAGCAGGACGCGAACTCATCGCCTGAAGATACTCAGTCCCCGGCGAGCGCGGCCAGATGACGGACACTTGCCTGGCCGACCCGCTCCGGCGCGTAGCCCCCCTCCAGAACGCTGACGACCCGTCCGCCGCACCACCGATCCGCGCGCGCGCAAATGGATCGGGTAAGATGCTCGAAGTGCTCCATCTCCAGAGTGAACCCGCCGAGTGGATCTCCGGCGAGAGAGTCGAAGCCGGCAGAGATGAGCACCAAGTCGGGCACGAAGCCTTCGCTCGCCGCGTCGATGCCTCGCTCCAGAGCGTCGACATAATCCGCGGCTGGGAGCGCGGCCCGCATTGGGATGTTCCAGACGCTCTGGTGGGGACCACGGTCGCCGGCGGCGCCTGTTCCGGGGTACCACGGCCACTGGTGCATCGACACGAATCGGATGTCGGGCTCACTCTCGACCAGCGCCTGGGTGCCGTTACCGTGATGCACGTCCCAGTCTATGATGAGGATGCGCTCGAGGCCGTGCTTCCGCCGCGCGTAATGCGCCGCGATTGCGACGTTGCCGAACAGACAGAACCCCATCGCACGGTCAGCGACCGCGTGGTGGCCGGGTGGCCGCGCCGCCGAAAAGCTGTGAGGCCGCTCACCGGAAACGGCAAGGTCGACGCCGGTCAGAACACACCCGGCACCAGCTGTGGCCGCGTCCCACGAGCCCTCGCTGACAACCGTGTCCGCATCCAGTCTGGCACCGCCTCTTTCACATGCCTCACGGACACTTCGGATATATTCGCCGGTGTGCGCCAGCTCGAGCTCCTCGACGCTCGCGTGTCGCCCCTCGACGTGATCGACGACGGAGAAAAGGGCGGGATCCTCCCGCAGCGCTCTGGTGACGGCTCTGAGACGTCCTACGTGCTCCGGATGGCCCCAGCCGGTGTCATGCCTTCCGCAATCGCTGTGTGAGATGAACGCGGCCCGCTCGGACCGGAACGCGTCAGTCGACCGGACGGCGGCGGCGATCGGTGATGAGGAAGGTCGACCCGTCGCGAGCTCCGGTGGCCGAGAGAGGGACTGCCTCATCAAGCACCTCGAAACCATTGAGCTTGACCACGAACTCGGTGCCGGGGATTTCTCCCGGATACAGCTCCTTCAGGGCGAGCTCCTTGAGACTCCTGACCGAGGCCGCGGGATCGGCGTCGATCCGGATGGTATCCCACGCCTCCAGCACCTGTGCGCGCAGGCTCATCGGCTTGCCGGAGAACGCGCCGAGCTTCAGCGCCTCGCCCCGGGTACGCAGGCTGTTCACGAATCCCGGGCTCACTCGGCGCTTTCCACGGCGGAAGTGCGGGCTGGCGCGTCCAGCGTTGCAAAAAACCTCGCAACCTGTTGATCGAAGAGATAGGTCGAGCCCGTGACCCGCGTGCCACCATCGCGCGGTGTCACGCCGATGATTACCTCTTCCCCGCCCTGCCCTCTGAGAGTGAGGTGGCCGGCGCTCTCCTGCTCCGGAAATGCCGCGTAGATGCCATTCTGCCTCGCGAAAAATCGCTTGGCGGCGGCCAGCGTTTCGGCGGGCGCGAGTGTGGTCACCGTCTCCTGTAGAGTGCGAGTCGTCTGGGACATGGGGTTGGTCTGAAGGTCGCTGGGTCGAGCGCTGCAATCTAGACCGCGCCATGTAGCGCGACAAGCGAAGCGGCGGTCGGCATTTTGCACGGGATGCCGCCAAACCCCACCCACAGGACCGTTGAAATGCCGACGAGAACATCACTCCTTGCCATTGCGCTCTCGACCACGCTGCTGGCGTGTACGCAAAGCTCCGCGCAGGTCGCGACCACGCCTCAACCCGCTGCGGCACAAGCTCGAACCGCCCAGGCGAGTTATCGGCCGGAGTTCGGAACGATGTGGACGTTCGACGCTCCTCCCATCGATTACTGGCGGCGCACCTACAACTTCGCGCCCGATCAGCGCTGGCTGGACAACGTCCGGCTCGCATCGGTGCGCCTTCCGAACTGCTCCGCATCGTTCGTTTCCTCCCGCGGACTGGTGATGACCAACCACCATTGCGCGCGCGCCTGTATCGAAAGCACGTCGCCATCCGACTCCAATTACATCGAGACCGGATTCGCGGCCAAGGCGATTACGGAAGAAAAGAAATGCGCGGGACTGTACGTCGATCAGCTCCAGTCGATCGAGAACGTGACGAGCCGGGTGCGCTCGGCGGTCACGGGTACCACACCCACGGCTCAGGCGAGCCAGAGGGAGGCGATAATAGGCCAGATACAAACCGAGTGTACTCAGCAGACTCAGCTGACCTGTCAGGTGGTGACGCTCTATCACGGCGGCATCTATTCGCTCTACCGCTATCGCCGCTTCAACGACCTCCGACTCGTGATGGCGCCCGAGGGCGACATTTCATTTTTCGGCGGGGATCCCGACAACTTCACCTACCCCCGTTACGATCTGGACGTGACGCTCCTCCGCGTCTACGAGAACAACCGCCCGTTCACCCCGCCCAACTACCTCCGCTGGAGCCGTAACGGCGCGGTCGAGAACGAGCTCATCTTCGTGGTGGGAAATCCAGGATCGACCGGGCGCCTCAACACGATCGCGCAGATGGAGTTTTTGCGCGACGTGACCTACCCGGCCACGCTCGCCGGATACAGGCGGAGCCTCGCTACCTACGCCGAGCTCGCGAAGCGGGATACCTCCGCCGCGCGCCGCTACCAGAACGACGTCTTCAGCTTGGAAAACTCATTCAAGGCGGTGACCGGCTATCGCACCGGCCTTCTCGACAGCCTGCAAATGGCGAACAAGCGCGCTTTCGAGCGTGACTTCCGCGCTCGCATCATGGCCGATCCCCGGCTGCGGGCGGAATACGTGGCGGCCTGGGACGCGATCGCCGCGGCGCAGCGCGAGCTGGCGACCTTCAATCCACAGCTGCGGTATCAGGGCTTCGGGGGAGGCTCGAGGCTGCTGACTCTCGCCGCACAAACGGTGCGCCTTGCACTGGAGAGCTCCAAGCCGGATGCCGAGCGTCTCACGGCCTACCGGGGCGCGGGTCTGAACACGGTGCGGGCAGCCGTCACCGCGAACGTCCCGATAGATACCGCGTATGAGAGACTCGCCCTCGCCGCCCAGCTTCGCGCGGCACAGGCCGAGCTCCCGGCCGACGATCCGTTCGTTCGTGCGGCATTGGGTGGCCGCACGCCTGATGCGGGAGCCGCTGCCGCCGTTCAGAGTACCAGGATGGGGGATTCCACTTTCAGGGTTTCCCTCCTCAATGGCGGAGCTGCCGCGGTCGCGGCGTCGAACGACCCGATGATCGTCCTCGCCCGGAACATCGATCCTATCAACCGGACGGTGACGGCACGCGCTGCCGCACTCAACGCCATCATCGCATCGAACGCCGAGAAAATCGGCCAAGCGATGTTCGCGGCGTACGAAACGGCGCTGCCGCCCGACGCGACATTCACGCTCCGCATCAGCGACGGTGTGGTCAAGGGATATCCCATGAATGGCACGATCGCGCCGTACAAGACGACGTTCTACGGCCTTTACGAGCGGTCCGCGGCGTTCGACAACAAGTTCCCGTTCAGACTGCCAACGCGCTGGGTCGAGCGGAAAAGCCGGCTCGACCTCGCCACCCCGTACAACTTCGTGTCGACCAACGATATCATCGGCGGGAATTCGGGGAGCCCCCTCATCAACAAGAATGCGGAGGTCGTTGGGCTCGCATTCGACTCGAACATCGAGGGGATAGCGAATCGGTTCATTTTCACCACTGATGTCGCGCGTACAGTGAGCGTGCACTCACGCGGCATCACCGAGGCGTTGCGGAAGGTTTACGACGCGAACAGCGTCGCGGACGAGCTCGAGGGCAGGTAGTCGGCGCGCGTGAGCCGCTTCGCTCCGCGCGGGGCGGCTCTAGCTCGCGATCTTTTCGATCGTACCGTAGATCAGCCGAGTACCGAAGTGGAGCGATTCGATCGGCACGCGTTCGTCGTGCCCGTGCATTCGCTGTTCGTCGGAATATTCCATCGGAAACGGCAGAACCCCGTATGCCTGCACGCCTATTCGCCTGAGGCGGGCGCTGTCCGTCACTCCGGTGCTTAGATAAGGCACGACCGCGATCTTTGGATTCAGCTTTCGCGCCGTCTCGGCGATCGCGGCGAACATCGCCGACTCGGGATCGGAAGCCGGGGATTCCTCGCCGCGCTGGGTGACCTCCACCGTCACAGCCGACCCGCCTATCGCCGTGCGCATCCTGTCGACAACCGCATCGAGCGACTGGCCCGGCAGCGTTCGGACGTTCAGCACCGCTCCGGCCGTGGCGGGGATGACGTTGAACTGCTTGCCGCCGTCCAGAACCGTCGGCGAGATGCCGTTCCTGAGCACGGCGTTGAAGATGGCGCTGTGCGACAGCAGCGCTGCCGCGGTCTCGACAGCCTGCTCGTCCGACGAGCCAACATCCAGCATCGCCCTACGCTCCCGCGCATCCGGCCACACTTCCGCCAGCCGCGCGAAGAACTGCCGGGTAATCGCGGTGAGCACCACCGGCTCTGTGTAGCGAGTGAGCCGCTCGAGAGCGCGAGCGAGGTTGAAGATGGCGTTGTCCTGGAGAGGAATCGCCGCGTGACCCGCTGACCCATGCGCCGTCAGAGTTACGATGTGAGAGATTTTTTCCGCCGCCTGGATCGCCAGGTAGGTCTGTCCCTCTTCAGTGATGCGGGTGCGGCCTCCCTCGTTGAGCGCGAACTCTGCGTCCAGAAGACCCGCGTGCCGGTCGACCAGCCAGCCCATCCCCCATTCCCCGCCCGCCTCTTCGTCGGATGTCGCAACGAACACGACATCTCTCGAAAGCTTCCTGCCGGTGCGCTCGAGCTCCCGCCGGAGCAGCAGCATCGTCATCAGATTGGCCGCCAGCATCCCCTTGTCATCGATGGCTCCGCGGCCATAGACGTATCCGTCCCGAACCTCGCCCGCGAAGGGATCGCACGACCAGCTGGCCCTCTCCACGCCCACTACGTCCATGTGAGCGAGCAGGATCACCGGACGCGCCGCTCCGGTGCCCCGGATCCTGCCGATGACCGCGGCGCGGTCCTTGTCCGGCTCGAACAGTGTCGTCTCCACACCTTCCGCGCGGAGCGTCGCATCGAGATATCGCGCCAGCGGGAGCTCATTCCCTGGCGGGTTCGTCGTATCGAACCTGATCAGGTCCTGGAGCCGGGAAACGGTCTCCCGCTCGGCGGCACCCCGGTCATGCGACAAGCAGCTGCTCGATCTTTCGCTCCAGCGGCGCGAACGAGAGGCCGGACGCGCCGGTGCGGGCGGCAACTTCTTCGGCGGTTTCGCGTTGGCCTTCAGCCAGGAGCTCACCAGCCAGCCAGCGGCCGGCGTTCGGGTTTCTGTACCAGTCGTCGTCGAAACGGCCGACCAGATGCTCGTCGAGAACCGATTGCAGCTGCCATGCACGGAGGTAGCGCGCCGAGTAGAAGCGGGGATCCACATCGACGAACGCGTCCGCCGGGTGATACTCGAACCCCGTGGCGCCGGACAGCAGCGAGACATAGAGGTCAGGGAGCTGAGCCCAGGGAACTTCTCCGCTGTACAGCGAGCGCTCGTACAGCAGCTTGGCGCAGTACCTCCGCAGGAAGTGAAGCTCCTCGAACCCGGCGGTGCGCAGAAACTTTCCGACTCTCTTCTGTTCGAGAAGCGTGTATCGCCTGAGCCAGCCCTTGTCCTGCATGCGGTGGTCGAACAGCATCGCGTACGATTCGGTCACCGAGTTGTCCCCGAGCCACCGGAACTCGAACGGGTAATCCTCGCGCGCGTAGGCAAAGTGAAGGGCATGTCCCATCTCGTGGAGCATGGTGTTGTAATCGTTCTGTCCACCGTGGGGGCGCAGCACCAGATACACTTCCTGAGGCACCCTCACCGGCGAGCAGAAGGCCCTCGCACGCTTTCCTTCCCGGTCGCCGATGTCGAAGATGATCCTCCCGTCAGCGGTTGGATCGATTCCCATCTCGGATACCTGGCGGCGTATGACCGACTCCATTTCCCTGCCGGGGAACGCGTCGTCGAACTCGGAGGCCCGGAAGAGCGCGAGCGCATCCGATCGCTTTGCCTGCGCCGGCTTGATGCCGAGAGACTTCTTGAGGACACGGGGAAAGGTGTCGTCCCACATCGCCTGGGTATCCCTGAGGAACTGCTCGCACTCGGCGCCCAGCGCGTGGAGCGATATCCCGGTTACCGCTTCGAACGACTTGTTGTAATCCGCGGCGATGCCGATCGACTCGATGTAGTCCTTCTCGCGCTCCAGGCGCTCCTGTCTGAGCGGCGCGTGTTCCTTCTCCACCAGTCTGGCCCGGGCGGTGTCGAGGGCGAGGCGAGTCGCCCGGTCCCTGGTGTTGGCAATCTCGATGGGGACGGCCTGGTACTGGACCACTTGTCCGTCGGGCGAGCGCACGAAGGCGGAGTTCTCCCATTCGATCTCGCGCTCGTCCAGCGCGGCAAGGGGCTTCGCTGCCTGCGTCTCGATTTCCCATTCGAGCAGGTAGCGCGCCGACCTTCTCTCCTCGCTCGCCTCCGGCGCGCTGCCGAAGGCATCGAGGGTCAGCTCCAGGGCGTCGCGGCCGAGAACCCGCTCGTACTGCTTGTAAATTGGCTGAAGCTCCGCGCTATGCTTGTGCCCCGAATACGCGAGGTACCCTTCCCGCGAGATTGCCTCCATGAACGCCTGCCCTTCCGCTCGCAGGCGCTCGAGTGTGAGAAGGCTCACGTCCTGAGCTTCTCTCCGATGTAGGCGCGGAGCTGCCCGGCGTCGACGCGTTCCTGCTTCAGCGAATCGCGGTCACGGACGGTCACGGTCCCGCCGCTCGTGGACTCGCCGTCCACGGTGATGCAAAATGGCGTTCCGACTTCGTCCTGGCGCCTGTACCGCCGGCCGATCGCGCCGCTGTCGTCATAGAACACGGGGAGGTGCGAGCGCAGCTCGTCGGCGATGCGGTGAGCCATCTCCGGCATACCGTCTTTCTTCACCAGTGGAAAGACACCGGCCTTGATCGGGGCAATCGACGGATGGAGCCCAAGCACCGTTCGCCCTTCCGATTCGCCCTCCACCGCTTCCTCCCGGTAGCCGTTCACAAGGACGGCAAGAGTGGTTCGATCAGCCCCCACCGACGTCTCGACGACGAATGGAGTGAACCGTCTGTTGTTCGGCTGATCGAAGTACTCGAGCTTCTTTCCCGAGAACGTCTGGTGCTGAGTGAGATCGAAGTCGCCGCGGTTGTGAACGCCTTCGATCTCCTGGAAGCCGAGTGTTCCTCCGAAGTCGAACTGAACGTCAAACGCAGCCCGCGCATAGTGCGCGAGCTCGTCCCTGGTGTGCTCGTGAAACTGCAAACGGCTCTCCGCAAGCCCCAGCCCCCGGTGCCACTCCATTCGCTGCGCTTTCCAGTACTCGAACCACTTCATGTCCTCGCCCGGCTCGACGAAGAACTGCATCTCCATCTGCTCGAATTCACGCGTGCGGAAAATGAAATTCCCCGGCGTGATCTCGTTGCGGAACGCCTTGCCGATCTGAGCGATTCCGAAGGGGACCTTCTGCCTCGTGGACTGCTGCACGTTCAGGAAATTCACGTAGATGCCCTGCGCCGTTTCCGGGCGCAGGTAAACGACGGCGGCCGAGTCCTCGACCGGACCCATGAAAGTCTTGAACATGAGATTGAACTGGCGCGCTTCGCTGAGAGTTCCCTTCATCCCGCACGCGGGACACTGTGCATCGGGAGCTCCGGGCGTTCCCTTGATCTTCGGGTCGTCCGCGCGAAAGCGCTTCTTGCAGTTGCGGCAATCCACTAGTGGATCGACGAACCCGCTCACGTGCCCGCTGGCTTCCCACACCCGTGGGTGCATCAGGATCGCGGCGTCCAGCCCCTCGATGTCGGTGCGGGCGCGCACCATCGCGTTCCACCAGCGCTCCTTCAGGTTCTTCTTCAGCTCGACGCCGAGCGGGCCATAGTCCCAGACGGAGCCGGTGCCGCCGTAGATCTCCGACGACTGGAAGATGAAGCCGCGCCGCTTGCAGAGCGAAACGAGCTTTTCCATGACGTCCGGTGGGGCCGAAGCAGAGGTGGGCATAGCTGAGAAATATGGCGCAGTCACGGGCTTGATGAGAGGCGCGCGTTGTGAGTTTACCGTTGTTGCGTTGTGCGTTCATGCGTAACAGCAGTCAAACGCAAGAACGGAAACGCAAAAAACGGTAAACTCACAACGCAATTCAGACTTTCAGCTGGCGAGAAAGCGGACCAAAGAATCTCCCCCGAAGCGCGCTACGTGCCGATTATCTGATCTCGCCGTGTCCCCACGCTTACATAGGTAATCGGAGTTTCGACTAGCGCTTCGATTCGATCGAGGTATTTCCGCGCTTCGGTGGGAAGCTCGGAGAGCTTGCGTGCATCACCCGTCGAGCTCCGCCAGCCCGGATACCACTCGTACCGCGGTACGGCGCGCTCGAGAATGCCCAAATCTCCCGGGAACTCCTCATGGACCTCGCCGTCGGCCTCGTAACCAGTGCAGAGGCCAATGCGGTCGAGAGTGTCGAGGACATCGAGCTTAGTGACCGCCAGATCGGTCAGTCCGTTCACTCGCGCGGCGTAGCGCACGACGACCCCATCGAACCACCCGCAGCGGCGCGGGCGTCCCGTAGTCGCACCGAACTCGTTGCCGAGTGTGCGAACCTCGGTGGCGAGAGGCTCATCCAGCTCCGTCGGGAGCGGCCCGTTGCCGACTCTCGTCGTGTATGCCTTGACGACTCCGATCACGGAATCCAGCTCGCTCGGGGCTATGCCAACCCCTGTCGCCGCCCCGCCCGACGTCGTGCTGCTGGATGTCACGTAGGGATACGTCCCATGATCTATGTCCAGCAGCGAGCCCTGCGCGCCCTCGAGCAGCACCGCCGCGCCGCCCGCGATCGCCCGGTGGATCTTGAGGCCGACATCGTCCGCGATCGCAAGCAGACGCGTCCTGAACCTGTCCAGCACCGCCAGCGTGTCCTCCACCGTCGCGCGCGCTGCTCCAGAAATCCCGAGCTGCGTGTTGGCGTGCGCGACGCCGCCTTCAACGAGCTTCCGCAGTCGCTGGGGATTCCTGAGGTCGAGCACGCGGATCCCGCGGCGGCCGTACTTGTCCTCGTAGGCGGGGCCGATCCCGCGCCCTGTCGTACCGATTTCCCTGCTTGCCGAGCTCTGTCCATCTACGAGCTTGTGGTAAGGCAGCACGAGGTGGGCGCGGTCGCTGACATAAAGCCGTCCTTCCACATCGATCCCATCTGCAACCAGCTCATCGATCTCGCCGAACAGCGTCTCGACGTCGAGCACCACCCCATTCCCGATGGCGCAGCGGACGCCGGGCTGAAGTATTCCGCTCGGGACCTGGTGAAGCACGAACGATTTCTCACCGATGTGGACGGTGTGCCCCGCGTTCGCTCCCCCCTGATACCTCACCACCCAGTCGGCACGCTCGGCAATGACGTCAACGAGCTTGCCCTTGCCTTCGTCGCCCCACTGAGCGCCGACCACTACGATCGTACGTGTATCTTGATCGAACATGCTCTAACGGAGTGGGGCGGTAGGCATGACCTGGTCGACCACGCGCGGCGGATCGTCCGGCCCCACGACGCTGCGCATCGGAAGGATCACGGTGAACGTCGAGCCCTTTCCGAAAACGCTCTCGGCGAATGCGTGGCCGCCCAGACCGTCGACGAGCTTGCGAGTGATGCTCAAGCCCAGTCCCGTCCCCCCGAACTCTCTGGTTCGTGACTGGTCGACCTGGCGGAAATCCTCCCAGATCGCGGCGAGATCGCTTTCCCGGATACCGATTCCCGTATCCCGCACATCGAACCGCAAATCTTCCTCATCCTGCGAGACCGTTATCCAGATGCCGCCGGTGTGGGTGAACTTTACCGCGTTGGAGAGGAGGTTCAGCAAAATCTGTTTCACCTTGGTGCGGTCGGTATGGAGGACGAGCCTTCTCGTGGGGAGATCAACCTCGAACGACAGGGCTTTCTTTCTCACCAGCGGCTCGATCTGCTGGGATATCTCCGTCATGATGTCGCTCAGCGTTACATCCTCGAGGTGGAGCGGCATGCGGCCGGCCTCGATCTTCGCCAGATCGAGAATGTCATTGATGAGGGCGAGCAGGTGCTGCGCGGCCGCCTGGATGCGCTGCAGCCCTTCTTCCTGGCGCTGGGTCAGGTCACCGTAGATCCGGTCGAGCATGAGGGACGCGTAGCCGATCAGCGCGTTGATCGGAGTCCTCAGCTCGTGTGACATGCTGGCGAGGAACTCCGATTTGAGCCGGTTCGCCTTCTCCAGCTCGCGGGATTGCCACTGGAGGCGTGTGTTCTGCTCGGCGAGGTCGGCGGTCGCGGCCAGGATGCGCTCCTCCAGCTCGCTCGAGAACTTCTTCAGCTCCTCGTACAGTCTCTCGTTCTCCACCTGCTCGGTGAGGTCGTGCAGCACCGAGACGATCGCGAGAGGCTCGCCGCGCCGGTTGAGAATCTTTCCCGACACCACTTCGACGGGAAGCGACGTTCCCGATTCCGGCAGATGGAGCTCCATCTGCTCGCGGCGGCCGACTGACGGACTGATGGTGAAGTCGGAGATGAACGTCGTGAACTTCGTGTCGTTCGCCTGAACCGTTGCCGCCCGTTCCCACGTCTCGCTGTCGTCGCTCTCGAACAGCTGCTCGGCCTCCTTGTTCATCAGAATGATGTTGGATCTGTCATCCGTGACGAGGATGGGATCAGCGACGTTTTCCAGAATGAGATTCAGGCGGTCGCGCTCACGCTTGGCCTCGATCTCGGCGAGACGCACGCGCTGCACCTGTCGCTCGAGCTCGTTTGCCGCGCGCCGCAAATCGGTCACATCGCGCAGGACGGATACGGTGGAGCCTTCCTCCGATCCTTTGACCTGGCCGAGGTCGTGGGTGAGAACCTCGAACAGCAGGTCCGTTCCCTCGTCGGGATCGACGAGGTTGAGCTCGCGCGATCCTCCGCCCTCCTTGAAGCCCATCGCCGTTTTCGAGAGATGGGACGTGAAGAGGAGATTGTTGATCTCGACCGCGCGGCGGCGTCCTTCGGAATCCTTCGAGCCGACCGACAGTAGGTGCTCCGCGCGCCGGTTCTGGACGACGATGTTGTGCTCCGAGTTGATGATCACGATCGGATCGGGCAGCGAGTTGACTATCGCCGTCAGCAACCCGCGCTGCTGATCGAGACGGTCCGTCGAGAGCCGGAATTCCTCCACCGCCGACATCCGCGCCAGCACAGGTCCTGCGAGCATCGCCGCGTGAGCGAGCGAGGTCACCGTCTCGTCGTCCAGAACCGCCTCGATCAGGACGACGCCGCCCGGCGCGTAACCGAGCTTGCGTCTCCTGTCCGCCGCATCCCTTCGCTTGAGATTGCAGCCGGTGAGCTCGACGAGGTCGAGCTCCTTTTCCGTCATCAGCTGGGGCGCGCCGCGAAACTGCGGCTGGGGGAACGGAATCGCCGCCCACAGCTTGAATGGCAGCGTCGAAACTGGAGGACTTCCCTCGCACGTGACCGCCTGCAGCGACAGCGCGGCGATGACGATCGGATTGGAGAAATCGTCCGCTGGAAAAGTGACGGGCGGAACGGGCTCCCCCTCGAACCCGACCTTGGCGATGACGGTGAAGCGATCCGGCGGCGAATCGAGGGTTATCGCCAGCGCGCGCCGCGCGCCGGCAAGGTCCGCGAACTGAGCGATCAGGAACTTGGCGGCTGTCGCGAAATCGGGCGCTTCGGAAATGGCGGAGAGCAGCTCGCCGAGCCGTTCCCCGCTAAGCTGTATAGACGCGAGCTCCTCCGCCGATACCGATCTCGCCGAAATCGCGCGACCGATCGAGCCTGATGATGCAGTACACATACTTTCCATCGGCGGAATTCGCGCTGGCGGTGAGTGGCGAAGGAGCCTCCTGCTTTTCGAGCTCGCTCATGACTGATTCGGGATCAAAGGTTTAGCCCATTGCCGCGATGAAGATCCAGACTCCGATCACGAAACCGATTCCGATCTTGAGCACCGTCGAGACGACGCGGCCGATCAGCGCACCCTTTGCCACGCGAGTGGCGTCGCCCGCGGCCGACCCGGCAGTCATCTCCGCCGCGAGCGCGCCGATGAACGAACCGAGGAAGGCGCCGATGATCGGCCCGACGATCGGAACCGGAAAGCCGACTATCGCGCCAACGATGCCTCCAATGATGGCGCCCCAGCCCGCGCGGCGCGAACCGCCGTACTTCCGCGCGTACTGCCCCGACATCGTAAACTCCAGCACCTCGGCGACGATGCCGAGGATGGCCACGGCAACCAGGGTGAACCAGCCGATGGGATCGCCGGGCACCACCATATTGTAGGCGACCGCGCTTGCCACCATGATCCAGAGCCCGGGAAGGCCCAGAACGATCAGGATCAGCGACAGCAGGATCACACCCGCCAGTATCAGTAGCCCCATCAGCCCAGCTCCGTCGTTAGAGCAGCCAGCAGTACCGCGGCTTCCCTGACCCCACTGCCCGCCAGAACAGTCGCATTATCGCGCCGGGTGTGAATGCGCGCGAGTGTCGCAATGGACCCCCGGCTGATCGTTACGGCTTCGATTCCACGGTCGGAGAAGGCTACGCTGTCCGCCAGAATCCCGGGAATGAGCCGCCGGACGCGGAGATTAAACCCCAGCCCCCGCGCAGTTGTTGCAGCCCGGGAGGAAAGATCCGGCCGCGCGCCGGTGTGCATGCAAAGCCATTGCCCTGCATCGTCCACTGTATCGCAGTTCACCACCTTGCCGGGCGCACTTCCCCGTTCCACCCAGGCACGTGCTCCCGCCAGACCCAGCTCTTCCGCGCTCGTCAGGACCACACCTACGGGCAGTTCGCGCGGAAGCTGTTTCACGGCCAGAAGCACGGCGGCGACACCGCTGGCGTTGTCGACCGCACCCGGTGAGTCGTTGCGCACTACGCACAAGAGCGAGGGGACCGCCGCTATTCCCGCTACCAGTGATATCAGCAGCCAGTACGGCCTCACGGCCATATAGCCGGCGAGCTGAGCCGCCAGCGCCCCGGCCGCAACCAGCGTCATGAGATTCAGCAGCACCACGCTGGCGACGCGGTACAACATTGGAACCGTTTGCGATTTCGAGTCGAGGTGAGCGACGAGCCATACGGCTGGACGCCCGCGGGAGCCGGCCAGATTGATCGCCCTCGCGCGCATGAAGGGGAAGGCAAGCGGCCATCGGCTCTTCGCGTCGCGAGACACGATGGCAAGTGCGACGAGCAGTAACAGAGCGATAGCCACCGCGGTGACCGGTTCCCCATTCCTGGCCGTACGTGCGACGATCAGAATGGTGACGACCTGGGCTGCAGCTGCCACCGGCGGGCCCCAGCGGCCAGGCCATTGGGAGTACTCGAACCCGGTCTCGGTGCATGCCAGACCCGCGCGCTCGAGCTCCACTTTGCAGAAGCGCCTCGCCTCGGCCTCGGCGGGGCTGCCCGCGAACCGCGGCGAGCGCGCAATGCGCGCGAGAAGATCCTGACTCTCTGTGTCCTGCCCGATGGACATTGCCGGGCTACGCGAGTCCCATCTTGTCCTTCACTTCCCTCATCGTCTCGCGAGCCACTCCCCGAGCGCGTTCCGCTCCCGCTTTCAATACATCAACGATATTCGATGGATCACCAGCGACCTCCCGGGCGCGGCGTCGTATTGGAACGAGCTCTCTCTCCATCGATTCGTGCAGCACCTTCTTGCAGTCGATGCAGCCCCATCCAGCGGTGCTGCACTGGATCGCGACGTGCTCGACGGTCGCCGGAGGGCTGAACGCCTTGTGCAGCGCGAAGATGTTGCAAACCTCGGGAGTACCCGGATCCGTCCGGCGCTGGCGCTTGGGATCGGTGACCGCCGGCCGCAGCTTGGCCCATATCTCATCGGGCTCCTCGAGCAGCCCGACAGTGTTTCCCAGCGACTTCGACATCTTGGCCTTTCCGTCGAGGCCCATGATCTTCCGCGCCGGCGTGAGCAGGCCCTGGGGCTCCGGGAAGAACCCGGAAGTGGTGCCACCCGCCGCCGCGGTCACACTTCTAACGGGGGATCTCACATCGAACCGCGCGTTCCATTTCCGCGCTATCTCCCGCGACAGCTCCAGATGCTGGAGCTGGTCCTCGCCGACAGGGACGAACTGCGCCCGATACAACAGAATGTCCGCCGCCTGAAGCACGGGATAGTTGAGCAGGCCCGCTGGTACGCTCTCCTCCCTGCTGGCTTTGTCCTTGAACTGGGTTTGCCGCTCCAGCTCACCAAGCGGAGTCAGTGTGTTGAATATCCAGGCGAGCTCGGTATGTTCCGGAACCATCGACTGCACGAAAAGCGTCGAGAGCGATGGATCGATTCCCGACGCGAGCAGCGACAGCGCCATATCGCGCGTGCGCGTGCGAAGGTCGGCGGGCTCGTACGGCACTGTGATAGCGTGGTAGTCCACGATGCAGAAGAACGACTCGTGGCTGCGCTGTAATTCGGCCCAGTTCCTGACCGCTCCGAGATAGTTGCCGATATGGAGCGTGCCGGATGGCTGAATGCCGCTGAAGACGCGGGACATTGCGCCAAATTAAGGAGCGAGAGAGAAGAGTTGCAAGGAATTGCCGTAACTGATCGCGCCGACGCCGAGCTGCTCGACATCGCGCTCGATGCCGCGCGAGCGGCCGCGAAGGTGATTCGCGGAGCGACCGCTGACCGCGGACGACTGGTCTGGGAGCCGAAGGGGCGATCGGACTTCGTGAGCGACGTCGACAAGGGTGCCGAACAGTCCATCGCGGAAATCGTCGGGCGCCGCTGTCCGGGGGCGAGCGTGCTCGGGGAGGAGCTTTCGCCGCTGGCGCTGGCGGACGGAGGCATCGTCTTCATCGCCGATCCGCTCGACGGTACGACCAACTTCCTCCACGGATACCCGGAGTACGCGACGTCGATCGGCGTTGCCCGGGACGGCGAGCTTCGCGCCGCGGTGGTGCTGAACGTTCCGCGCGGCGAGGAGTTCACGGCGCTAAAAGGGGCCGGCGCCTGGCGCGATGGAAGGCCCATTCACGTATCGAAGCTGCGTGAGCCGTCGCGAGCGCTGGTCGGAACGGGGTTTCCGTTCAAGACTCTCGAGCTGTTGCCACGCTATCAAAGGCAGTTCAGTTTGGTGATGCACGGCACCGCCGGAATCCGGCGGGCGGGGGCCGCGGCGCTCGATCTCGCCAGCGTAGCGTGCGGAAGATTCGATGCGTTCTGGGAGCTCACGCTGGCACCGTGGGATGTGGCCGCCGGCATCCTGCTGATACAGGAAGCGGGCGGTGTGATCACGAATCTCGATGGAAACGCATCCACGCTGGGTGCGGGGGCGTACGTCGCCGGGAATCCGGCGATGCACGCCTGGCTGCTGCAGACGCTGCGCAGGGCTGACATGACAACGGGGATTACCGAATGAAGCTGGTTGAATGTGTCCCGAATTTCTCCGAAGGCCGCCGGCCGGAGGTCGTTGCCGCAATCAGGGACGCGATCGCCTCCGTCAAAGGTGTCTCGGTGCTCGATGTCTCCTCCGATCCGTCACACAACCGTTCAGTGATAACGTTCGTCGCGCCGGTGGAGAGCGCCGTCGATGCCGCTTTTGCCGGCATCAGGGCCGCCGCCGAGCGGATCGACCTGTGCTCGCACAGCGGAGAGCATCCACGGATCGGCGCGACTGACGTCGTGCCATTCGTTCCCCTCGAAGGCTCGACGATGGAGGACTGTATTGCGCTCGCGCGCGAGCTCGGAGAGCGAGTAGGTCGCGAGCTCGGGATTCCGGTCTATCTGTACGAGCGCGCCGCGACGCAGCCGTCGCGCGAGAACCTGGCGGATATCCGGCGGGGAGAATTCGAGGGACTTCGGGAAGAGCTCGGAAAGAACCCGGCCCGGAATCCGGACTTCGGTCCTGCGAAGATCCACCCGACTTGCGGGGCGGTCGCCATCGGGGCGCGGCCATTCCTGGTCGCCTACAACATCTACATCGGCCCCTCTTCCAATCTTCAGATCGCGAAGAACGTCGCCAAAGCCGTGCGTGGATCATCGGGCGGCTTTCGCTACGTCAAGGGACTTGGCCTCGATGTGGACGGACAGGCCCAGGTCTCGATGAATCTCGTCGATACCGAAAAGACGCCGCTCCATCACGCTTTCAATTTCGTGAGGCTCCGCGCCGCCGCCGAGGGAGCGCAGGTGACCTGGAGCGAGATCGTCGGGCTCGTGCCCGAGCGGGTGCTGGTCGACGCCGCCGTCGACCATCTCCAGCTGCGTCAGTTCACGGTTGGACAGATCCTGGAGCGGCAGGTGCGGGAGACCATGAGTGGCGGGCAGAGCGTCACCAGCTTCGTCGCATCGGTGGCATCAGCCGAGCCCGTTCCCGGTGGAGGCAGCGTCGCCGCGCATGCCGGCGCGCTCGCGGCCGCGCTCGCACAGATGGTTGCGGGGCTCACCGTCGGGAAAAAGAAATACGCGGCCGTCGATGCGGAAATGAAGGCGGCCGCCCTCGAGGCGGTTTCGCTCGGGAACAGGCTCGCCGCGCTGGTGAAGCGGGACGCTGAGGCCTACTCCAAAGTCTCGGCGGCTTACAAGCTGGCCAGGGAACCGGCCGATGCGGCCCGCCATCGAACCGAAACCATCACGACGGCCCTGCTCGACGCGGCCGAGGTACCGCTCGAGACCGCGCGCTGCTGCGCGGAAGTCGCCAGATTGGCGGCGGTCGTCGCGGAGAAGGGCAACTCGAACGCTCTGACCGACGCGGGCGTGGCGGCGCTTCTGGCCGACGCCGGGTGCCGCGGCGCAGTCTACAACGTGCGGGTCAACGTGCAGGCGCTCGAGGACAGGTCGAAAGGATCAGCCCTCGCGCGCGACGCATCCGAATTGGTCAGGGAGGTGGGGGAGCTGACGAAAAAGACGACGTCGATCGTCGAGCGCGCACTTACTGGCGGGAGCTAGCCGGGCAGTGCGGTGAGAACTCGCGGGCCCGCCTCGGTGATGGCCACCGTGTGCTCGAAGTGCGCGGAGCGCGTTCCGTCGACGCTTACCACCGTCCATCGATCCGGCATCGTCCGGGTGTCAGGCTTCCCCACGTTGACCATTGGCTCGATCGCTATCGTGAGACCCGGACTGAGCCGCGCCCCGCGCTTGGGCTTTCCGTAGTTCGGCACCTGCGGCTCTTCGTGGAATCCCACCCCGATGCCGTGCCCCACGAGATCCCTGACGACGCTGAAGCCGGCCGCCTCCACTACCTCCTGGACCGCGGCGCCGATATCTCCCAGATGATTCTCGGGCGTCGCGGCCGCGATACCGGCTGACAGCGCTTCGCGCGTGACGTCCAGCAGCTTCCGGGACTCCGCATCGACATGCCCGGCGGCCACAGTGGTAGCCGAGTCGGTGTAATACCCATCGAGCCTCACGCCGATGTCGATCGAGACGATGTCGCCCTCTCCGATCACGCGCTTCTTCGAGGGAATCCCGTGCACGATCTCCTGATTGATCGACGTGCAGATGCTCGCAGGAAAATTGTAGAGGCCCTTGAACGCCGGCACCGCGCCCGGGTGACCTCTGATGAAATCCTCGGCGATTTTGTCGAGCTCGAATGTCGTCATACCGGGTCGAACGCTTTGCTCGAGCAGGCGAACCGTCGCCGCGAGGATCTCGCCGCCGCGCGCCATGATCTCGATCTCGCGCTGCGACTTGATCTGTATCACGGCTCGAGGGCCTCTATCGCCCTGCGGGTGACCTGGTCGACGGCACCGTCGGCGTCCACCTTCACCACCGTCATGCCGTGCTTCCCGTACCAGTCGATGACGGGTTCGGTCTGGGCGCGATAAACCCTGAGCCGGTTTCTGATCGCTTCGGGCTCATCGTCCTTCCTGCGCATCAGCGGCCCACCGCACTTCTCGCATTTTGCGCCCGGCTCCAGCCCCTTGTACGGGGTCTGGCATTTCTCGCACACCGTGCGACCGCCGAGACGCGCGGTGAGCTTGTCGTCGGAGATATCGAACAGCAGAATCCTGTCGACTCTCCGTCCCAGCTCGGCCAGCATGATCCCGAGCTCCCTGGCCTGCGGCACCGTGCGCACCGCGCCGTCCAGAATGGCTCCTTTCGCGGCTGCGGGAGAGCTCATTACATCGCGCAGTATCCCGAAGATTACCGAGTCCGGGACGAGGTCCCCTCGCTCCATGTAAGCCTTCGCTTCGCGGCCGCGCGGTGTGCCATCCCGGAGTGCGGCGCGGAGGACGTCGCCCGTTGCGATCTTGGGGATGCCGAGCCTGGCCGCGAGCTTGTCGGCTTGAGTTCCCTTCCCCGCGCCGGGCGGGCCGAGCAGCACGATAATCATTCAATGTCCGCCGGGATGCGGGTCAGGGGCAAACTGCAACTGAACACGAGGCGCCGAGCCCCAATCCTAGAAGCTGCCGCCCGCGCTCCGGCCACGGAACCGCACCCGGCCCTTCTTCATGAACCCGTCGTACTTCCTGAGCAGCAGATGCTGATTCACCTGCGCCATGGTGTCGAGCGCCACACCGACCACGATCAGCAGCGACGTGCCGCCGAAGCTGAACGGCACCGCGATCATGTCGGCGATGAACACCGGCAGCAGCGCGATGAAGGTCAGGAATACCGCGCCCGGGAACGTGATCCGTGACACCACGTGATCGATGTACTCGGCCGTCCTTGCTCCGGGCTTCACGCCGGGAATGAATCCGCCCTGCTTCTTCAGGTTCTCCGAGATGTCCACCGGGTTGAAGATGATGGACGTATAGAAGTAGGTGAAGAAGATGATCAGGACCGCGGACAGCAGGTAGTAGAGCCAGGTGCCGGGCTGGAAGGACTCGGACATCACCCGCGCGGTCTCGTTGCCGCTGAACTGCGCGATTGCGCCCGGCACGACGATCACCGACGAGGCGAAGATGATCGGCATCACGCCTGCCGCGTTCACGCGCAGAGGAATGAAGTTCTTTGCCGCCTCGCGCTGGCGTCCGCGCGCCATCGTCCGCTGCGGGATCTGAATCATCACCCGCCGCGCCGCCATGGTGATCGCGACTGTTCCCGCGACCACTCCGATCATCACGATTCCCAGCACGATCAGCGAGAACGGACCTACTACCTGGGTGCGGACGAACCCGACCGTACTGAAGATACCTGGCCAGAACCGCTCGACGATCGAGAAGAAGATGATGAGCGACGCCCCGTTGCCGAGCCCGCGCTCGGTGATCTGCTCACCGAGCCACATGACGAACATTGCCCCGGTGGTGAGCACCAGAACCATCTGCAGGCGGAAGCCGAACCCCGGATTTATCACCGCGTTCTCGAGCGACGATGTGAACAGCGCAAACCCCCACGCCTGCACCACCGCCAGCGCCACGGTGAAATACCGCGTCCACTGAGTTACGCGTTTTCTCCCCTCTTCGTCCTTCTGCATCTTCTCGACGGTCGGGATGACCACGCCGGCGATCTGCATGAAGATGCTGGCCGAGATATAGGGCATGATTCCCAGCGCGAACACGGTCGCATGGGAGAGGCCCCCGCCCACGAACAGGTCGTACAGGCCGAGCAGCCCGCCCTTGCCCTGGTTCTCGAAGAAATCAGTGAGAGCTACGACATCGATTCCGGGCGCCGTGATGTGCGCGCCGATCCGGTAGATGACGAGGCAGAGGAACGTGAAGGCGATCTTGTCACGCAGCTCCGGGGTGTTGTAGATGTTGCTGACGGCCGCCGCTGGGGCTGATTGAGCCATTTATTCTTCTACCCGGCCTCCGGCCGCTTCGATTTTCTGGCGGGCGCCCGCGCTCATCCTGACGCCACGGACGGTCACGCCCTTCGCTGCGTCGCCATTGGCGAGCAGCTTGGCCGGACCCTTACCCTTACGGATCAGGCCGGCCTCGGCGAGAGTCTGCTCGGTCACGTCCGATCCCTTGGGCAGCCGGGCAAGATCGTCAAAGCTCACCACCTGGGATTCGACACGGAAGATGTTCGTGAAGCCGCGCTTTGGAATGCGGCGCGTGAGCGGCATCTGGCCGCCCTCGAACTGCGGCTTGCCGCCGCCAGGTCCGTGGTGTCCCGATCTGGCCTTGATGCCCTTGTGTCCCTTGCCGGACGTCTTGCCGGTGCCGGAGCCTGGACCCCGTCCGAGCCGCTTGCGATTCCGGTGTGAGCCCGGAGCGGGTACCAGATTGTGCAGACCGATTTTTTCCACGGTCTCTTTCGTCTTGTTAGCCACTCGTCTACTCCTCTACCGCCGTCACTTCTACCAGGTGACGGACGTGCTTTAGCTGCCCGCGCAACGCGGGCGAGTCCTGCCTGATGACTTCAGCCTGATGATTGCGAAGCCCAAGGGCCTCGAGGGTCCGCCGCATCCGCCACGAGTGGCCGATGCCGCTTCTCACCTGCCTGATCCGAACCTTCCCTTCAGTGATGGTCTCCTTGGGGGTCGACCGCGGACCCTTGGTGTTCCACCACACGTGTGTTCTAGGCATGTGCCAGCTCCTTCGATTTTGCGCGCGAGCGATAGCCAAGGCTCGACACTTCGATGCCGCGCTCGCGCGCGATCTGCTCGACTGTGGTCAGCTGTTGAAGCCCGTTCAGCGCCGCCAGCACCATGTTGTGCGGATTGGTGGAGCCGAGACTCTTCGTCAGAATATCGGAGATTCCGGCGCACTCCATGATCGCGCGAACTGCCCCTCCCGCGATGACGCCAGCTCCCGGCGCGGCGGGCTTCATCAATACCTTGCCCGCGCCGTGCGAGCCCACGACCTCGTGGGGAATCGTTCCGCCCGTCATCGGGATGCTCACCATGTTGCGGCGCGCGCCATCGACGGCCTTGCGAACCGCTTCCGAGACCTCGTTCGCCTTGCCCGTCGCAAAGCCGACACGACCTTGCGCATCTCCCACCGCGACCAGCGCGTTGAATGAGAACCGGCGTCCGCCCTTCACGACCTTGGCGACGCGGTTGATGGCGATGACGTTCTCGACGAGCTCGCTGCCGCCGTCACCCCGCCCGCCATCGCGGTCGCGTGGCTTTCCATCGCGTCCGCGCCCACCGCCCCGCGAGCCACCTGGCCCGTCGCCGCGTCCGCCACCGCCCTGTCCGCCTGGCGCACCACGCCCACGCCCCGCGCCACCGCCTGGTCCGCCGCGTCCAGCGCCACCACGACCACCGCCGCCGCGTCCGCCTGCTCCGCCGCCGCTGCGGGCGCTGCCGCCCATCCGCGGCCGCTCCTGCTGCGGGGGAACATCGCCGGGAGGAGGAGTCGCCGTTCCTTCAGGATTCTCGTTGTCTGCCATTTATTAAAACTCCAACCCGCCTTCGCGGGCTCCGTCGGCCACACCCTTCACGCGGCCGTGATATTTGTATCCGGCTCTATCGAAGACTACGCGCTTGACGCCGGCATCCTTCGCCTTGGCGGCAATGCGCTTTCCAACTTCCACCGATCTCGCGGTCGGCTTCCCCTCGAGACCCGAATCGGTCACGGTCATGAGAGTCCGCTGTGTCGCATCGTCAACCAGCTGCGCGTAGATGTGCTTGAGCGAGCGGTACACGACGAGACGCGGGCGCTCCGCGCTGCCGATGACTTTCTTGCGAAGCCGGAAGTGACGGCGCGTACGCAGCTGGTCGCGCGACTTCGGTCTGGCCATTTTCGGCATTACTTACCTCCAGCCTTGCCGGCTTTGCGGCGGATCTGCTCCCCAACGTACTTGATTCCCTTGCCCTTGTACGGCTCGGGCGGCCTGATGCTGCGGAGCTCGGCGGCCACCTGACCGACGATTTCCTTGTTGGCTCCCTCGATGATGATCGAGGTTGGCTGCGGCGCCGAGAGCTTGATGCCTTTCGGAGCTTCGTACTTCACCGGGTGCGAGAACCCGAGCGCGAGCTGAAGCCCGTACGGCCGAGTCTCCGCCTTGTAGCCGACGCCCACCAGCTCGAGCTCCTTCCGAAACCCCTTGGTTACTCCCTCCACCATGTTAGCGACCAGCGTGCGGCTCAGACCGTGGAGAGCCTTGTGATTCGCCTCGTCCGAGGGCCGCTCGACCGAGATCTGGTCGTCCTTCAGCGCGACCTTCATCTCGCGGTGGAGGACGCGATCCAGCTCTCCCTTCGGCCCCTTCACATACACGTGATTGCCTTCGACCTTCACGGTCACGCCCTTGGGTACCGCGACCGGGTGCTTTCCAATTCTTGACATTTCTATCTCCTTACCAGACCAGCGCGAGCAGCTCGCCGCCGGTGCGCGCCTGCCGTGCCTGCCGATCCGACATCACGCCGCGCGAAGTGCTGAGGATCGCCATACCGAGCCCGTTGCGCACGCGCGGGATCTCGGCGACCGCGACGTACTTGCGGAGCCCTGGCGTCGAGATGCGCCGCAGCTCGCGGATCACGGGCTGCCCGCCCTGGGCGTACTTGAGCACGACCCGCAGGAGCTGCTTGCCCTCGTCGGTGTCGAGCGTCTTGTAGTCCTGAATGAAGTTGTTCTCCTTCAGGATCTTGGCGATTTCGATTTTCAGCTTCGATACCGGCATGTCAACGCGGCGGTGCTTCGCCCCACAGGCGTTGCGAATGCGCGTCAGCATATCGGCGATCGGATCGGTCATGCTCATTATTTCGTTGCCTCGTCCTACCGTATCCCTTACGGGACGCGTAGAAGTGAATGGGTTACCAGCTCGCCTTGCGGACGCCCGGGATGTATCCCGACAGCGCCATCTCGCGGAAACAGATTCTGCACAGTCCGAACTTTCTCAGGAACGCTCGCGACCGGCCGCACCGTCCGCAGCGATTGTGCTGCCTGACGGCGAACTTCGGCTTCCGCTTGCTCTTCTCCACCATGGCCTTACGTGCCATCTAGATCTCTCTCGCTGTCGGTTGACTACTGATTCGTGATGATCGGCTTGTCATCACCCTTGAACGGCATCCCGAGCTCGCGCAGCAGCGCGAAAGCCTGGTTGTCCTTGTTCGTGGTGGTGACAAGCGTGATGTCCATGCCGTGGATCTGCTCCACCATGTCGTAGTTGATCTCCGGGAAGATCATCTGCTCCTTCACACCCAGCGTATAGTTGCCGCGCCCGTCGAACGAGCGGGTATTCAGACCACGGAAGTCACGGATGCGCGGGATCGCGATCGTCACGAACCGATCCAGGAATTCCCACATCCGCGCGCCACGAAGAGTGACGGCGCACCCGATCTCCTGACCCTCGCGCAGCCCGAAGTTGGCGATGGACTTCTTCGCCTTCTTCTTCACCGGACGCTGCCCGGTGATGATGCCCAGCTCGTTGACCACGGTGTCGAGGACCTTGGCGTTCTTGATCGCCTCGCCCACTCCGCAGTTAATCACGATCTTCTCGAGGGTCGGAATCTGGTGCACGTTGGTGAAGCCGAACTGCGACTTCAGCCTCTCGCGCACGGTGTTCTCGAAGTACGTCCGGAGCCGCGGCGGCGGAACCGGAAGCTCCTTGCCCGTATGCTCGATCTGGACGTGCTCCTGAACCTCGCGCTTCTTCGCCTGTTTCTTCTCTTTGGTTGCCATTTATCTAAATCCCCGGCTCAGCGCACGCGGGGGATCGGTTCCCCGTGCTTGACGCTGACGCGCTCCTTGGTTCTCCGGCGCTCGACCTTCGACGTCTCGGTGTCGAAACGCGCCTTCGTCCTCGTCGGCTCGCCCGACTTGGGATCGAGGAGCATCAGGTTCGACGAGTGCACCGGCGCCGGCGCCTCTCTGATCCCCGACTGCTCCTCTGCCGTCCGCGCCTTGCGGTGCATCTTGACGATGTTGACGCCTTCGACCACCACCCGGCCCGTCTGGAGGTTGATGCGGATGATCTTTCCTTCCTTGCCCCTGTCCTCCCCGCGCATCACCCGCACCGTGTCGCCCTTCGACACGTGGAGCCGGAGGCGTTTAGCATTCTCCGCATGGCGTGCACTCAGCCGCTTTTTGGCCGTCTTTCTGTGCTTCAGGATTCTCACTTTACAAAACCTCCGGGGCCAGCGAGACGATCTTCATGTACTTCTTCTCGCGGAGCTCGCGCGCCACGGGTCCGAAGATACGAGTCGCCCTCGGCTCGCCCGCATCGTTGATGATCACGACCGCGTTCTCGTCGAAGCGGATGTAGGAGCCGTCCTTGCGGCGGGTCTCCTTGGCGGTGCGCACCACCACCGCGCGCGCCACGTCCGATTTCTTGACAGTGCCGTTCGGGAGCGCATTCTTCACGGCGACGATCACGACATCGCCGAGCGTGGCGTAGCGCCGGCGGGTTCCGCCGAGCACGCGGATCACGAGCGCCGTCTTCGCGCCCGAGTTGTCCGCTACCTTGACCACCGATTCCTGCTGGATCACCGGTCTTCTCCGTTAACGTGCACGTTCTATGATTTCGACCACGCGCCACCGCTTGTCCTTCGACAGCGGGCGGGTCTCCATGATGCGGACAGTGTCGCCCGTCTTGGCCTCGTTCTGCTCATCATGAGCTTTCAGCTTTTTCGTGCGTCGTACCATCTTCCCGTAAACGGGGTGCTGCACCCGGCGCTCGATCGAGACCACTACGGTCTTCTGCATCTTGTCGCTCACGACCATGCCCACGCGGGTCTTGCGCGCGGTCCGCACGATCGCCTCTCCCTTCGACAATTCAGTCATTCCCTTTAGGTCCTCTTACTCGTCTGCTTGCGGTTGGTCGCGGTAGCGCTCTTGCGGCCGCGTCGTCCCGTCACATTTCTCGCCTTCACCCGCTTGGGCGTCTCCGCCTCGGCGATTCCAATGATCTTCTCGCGCAGCACCGTGTTGAGCCGCGCAATGTCTCTGCGGATCACCCGCAGCCTGAGCGGATCCTCGAGCGTACGCGTGCCGGAGGCGAGGCGCAGGTTGAACCGCTCCCGCTCCAGCTCCGCGATGCGGGCGTTGATGTCGCCCTCGCCCATCTCACGAATTTCCTTAGCCAGCATCTGTGTGCGCCTCTTCACGTACGACGAATTTCGTCTTCACCCCAATTTTGGCTGCTGCAAGGGCCATAGCCTTCTTGGCGATATCCGGCGTCACTCCCTCGAGCTCGAACATCACCCGTCCCGGCTTCACCACCGCGACCCATCCTTCCGGTGACCCCTTTCCTTTTCCCATGCGGGTCTCGGCCGGCTTCTTGGTGATCGG
>Ga0136633_1000389_pt1 | contig 33165 bp, 23 predicted proteins | sample AntDrymeUQ832206_2_FD_105494 | JGI IMG/M metagenome (GOLD analysis project Ga0136633, IMG submission 105494) | Polar desert sand microbial communities from Dry Valleys, Antarctica - metaG UQ83 (22.06) | ecosystem: Environmental > Terrestrial > Soil > Desert | place: Antarctica: Dry Valley... | reverse complement strand
GGCCCGCCCAACCCGCTCGCCCCACGGCTCCACAGTCGAGGCTGAATGCTGGCCGCGGCACACGCCCGCGCGGCACACGCCCCCCGCCAGGCCGGCGACCATACGGACCCAAGCTCCTAGCCCGGCACCGCGCCGAGCCTGTGGCCCGCTGGGCCAGAACCACCCGCCAGGGTGGCTGATTACGTAAGAAACAGCCGATATCAGGCGATTGATGAGCGGATTCTTGTCTGAACCCACAACTTCCGGCTCTTGGCGCGCGCGCCCAGGAGTGCCACCTTGTACCCATGAGCTCTGACCTGCGCTGGGGCCGGCGCTACCTCATGTGCCCACCGACGCACTTCGACGTCACGTACGCGATCAACCCGTGGATGGACGTCGCGACCCCGGTCGACCGCGAGCTCGCACAGCGCCAGTGGGACGCGCTCGTCGCGACCCTGCGCGCGGCCGGCGCCGAGATCGAGCTGCTCGAGGCGCAAGCGGGTCTGCCGGACCTCGTGTTCACTGCGAACCTCGGCATCGTCGACGGGGCGACCTTCGTCCCCGCGCGCATGACGCACCCCGAGCGCCGGGCGGAGACGCCGCACGCGGAACGCTGGTTCGGCGAGCACGGCTTCGCGATCCGGACGCTCGGCGAGAGCGTCACGCAGGAGGGCGCCGGCGACGCCCTGCCGTTCGGCGACACGCTCGTCGCCGGCTACCGGGCACGCTCGTCCGCCGGGGCCTACACCGACCTCGCCCGGATCGTCGACGGCTCGATCATGCCGGTCGAGCTCGCCGACCCGCGCTTCTACCACGTCGACATCGCGTTCTGCCCGCTCGACGCGCGCACGGCGATCTACGCCCCCAGCGCGCTCGGGGCGGAGGGCTCCCGCCTGATCGAAGCGCTCGTCCCGGACGCGATCGCACTCACCGCCGAGGAGGCCGACGCGTTCTGCGCGAACGCCGTCGTCGTCGGGCGCACGGTCGTCATGGCGGCCTGCCCGCCGCGCCTGAAGGCGCAGCTGCGCGAGCGCGGCTTCGAGCCGGTCGTCGTCGACGTGTCGGAGTTCCTCAAGGCCGGCGGCGGACCGCGCTGCCTGACGCTCGCGCTCGACGTCGAGCTCGGCCGCGAGGACACCGCCGCGGTCGCCGAGCGCTACACCGCCCACAACTACCACCCGCTGGCGATCACGGTCAGCCACGCGGAGGGCGTTTGGGTGACCGACGACCGCGGCGGGCGCTACCTCGACGCCCTGTCGGCCTACAGCGCGCTGAACTTCGGCCACCGCCACCCGCAGCTCGTCGCCGCCGCGCGCGAGCAGCTCGATCGCGTGACGCTGACCAGCCGTGCGTTCTCCAACGACCAGCTCGGGCCGTTCGCGCGCGAGCTCGCCGCGCTCTGCGGCAAGGATCGCGTGCTGCCGATGAACACCGGCGCCGAGGCCGTCGAGACCGCGATCAAGGCCGCGCGCAAGTGGGGCTACGAGGTCAAGGGCGTGCGCCCCGGCCGCGCCACGATCCTCGTCTGCGACGGCAACTTCCACGGCCGCACGACGACGATCGTGTCGTTCTCCGACGACCCGCTCGCGCGCGAGGGCTTCGGCCCGTTCACCCCCGGCTTCGAGCGCGTGCCCTTCGGCGACGCGGCGGCGCTCGAGCGCTCCCTGAAGGCCAACGAGGACATCGTCGGCTTGCTCGTCGAGCCGGTCCAGGGCGAGGCCGGCGTGATCGTCGCGCCGGACGGCTACCTGCGCGCGGCGCGGCGGCTGTGCAGCGAGCACGGCGTGCTGCTGATCGCCGACGAGATCCAGTCGGGCCTCGGCCGCACGGGGCGGACCTTCGCCTGCGATCACGAGCAGGTCGTGCCCGACGTCTACGTCCTCGGCAAGGCGCTCGGCGGCGGCATCCTCGCGCTGTCGGCGGTCGTCTCCGACGACGACGTGCTCGGCGTCTTCGGACCCGGATCGCACGGCTCGACGTTCGGCGGCAACCCGCTCGCCTGCGCCGTCGGCCGCGCGGTCCTCGACCTGCTGCGCACTGGCGAGCCGCAGGCCAACGCCGCGCGGATCGGCGCGCGATTGCGCGCCGGCCTGGATGCGGCGGCTCCCGCGTCGCTGCACGCGATCCGCTCGCGAGGGCTGTGGTTCGGCCTCGATCTCGCCGCCGGCGAGGCCACGGCCCGCGCTGCCTGCGAGCGGCTGCTTGCCCAGGGTGTGCTCGCAAAGGACACGCACGAGCGCACGATCCGGCTCGCGCCGCCGCTGACGATCACCACCGCCGAGGCCGACTGGCTGCTCGAGCGCCTGCTGTCCGTGCTCGGGGAGGCGCCGGCGCTGCGCCTCGCCGAGATCGCCCCCGGACCGCCGCCGCGCCCGGCATCCTTTGCCGCATAGACGACATCGACCGCCACATCGTCGCGCAGCTGCTCGAGGACGGGCGCCTGAGCCTCGCCGAGCTCGGTGCGCGCGTGAGCCTGTCCTCGCCGGCGGTCAAGCGGCGCGTCGACCGGCTGCGATCGAGCGGGGTCATCACGGGGTTCACGGCGCTCGTCGATCCAGGCGCGCTGGGCCAGCACACCGAGGCCTTCGTCGAGATCCACTGCGCCGCGAACATGAGCCCGAGCGCACTGCGCGACACGCTCGCGCACGAGCCGGAGGTCGTCGCCGCGTACACCGTCAGCGGTGACGCCGACGCCGTCGTGCACGTTCGCGCGACCGACGTCGCGCACCTCGAGGCGACGGTCGAGCGGATCCGCTGCAGCCCGGAGATCGCCCGCACGAAGACGACGATCGTGCTCAGCCGCCTGATCGCGCGCGAATGAATTTCGTTTCGCGGGTATTCTCGACCGCGGGGGTAGGGACGCCAATGGTCCTCATGGGGGTGTAATGGAGCCGGTCGACCCGATCCTGCGTCGGACGTTGCCCGCGGTGCCGGCCACGGTGACGGCGCTGCGCGGCGACGTGGCGGCGTTCGCCGTGGCGGCGGGCGCCGGGGATTCGCTGCTGTCAGCCGTGAAGCTCGCCGTCTCCGAGGCCGTCACAAATGCCGTCATGCACGCCTACGTCGACGCCGACGCGCCCGGCGACGTGCACCTGACGGTGCGCATGCATGGCGATCGGATGCACGTCACGGTCGCCGACGACGGCTGCGGCATGGTGCCGCGGCTCGACAGCCCCGGCCTCGGCGTGGGCCTGCCGTTCATCGCGCACAACGCCGACACGCTGGACATCGGACACAGCGACGGCGGCGGGACGCAGCTGCAGATGTCCTTCTCTCTCGCCGTCGCGGCCGACTGCGCGTAACGGCGCCACAATCGGCCCGTCTACACAGGTTTCGCACGAGTTCGGCGCGCAGAGCTGCGTGCTTCCTCACAGGCGCGTTGCCGCCCGAAAGCCGTGGGTACGGTCGATGGTTCGCCGGAGGGGATGGGGGACCAGGGATGATGAGCATGAGGATGGTGCTCGCCACGGCAGCGCTCGTGGTGACGCCATACGTTGCGCAGGGGCGCCGGCCATCGCGGCCGGCGCCGGCTGCGCCGCCGAAGCTGTGGTTCTGGCGCTGACGGCGCCTCATCACAGCTTGTCGATCGCGCGCAACAGGTAAGGACCGAGGCTCGCCCCGAAGACCTCGGTGATGTGCTGGTCGTCCTTGTAGACGAGCGCGCCGCCGACGACCGGATAGCAGCGCCGCGGACCGCAGAAGAACGGGGTCATGTCGACGGTGCGCACGCGCGGCGAGCGCAGGCGGCCGGCGGCCACGACAGCCGCGTCGGCGCGCAGCGCGCCGCCGCGCGGGACCGCGCAGAGCTTTCCGGCGTCGCGGCGCCTGGCGTGCGCGCGCCGCACGCAGTCGATGGCGTCGTGGCCGATCAGCGGGGTGTCGCGAATCACGACGATGCGCTTGACCGTTGCCGGCAGCGCCTTCCAGGCGTCGACGTGACCACGGACCTTGGCGGCGAACTCGTCCTTGCCGTCGCGGACCAGCACGGCCTCGGCGAAGTGCCCGACGACGAAGACGGTGTGGACCTCGGGGTGCCTGGCCAACCACGCGGGCACCTGCTGGTTCCAGCGCGTGCAGTCGATGTTGCGGCTCGCGGGTTCGAGCGTCGGCGCAGCGCGCGTCAGCGGGCAGCCCGAGCGCGTGATCGAGATCCCGCGCCAGCGCTTGCGCCGGGAGACGTGATCGAGCGCCGCGCGCCAGTGCGAGGCGTGGCTGTCGCCGACGAGGGCGATCGACCCGCTCGCGTCCAGCGCCGGGACGCCGAACTCGCATGGCGACACCAAGCCCTCGCGCGGCAGCGGCGTGCACGCGGCGTTCTGGGAGATCACGGCCTCGTCGGGCGTCGGCACGACCGCATCGCGCAGCTTCGGGTTGAAGCACTTCCTCAGCGGGTCGCGCGCCGCCGCGCCGAAGCAGCGCGCATGCGCCTCCGGCGCCGTCGAGATGGCGATCTCGAGCGGCAGCTCGCCGGCGTTCGGCAGCCGGTCCTCGACGCCGCCGGCATGGCTGCGCACCTGCCAGTGATAGCGACCGGGCGCCAGGCGCGCCGAAGCGGGCGAGAAGCGGGTTCTGATCAGCGTCGAGTGCGGGCGCCGCACGACGGCCGGCAGATCGCGGATCCCGACGCGGTTGCCGGCGCGGTCGAGGGCGACGTAGCGCAGGCCGAGCCCGGACTTCGCCTCGGAGCGCGGGACGATGCAGATGCGGGCGGCCGGGGCCGGCGCCTGCTCGGTGCGCAGCCAGACGCACAGGCCGCTGGTCGGCGACGGCTTGAGCTCCTCGCGAGAGATGGGCTCGTGCGTTCGCAGGACCAGGGTCAGATCGGCGCCCGACGCCTGTCCGAAGCGGGCGCCGAAGAGGTCCAGCGACGTCGTCGGATCGGGCGCGTCGAAATATGCGGCGGGGTCGGCGGCGGCGCGCGCCGCGGGCGTCTCGGCGGAGCGGGCGGCGGCGGTCGCGAGCAGCAGTGTCAGGAGCATCGCGCCGGCCGTCGGCAGGACGCGCCGGCGCGCCGTGGCCCGGGATCGATCGCGTCTCATGCAGCGGAGGAGGGGGGCACGCGTCGTGGTATGTCAGCACAGTTCGCCTGCCCGCTCGGCTCGCCGCCGCGCTGGCTGGTTGATTGCGCGGCGGGAGGGACCACTAGTAGTGGCCCATCCACTAGCCGGTCGGACGGGCGCGCGCGAATGCCTTGCGCACGGCGGCCACGGCCGGCTTCGCCGACCCGTCGGAGCGAAACAGGCCCTTCTCGTTGAACGCGTCGGACAGCTTCACGCCGGGCAGCTTCGTGCGCAGCGCGCCGCCGCGGAAGCCGGGCGTGACGGCGTAGTCGCGCAGCACCCAGACGAGCATCCCGGTGACGTCCTCGCGCCGCGCGTAGAAGCCGATCCGGCGCGTCAGCAGCCGCGACTGGTAGAGCAGGCTGCCGGGGCGCCCGGCGCGGTTGCGCCCGTTGCCGTTGGCGCCGAACTCCGTGATGACGATCGGCATGGTCCGAAATGCGCCGCGCACGCGCCGCAGCATCGTGCGCACGCGTGCGTCGAGCTCGCGCACGGGGGCGCCCGCGCCCTCGGCGTTGCCGATGTACTCCGTCAATCCGATGGCGTCGAGGTGGCGGTAGAGCAGCCCGTTTCGGCGCGGCAGGTGCGTGCCCCAGATGTCGGCGGCGACGAAGATGCCGGGCGTGCGGCGGTGCAGCCTGCGCGCGAGGCTGTCGATGTAGCGTGCCTGGCCGCCGGGGTGGCCCTGGCCCGAGACCTCGTTGACGAGGTTCCAGGCGAGGATCGACGGATGCGCGGCCTCGCGGTCGGCGCTGCGCAGCGCGCGGGCCGTGGCAAGCGCGCGCCGCCGCGGGGTCTGCGCCCAGAACTTGCCGGCCTTGTCGAAGGGCCCGATCTGCTGCCACACGAGGATTCCTGCCGCGTCGAACCGTGACAGCAGCTCGTCGGACAGCGGCATCTGCGAGCGCACCGTGTTCGCCCCGATCGCTCGCACCTCGGCGATGATCTGCTCCTGGTCGGCGGCGGTGAGCGCGTCGCCGTGGCGCTCGGCGTCGGCCGGCAGGCCGGCGCCGGCGAGCCGCAGCGGACGCCCGTTGAGCAGCAGGCGCCGCCCGTCGCGGCGCAGCTCGCGCAGCCCGACGGCGCGGCGCAGCGGTGTCGTGCCCGTGCCCGCCGACAGCGCGAGGTCGTAGAGGGCGGGCCGGCCCGGGGCCCACAGCGCGGGTTGGGCGACCACCACGCCGGCCTGAATCCTGCGTCGCTGGCCCGGCGCCAGCGACACCGGCTCGAACGCCACCGGATGCGTGCCCGAAGCACCCGTCATCGTCCCCGCGACGGTCACGGCGGCGGGCGCGCCCGACTCGCGCGTGTCGCGCACGTCGATGCTGACGTTCACGCGCGCGGCACCGCTGTCGAGCGTCGTGTGCACCCCGATCAGGCGCAGGTCGGCAGCCTGCACGGCCACCGCGCTGACCGGCCACGCGAGGCCGCCCCAGCTCCACCACGCGCGGTCGAAGCCCTCGCGCGCCTGGCGCGCGGGCGAGCGCCAGTCGGCGCGCAGCGTGACGCTGTGCGCGCCCGCCTCGAGCTGCGCGGAGCATGCGAACGGCTCGTAGGCGCCGATGTGCTCGCAGACCTCGCGGCCGTCGATCCAGACCGTCGCGCGGTGGTGGACGGAGCCGAAGCGGACCTCGTAGCGACCCGCGCTGCTCACGGCGAGCGTCGCGCGCCACCAGCCGATGCTGCCCTCCCACGCACGCAGGCCGGCGGCGCCGCGCAGCGGCGAGGCGTTCGCCACGCCCGGCACCTCGACCGCCGTCATCTCGATCGCCCGCTGCGGCCACCCGCGGCGCAGGCCGACGTTCTGCGGATCGGCGCGATAGGTCCACGCGCCGATCAGCGCCTGCGGTGGCTCAGGCGCGCTCGCGCCGAGCGCGGATGACGGCGCTGTCGCGATCGCGATCGCGCACAGCGCCAGTGCGGTCCACGCGCGCCTCACCACACGGGCGCGGCGAGGCTGCACAGCCTCGCCGGGCCGGGCTGCAGCGCACCGGCACCGGTATCGAAGGAACCCAGCGGGGCCGGTGGGTTGGCGATCGTCGTCGTCGCGGCCGCCAGGTCGCGGACCATCACGCGCAGTCCTCCCGGGCCGCCGCCCGCGGGCACGCCGGCGTCGGTCGTGAAGGCGACGCGCATGCCGTCGCCGGAGATCTCCGGCTGGCCGGACCAGCCGGCGAGCGGGCGCCCGCCCGCGTCGAGGCTCACGACCCGCACGTTGGCGCTGCGCAGATCGCGCACCACCAGCCGCTGCAGCGGCCGGCCGCTGGGGCTCTGTGCGTGCCTGCGTACGAGCTCGGAGTAGACGACCCGCGACCCGTCGCCCGCGATCGCCGGCTCGGAGGCGAAGCCCGCACCCGGCCCGCTGACCGGGCTTGCGACGCCGCGCGCGAGGTCGCGCACGTAGACGCGTGCGCGGCCGCCGGCGCGCGTCGTGGCGGCGAAGGTGATCTGGCGGCCGTCATCCGACAGCGCCGGCTCCCAGGCTTCGGCGGCGAGTCTGCGTCCTGCGCCGAGGACGCTGACGAGCACCGTCCTGCGCGTGCTGCGATCGAAGACGAAGACCTGCATGCGCCGCTGTGCGCCGCCCGTGCGCGTGAAGGCGCTGTAGGCGACGCGGCGGCCGTCGCCCGAGACGGCGGCGTCGTAGGCATTGCCGGGCGACGCGTTGACCGACGTGCCCGCGCGCACGTCGTGCACGCGCACGCGGGTCGCCCAGCGCGCGCTGTCGGACATCGGGTCGGCGTTCACGCTCTGATAGGCGACGACGTTGCCGTCGCCCGACAGCGCGGGGTCATAGGCGGTCTCGACACGCCTGGAGCCCGTGCCGCCGGCGACGACGCGCACGCTGCGCGCGGCGAGGTCGGCGAGCGCGATGACGACGTTGCCGTAGCGCTTGGCGTACGTGCGGTTGCCGGCGGACATCTCAAACGCGATCCGGCGGCCGTCGGCGGACAGGTCGGGGCCGTAGCTCGAGCACGGCCGGTCCTCGAGCGCGTCGCGTGACGCGTCGCGCGGGTCGAGCTGCGTGCCCGTCTGCAGGTCGCGGCCCTCGAGCACGACCTCGCCGTAGCGCACGGCCAGCGGCGGCGCCGGCTGCTGGGCGTCGAACATCACGGTGCGCCCGTCGCCCGACAGCGCCGGGCTGGCGAACGATGGCCGGAACGGGTAGCGCAGCTTGCCCTTCGTCGTCTGCGGCGGGCCGTTGTAGTGGTCCTCGCCGAGCCAGCGCGGAATCTGGCGCAGCTGGCGCTGCAGCACGATCCGCGCCTGGCGCGGGGACGTCTCGCCCTCCTCGACGCCCCGGCGCGCGGCGGCGCGCAGCTCGCGCTCCAGGCCGCCCTGCATGCCGGCGCGCGTGCGGCCGTGCGTGCGTCCGATGCGCAGCGGGCTGAGGTCCAGGCGGCGCAGCCGCTGGAAGGCGTGCGTGTCACGCACGCCGAAGAGCTTGGACGCCGCCTCCGGTCCGGCCTCCTGGTGCAGCGAGTGGAAGATCAGGTGCTGGGAGAGGTGGCCCTGGACGAGCACCCGCAGTGCCCGTGCGCGCAGCTCGCGCAGCTTCGCCGCGGACACGTCGCGGGCGCGCGGCGCGACGAGCGCGGCGGCGAGCTTGCGCGCCGACGGGTAGCCGCGCTGCGCTCCGAGCTGCGCGAGCGTCTGGACGTCGTGGCGCAGCCAGTTCCACAGCTCCGCGCGGCCGGCGTGCAGCAGCTTCTGCAGGCGCGCCTCGTCGAACGGGACCCAGTGCAGGTGGACCCACATGTCGTGCGGCAGCCAGTGCGGCGCCGCGCCTCGTGGCGCGTCGGAGTCCGGCGCGCGCCCGGCGACCGGCGCGGGGACGCCGTTGTCGAACTGGGTTGGCGCCGCAGCCGGAGCGGGTGCCGGTTTCGGCGCGGGCGCGGGATCGTGGTCGGGCCCGTGCGCGAACGCCTGCCCCCCGGCCACGAGGGCGATCAGGCAGGCGAAGGTGCTCAACGGCGCGGGGAGGCGGGGCATGGGCGGCGAGTCTACGGCGGCCTGAGGTCGCGTGGCGCACTGTGGCGCGGAAGCGGCGCAGCGGGAGCGATGAGCTCAACAGGCGCAGCTGCCTGGACGTCAGCCCCCCCTGGTGCAGCACCGTTCGCGACCCCGGCGGTCGCGCTACGCGTCGACGACGATCAGCAGATGACTGCCGCCGTCGATGGTCTGCGCGCACGAGGCCAGACGCTCGATCACGGGCCCGACGATCGGCAGCGCTGCCTGCAGCAGCAGGCGTTCGGCTTCCAAGCCGGGAAAAGGGCCGATCATCATCTCGAAGCTCCCTGGGCGCGCGGTGAGGATCAGGTGGACCTCGTCGGCCTGTGAGGTGTGGCGATCGGCCAGCAGCGCTTCGAGGATCAGGATCGCGTCGTCGATGCGATTCAGCGGCAGGCCGGCCTTCGACGACGTTGCCGCCACCGCCCGCCGCAGCACGGGCAGCCGCGCGTCACCGAGCCCGGCGCTGACCTGCACGGTCAGCTCGAACTCTGCCGCTTCGCGCTGGGCGGCGTCGATCACAGCGACGCGCCGAAATCGCCCAGCGTCGCCGGTGTGCGCTCAGGTTGGAGCTTGAAGGTCATCAGCACGTCGGTGCCGGCAGGGCTGCCCGCGATCTCCAGCGACGAGGCGACGTGCTCCATCAGCGCCAGCCCACGGCCCAGCACGGGGGTGTCGGCGGGCGAGGTGATGCCGCTGCCGTGATCGCGGACGAGGATGTGCAGCGTCTCGCCGTCGACCCGGGCGACGACGGTGACGGTGCCGCGCCGGCGGCCGTAGGCGTGCACGACGACGTTCGTCGCGGCCTCGCTGACCGCGAGCACGATGTCGTCCATCGTCTCGGCGTCGACGCCGTAGGCGTCGCGAAAGCCGCGCACGACATGGCGCAGCAGCGCCAGGCTCGTATGCTCGGCCGGCAACGTGATGCGCAGTTCAGGGGTACAGGCGACGTTGCTCATACATCGGTTGTTACCGCTGCGGGCACAAGTGATTCACCACTTTTCGAACTTCCCGTCTCCCGGACAGGATTCTGGCGTGTCGTGAGGGTGCTCGCTCATCGCTCGGCAGCGAGGGCGTCGTGGTGCGCGGCGACGGTGTGCAGATGGGCGATCGTCTGGCGGATGATGCGCGAGACCTGCATCTGGCTGACGCCCAGTCGATCGCCGATCTCGGCCTGCGTCAGATCCTCCTCGAAGCGCATCCGCAGGACCTCCCGCGAGCGCAGCGGCAGGCCGGCGCAGAGGCCGTCGAGCAGGACGCGCGACTCGGCGCGCGCAAAGCCCTCGTCGGCCGTGCCGAGGCTCTCCTCGAGCGTGGCGGCGTCGGGGTCGTGCGATTGCGTGGCGTGCAGCGAGAGCGTGCCGCGCCCGCTGCGAGCCTGCATCGCCTCGAGGATCCGCTCGTCGGTGGCGCCGACGGCCGCTGCGAGCTCGCCGATCGTCGGCGCTCGATCGAGCTCCTGAGACAGCCGCACGGACGCCCGGTCGAGGCGCATGATCGTCTCCTGCAGCTCGCGCGGAGGGCGCACCGCCCACGTGCGGTCGCGGAAGTGGCGCTTGAGCTCGCCGACGATCGTCGGCACGGCGAAGCTCGTGAAGGCGTGCCCGCGCGAGGTGTCGAAGCGGTCGATCGCCTTGACGAGCGCCAGCGAGGCGACCTGCACGAGGTCCTCCAGCGGCTCTCCGGAGCTCTCGTAGCGCCGGGCGAGCGAGCGCGCGAGCGGCATAAAGCGCTCGACGAGCGCGGCCCGAGCATGCGGATCGCCCGCCTCCAGGCGCGCAAACAGCGCACGGTCGCCGCGCGCGCGCGGGTCTCCGGCGAGGCTGGCCAACGACGGACCCAGACCAGGATCGGTGAGGCGAGCGGCGGCTGGTTGCATGCCTTCGGCTTTCGTGCGTGGATCAACGAAAAGCCAGTCCACCGCCGGCCACGAATGAGCCGCGAGCGTCCCCGCAGGACCGGCTGATCGCGGCGATTTCCCCGTCCGCCGCGACCCTGTTGGTGGCGGTACCCGAGCTTTGAGCGATCTACACCCAGTTGCTCGCGTCATGTCCCCGGCCGCCCACGGCCTGCGCCGCAGCCATCGCTGGGACACTATGGCGGTGACCGTACGATCCGTGCAGCTGCTGCTCGCAGACGGCGTCTCGGCATCCGCCGTCGCGGACGCGCTCGCTGCCGAGCTGCCGATCGTCTCGCAGCGCTCGCACACGGTCGAGCGCACCTTCTGGGACACGTTCGACGGGCGGTTGCACGGCGCGGGGCTCGTTCTCGTCGCGGGCGCCGGCCGGCTCGCGCTCGCCGACGCGACGAGCTACGCCGAGCAGGCCGGCAGCCTGCACAGGCGCAAGGCGCAGCGGCTGCTCGCCGGCGATCTTCCGCCCGGGGAGCTGCGCACCCGGCTCGAGCCGCTGATCGAGATGCGCGCGCTGCTGGCGCTCGTGCGCGTGCGCAGCCGCGCGCTGCCGCTGAACGTGCTCGACGACATCGGCAAGATCGTCGTGCGCCTGCGCGTCGAGGAGCCGACGGCCCTCGACGCCAGCGCCGGCGAGGGCATCGCGCTGCCTGCCCGGCTGCACGTCATCGGGGTGCTCGGCTATGACCGTGAGCTCGAGAGGCTGCGCGCGCTGCTCGATGACCGGCTGGGGCTGGCCGAGGCGCCGCGGCCGGTCCAGGACGATGCCGTCGAGGCGGCCGGCGGGGTCGTCGGCGGAAGCTCGTCGAAGCTGCGCCTCGAGCTCGATCGGCAGGAGCGCTCCGACGCCGCCGCCGTCAAGGTGCTGCGGCGCCTGGCGGAGGTCATCGAGCTCAACCTGCCCGGGACGCTCGCGGACACCGACAGCGAGTTCCTGCACGACCTGCGCGTCGCCATTCGCCGCACCCGCGCGCTGCAGCGCGAGCTGCGCGGGGTCTTCGCGCCCGAGACGCTGCGCGCCTTTCGCGACGGCTTCAAGGAGCTTCAGCGCATCACGGGCCCGACGCGCGACCTCGACGTGCAGCTGCTGGAGTTCGGTGAGCTCGCCGCGGGGCTGCCGGACGACGTCGCGCACGATGTCGCGCCGCTGCGCCGGCTGCTCGAGGACCACCTGCACGTCGAGCGGCGCAAGATGGTGCGCACGCTGGGCGCGGGCCCGACGCGCGCGCTGCTCGACACCTGGTCGGACTACCTCGATTGCCTCGTGGAGTCCGACGAGGTCGCGCGCCCGCGCGCCGCGCGCCCCGCCGGCGACGTCGCCGGCCGGCGGATCGCGAAGGTCTTCCGGCGGATGGTGAAGATGGGCTCCAAGATCGACGACGCGACGCCCGCCGAGGCGCTGCACGAGCTGCGCAAGCAGGGCAAGGAGCTGCGCTACCTGCTCGAGTTCTTTCAGTCGCTCGTCCCGAGCGACGTCGTCAAGCCGATGGTGTCGTCGCTGAAGGGGCTGCAGGACGTGCTCGGCCGCTTTCAGGATCGCGAGGTCCAGGCGGCGCTGCTGCGCTCAATGGGCGGCGAGGTGGCGGCGCTCGACGGCGGCGCCGCCGCGCTGATGGCGATGGGCGTGCTCGTCCAGCGCCTGGGTGAGGATCAGGCGGATGCGCGCAGGCAGTTCGCCGAGAGCTTCGCCGCCTTCGCCGCGAAGTCCCAGCGCAAGCTCGTCGACCAGACGTTCGGATGACGCGGGTCGTCGCGCTCTACAACATCAAGGGCGGCGTCGGCAAGACGTCGACCTCGGTGAATCTCGCCTGGCTGGCGGCGCAGGGCGGCGCCCGCACGCTGCTGTGGGACCTCGACCCGCAGGGCGCGGCGACGTTTCTGCTGCGCATCAAGCCGAAGGTCAAGGGCGGAGCGCGCAAGCTCGTATCCGGCAAGAGCGATCCGGCGACGCTGCTGAAGGGCACCGACCACGAGCAACTCGATCTGTTGCCGGCCGACTTCTCGCTGCGCAACCTCGACCTCGCGCTCGACGACACGGAGCGCCCGACGAAGGGCCTCGGGCGCGTGCTCGGGCGCGTCGGCGACTACGACTACGTCTTTCTGGACTGCCCGCCCGCCATCTCGCTGGCGTCCGAGAGCGTCTTCGGCGCGGCGGACGTGCTGCTGGTTCCGCTGATCCCGTCGCCGTTGTCGCTGCGCACGTTCGACCAGCTGCACCGCTTTGTCGCCGCCGAGGTGAAGGACCCGCCTCAGATCCTCGCCTTCTTCTCGATGGCCGACGGACGAAAGAGCCTGCACCGCGACGTCATGGCCGAGGTGGCGGCGTCGCACGAGGGGGTACTGGCCACGGCGATCCCGGCGGCGTCGGAGGTCGAGCGGATGGCGCTGCACCGGCGTGTGCTGGCGCAGACCGCGCCGCACTGCCGCGCCGCGCTGGCCTATCAGGCGCTGTGGGCGGAGCTGCGGCTGCGGTTGTAGCCGGCATTGCGGGTGCGACGCATCTGCATAGGAACGCCATCGCGCCTGCACGGAATCTCCACAGCGGCCGGATAGGTTCGCGGCGTGCTGCGGCCTGCGCTGCGACGTCGTCGGTCACGCGGTGCTGCGGCGCATGCGACGCCGCTGCACCCGCTGCGTCCGTCGCCTGCCGGCGTCGTCGCGGCAGCCGTCGTCACGCCATGGGTGCTGTGGGCGGCGATGCGGGCCTTCGGCCTGGAGCGCGGCCACCCGTTCGTCGCGCTCGTCTCGTTCTCGCCGTACATGGCGGCGCTCGCGCCGTTGCCGGTCGTCCTGGCGCTGCTGCTGCGCCGCCGGCTCGTGGCCGCCGTCGCCGCCGTCGCGGCGCTGACGCTGGCGGCGTCGGTGCTGCCGCGGATGGCCGCCGGTCCGCAGCGCGCGCAGGCGGACGCTCGCGGCCGGACCGTCGTCGTGATGAGCGTGAACCTGCAGTACGGCCGCGCCGACGCGGCCACCGTGCTGCAACTGGTCCGCGACCACGACGTCGACATCCTGAGCCTGCAGGAGCTCACGCCCGCTGCCGTGGGCCGGCTCGACGCCGCGGGCGTCGCCCGACTCCTGCCTGCCCGTTCGCTGCGCATGGATCCGGGCTGGTCGGGTCTCGGCCTGCTGGCCCGCGCGCCCCTGCGTGCCGTGGCGCCGTCGCACAAGAGCCCGGAGGCGCAGCTCCAAGCTGTGCTACGGCCGGGCGATGGCACCGCGCTGCGGGTTGTCGCGGTCCACCCGCTGCCGCCGGTCTCGCGGGACAACACGCGCCATTGGCGTGCCGCGCTGCGCAGCCTGCCCGGGCCGCGCGAAGGCGGCGCGCCCCGGGTGCTGCTTGGCGACTTCAACGCGACGCTCGATCACCACGAGCTGCGCCGGCTGCTCGGGCGCGGCTACGTCGATCCACCCCGAGAACGGTCGTCGTAGGCCCTCGGGTGTGATCAGCGCGCCCGCGGGCGGTTGGCCTTCGGTCCCAAGAAGGATCTCGAGCGTCACCTGCGCAGTTGGCCGCGCTTCGTCCACTGCGCGATGATCTGCCTGCACTCCGAGAGAGACAAACGTGGGATGACCGAAGAGTTGACCGAAGGTTTTTCTGTTGCAGGTGGCGAGGCCCTCTTGCTGGAACGCGAAGGGGTGCTCGCGGAGCTGGGTGCTGCGCTGAGCCGGGCCCGCAGCGGCAACGGTCGAGTCGTGCTTGTGGAGGGGCCGGCTGGAATTGGCAAGACGCGGCTGCTGAACGAAACCCGCGAACGTGCACGTGCGCTCGGGTTGGAGGTGCTGACGGCGCGTGGTGGCCAGCTCGAGGGTGGGTATGGGTTCGGCGTCGCGCGGCAGCTGCTCGAGTTGGCGGTCGCCGCTGCGTCAGGTGAAGCCCGCGAGGAGCTGCTAGGGGGCGCGGCAGTGCTGGCGCAGCCCGTCTTCTCGGCGTCGGCGGCGCCATCTCCTGAGGGAGCAGACCCGTCGCACAGCGTCCTGCACGGGTTGTACTGGCTGGTGGCCAATCTGGCCGAGCGATCGCCGCTGCTGCTCGCCATCGACGACGTGCATTGGGCCGATGAGCCGTCGCTGCGCTTCCTCCTGTACCTGGCTCGCCGCTTGGAGGCCATGCCGATCGCCTTGGTGCTGGCACTGAGAACGGGCGAGGCGGGCGCCGAGCGGGAGCTGCTGCGGGCGCTTCGGGTGGAGGCCCATCCGCCGGTGCTCGAGCCGCGCGCCCTCAGCGCCGCGGCGACGAGCACGCTGACCGCGACGCGGCTGGGGCGTGCGGTGCCCGACGCCCTGGCGCTCGCCTGCCACACCGCCTCTGGAGGCAACCCCTTCCTGCTCACGGAGCTGCTGCACCAGCTACGCGATGCGTCCGCCGACATTGATCCGGAGGCGGTCGAGCGGATGGCGTCCGGCCGGGTCGCAGCGTCGATCCTCCTTCGTGTCGCGGGCGTGGACACGTCGGCCGCTGCGTTCGTTCGGGCGATGGCCGTCCTGGGGGAATCGGCTGACCTGGAGGTGGTCGCGGCGCTGGCCGGTCTCGGCGGCTCCGCGGCCGCGGCGTTGGCGAGCGCGCTCGCTGCAGCGGAGATCGTCGAGCTCGCCACCGCCTCGCGGCCGTTGCGGTTCGTTCACCCGCTCGTGCGAAGCGCTGTCTATGACGACACGCCTCACGCGGACCGCGCCCGGCTGCATGCACGCGCCGCGCAGCTGCTTGCCCGCGATCGGGGTGACACCGACGCGGCCGCGATGCACCTGCTGCTCAGCGATCCCGCCGGCGATGCGGGCACCGTCGAGCTGTTGCGTGGCGCGGCGCGCCGTGCGCTCGCGCGCGGAGCGCCCGAGAGCGCGGTCGAGTTCCTCAGGCGCGCGACGCGCGAGCGCGGCGCGGCTGAGCCGGTGGACGCCGAGCTGGTGCTCGAACTCGGCGCGGCCGCTGCGCGTGCCGGGCTGCCCGACGGCGTCGCCCTGCTGCGAGAAGCCTTTCGGCTGGCCTGCGGACAACCGGCGCGTGCCCGTGCCGGCCTCGAGCTGGCCTTCGCCCTCGGGGTGTCGAGCAGCGACTCGATCGCTGCGATCGAGGTTCTAGTGAGCGCTCGACAAGACCTCGCTGATGAGCACCTGTGCGCGCTGCTCGATGCGCGGATCGTGATGTTCTGCGTCCTCCTGCCAAGCGCGCGGTCCCGGCTGTCGGAGCACCTGCGCATGGCCCGCACGGCGCTGGAGCGTCCGGTACCCGAGGCTGGTCGTGTGCTGCTCGGGCCGCTGGCCATCGACCGGATGTTCATCGGTGCGCCCGCCGTGGAGGTCGCCGAGCTGGCCGAGCGCGCGCTCCTCGGGGGGGAGCTGATGCGACGAGACGTCGCACTCGAAGCAGATTTCGCCTTGGCTGCGCTCGCAGCGCTCATCTACGCGGGTCGCCTTCGCGAAGCCAAGCACCACATCGATGATGGGATCGCGCACGCCGGCGCACGCGGGTCACCGTTCGCATTGGCGCGACTCTCCGCGTACAGGGCGTTGGTGTACTGGCGGCTGGGTGAGCTGGCCACCGCAGAGTCCGACGCGCGCCTCGTGCTGTCGGTCGACGCGGCATGGGGCATCCCGCCGACTGCTGCGCCTCCAGCGCATGGACGGCGTCGTTCACATCGAGCGCATCCAGCACCGCATCCAGCCGTGCGCTCAGCTCAGGATCGCCATCGCTGTCGTTCAGGCGCAGCCGCAGACACGCTCCCAGCGCGGACGCTGCCTCGACGACGCCGAGCATCGGGATTGCCACCTTGAGTACCTGATCGGGGCCCATGCTCGTGCCTCACGCAGCGCCGGGTCGACGCACGTACGCCCCAGCCTGGGCAGGCAGGGCGGATTCCTCGCCTGCGCAGCCCTCGAAGACCGAGGCGAACACCCGGTCGAACGCCGGCAGGTGCGCCGGCGACGAGACGAACACCGTCCGCGCGGTGCAGTACAGCCGGCTGCGAGACGCCGGGCGGATGAGGGTCAGCGCGTCGGCGAAGGTCGCGGCCCGCTCCGGCGTCACGGGCACGCCCGCGGCGTACAGCCGCCGACTCAGAGCGGCCGCCACAACGGGCCAGTCGAGAAGACCCTCGTCGTCGCGCACACCGCCGCCGCGCACGCTCGTCAACGCCCATGACCGGCCGGCGCTCGGGTGGCCCCCGCGGATCTCCGTCGCGGATCGACGCGGTGATGGTGCTGTCGCTGATGTCTCGCTCATAGCGCGATGATCTTCTGTGGGTGCCGCCCGCGCAACCCGGCTCGACCGAAGACTTGACCGTACAAATTGCCCGACGGTGAGCTGTCGCAGGTGGGGTGGCGGGTCAGGCAGGCTAGGCCGACGAACCCGACACACCCCATGGGGCGTGGCGCTCGATCGGCAAGGACCCCGCCGATCCGCGCCGGCGCCCCCGCTCGCTCCCACAGGTACCAGCGCGGGCGCACTGTCGGCCCGTCTCGTCCCATCGTCCGGGACGCCTGTCACCGTTCGCGCCCTCCCGTAGACGTGGGGACTGAGCCTCGCAATCCACCCGCGGGCGAGACGCGCCCGCGCACGTCGCCGAGGGCGATGTCCCCCGCGGTTGCGCGCAGAACCACCTCGTCGCCGTCCCGCAGCCAGTGCGTGCCGCCATGCAGCTCGGCGAGCGAGCCCTCGGTGCCGGGCTCGGCGCCGCTGATGGTGCCGCTGGCGAAGAGGTCGCCGGCGCTCAGCGTGGCGCCGTTGACGGTCAGGTGGGCGAGCATCTGCGCGGGCGTCCAGTAGAGGTCGCGGGCGCGGGGACGCGAGATCAGCTCGCCGTTGAGCTCGATCTCGAACTCGACGTCCACGCTCCACGGCGAGCGCGCTCGAAGATACGGCGCAGGCTCGGGATCCTGTGGGCGCGGCGCCACGCGGGCGCTTGAGAGCTCGTCCAGCGGCGTGATCCATGCCGACATCGACGTCAGAAACGACTTGCCGAGAAACGGGCCCAGCGGCTCGTACTCCAGGCGCTGGACGTCGCGTGCGCTCCAGTCGTTGACGAGCACGACGCCGAACAGGTGCTCCGCGGCGCTGTCGATCGGGATCGGGCCGGCCGCCGACGGGCCGCAGATGAATCCGAGCTCGCATTCGAAGTCCAGCGCGCGCGTCGGCGCGAGCTCGCCGGGCGCGATCTGGCCGTGCGGGCGGCGCACGGGCGTGCCGCTGACGACGACGGTCGAGCTGCGGCCGTGGTATCCGACGGGCATGTGACGCCAGTTGGGACGCAGCGCGGGCCGGTCGGGCCGGAAGATGCGGCCGAGGTTCGTCGCGTGCTCGAGCGAGGCGTAGAAGTCGACGTAGTCGGTGATCCGGACGGGACGGACGGTCTCGCAGGCGGCAAGGGGCAGGCGCGCGCCCGCCGGGATCGCACCCGCGGCGGCGACCTCGCGCAGCCGCTCGCGCAGCGCCTGCCACGCCGGTCGTCCCAGCTCGATCAGCGCGTTGAGGTCGGGCTCGAGCAGCGCGTGCGCGAGCTCCGGGTCCGCCCCCAGCAGGCCGATTTGCGCGAGAGTCGCGAGCACGACGGCGTCGTCGCCCGCGCGCACCGCGGGCAACGCCCGCCCGCCCGCCCGTGGCCGCACGACGCCCCACGGGAAGTCCAGAGCGGATTCGGTCTCGGCATCGGTCATTGCGCTTGATTGTTGCGAGACTGGGTAACGCCGCATATGCCAGGGCGTGCGCGGGACGCAGTCGGCACTGCGGAACTTTGCACGTCGCCCTCTCCAAACGAAAGGGGTCTCGTCGTGGCGCAAGAGCGACCGACAGCCTCCGGCGTCTCACTGACGGGTCTTGACGGCGGCATCCTCGACGCCGGCACCACGCGGCTCACACGCGCCCAGGCCCGTGACCTGCGCCGCAGCGCGCCGCTGACGCACGCCAAGCTCGAAAAGCACTTCAGGTGTCTCGGCGCGTCGGAACAGCGAGCGTCCGATCTTCAGGTCGGTAGCGAGCACGGCCACGCACACCGTGCAGAAGCTGTGCCCGCGGACGTCGTCGCGATCGTGCGCCGCGCCGGGGAACTGGGGTTCTCCACGTCGCGCGTGGCCGTAGCCCTGGATGTCGTGCCGAGCGCACTGGCGTCCTTCGAGCTGGCCGCGCCATTCGCCATGCGCGGCCCGAAGGACGATCAACCCGGCGGCCCGGACAGTCACCGCTGAGCCGACCCGCCGGTTCAGCTCGCTGCCAGGGTCCGCTGCATGCCTCGTTCGACGGCCTCGATGAGATGAGGACGTAGCCGTCCGGCGGGGATGATGGCGTCGATCGAACCGACGCGCAGCGCCCGCTGCACGCTGTGGACGTCGTCGAACTCGCCCGCCACGTCGCCGAGCTTCTCCGAGCGCACCGTCGCTCGCAGCTCGGCCAGCTCGGCTCGCAGCCGGGCTCGCTGGTCGTCGTCGGCCTGCTCCAGGCGGGCCACGAGCTCGGCCACCCGCGGATCGGCATCGGTGCGCTTGCTGATGTCGCGCGCGAAGACCGTGGCTGCCGCCGGAGCACCGCCGATGACCGACGCGTAGGAGCCCTCCACGGCGATGACCTCCATCGTGTCGTTGAGGGCCCCGGAGAAGACGACGAACGCACCCCCGTGATAGCGGGAGATGACGCAGAACACGATCGGCCCGTCGAAGTTGACGACCGCCCGCCCGATCTCGGCGCCGTACTCGAGTTGCAGCTTGCTCAGCGACTCCGGCGAGCCGTCGAAGCCCGACAGGTTGGCCAGCACGACCACGGGCCGGTTGGCGCTCGCGGCGTTCAGCGCGCGGGCCAGCTTCTTCGACGATCGCGGAAAGAGCGTCCCTGCCGTCCACTGGTCGGGCCCGTCGGCGGGCAGGTAGCCGCGGCGGGGGAGCGGCCGCGACTCGATGCCGAGCATCGTCAACGGGTAGCCGCCCAGGTGGGCGTCGAGCACGACCGCGCTCTCCGCGTCCGCCATCGCCACCCAGCGCTCGAGCGGCGGGTGATCCTGATCGGCGACGGCCCGCATCACCGTGCGGATGTCGAAGGGCTTCTTGCGCTCGGGATTGGCCACCTCCGAGAAGATGTCGCCGACGACCTCGAAGTCGCTTCCCGCGGCGCGGTGGGGGAAGCTGCGAACGTCGCGGTCGAGGGGGTCGCTCGTCGGCGCCCGCCGCGGGAAGCGCTCGCCGGGCGCGACGTACGTGTGCTCGTAGTGGGCGAACAGGACGTCGCAGGCCGCGGCCAGATCCTCGGCCCAGTACTGCGCCTGGCCGTTGGGTCCCATGATCCGGTCATAGCCGCCGATCCCGAAGTTGTCCTCGGCCGAGACGCCGCCCGAGTAGTCCAGCGCCTGCTTGCCGGTGAGCACCATCGCGCTGTCGGGGGTCATGACGAGGATGCCGCGCGTGTGCAGGAGCATCGTCGCCTCGGCGTTCCAGTAGGGCTGCGCGCCGACGTTGATCCCGGCGACGACGACGTTGACCTCGCCGCCGGCCTGCGTGAATGTGATCAGGCGACGCAGCACGCGTGAGATCCAGTCCATGTTCTCCGTGCCGCTGTCCATCGAGATCTTCGCGCCGGCCGACACCGCGAGCCACTCGACGGGCACCCGCATCTGCTCTGCGAGGTCGAGCGCGCGCATGATCCGCACGGACTCGGGCTCGGCGATCGCGCCGAGCGCCTTGGTCGGATCGCCGAGCAGCGCGACCCGCTGCATGCCCTCGGGGTAGCGGTCGGTGACCGTGTGCACGATCCCGACGACGATCCCGGCGCTGTTGTGACCGTAGGGGCGCTCCACCGCCACCAGGCGTCCATCCTCGTCGAGGTCGTGCTCGGTGAACGTCCCGCCGTCGCGCATCAGCAGCGGGACGAGCTCGTACGGGTAGACCGTGCCCCGGCGCCGCGCCCGCAGCACCTTCTGGGCGACCTCGTCGAGCGTACGTAGCGGCTCGGTCGACGGCTCCTCGACCGACACGGTGACCCCCTTGCCCGGCTGGTAGGAGAAGCCGAGTGCCATCTCGCGCGGCTCGCCCTGCGGCGGAGCCGGGACGCGCGCGTGCATCACCACATCCTCCAGCCCCAGCCCGACGGTCAGCGGAGCCAGCGTCCGCGTGATCGACCGCAGCTCCTCGAGCGGCACGTCGAGCGTCGGCCAGGCGGAGAGGATCACGCGATTTCCGTGCAGCCGCCGGGCGGGCGGGCGCTGGGCCTGGAAGCGGCGGATCCCGTCGAGGCATGCGGCCAGCAGCCGCTCGGGCTCGGGTAGGGCGGTGAGCTGCCCGGAGGCATCCCGCACGGGGGTGAGATCGCGCACCTCCGCCAGCGCGACGAGGCGCTCGTCGGAGGGGTTCTCGCGGCTGACGCAGTGGTAGAGGTACACGTCCTCGATCGTCGGCAGGCGCGTGAGGTCGAACTCCGCCAGCCGCCACAGGTCCAGGCGCTGCGCGAGCATCGGGTGCAGGCCGCGGGCGACGCGATGCTCGGTGAGGACGCCCCCGTCGCCTGCCCGGAACGTGAAGTGATCGACATCGGCACCGTCCCGGCTGCTCACGGCCACCGCCACCTGCGCCACCGCCGCCGGCAGCCCGGCCGAGGCGAGGACTGCCGAGAGCTCCGCGGCCATCGCGTCGGCGCCGGGCGGCGGCTCGTTCCACGACACGTAGAAGTCGGCGGCGGCCACCGCGGCCGGATCGTCCGGCGCCAGCGTGGCGAGCGCCGTGGCGGTCGGGCGCAGCTCCGCGAACTCGGTGAGCGTCGTGATCAGCTCCACTCGCCGGCCGTCGTGGGCGTAGTGGGCGGTCACGAACGGCCGGCCGTCGAGGCGCAGCGACCTGACGTCCTCGAGCGCGCGGATCCTGTAGTGGCGGCGGGTCAGGAGCTCGACCATCGGCTCGTTCTCCTCGCGAACGCCGATCCGCTCTCCCAGCAGCCGGATGAGCGTGTGCGGGCTCGCGACGAGCGCCTCGATGCGGTCGGCGTAGTCGGGTGCCTGCGGATTGGATGCGAGGTGTCCGAGCTGCTCGCGCACGGTTGCGAAGACCTGGTCGCGAGCCTGCTCGATGAGGGGCTGGTCGAAGACGCGGAAGCGCACGCTGCGGGCGAGCTCGCCGACGGCCGGGTAGCGCAGCTGCGTCGCGACGATGAGCCGGTCGAGCGTCTCGCGGAACTCGTCGTGCAGCGGATCGGGCAGCGCCTCGGCGTGCTCGAGGCGCTGGTCGAGGAGCGCCATCACCGCCGGCAGCTGGGACGGCGCGCGCTGGTGGGCGAGGAAGATCCGGTAGACCGCCTCCTCGAGCTCGGGCCCGCGCTCGAGGTCGTGCACGCCGTAGCGGGCCAGCGCGCGCGCCAGCCTGGCACGGAACGTCTCGGGCAGGCCCTCGCGTTCGGCGTCCAGCGACCGCAGGTAGGAGCGGAAGTGCTCGCGGGGATTGCGGACGCGCTCGCCCTCGTCCTCCAGGCGCCCCTCCTCCGTCTCGCTCGCCGGCCAGTTGCGCGACAGCTCGGCCAGGTCGGCGAAGATCGCGAGGATCTCGAGCTCGCCGTGCAACAGCTCGGGATCGTCGGCGGGCAGCTCGCTGCGTGCCCGCTGGAACTCCGCGACGAGCCGGCGAACCTCCTGCACGCCCACGTCGAAGCCCATGATCAGGCTGCGCAGCGCATCGAGGTGCTCGCGGGCGCCGGACCGGCCGGCCGCGACGAGCGCGTCGAAGTTGATCCGCGGCATGTCCGGCGTCGCTGCACCCGGCTCCTCGCGCGGCTCGACGCGCAGCAGCGCAGCTCCCGCCTCGACGTGGACGTTGCCCGCCACGAAGACCTCCCGCACCCGCCCGGCGTGCGTGGAGACGATCGTCATCTCCATCTTCATCGCCTCGAGCAGCGCGACCGGCGACCCTGCCTGCACCTCGTCGCCCGGGACCACGTTCACGGCCACGACGAGCGCCGGTGACGGGGCGCGCACGACGCCCCCCTCGTCACGTGACACGCGATGCGCGACGCCCTCCACCTCGACGAGGTGATGTGGCCCGTCGGCGACCGACGTGACCGTCAGGGCTCGCCCGCCGACCGAGAGCCGGCTCTGAAAGCGGCGCAGCGGCTCGGCGTCGACGTCGACGGTGGCGCCGTCGGCGTCGATTCTGTAGCGACGGGGACCGATCTGGGCGACGACAAGACGGTAGGTCTGGCGATGGTGGGTGAGCTCGGCCGTGCGGCCGACCTGGTGGCTGGCCTGCGGCCGGCCGCGACCGGCCGCGGCGAGGAAGCCGTGACGCTCGATCTCCTCCTCGGCGTCGTAGGAGTCGATCGCGGCGCCGAGCAGGGCGACGTCGGCGTAGCGCGTCGGGATGTGGCCGTCTGCGGCGACGAGGCGGTCCAGCCAGCCCGTGTCGGCGGTGCCGGCGACCATCTCCGGCCGGTCGAGGATGTCGAGCAGGAAGGCCTTGTTCGTGGTTCCCCCGCGGATGACCACCGTCGTCTCGCCGAGCGCACGGCGCAGCCGCGCCCGCGCTTCCGCGCGGTCGTGCCCCCACGCGATGACCTTGGCGACCATCGAGTCGTACTCGGGCGGAATCTCATCGCCCTCGGCGAGGCCAGTGTCGACCCGCACCCCCGGACCGGACGGCAGCCTCAGCAGCTCGACCGTTCCCGGCGAGGGCGCGAAGCCCCGTTCGGGGTCCTCGGCGTTCAGCCGGGCCTCGATCGCATGGCCGGATGGCGGCGGCACGTCCCCCTCCAGGCGCCCGCCCCGGGCCACGTGGAGCTGCAGCTTGACGAGGTCGATGCCCGTCGTGAGCTCCGTCACGGGGTGCTCGACCTGCAGGCGGGTGTTGACCTCGAGGAAGGTGAAAACGGACTCGGCGGGCTGGTAGAGGAACTCGACGGTCCCGGCGTTGCGGTAGCCGGCCGCGCGGACGAGGTCGGTGGCCGCGGTCCGCAGCGCCTCGTCCTGCTGGGGGCTGAGGACCGGAGAGCTCGATTCCTCGATGACCTTCTGCTTGCGGCGCTGGATCGAGCAGTCGCGAACGCCCGCCGCCCAGACGTTGCCGTGGTCGTCGGCGATGACCTGAACCTCGACGTGGTGCGCGTCGGTCACGAGCCGCTCGATGAAGATCGTCGCGTCGCCGAAGGCGTTGAGCGCCTCGTCGCGCGCGCGCTCGAACGCGGACGCCAGCTCGTTCTCGCCCGCGGCGACCCGGATGCCGCGCCCGCCCCCGCCGGCGCGGGCCTTGACGACGACCGGATAGCCGATCGCCCGAGCGTGCTCGAAGGCGTCGTCCACGGTCTCGACCGGCGTCTTGCTCCAGGCGGCGACCGGCACGCCGACCCGCTCCGCGAAGAGCTTGGCGCCGATCTTGTCGCCCAGACGGCGCATGACCTCCGGCGGCGGGCCGACGAAGACGACGCCGATGCCGGCGCACAGCTCGGCGAAGGCGGGATCCTCGGCGACGAAGCCCCACCCGACCCAGGCCGCGTCGGCGCGGCTCTCGCGCAGCGCCCGCTCGAGTTCTGCGTGATCGAGATAGGGGCTCGCGCCCCCGCCGATAAGCACGCTCTCGTCGGCTTCGAGCACGAACATCGCCCGGCGCTCCGCCGCAGTGTGCAGGGCGATCGTCGTGATCCCGAGGCCGTGCTCGAGGTTGAGTTCGCGCACGGCGCGGATGAGGCGCACGGCGGCCTCGCCGCGGTTGACGATGGCGAGGCGCGTGAACGCCGTGTCAATCACCGATCGCGGGTGCCGACTCGGTCACGCCCGGCAGCATATTCAGCTCGGCGCGATCATCCCCATCCGCCGCACGTCAGCGGCGTCCAATCAGACGCTCGCCGCAACGGCTCCGTGGGCACGTCCGCCGCTCCGAGCCGTGCGCGGGGTGGGCGTGGCGCGCCGCTCCGCGACGGGCGCCAGGGCATGCAGCTCGGTCTCCAGCAGCGCGGGCAGGTCGTGCACGGCGGGCAATGCGTCGGGATCGGCGTAACAGCCGACAAATAGCTCCTGGCCGTAGCGGACCATCCCGATCGCGAGCGCGTGTCCCGGCGCGAGTGGGATGACGGAATACACCTCCCGCAGTTCGCAGCCCAGCAGGTACAGCGATCCGCGCGGCGCCGGCGGGTTGGAGATGGTGAGGTTGAACTGGCGCGGCGCGGCCAGCACCCGCGCCAGCGGCGAGCGCAACGGTATCGGCAGCAGCCCGGCCGCCTGGTAGAGCGCCTCGACGCCGGCGGGCCGGTCGGCGTGCTTGAGCAGCCGCGTCTGCTCGCGAACGTACTCCAGCCGCGCCGGTGCGCTCTCCAGATGGACCGGCAGCGGGATGCTGACCATCGCGATCTGGTTGCCCGCGGCGGTGTCGTCCATCCGGCGCGTGCTGACTGGGATCATCGCCTTCAGCGGCTCCTCCGGTTGCTCGCCCTGGCGCAGCGCCAGCGCGCGCAGCGCTCCGGCCACGACCGCGAGCCCGATGTCGTTGAGCGTGCCGCCGGCGGCGCGTGCCGCGCGCAGGTCGTCGCGACCGGCGCGGTAGCCGACGAGCGTCCGACGCGAGCCGAGCGGCGCGTTCAACGCCGACCGCGGAGCGGGCGGCAGGACGTCGTCGCGCACCGCGCTCGCGAGCCGCTTCGCCCCGCGCACGACGCGACCTGCGGCTTCCTCCGGGTGCGTGACCGCGGTCGCGGCCTCGCGCAACGCGCCGACGCCGTCGTCGAGCGTCCGGACGATGGCGTCCCGCGCCCATCCGGCCCGGCCCGCCCTGGCGCCGGGGCGCCACGAGGTCGCGCTCGCCTGGGACGCGCACGGCTGCGGGTCCGGTTCGGCGTCGAAGATGAGCCTGGCGAACTGCAGGGCGCCGATCCCGTCCACGAGGGCGTGGTGGACCCTGCCGACGAGACCGACGCTGCCGTCGCGCAGACACGGGACGAGCGCGATCTGCCACAGCGGCCGGTCGCGATCCAGCGGTGTGGAGAAGACCCCTGCGCGCAGGCCCTCGAAGCGCTCGGGGCTGACCCGATCCTCCGGGGTGGTGAGGGCGATGATGTGCGCGCGCAGGTCGAAGTCGTCGTCGGCGACCCAGCGCGGCTCCGACAGGCCGAGCGGCGCGCCGTCCAGACGCCAGCGACACCATGGCACCTCGTGCAGCCGTTCGGCGGCGCGGTCGCGCAGCGCCTGCAGCGACGGACGAGGACGATCCGTGGGGGCGGCGAAGACGGTGCTGAAGCCCATGTGCATGTGCGCCTGGCCGGACTCGACGCGCAGGAACGAGCTGTCCAGCACGGACAGCCTGCCATCGTTGTCGCAGCCGGGATCGGACGCTTGCGATCTCATGCGGACGGTCCTTTCGCGCGGCGCGGGAAGCTATAGAGCACACTCACACCCTGACGGCTTACGCGTAGGAAAACACGCGTTTCCCCCCAGATGGGGGGGTCGCGCCCCGATGGCGGACCTATGATCGCCGCGTCCGGCGAGCGACGATCCTCGGTGCGGTGGACGCGGGCGCCACATCCGTCACGGACGCCGACGCGGCGGCGTACTACAGGGGCACCTGCAGGACTTCGCCCAGCCCGAGCTGCGCGACCTGCGCGTCGTGTTCGCGAAGTCGCGGGCCCGGGCGCGGCCCGTGAGGAACAACGTAACGGGATCCGGCGGTAAGCAACTCCCGCCGGCTGAGATCTCGACGGCGACGTCGCGCAGGGTCGTTCGCGGCCGTCAGCGCGGCCACCGCGTCCGGGCCCGGACGCGCGTACGGTCCTCCCGACCGGTAGATCAACGAGCGAAGCCCCGCCTGTCTGCGAGGACTTCCTCGATCGCCGAGCGACCTCCGCTCCTACTCTCCCATCGGCGTCACGACGCCAGATCATGAGCGGACGACACACGCTCCCTGATCACTTGCACGCCCCAACGCGCACGCGACTTCTGCACGTCGTCCCGAGCGAGGTCGTCGGAGTGCCCGTCGCGCGAGAAGAAGGAGTGTGCCGGCGATCCGACCCCCGTTCTCGTCGTTCGTCGGCAAGACTTCGCCAACCTGTGGCTAATCGTGCTAATCCTGGCCATTGCTTAGTATGTTTAGCGTCTTCTTGGCATGAAGAGCTTCGTCGACATAGAGCAGACCTTCTCTGGGCAGCCCGCCCGGCTGGGGCCAGTGCTCCAGCGAGTTGACATTGGCCGAGGGCGCGAGGAGTTGTTCCGCGACCAGTTGCCTGAATTGCTGCGCACGCTCGCCCACAATGCCCGAATCGAGTCGATCAGGGCCTCAAACGCGATCGAGGGCGTCGAAGTCGATGACGAACGCGCCGAACGGCTCGCAGGGGGAGCCCGCTTCCGCAATCGCAACGAGCGCGAGTTCGCCGGGTACCGCGACGCAGTCGACGAGGTGACGCAGGCTGACCCCGAGTCGATCTCGGTCCCGTTGATCCTCCACTATCACCGCCAGGTCTTCCAGCACGTCGGCGGCCGGGGCGGGAGCTTCAAATCCGACGACAACGCGATCGTCTCCTACGAGAGCGGCCGCCGGCAGGTGGTGTTCAAGCCAGTGTCCGCGCAGGAGTCGCCGTTCATGACCACCGAGCTCGTGGCGCGCTACCACGACGCGCAGGTGGGCCGACTCGCCCACCCACTGGTCCTGCTATCCGCATTCGTCCTCGACCTGCTGGCGATTCATCCGGTTGCTGACGGCAACGGCCGTGTGGCGCGCCTGGTCACAGCTCGAGAACTGCTCCAACTCGGCTACGGCGTCGCTCGCTACGTGAGCATCGAGCAGCAGATCTTCGAGACGAAGAACGGCTACTACGCGGCCCTGTACGAGTCGCAGCGTGGCTGGCACGAGGGGGAGCACACGATCTGGCCCTGGACCGAGTATCTGGTCGGCGCGCTTGCGGAGACATATAGGCGATTCGAGGATCGCGTTGCGGCCGAACGCGGCACCGAGGGGACCAGCAAGCAACAACGCGTCCGCGCGTACATCCTCGATCAGGCGGCATCACGCTTCACGATTGCGGAGATTCGCAGGGCCGTACCAGGGACCAGCGACCAGACAATTCGGCTTGTGCTCAACGCGTGCCGCGATAGCGGGACGATCCGGGCCGAGGGTACCGGCCGCAGCGCGGTGTGGGTGCGCGCGACATCGGCTGGAACCTGATGCTCTCACCGTCCAGGTCCAGAGTGCCGCTCGGGTCGCGAACGCTCCCCATGCACCCCGTGATCCCGAGTCGCTTTCGCTTCTGGACGAACGCGAGCGTGTGGCGGTCGAGCCCCGGTACGCCTCGCCTGTGCGCGGCTATCGAGTGTCTTCTGACGACGGGTGTGACCGCTGGGCGGGGTCGGCTTGCCCGTCGGAGAAGCGAACGCCTTCACGTTCGAGAACGCGTTCGACTGCCGGTGCGTCGGCGGGGAGCCCCGGGCCCGCTGGCGCCCAGGCGGGGTTGATCTCGCCGCGACGGTTGAGTACCCGGTGTACGTTCGCCAGCTCGTGACCTTTTTCCGATCCACGAGACGACACCCTGGGCGGCGCGGCTCGTTCGCCCGGCAGCGACAGCCACGTCGCCGTAGGACGTCCAACATCCCTTCGGCACCGTTTCGAGGAAGGCCGCGGCCGCGTCGAGATCCAGCTTGGCGCGGGGCCCAGGCATTTTGAGCCACGGTACCGGTCGACTGGTGCTCAGCAGGGAGCCGCGGCTCTGTCTGGTACCGAGGGGAACTCCGCTTCCCCCCGGTGTGCGGCCGCGGGTGCCCGATGGCTGTTGGCTGGCGGATGCGTGTGGAACGTCACCTCGATGTCAGTGGATCGGTCACAAGATGTCAGTGGGATCGTTCACGAGCTGTCAGTGGGCCGAAGCCGTTCAGCGGTCCACGTGCACCGCTATTGCTCCGCCGCGGTGGCGCGACGATCGCGTAGCGGCCGCTGGACGACATGCGGGCCGGTGCGGTCAAGGTCGGGTTGCAGGTTGGCGTCTACATCTGCGGTGACGTGAACCCATGTCCCGTCCGATCGGACGAGACCGCGCTCGGCAAGCCGGGCCGCCGTGCGGCGCTGGCTGTGGTTGAAGTTGGCCCAGCAGCGGTCTTCGCGCTGGCCGATGATCAGGCGCCGTAGCAACGCCGCTTCTGGGGCTGTGATCGCCTGTTCGTGTTCGCGAAGTCGGCTGAGATCGCCTGCTTGCAGGACATCGCCGCGGGCAGCGAGCTCGTATCGGCCGGGCGCGACGTGGCGCAGGGTCTGGCCGGTGGCGGCGAGGCGTCCGTCGAGTCGCTGCAGTACGTGCTGGGCGTGCTCCAGGCTCCATCGCAGGGCGCGGGCGATGCGAGTCAAGCTGAGTGGCTGATCTGCGTGAGCGAGGAGTGCCTCGAGGCGAATGTCGTCTTGTTGCGCTGGAGGGCGCCCCCACGCGGCCGCCACGGTCGTGAGGTCGACGGCGAGCGCCGATGCGAGGCGTCGGGCGGCGTTCAGCGTGAGCGCCGGCGGCTCGCCGCGCTCCTCGATCGCCACGATGACGTCCCAGCTGAGCCCGGTGAGGCGCGCGAGGTCAGATCGCGACAAGCCCAGCTGCAAGCGTCGTTCCACGACGAGGCCTCCGTTCATCGTTGGCGCCCGGTCTCGAGCAGCTCGACAGACACAAAGTCCTCAAGCGGCCAGTGGTCTGCCCCGCGGCCGTACTGCGCGAGGTCGGCGTTGAGCGCCAGTCCGGTGGCATTGGCCACGCGCACGAGCATCTTCTGGAGTGCCGCGACGCTGATGCGCTGCGCGGGGTCCTGCTCGGCTCGAAACAACGGATCCGAGGCCGCGGCTTGGTGCCCGCGCGTGACGCGGTGGGCGCGAATCAGGCCTCGGGCGTAGAACGGGATCGGGTAGAGGCGGCCGTGCCCGCTGATTTGCGAGACGTCATCGCTGAGGCTGTCGATGTTCAGCGCTTGCAGATGGCGTGGTGGCTGGCCAGACGCGAGTGCAAGCGCCCCCGCAGCGGCCAGGTGAGTGGAAGCAAAGCCACGCAGCAACGTGGTCGCGCGACGGTCCAAGGCCGCGGTCGCGTTGGTGGCGAGCACGGAGAGTGCGTTGGCCGGGATGTGCACGAGCGCCCCAGCGAGAAACAGCGCGATCTGCGCGCCGCGCAACCGCGCGAGCTTCTGCCCGGGGGTAGCCGCCGAAGCGCAGACGCCGGCCAGCAGTCCGTGAAGCTCGTCGACGACAAGAGCGTCGGTGCGTGAGCGCTGCTGGGAGGCGCGGCGCTCGATCCATTCCAGGGCGATCATGCGCCCGACGAGCATTTCGGCGTCGACGCGGTCGAAGTCAGCGTCGCTGAGCAGTTCGTCGCATGTCAGGCGAAACGACCAGAACTCGTCGTCGGGCAGCAGCGGCCACGGGCGCGGCTCCTCAACGCGTCGTCTCTTCGGAGGCGTGCCCTCGTCGGCGGCCGTCTGCTCGAACGTGCGTATGCGCGACCGGAGATCCGAGTCGCCCCACGGGTTGAGGAGCACCTGGTCGAGCACGGTCATCATCTCGGCTGGTGGCGCCGGGGCGGCGACGATCAGCCAGGGCGCGGCGCGAGCCGCCTCGCAGGCCGTCAGCAGTCGCTCGAGGGCGTCGTCGTCGAGCAGGTGCGCGCGCAGCACGAAGACGTGGCGGACCTGCTCGGCGGCGAGCCAGACTTCGACGAGCGGCCACAGGTGAACGGTCTGTCCCGGTGATTCGGGCAGCGTCAGCCGCTTGCCGAGGCTGCGCAGGATGTCGCGTGCGACGGAGCGCCGTGTTGCCGGCGGCGCGAGTCGCACGGTGATCCGTCCGCGGTCCAGGTCATGCCAGCGTCCGAACCATCGAGCGCAGGCGAGCGTGTCCTGGGCGTCGGTGACGACGTGGACGTCATCGACCAGCATCCGCGCCGCCGTCGTGCAGCGCGAAGACGGCACGTGTGATCGCTTCGTCAAGCGGGGTGTCGCGGTCTTCGCACACGTGTTGGGCGGTGTGGGTGAATGTCGCCCATTCGCGGAAGTAGCCGTGTGCGAAGACGTCGTCGATGAGCAGCAGCAGCTCGGGGTCGACGCCGGTGTACAGCTGGTGGTAGTTGGGGATTACGCGCAGAACTGCATCGGCGCTCATCGGCGCGAACGCGACGCGGCGAAACAGTCGTGAGCGCAGCATCGCTTCGCGCTCGAGGACTTCCCAGCAGCCGTTGCCGCCGACCAGCAGCAGCGCGAACTTCGTGGCGGGGTCGTCGTGCAGGTGGCGCACATATTCGATGCAGTCGCGGTTGAGCCACTGCGCCTCGTCGACGACGACGAGCCGCGGGCGTTCGGAGAGCAGGTCCAGCAGCTCGTCAGACAGCGCGAAGCGGCTGCCCTTCGGGATGCGGCCGCTGAGACGGCCGAGCAGCACCTGCGCGACGCGCAGCATGCTCGGCCGGCTGGGGAACTGGACCGCGCAGACGGGGACGTCAACAGTGGCGACCGCGGTCTGCCAGGCGAAGGTCTTGCCTGATCCGGCCGGGCCGTAGACGACGCCCATCGCTTGCAGCTCGACGAGATCGTTGACGGCGCGCTGGGTCAGCTGCAGCGCGGTCGTCGGCATCGTGCGCGCTCCGGTGAGCCCGAGGTAGTGCTCGGCCGTCATGTCCGTGCTTTCTCGGGGCCGGCCTCGTCGATGCCGTCGATCCCGAGCAGGCGCAGATGCGCGCGCTCGGGCCTCGTGCGCGGTCTCACCGTGCCGTCGGGTTCTCCGGCCGTGATGACCGTGATGTCCTCCGGCGTTCCGGGTCCGGTGATCGGCGCAAGTCGGGTCCGTGCGCGACGCCGCGCACGGTTTGCCTCGCGCGCCATTGCGCGCGCGTCGCTGCGGCGTCGGTCCAGGACACGCGCACGGTCCTCGGCGTTGAGCGCGCCTTGCGGTTTGGCGGTCGCCAGCCAGCGCCCATCGCGGTACAGCTCGATCGAACGGCGGTCATGCGGCATGTAGCGAACGCCGATCGTGTCGCCTCCGCGACCGTTGAGTTCCGGCGCGATGTAGATCAGGCCAGCGAAATGGACACCGTCCTTGAGCACCTGCCGAGTGGTCTCGGGCATCAGCATCCAGCGCGCGCGCTCGGCGTCGAGCGCGGGGACCGGCCGTGCATCGGATTGCCAGCGCTCGAGTGGCGTGAGGCCTTGCAGTGCGCTGTGCGGCCGCTCCGTGTTGTACGCGCGTACCCACCTGTCGAACAGCGCGACGAAGCGCTGCAGCGTCAGTGGCGCGCCCTGATCGGCGAGCTGGCCGTCGGCTCGTCGTGGCCCGCCGGTCCAGCGTGGCAGCTCGCACAGCAGCGTCTGCTCGATCGTGCGGTTGACGCGCTCGACCTTGCCCTTCAGCCACGGCTCATAGGCCGTGCATTGATGCACAAGGCAATCGAGCGTGGCTGCGGCGTCCTGGATCGCGTTGGCGCAGAACTCCAGCCCGCGGTCGACGCGCAGTGTCAGCGGGATGCCGCCGAACGGGCCGCGCTCGGGGTCGACGACGACCGACATCCTCAACGCGGCGAGCACCTCCGCTTGGCTGGGACGAAGCGAGATCGCCCACCCCACGATCAGCCGCGAGTACTCGTCAAGAAACAGCGTCACCCATGGCCGTCGCGGACGCTGCGCGCGCGGCGCGAGGACCTCGATCGACAGCTCTATGTGGTCACCGGCGTAGACCTCCGCGCGATGGTCAGACTCCCGGCGCAGGTACACACTGTGCGACCTGGCGCCCTCCACACCGGCCCGGGCGAATGCCCGCTCCGCGGGCGACAGATCGCGCAAGACCGCGCGGCGCAACGTGCTCACCGTGGGTGCTGGCGGGCTGGCCGCCGAGAGCATCCGATGAACGGCCGCGACATTGCCCGCGGTGGCGAAGAACAGCTCGCGTACGTGATCTGTGAGCACGTAGCCGCGCGACTCGGGCGGCGCGTAGCCGCCAGCCGCGACCCACCGCCACGCCGTGCGTTCCGTCACGCCCATGACGACCGCCGCCTGGCGCACCTGCTCTGTGGTCAGCGCCTTGCGTTCACGCAGCTCGACGAGTCGCGAGATCATCGCCTCGCGACGCTCGTGGCGATCTGGGCCTCACCGTCAGCCGTGATCATCATGCCTCCCAGGCCGGTTGTGTGCCGTGCAGGGAAACACACTGATCCGTCCCGTCTCCAGCGCTGGATGCGTCCTTGCACGCGTCGCGCTGCCGCCAGTCGTCGTTCTACGCTTCAGCCATGATCCCGCACGTCAGCGGCGTGACCGACGAGCCGTTTCCCGCCGC
>Ga0136633_1000388_pt1 | contig 33212 bp, 31 predicted proteins | sample AntDrymeUQ832206_2_FD_105494 | JGI IMG/M metagenome (GOLD analysis project Ga0136633, IMG submission 105494) | Polar desert sand microbial communities from Dry Valleys, Antarctica - metaG UQ83 (22.06) | ecosystem: Environmental > Terrestrial > Soil > Desert | place: Antarctica: Dry Valley... | reverse complement strand
GTCGACGACGAGCAGATCGCCGAGGTCCTCGCGATCTGGACCGGCATCCCGGTCTTCAAGCTGACCGAGGAGGAAACCGCCCGCCTGCTGCGCATGGAGGACGAGCTCCACAAGCGCGTCATCGGGCAGGAGCAGGCCATCAAGGCCGTCTCCCAGGCGATCCGCCGCACCCGCGCCGGGCTCAAGGACCCCAAGCGCCCAGGCGGCAGCTTCATCTTCGCCGGGCCGAGTGGGGTCGGCAAGACCGAGCTGGCCAAGACGTTGGCGGAGTTCCTGTTCGGCGACGAGGACAGCCTGATCACGCTCGACATGAGCGAGTTCATGGAGAAGCACACGGTGTCGAGACTGGTCGGGAGCCCGCCCGGTTACGTCGGCTACGACGAGGGGGGCCAGCTCACCGAGAAGGTCCGCCGCAAGCCCTTCTCGGTGGTGCTGTTCGACGAGGTCGAGAAGGCGCACCCTGACGTCTTCAACACCCTGCTGCAGATCTTGGAGGACGGTCGACTGACCGACGCCCAGGGCCGCATCGTCGACTTCAAGAACACCGTCCTGATCATGACGTCGAACCTGGGAACCCGCGACATCGGCAAGGGCTTCAACCTGGGCTTCCAGAAGGACAACGACAAGGTCGGCGCCTACGAGCGGATGAAGACCAAGGTGGAGGAAGAGCTCAAGCAGCACTTCCGGCCCGAGTTCCTCAACCGCATCGACGACATCGTGGTCTTCCACCAGCTCTCGCAGGAAGAGATCATCACGATCGTCGACATCATGCTCAACCGCGTGGACACCCAGCTGCGCAACAAGGACATGGGTCTTGAGGTCACGCCGGAGGCCAAGCTGCTGCTGGCTACCCGGGGCTACGACCCGGTGCTCGGCGCCCGGCCACTGCGCCGCACCATCCAGCGCGAGATCGAGGACAGCCTGTCCGAGCAGATCCTGTTCGGCACCCTGAAGGCCGGCTCCATCGTGGTCGTCGGCGTCGAGGGCGAGGAGCCGCCCAAGGGCCAGCCCGACACCCGCACGTTCACGTTCCGGGGCGAGCTCAAGGCCGACGTGCTGGTCCCGGACGAGCCCCCCGTGGGTGTCGCCGCGACCGTGCCCGGCGCCGAAGCGGACACCTAGCCCGTACGGCGGAAAGGCCGGGCTAGCTCGGCAGCGCCCAGCTGCCATCGGGCAGCTGGGCCACCAACCCGTCCGCCAGCAGACCGGCCAGTGCCCGCTCGCGCTGCACCGGCTCGTCCCACGCGACCACGAGGGCGCCGGCCCCCACCGGTGCCAGGCTCTCGCGCAGCACCGCGAGCAACCGGCCGCGCACCTGCCGGTCGGTCCCGGCATACCCCTGCACAGGCCGCACCGGCTGGAGCAGGGCCGGCCGTCCGGCTGACAGCCAGGCGCACCCTCCGGCCAACGGGCACTGGCTGCAGGCGGGTGCGCGGTTCGTGCAGACCAAGGCGCCGAGCTCCATGAGGGCGATCGACGTGTGCCCAGCGCGGTCCGCATCCTCCGGCAGCAGGTCCTCGACCAGCCGCAGGTCCTGGCGGGTCACGGGCGCGTCCGCGGTGCCCTCGACCAGCCTCGCCACCACCCGTCGCACGTTGGTGTCGACGACCGCGTGCCGCTGCCCCAACGCGAACACTGCCACCGCCCGCGCGGTGTAGTCGCCGACCCCCGGCAGCGACAGCAGCTCCGGGACGGTCGTCGGCAACGAGCCGTCGAACCGCTCGATGACAGCTACGCAGGCAGCGTGCAGCCGAAGGGCTCGGCGCGGGTATCCCAGGCGGCCCCAGGCCCGCACCGCCTCGCCGGGGCTGTCGGCTGCCAGGGCGGCGGCCGTCGGCCAGCGCCGCAACCATGCGTCGTACACCGGAAGGACCCTGGCGACGGGGGTCTGCTGGAGCATCACCTCGGAGACGAGGACGCCGTAGGGGCTCACGTCCGGCCCGCGCCACGGCAGGTCGCGGGCCGCTCCGTCGTACCACTCGAGAAGTGGTGGCACCCACGGCTGCTTCGGCACCCACCGATCGTCGCACCGAAGGAGGCTAGGTTGTGGGGCGATGGCTCTTCACCCGGTGGGCCCCCTTCCGGCCTCGATCTACTGGCGGCGGCGCGCGCTCGTGCTGGTCGTTGTGCTCGCCGTGCTCCTGCTCGGCGGGTCGTTCCTGGGTGGTGGGGACGGGGTCAAGACGCCGCAGGCCAGGACCCAGCCGACGAGCAGCCCGACACCGGTCCGCTCCAGCGGCCCGCCAGTTCCCCCGAGTGCCTGCCCCGACTCGGCGCTGAAGCTGGAGACCGACACCGACGAGGCGAGGTACCCGGTCGGCGGCAAGCCCGAGATCACGCTGGTGGTCGGCAACACCTCTGAGGTGACCTGCACCCGCGACCTAGGGACGAAGGCCGTCGAGCTCCTCATCTTCAGCGGTGAGGACCGGGTCTGGTCGAGCGACGACTGCTCCAAGGGCAACGGTTCCGCCGTCGTGAAGCTCAAGCCGGGGGCCCGCAGCGCGGTCATGCTCACCTGGCAGGGCAAGCGCTCGAAGCCCGAGTGCGAGGGCTCGCGCGAGCAGGCGAAGCCGGGGACCTACCGGGTCGTGGCCCGGGTCGGGACACTGCGGTCGGAGGGGGCGGTGTTCCGCTTCCACTCGTGACCGCCTCGCTCAAGCACCCCGGCGAGCCGGACGACAACACGGCAACGGGCCCACCGGGGCCGGACTCGACATCGGGGGTGAGCATGGAAGCCAGCAGGGCCGACGCTCCTTCGCTTGCCGCCCTCCAGGCGTCGCTGCGTGAGACGTTCGGCGCCGACGTGGCGGCCCGCTTGCCCCGGCTCCAGGCGCTCCTCGACGGCAAACCCGGCGACCTCGAGGATGTACGGCGGGATGCTCACACCCTCGCCAGCAGCGCGTGCATCGTGGCTGAGCCCGAGATCGCCCAGCTCGCCCAGCAGGTGGAGCTCGACGTGACCGGTGGGCCCTTGGCTGCACTGGTCGACGCCCTTCGGGGGTTCGCCCCGTGACGGCGCCGGAGCCCCCCAGCCGCACGGAGATCGTGGTCGTCGACGACTCGCCCGTGCAGCGGCGGTTCGTGCGCGCAGCCGTCGAGGCCGACCCCGAGTTCGTGGTCGTCGGCGAGGCCCGCAACGGCAAGGAGGCGGTGGCCCTGGTCGCCCGGCTCCGCCCGGCGGCCGTGCTGATGGACCTCGACCTGCCCGTCATGAGCGGGATCGAGGCGATCGAGCGGATCATGGCAGCCAGCCCGACGCCGATCCTCGTCTACAGCGCGCACGTCAACGGCGAGCAGACCGCCAACGCCCTCGAGGCGCTGGCGGCCGGCGCGGTCGACGTGCTGGCCAAGCCGGGCCCAGGCGATTCCGACAGCCTGGAGGACTACGCCAAACAGCTGCGCAAGCGCCTGAAGGTCGCCGCCCGGATCCGGGTGATCACCCATCCCCGCGGCAAGCTGCGCAGCAACTCCCTCGCGATGGCGGCGCGGGCGGAGACCCGCAGCGAGAGCCCCGGCAGCACGTCGGCCACGACGTTCGACATCGAGCCCAAGACCGGCATCAAGCTGATCGCCATCGGCGCCTCCACGGGGGGCCCGCAGGCCCTGCACACCCTGCTCAGCGCGCTGCCCGACGACCTCGAGCAGGCCGTGCTGGTCGTGCAGCACATGGCCGAGGGCTTCATCCCCGGCCTAGTCTCGTGGCTGGACTCGCTGGTGAAGCTGCCCGTCGTGGTCGGCGTCAACGGCCACCGGCTCGCGCCCGGCACCGTCACGGTGGCGCCCAGCGGATCCAACCTGATCGTGCAGGACACCCGGATGCGGGTTGCCTGCGTCCCACCCGAAGCTGGGCAGTTCCACGTGCCCGGCATCGACCAGTGCTTCACCAGCATCGCCAACCGGCTCGGCCCGGACGCCGTCGGGGTGCTGCTGACCGGCATGGGGCGTGACGGTGCAGCCGGCCTCAAAGCGATGCGGGACCGCGGGGCGACGACCCTGGGCCAGGACGAGGCGAGCAGCACGGTCTATGGCATGCCGCAGGCGGCCTTCGTCCTCGACGCGGTCGACAAGCAGCTGCCGATCGGTGAGATCGCGCCAACGCTGCTGGGCCTGGTGGGCCGATCATGAAGGTCAAGCTGACCACCGAGCAGTTCGAGGCGCTCCGCACCCTGCTGTCGCGGGCTGCTGGCCTGGTCTTCGACGACAGCCGCCGCCAGTCGATGGCCTACTCCGTCGCCGAGCGGGTCCGGGAGTCCGGTGCCAAGGACGTCTCGGCCTATCTCGCGATGCTGGACGACCCCGGCGAGCGGCAGCGGCTGCTCGATGAGGTGACCATCCAGGAGACGCACTTCTTCCGCAACCCACCGCAGGTCCGAGCGCTGCGTACGCACGTGCTCCCCGAGTTGATCTCGCACGCCGCTCGCCATGGGCGGCGGATCCGGATCTGGAGTGCCGGCTGCTCCACGGGCGAGGAGCCCTACAGCGTGGCCATGCTGCTGCGCGAGCTCCTGCCCTCCACCTCCGGATGGGACATCAAGATCATCGCGACCGACATCTCGAGCCGCGCGCTCGAGTCCGCTCGGGCGGCGAGCTACGGCGCCCGCGCGGTGCAGATGGCCACGCCGGACGAGATCGCCCGCTTCTTTCAGGCCGGCCCGGACGGCAGCCATGAGGTGCGCCCTGAGATCCGTGAGCTGGTGGAGTTCCGGCACCACAACCTCGTCACCGAGCCGGTGCCGTTCGCCTCCGACGAGCGGGTCGATCTGGTTCTGTGCCGCAACGTCACCATCTACTTCGGCCGGGCCACCACGCGGTCCCTGATGGAGCGGCTGCACGCCTGCTTGCGCGACGGTGGCTACCTGTTCCTCGGCCACTCAGAGACGCTCTGGCAGGTCAGCGATCAGTTCCGCCTCGTCTCACTCGGTGTCGGCGAGTCGGCGGCCTTCGTCTACCGGCGGCAGGACGGCAGCCAGGAGCGACGGGCGGTGCTGCCCGACCGCCGGACCAAGGACGAGGGCCCGCCGCCCAACCAGCGCGAACGACGGGTGGGACCACGCCGCGGCGATCGGTCCGCTGAACCGGTTGTCGAGAAGCCGGTCGCGCGGCCGGTGCGGCCGATCGAACCGCCGCGACCAGCACCGGCAATCGTGGTCGCCACCCCGCAGCCTGCGGTCATCCGCGCCGCCCTGGCGGACGGTCGCTACGAGGAGGCCGTGGCGCTGGCCATAGGCCTGATCGCCGCCGAGCCGCTCAGCGCCGAGGGCTTCTACCTCCGCGGCCTTGCGTTGACCGACCTCGGGCGGGACGAGGATGCCCTCGTCGACCTGCGCAAGGCGGTCTACCTCGACCCGAACATGGGCTTCGCGCACTTCCTGCTGGCGGGTGTCCTGGACCGGCTCGGCCACCCTGCCGCAGCGGCTGTGGAGTACGGCGCAACGGCCGACACCCTCGGCCGCCAGCCAGGGGATGCCGCCGCCCATGAGCTGGGCGGGCGTAGCGTGCGGGAGCTGGTGGAGCTGTGCCGCCAGCTCGAAGGGGGACTGGCCGCGAGGGCCAGCAGTCGCGAGGAGGTCCGATGAGCGCCGGTCTGGTGACGTTCGTGCTGGGCCTGCGGGAGTACGCCACGCCACTGTCCTCCATCCGCGAGGTCGTCCGCCTCGAAGGGCTGGCCGACCTGCCCGGGATGAAGCCGCCGCTGGCGGGTGTGCTGGACCTGCGGGGCACAGCGCTGCCCGTGCTCGACCTGCGGCTGGGCACCGACAGCACGGCCCGCGGTGACGTGCTGGTGCTCGAGGCCGAGGACGGCCAGTTCGTCGGCGTCGCGGTCGACAGAGTCCGGGCCGTGGTCGACGAGAGCGAGCTCAGCGATGCCGGTGACGCCGGACAGGAGCTACCGCCATACGTCGTGCAGATCCTTCGTGGCCCGCGGGGGACGGTGTTCCTCGTCGACCTGCCCAAGATGGTCGAGAGCGCACGGGAAGCACCGCTGCAGCACACGGCGCGTGACGCGTGAAGGCGCTGCGCCGGTCATCCGGCGTGCTGTTCGTGCTGGCAGCCCTGCTGCTGGTGATCGCGGTCGTCGCCACCATCAAGCTGCTGGTCAAGATCGCGCTCGTCGTCCTGCTGGTCTCGCTGGTGCTGACCATGGCCAAACGGTCGATCGCCAAGCGCTCGAGCGCGGGCAGGCGTCAGACGTAGCGCTCGAGGATGCTCGACTCGGCGAGCCGGGACAGCCCCTCACGCACCGACCGCGCCCGTGTCTCGCCGACGCCCTCGACGGCCTGCAGCTCATCGATGTTGGCGCCGAGCAGCTTCTGCAGACCGCCGAAGTGGTCGATCAGGCGGTCGACGATCGGATTCGGCAGCCGCGGCACCTTGGCGAGCAGCCGGTAGCCGCGCGGGCTGACCGCTACCTCGAGCTGGTCGGCGCCAGCTGGGAAGCCGACGGTCCGTGCGATCGAGGACAGGTCGAGCAGGTCCGCGCCGGACAGGTCGTCCAGCGCGGCCAGGGCGGCCTCGACCTTGCGGGCCTTGCGGCCGGTGCCGCCGGGAACCAGGTAGTCGCGGACGACCAGCTCGCGCTCGCCGGTGACGCCCGCCATCAGCTCCTCGAGCTGCAGGCTGAGCAGCCGGCCGTCCGAGCCCAGCTCCACGACGTAGCCGTCGATCTCTGCGGCGATCCGGAGCACCATCTCCAGCCGCTGGATGACCGCCATCGCGTCGCGGACCGTGACCAGGTCCTCGATCTCGAGGGCGGACAGCGTGCCGGCGACCTCGTCGAGACGCAGCTTGTAGCGCTCAAGGGTGGCCAGGGCCTGGTTGGCCCGGGACAAGATTGCCGCGCTGTCATCGAGGACGTAGCGCCGGCCGTCCACGTAGAGCGCGATGATCCGCATCGACTGGCTGACGCTGATGACGGGGCTGGCGGTCTGCTTGGCGACCCGCTCGGCAGTGCGGTGGCGGGTGCCGGTCTCGGCCGTCTCGATGCTCGAGTCGGGAACCAGCTGCACACCCGCCTTGATGATTTTCGACAGGTCGCCGGTGACCACAACGGCGCCGTCCATCTTCGAGAGCTCGCGCAGGCGAGTCGCTGAGAAGTCGACGTTGAGCTCGAAGCCGCCGGTGCAGATCGAGTCCACGACGCGGTCGTTTCCGAGCACGATCAGGGCGCCGGTGTTGCCGCGCAGGATCCGCTCGAGGCCGTCACGAAGGGCGGTGCCCGGGGCGACCTGGGCAAGGGTGGTGCGCAGCAGGTCGTCGCTGGTGGCCACCCGCGCTCCTCTCGCTCGTGTCGGTCTGCGCTTGAGTCTAGGGAGCAGTCCGCCCACGTGACTGCGATATCTCACGCAGCCGGGTCAGTGCGACCTCAAGGTGGTCCACTGCGACGACGGTCAGATCGCCTCGTGCGGCGGGCTTCTCGCGGCCCCCCTTGGGCACCACGAGGCGCCGGTAGCCCAGCCGCGCGGCCTCTGCGATGCGCTGGTTGAGCATCGGCACCGGCCGGATGTCACCCGAGAGCGCCACCTCTCCGACGACAGCGACGTCGGGGGGCATCGCCGCACCGAGGCGGGCGGAGGCGAGCGCGAGGCAGATGGCGAGGTCGGCGGAGGGGTCCGAGAGCTTCGCGCCACCGACGGTCGCGACGAACACGTCGTTTCCCCCCGCCTTGAGGTCGGCCCACTTCTCGCTGACAGCGAGCAGCATCGCGACCCGCGCGCTGTCGAGGCCGCTGATCCCGCGTCGCGGGTTGGGGGAGGAGGCCTCGGCGATCAGCGCCTGGATCTCGGCCGGCATAGCCCGGCGGCCGTCGACGGTGATGGTCACGCAGGTCCCGGGCACGGGCTGCTCGCGATGCCCGCGGAACAGGTCGGCGGGGTCGGGGACCTCGCGCAAGCCGTCGTCGGCCTGCTCGTAGCAGACCACCTCGTCAGCCGGCCCGTAGCGGTTCTTGACCGTGCGCAGCAGACGCAGGCTGGTGTGGCGGTCGCCCTCGAAGGTCAGCACGGTGTCGACGATGTGCTCGAGCGCCCGCGGACCGGCGACAGCGTTCTCGCGGGTCGACTGACCGATGAGCAGCAGCGGCATCTGCCGGGCCTTCGCGATGCGGGTCAGGACGGCCGCCACCTCCTGGACCTGCGTGACGCCGCCCGCCCGGCCGTCGACCGCTGCGGAAGCGATCGCCTGCACGCTGTCGACGATGAGCAACCGCGGCATGAGGGCCTCGACATGACCGATGAGGGCGCCGAGGTCGGTTTCGTCGGCGAGCATCACACCAGGCGCGAGGGCGCCGATCCGCCTGGCCCGCAGGCTGATCTGCTCAACGCTCTCCTCGCCCGAGACGTAGAGGACGCACTCGTCAGGGTGCCGGCTGGCGACGGCGTCGGCCACGGTCGACAGCAGCGTCGACTTGCCGACGCCCGGCTCACCGGCGAGCAGCACCACCTGACCGGCGACCAGCCCGCCGCCGATGGCGCGGTCGAACTCGGCCAAGCCGGTCGGCTCGCGCGGGGTGGTGTCGGCGGCGACGTCGACCAGCCGGCGGGCCGGCCGGTCAGGGGTGCTGCCCGAGCCCGAGCTCTTGAGCCCGGGCAGCGAGCGCGCCCGGGCGAGCTCGACGACGGTGCCGAACTCCGAGCAGCGGGGGCAGCGGCCGACCCACTGGACAACCTCGGCCTGGCAGGCGCTGCAGGCGAACGCAGCAGCCTTCCTACTCACCGTGGCCGTAAGGCTCCTGGTTGACCTCTCGGCCCTCGAGGTCACCCTCGCTGATGTGCAGCGGTACCTGCAGGGTCGTGCGGCCACCGCGCGAGAAGGTCAGCGTGACCGGGAGGTACTGCCCCGCACGCACCGGCCGGTTGACGCCCTCGAGCACGGCGGTCCACCCGCCGGCAGCCCCGCCGGCGGGGATGTCGATGCTGCTCACTGCCTTGCCGTGCTGCAGCAGCATGACGCTGGCGGCGGCCGGGCTGCTGATGCTGGTCAAGGTGTCCTGTGCGTCGCCCCGGTTGGCGAAGGAGCCGGTCATGACGGCGCGGTCACCCGTCGCGAGCGCGTTGCCCTCAGCCGCCGGTTCGAAGTGGAGGTTGCGGATGGCCAGGCTGTCGAGGTCGGCCGAGGCGGAGTCGCCCCGGCCGGTCTCCTTGTAGACCTGGGCCTGCAGCCCGGTGCCGCAGCCGCTCAGCACGGCGGCACCCAGGAGAACGGCGGCGAGTCGGCGGCTCACGGAGCTCCTTGCCTTCAGTCGGACCGGGCGAGAACGGGCAGGTCGGCGGCGATGTCGGACGGCGTCACGCCGCCGGGGTAGGCGACCGGCAGCCGGTCGCTGGAGTCGTAGGCGAAGATCAACGCCGAGTGCGAGACAGCGTACCCAAGCGGTCCGACGTGCTTGTGCGGTGCGGTCCCCTCCTTGTGCGGGTGCCGGTCGGGGCGTCCCGGCAGGGTCGGCGCCACGCCCTCGGGGACCGCCACCGCGACGCCGGCGGCCTTCTGCGCGGCGTCCACCTGGGGCTGGGTCCCGCGCAGCCCGATGAAAGCGGGGGAGAACTGGTCGAGGAACCGTCGCAGCACCGGACCGCTGTCCCGGCGGGGGTCGGTGGTCACGAAGACGACCCGCACCTGCTCCCGTGTCGCGGCATCGGTCTTGCGGAGGGCCGCCGCGATGTCGGCCATCGCCGTCGGGCACTCGTCCGGGCAGTTGGTGTAGCCGAAGTAGACCAGCGTCGGCCGGCCCCCGGTCCGCCGAGCGAAGTCGAACTGCGCTCCGCTGGTGTCCGTGAGGACGAACGCGGGCCGGAGCGCCTCGCGGGTGGGCTCGATGCCGTGGTAGCTCGGCCGGGCCTTGGGCGGATCCGACGAGCAGGCCACCAGGCCCAGAGCCAGTAGGAACGAGAGGATCAGGCGCATCTGTGCAGTCTCACCCACCTGCGAGGTCCGCGCCCTGCAGGACCAGCAAACCGACGTCCAGCAGCGCCACCACGATGACCGACAAGAAGGCGGCCCTGGACCCGGGACGGCGGCCCAGCGCCAGCCCGAGGCCGAAGACGAGGACGGAGAGGACCACCGCCGTGCCGCCGACCGGGGACAGCCCGGGCCCGACGGCTAGCAGCACGGTGGCCAGCACCAGCGCCAGCCCGGACAGCAGTGTGGTGAGGCCGCGACCGAGCCGGTGGGGCAAGCCCACGACACCGGTGGCGAGGTCGTCATCGAGGTCTGGCAGGACGTTGGCTCCGTGCGCCCCGACCCCCAGCAGCGCCCCGGCTGCGATCGCCCACCAGGGCGCCAGCTGCTGCCCCGGCGCGGCGAGAGCCACGACGCAGGGCACCAGCCCGAAGGACACGGCGTACGGCAGGAAGGACCAGGCCGTCGACTTCAGCCGCAGGTTGTAGAGCCACCCGCTGGTCACCGCGATCAGGTGCGCCAACCCGGCCTTCGGCCCCATGAGGAGGCTCAGTGGCAAGCAGGCGGTGCCGGCCAGCAGTGCCGCCGCCCGCAGCACCGGTACGGGCAACCCGCGCACCGTCGGCTTGTCCGCGCGGCCCACGGCCCGGTCCCGGGCGGCGTCGATCCAGTCGTTGCTCCAGCCGATCGACAGCTGGCCAGAAAGGAACGCAGCTCCCACGACGAGCGGATCGGCGCCGGCTGCCCAGGCCAGCGTGGCCGCGAGCGCGGTGACGGCTGCGGTGGGCTCGGGATGACAGGCCCTGATAAGAAGCGGAAGGCTGGGCACATGCGCACTCTGCCTCGCAACGACCCTCGGCAGTACGACGACCTGGCCGATGAGTGGTGGCAGCCGCGAGGCGGGTTCGCGATGCTGCACTGGATCGCGGCCGCCCGGGCCAGGCTCGTGCCCGACGCGACCCGCGACGGATCGGTGCTGCTGGACCTCGCCTGCGGTGCCGGGCTGCTCGCCCCCCACGTCGCCGGCAAAGGTCACCGACACATCGGCCTGGACCTCTCGGCCCTGGCGCTCCTGCAGGCGCGGGACCACGGCGTGACGCCCGCGCGCGGTGACGTGATGCGGCTGCCCTTCGTGGACGAGGTCGCCGACGTCGTGGTCGCCGGGGAGATCCTTGAACACGTCCCCGACCTCGCCGCGACCGTCGCCGAGGCCTGCCGTGTCCTCAAGCCGGGCGGGACCCTGGTGATCGACACCATCGCGGCCACCTGGTTCGGGCGGTTCTCCTCGATCACGGTCGGCGAGCGGATCCCCGCCGGACCGCCCAAGCGCCTGCATGACCACCGGCTGTACGTCGACAGGGAGCGCCTGGTCGACCTGGCGGCCCAGCACGGGGTCGGTCTTCGACTCGCGGGTCTGCGCCCCTCCGCGGTTGACTACGTGAGATGGCTCGTGGGCAGACGCAGCACGGTACGGATGGTCAGGACCGGCTCGACCGCCGGCTTGTTCCAGGGATGGGGAGTCAAGAGCACATGACGGCGACGATCACGGGTCACGGGCACGCGCTGCCAGGGGTCCTCGGGCAGCAGGCGCTGTGGGACGGCTACTTCCGCGAGCACTACCAGGACCACCCGGTCGCCCGGAAGGTGTGGGAGAAGTCCGGTATCACCACCCGCCGGGGCGTCGTCGACCCCACCAAGGAGGACATCAGCTCGTGGGGCACCGGCGCCCGGATGCGCCGCTTCGTCCAGGAGGCGATGCCGCTGGGCCGGGAGGCCGTGGGCAAGGCGCTCGCCGACGCCGGACTCGACCCGGCAGAGGTCGGGCTGTTCGCGGTCGCCAGCTGCACCGGCTACGCCACGCCTGGCTTGGACATCCTGTTGGCCCGCGACCTCGGCATGGGCGACGACACCCAGCGCCTGCACATCGGCCACATGGGCTGCTACGCCGCGTTGCCGGGTCTCGGCGCGGTCAGCGACTTCGTCGTCGCGCGGGGCAAGCCGGCGGTGCTGCTGTGCCTCGAGCTCACCAGCCTGCACGTGCAGCCGGCCCCCACGGGTGAGCCGGACGGCGCCGACCTGCAGCAGATGGTGGCGCACGCGCTTTTCAGCGACGCTGCGGCCGCGGTGGTGCTGCAGCCGGCGGCGGGGGAGGGCCTCGACGGCCTGGACGTGGTGGACGCCATCGCCCGCACCGACGTGTCCACCGCCGACCACATGACCTGGGACGTCACGGACCTCGGTTTCCTGATGGGCCTGTCCCCGCGGGTGCCGGACATCCTTGCGCTGCACGTGCGGCCGGTTGTCGAGGAGCTGCTGTCCCGCAACGGCCTCACCATCTCCGACGTGCAGGGCTGGGCCGTGCACCCCGGGGGCCGCCGGATCGTCGAGGTGGTGGGCGAGTCGCTCGGCTTGACCGACCCGCAGACAGCGGCCTCCTTCGCGGTCCTGGACGAGGTCGGCAACTGCTCCAGTGCCACCGTGCTGCTCGTCCTGGAGCGGCTGTTGGCCGAGCCGGCGCACACGCAGGGTGAGTGGGTCGTGGCGATGGCGTTCGGTCCCGGCCTGACGCTCTGTGCCACCCTGCTCCGTCGGCGCTGACTGCCTGCCCGGCACTTGTCCACTGCACTAACCAGGCCATTCTGTCAACCCCCATCTGACACCTTTCTGCAGTTCGCCAAGGGCCGGACGTACCCTCTGACCTGCGGCTTTGCCCGGAGCAAGGCCGTCGGCCCAGTCGCGGGGCGTGGTAACCTGGAGGCCGGCGAGAGGACCACCACGTGACGTTCAAGGTTGGCGAAACAGTCGTCTACCCGCACCACGGCGCAGCGCTTATCGAGGCAATCGAGACGCGGACGATCAAGGGCGAAGACCGGATCTACCTGGTGTTGAAGGTCGCTCAGGGTGACCTCACTGTGCGGGTTCCAGCGGACAACGCGGAGATCGTCGGCGTCCGTGACGTCGTCGGTCAGGCCGGCTTGGACAAGGTCTTCGAGGTGCTGCGCGCGCCGGCCGTCGAGGAGCCCACCAACTGGTCCCGTCGTTACAAGGCCAACCTCGAGAAGCTCGCCTCCGGCGACATCAACAAGGTCGGCGAGGTCGTCCGCGACCTCTGGCGCCGCGACAAGGAGCGGGGGCTGTCCGCCGGCGAGAAGCGCATGCTCTCCAAGGCCCGCCAGATCCTGGTCAGCGAGCTCGCGCTTGCCGAGGGCACCAACGAGGACAAGGCCGAAGCGATCCTCGACGAGGTCCTGGCCTCCTAGCCCGGTGACCGCCCTGTGAGTCGCTCCACCACGAGTGTGCGGCGCAAGCCGCCCTCTTTCGTGCTCGAGGGCTTGCGCTTCTTCACGGTCGTCTTCTTCGCCGGCGCCGGTACCCAGGTCGGTGAGGGTCTCGGCGACGAGGGATACATGCTGGGCGCCCTCAACAGCACCTTCATCGGCCTGGTGCTCGGCTCCGGCCTCGGCTACGTGCTCGGTGGGGTGCTGGGCCGCACCACCGCCACCTCGGCCGAGCTGGCCCGCAACCGGCTGAGCGAGGCATCGGCCGAGGAGCTGGTCGCCGGCGCCTTCGGCAGCGTCGCCGGCGTCATCCTCGCGGCCGCCGTGGCCTGGCCGCTGTTTTTCCTCGAACAGCGCTACCTCGCGTTTCCGCTGTTCGCGTTCGTCTGCCTCACTACGGGCTACGTCGGCTACCTCATCGCCTCCAGCAAGTACGACAGCGTGCTTTCGCTGTTCGGCGCACGCTCCGGGCGGTCCTCGCGCGAGGCAGGAGCCTCGGTGCTGCCGCGCGTCGTCGACACGTCGGTCGCGATCGACGGCCGCATCCTCGACGTGGTCCGGGCCGGCTTCCTGCACGGGACGATGCTGGTCCCGATGCCCGTGCTGGGCGAGCTGCAGGGCTTCGCCGACGCGGGCGACGACACCCGCCGGGCCAAGGGCCGCCGCGGCCTCGAGGTGCTCGAGGCGCTCAAGCGCGAGCCCCACGTCAAGCTCGAGGTCCTCGACCTCGACGTGCCCGGCGTCCCTGATGTCGATGCCAAGCTGGTCCGCATCTGCCTCGACCGCGGGGCCGCGCTGCTCACGCTCGACACCAACCTGGCCAAGTCGGCGGCGCTGACCGGCATCAAGGTCCTCAACCTGCACGCGCTCGCCCTGGCCCTGCGCCCGCCGGTCGTGGCCGGTGAGGAGATCAGGGTCCACCTGCTCAAGGCCGGCAAGGAGCCCGGCCAGGCCGTCGGCTACCTCGACGACGGCTCGATGGTCGTGGTCGAGGCGGCCCGCGAGCGGATCGGCGGCGAGGCGGAGGTCTACGTCACCAGCGTGGTCACCACCGCCAACGGTCGGCTGGTGTTCGGGCGAGTGTCGGGTGACGAGCCGGACGGGCGGCCCGCCCGTCGTCCCACGCCGCCGCCCTCCGACGGCGGTCCCTCACCCGCCTCCTTCCCGCCCCGGGCGTGAACCAGCCCCTGGTCGGAGTCGTCGTGCCCGCCGCGGGCATCGGCAGCCGGCTGGGGCCGGGCTCGCCCAAGGCCCTGCGATCCGTGGCGGGTGAGCCGCTCCTGCTCCACGCCGTGCGCCGGCTCGCCGCCTGCCCCTCCGTCGGCCCAGTTGTGGTGGCCGCCCCACCCGACCGGCTGCCTGAGGTCGAGTCGCTGCTGGCGGCCTATGACGTGACGGTCGTCGCGGGTGGCGCCGAGCGGCAGGAGTCGGTGGCGGCCGGCTTGGCGGCGCTGCCGGACGAGGTCGAGCTGGTGTTGGTGCACGACGCGGCCAGGGCGTTCGTGCCGGTCGAGGTGGTCGAGCAGGTCGTCGCGGCGCTCCGCTCGGGGGCCGACGCCGTCGTGCCGGTGTTGCCGGTGGCCGACACGGTGAAGCGGGTCGACGTCAACGGCGAGGTCGTCGCCACGGTCCCACGCGAGGACCTGCGCACGGCCCAGACCCCGCAGGGCTTCCGGCGCTCGGTGCTCGAGCAGGCGCACCGTTCCGCCCCCCGGCAGCACACCGACGACGCGGCGCTGGTTGAGGCGATCGGCGTCCGCATCCGCACGGTCGAGGGCTCGCCCGAGGCGTTCAAGGTCACGGCCCCGTTCGACCTGGTCCTGGCCGACGCGCTCATCGCGCGAGACGGACCGAGGAGGCCACCGGGTGGTTGAGCTGCCTCGCGTCGGCATCGGCGCCGACGTGCACCCGATCAAGGCCGGGCGCCCCTGCTGGGTCGCGGGGCTCGAGTGGCCTGGGGAGGACGGGTGCGACGGGCACTCCGATGCCGACGTCGTCGCCCACGCCCTGTGCGACGCCCTGCTGTCGGCAGCGGGGCTCGGTGACCTGGGGAGCGTCTTCGGCACCGACCGGCCGGAGTGGAGTGACGCATCCGGTCGGCAGCTGCTCGGGGAGGTCAGCCGGCTGCTGACCGAAGCTGGCTGGCGCATCGGCAACGGCAGCGTCCAGCTGATCGGCAGCAGCCCCAAGCTCGGGCCGCGGCGCGAGGAGGCTGCCGAGGCGCTGTCCGAGGCGATAGGAGCTCCGGTCTCGGTCTCGGCGACCACGACCGACGGGCTGGGCGTCACCGGCCGCGGCGAGGGCCGGGCCGCCGTGGCGACGGCATTGATCGCCCGCGCCTAGTCTGCAGCGGGTGAGCCTGCGCCTGTACGACACCCGGACCCGCACCGTGCGGCCGCTCGCTCGCCAGCGCGACGGGCACGTCGGGATCTACGTCTGCGGACCTACGGTGCAGGCGGCGCCGCATGTCGGTCACCTGCGCAGCGCGGTCGCGCTCGACGTCCTGCACCGCTGGCTGCTTGCCCGTGGCGACCAGGTCACCTTCGTCCGCAACGTCACCGACGTCGACGACAAGATCATCCACGACGCTGCGCACAGCGGTGAGGCGTGGTGGGCGCTGTCGAGCCGCATGACGCGGGCCTTCACCCAGGCCTACGACGCCGTCCAGGCGCTGCCACCGACGGTGGAACCGCGGGTGACCGGTCACCTGCCGCAGATCGTGGCGCTGATCCAGCAGCTGGTCGCCAACGGCACGGCCTACGCCTCCGACGGCGACGTCTACCTCACGGTCAAGGCCGTCCCGACCTACGGCGAGCTCTCCGGCCAGGACCCCAGCGCCCTGCGGCAGGGTGAGAAGGCCGTCGCCCACGGCCACAGCGGAGCCAAGCGAGACCCGCTCGACTTCGCCCTCTGGAAGTCCGCCAAGGAGGGCGAGCCGTCCTGGCCCTCGCCGTGGGGCCCGGGTCGGCCGGGCTGGCACATCGAGTGCTCCGCGATGGCGGTCGCGTACCTCGGCACCACCTTCGACCTGCACGGCGGCGGTCTCGACCTGGTCTTCCCGCACCACGAGAACGAGCACGCCCAGTCGACAGCGGCCGGGCACGGCTTCGCCCAGCACTGGCTGCACCACGGGCTGGTGACCGCCAAGGGCGGCGAGAAGATGAGCAAGAGCCTCGGCAACAGCGTCACCGTGCAGGACGCCCTCGGGCAGGTGCCGCCCGCTGTCCTGCGCTACGCCCTCGGCGCCGCCCACTACCGCTCCACCATCGAGTGGTCCGACCAGGTCGTTGCGGAGGCTGCGGCTGCCTACGGCCGGATCGAGACCTTCGTCCGCAACGCCACCGAGGCGGCCGGCCCCGAGCCCGTTGACCCCACGCTCAGCCGCGCCTCGTGGGAGGACTTCGCTGCCGCGCTTGACGACGACCTCGCGATCCCGGCTGCCCTCGCCGTGGTTCACGGCGGAGTTCGTGCCGGCAACGCCCTGCTGGCGTCGCGGGAGCTCCCGGCCCTGGCAGCAACCCTTTCCGCCGTACGCCGGATGCTCGGCGTCCTTTGTCTCGACCCGCTGTCCAACTGGCCGGCTGCCGCGGGTGACCTGAACCCGGTCGTCGACGCGCTGGTGCAGCTGGCGGTCGAGGCGCGGGCGTCGGCGAGGGAACGCCAGGACTGGGCGCAGGCTGATGCGCTGCGGGACCGGCTGGCCGAGGCCGGGATCGTGCTCGAGGACACGCCTGAGGGCGTCCGTTGGCGGGTCGCGTCGGAGCCGCACAGTGGAGGGCAGTCATGACCGGCAAGTCGCGCTCGGGACCGGCAAAGGGCGGCCAGGGCGGTCGCGGCGCCAAGCCGGGGTCGCATCGCAAGGGCGCGTCCGTGGGTTCGGGTGGGCTAGGCAAGCAGAAGCTCGAGGGCCGCAAGCCCACGCCGCCCGGGGAGTTGCGCAAGGGCCATCCCAAGGCCCGGCAGGCCGCTGCCGCGGCAAAGCGGGCGGCCTCGCCAGGGGCTCCCGGCCGGTCCGGTGCTGGTGCTCCGACGCGCAGCGGTGGGTCGACGGCAACCAGGGGACGGGCGCTGCCGAAGGCGTCGGGCGTGCCACGCAAGCCGAGCCCCGACCAGCCGGAGACGGTGGCCGGGCGCAACCCCGTGGTCGAGTCGCTGCGGGCGAAGGTGCCGGCGATGGCGCTCTACGTCGCGCTGGGCAACGACAACGACGAGCGGGTGACCGAGGCGCTGGGCCTCGCTGGCAAGGCCGGGATCTCGATCCTCGAGATGTCGCGCGCGCAGATGGACAAGATGACCGGCGGGATCATCCACCAGGGCATTGCACTGCAGGTGCCTCCCTACAGCTACGACCATCCGGACGACCTGCTGGCGCGGGCCCTTGAGAGCACCACGCCGCTGATCGTGGCGCTGGACGGTGTGACCGACCCGCGCAACCTGGGCGCCGTGGTCCGTTCGGCTGCCGCGTTCGGCGCGCAGGGCGTGCTGATCCCGGAGCGGCGCAGCGCGGGCATGACGGCGGCTGCCTGGCGCACGAGTGCGGGCGCTGCTGCCCGGCTGCCCGTGGCCCGGTGCACGAACCTGGCCCGCACCTTGACGTCGTACAAGCAGTCGGGGCTGTTCGTGGTCGGCCTGGCCGCAGACGGCACGGTGCCGCTGGACGATCTCGAGGTGGCCACCAGCCCGCTGGTCGTCGTGGTGGGCTCCGAGGGTGCTGGGCTGGGGCGGCTGGTCGCGGAGACGTGCGACCTGACCGTCAGCATCGCGATCAGCTCGCTGACGGAGTCCCTCAACGCGGGGATCGCCGCCGCCGTCACGCTCGCCGAGGTCGCCAGGCGCCGCCGCCAGGTGTGATCACCCCGTCACCTTCCGTAACCGGGGTCGTTGTGACGAGCAACACTGGACGTGGTGGGTCTGGGATGTGACCATTGAGGGGCGCGGGCCACCACCCGTGCCGATGGATGATGGCGCCACAAGCGCCGTTCTGAGCGGAGAGGTTGCCCATGCGTTCGTCACGCGATACCCAGCGCCCGCTCCTGACGATCGTCCCCGAACCGGTCGAGCTCACCCCCGAGGAGCTCGAAGCCCAGATCGCCGCGGAGATCGCCGCTGAGGTCGAGGCCGAGCTCGCCGCCTCCCTGGCTGCCGATCTCAACAAGGACATCACCGAGGCCGAGAGCCTGGTCGAGCAGCTGGACCGCGACCTGCATGGCGGCGTTCCGGTCCACTACCTCGAAGAGGCCACCGACGACCAGCTGGTCATGCGGGCCCGCAGCGGCGACGACGCCGCCCTGGCCGGCCTGCTGACCAAGTACCGCTCGTTCGCCCGGGTCAAGGCCCGCTCCTACTTCCTGGTCGGCGCCGACCGCGAGGACATCGTCCAGGAGGGCATGATCGGCCTCTACAAGGCGATCCGTGACTTCAACCCCGACATGCAGTGCAGCTTCCGCGCCTTCGCCGAGCTCTGCGTCACCCGCCAGATCATCACCGCGATCAAGACCGCGACCCGGCAGAAGCACGGCCCGCTCAACAACTACGTCAGCTTCAGCCGCCCGGTCGGTGGCGACGACGACGGCGAGCGGGTGCTTGGCGACGTGATTCCGTCCGTGGCGATCAGCGACCCGGCCGACCTGGTCATTTCGGCCGAGCGGATCCGTGCCCTACAGGTCCACTTCGACGAGGTCCTGTCCGACCTCGAGACCGAGGTCCTCCGGCTCTACGTCGAGGGCAAGAGCTACCAGGAGATCGCCGAGCGGCTCCAGCGGCACGTGAAGTCGATCGACAACGCCCTGCAGCGCATCAAGCGCAAGCTCGAGGGCCACCTGCGCGAGCGCTCGGTCGCCGACGCCGGATAGATCACTTCCGGGTGTGGTGGGCCAGACTGCGGGGACAACCACCTCACGTCCCTGATCAAGGAGCTCTCCGTGCCGTCTGTCCCCGCCCCTGTCGCTGCCGTCCTCGGCCTCGTGCCCGCCGTGCTGGAGGGCGCCCGCCGCATCCCCGCCAAGCTCCCCATGCTCGCCGTCAGCCCCGCGCTGATGGCTGTGGAGACCGCTAAGCGGGAGTACGACGGGCTGGCCGATCGGGGCGAGAAGCTGGTCGCCCGGCTGCGCGGCACGTCCTTCGACGAGGTCGAGGACAAGGTTGAGGACGCGCTCAAGCGCACCCCCCTGGCCAAGCCGTACGACGCCGTCGAGGACGCCCTCGAGGACGCCACCGCGAAGGTCTCAGCCCTGCTGGACAGGGGTGCTGCCCGCAGGCCCGCCGCTGAGGCTCCCAAGGGGGAGCCGACGCCTGCTGCCCCTACCGGGACGCCGGAGAAGGTCGACACGGCGGCCACCGCCGAGGTGGTCGAGACCGTCGAGGCCGTGTCTAGTGCCGTCACCGCTCCGGAGGTGACCGACCACGGCGATCTGCCGCTGCCGGACTACGACCACATGACCCTGGGCTCGCTGCGCGGTCGGCTGCGGTCGCTGACGGTGGAGCAACTGGTGCAGGTGCGGGACTACGAGAAGGGACACGGCAACCGGCTGCCCGTCGTCACCCTGCTCGACAACCGGATCGCCAAGCTGGCCACCGACGCCGCCACTGAGCCGTCGCCCGGTGGTGAGCCCCCGGTGCTGCCCACCCCGGCGCCTGCGAAGAAGCTGACCAAGCCGTCCCGGGCGAAGACGGACTCACCTCCGCGGACCAAGGTCCGGCTGACCTGAGCTCAGCTTGGCTAACGAGGCCGACGGCCCGCCCAGGGGGGGGTCGGGCGGGCCGCCGTCCGCTGGTGCAGCGCTGCCACCCGGTTAACCGCAGCCCAGCGGGCAGACGAGCGCCCTGGACTTCGCGCTCCGCGCGTAGCAGTTCCACCGCCGAGGCTCAGGTCCCCGTCGGCGCGGAAACGCGTTGACGGGCGCCCATGCCCGCTGCTTCCGTTGGCCGCGTGACCCAGCGACTTTCCACGCAGCAGTGGCTAGCGGCCCTTGAGAGTGACGATGAGGCGGCCGTCATCTCAGCCTTGCATCAGGCGTGCCCGTGTTCCGGGTCGCCCGCTCTGTACGAGGAGTTCATGACCAGGCTGGCCACGTTCAGGCACGATCCTCGGCCGGCTGTCCGGGCTGTTGCCGTGCACCTCGGAGTGGACGCGATGGATCAGCTCGCCCTGGACGACGAGCAGGCCAACGGGTTCGATCGCAACCGGCCAGGAGGACACGGACGTGGCGGTCAGGTGCGGAGGCCGAGAATCCGCCACGGCTTCTGAGGAGGAGCGGGTTCGGCCACTGCGCTCCTGAGCCGTGGCCGCCGTACGCTGGAGGACCTCAGGCCGGCTTGGCGCAGCGGTAGCGCAACGCTCTTGTAAAGCGTAGGTCGTCGGTTCGATCCCGACAGCCGGCTCCAGCAGGGATCGCAGTGGCTACGTCGAAGTGACTTCTGGACCAGGGGAGTGTTCGTGCGCCGTTCGTTGATCGCCATCGCTGCTGCCGGCGTGCTCCTGGCCGGCGGATCCGCGGTCGCGGAAACCGGTGTTTCGGTCGCCGTACCGGCGGTTCCGGGAGCCAGTCTCACGTCCCCGAACGTCACGCACATCGGAACCGTCCCCCTCGAGGGCGTCGGCGTCTCGATGAAGGTGCTGCAGCTGGGCCCGCACCGGCGGGCCTACGTCAGCGGCGCGGCGGGCCTGTCCATCTACAACGCGGACAACCCGGCAGCGCCGCGGCTGCTCGGCCACCTGCCGATGTACAACTGGGAGAACGAGGACATCGCCGTCTCCGCCGACGGGCGCACCGCGGTGATGACCGAGTTCACCTTGGGCGCCTACCTGCACGTCGTCGACGTCAGCGACCCCACGCTCCCCCGGCTGGTGGGCTCGCTGATCCCTGGCGGGGACCACACGGTGCAGTGCGCCGACCCGCGTTGCAACTACCTGTACGGCTCGGAGGGCAACACCTACGACCTGCGCGATCGCGCCAACCCGAAGAGGCTGCCCAGCAGCCAGTCCTGGGGCGCCCTCGTCGGCGTCAGAGACTCGCATGCCCTGCACCAGGACGAGGCGGGTGTCTGGATCTCCGACAGCAGCCCGCTGGTGGTCTTCCGCCAGACGCGTGACCCGCTGCACCTGACCGTGCTGACTCGCGGGACCATCACGAAGGACACCGCCTACCAGCACAACAACATCCGGCCGCGGGCGCTGCAGTACCGGCCACGAAACACCTTCAACGGCCCGATGCGCCCGGGCGAGCTGCTGCTGGGCGAGGGCGAGTCCGGCTTGACGGAGGCCTGCAACGGCCGGAGCGGCGCCTTCTCCTCATGGCGCATGGTGGGCTTCGAGCGCGGCGAACCGATGTATCAACTCGACGTGCTGCGGCCGGTCAAGGGCAAGGCGGCCGGGGTGGACCCGATCGTCGATGCGATGGCCTGCTCGGGTCACTGGTTCACGACCTCGAGCCGCACCACCGGCAAGATCCAGGTCGCCGCGGCGTGGTACGAGCACGGCACCCGGTTCCTCGAGGTCGACCCGGCCACCGGCAAGATCAGCCAGGTCGGCTACTTCCAGCCGCAGCGGGGCGCCGCCTCGCAGGCCTACTGGATCCCGGGAACCCCGTACATCTGGACCCTTGACTACCACTCGGGCATCGACATTCTCAAGTACAACGACCGCGCGCCGCTGCCGAAAGCGGCGGCGATCGAGCAGTCCTGGCTCTCGAAGGCCGGCGTCGTCGACCCGCTCGCCGAGGCGACGAGGGAGCTCTGCCGCGCGGGCGCCAAGGCCACCGAGCAGCAGCACCACCGGGCCCTGGGCCTCGCGCGGGAGCTGTTCAGCTAGTAGCGGATGATGCCGCGGAAGTTCTTGCCGTCGCGCATGTCCTGGTAGCCCTGGTTGATGTCGTCGAGGGTGTACTCGGTGGTGATCATCTCGTCGAGCTTGAGCCGGCCGTCCATGTAGAGGCCGAGCAGCTTGGGGATGTCGACCTGGGGGTTGGCGTTGCCGAAGATGCAGCCGACCAGCTCCTTGCGCTGCATCGCGAAGTCGAACAGGTTGAGCTTGACGTCCTCGTTGAGCATCGGCGAGATCGCGGTCACCACCGCCCGGCCGCACTTCTTGATGATCGAGGTCATCTCGCCGATCTGCGAGCCCTCGATCAGCCCCACGGTGAGGATCGCCTTGTCGGCCATGGCCCCGCGGGTCAACTCGCTGACCAGCACGTGCGCTTCGAAGTGTGTCGCGACGGCGTGCGTGGCGCCGAACTCGAGGATCTTCTCGCGCTTCCACTCAACCGGCTCGACGACGACGACGTAGCGGGCGCCAGCAAAGGCTGCGCCCTGAACGGCTGCTGTGCCGATGCCGCCCACGCCGTAGATGACGACGGTCTCGCCCGGCTTGACCTCGGCGGCATAGACCGCTGAGCCCCAGCCGGTGGTGACGCCGCAGCCGACGAGAGCGGCCTTGTCCAGCGGGATGTCGTTGTCGATCTTCACGCAACTGTCGGTGGAGACCACGGTGTAGGGGCAGAAGGTGCCGAGCGCGACCATCGCGCCGAGGTCGCGGCCGTCCTTGCTGTGGTGCCGGGCGGTCTGGTCGGTGAACTGGCGGCCGCCGAGCAAGAACGCGCCGAGGTCGCACACCTGCGACTGGCCCTTGCGGCAGGAGGGGCACTTGCCACATGAGGGGATGAAGCTGAAGACCACGTGGTCGCCCACGGCCAGGTCGGTGACGCCCTCGCCGACCTCGATCACCTCGCCGGCGCCCTCGTGACCGCCGACAACGGGGAACTGGCTGATGCCCATCAGCTCGGCGATGTCGGCCGGCAGCGCGAAGTCGCCGGTGACCATGTGCTCGTCGGAGTGGCACAGGCCTGAGGCAGCGAGCTTGACCAGCACCTCACCCTTCTTGGGTGGGTCGAGTTCGATGTCCTCGACCGACCACTTGGTGTGTGGCTCCCACAAAATGGCGGCACGGGTCTGCATCGAGGCTCCCTCAGTGACTGGCAACTAGAACGTGTTCTGCTTGTCTCCGAACGGTAACCCTTGCGTGCCAGCCTGTCAGCAGCGGAGTGATCTGGCATGGTGGGCGGGTGCAGTCAGCCCTCGAGTCAGCCCTGCTCCAGTTGGAAGGTGCCGTGCGGCATCTCGGCCTGGACGACGGCCTCCACAAGCTCCTCGCCACCCCTCGCCGCTCCCTCGAAGTCGCGGTGCCGCTCAGGAGGGACGACGGCACCCTCGACGTCCTGCAGGGCTACCGGGTCCAGCACAACCTGAGCCGGGGTCCCGCCAAGGGCGGCATCCGCTTCCACCCGCACACCGACCTCGACGAGGTCAAGGCGCTCGCCATGTGGATGACCTGGAAGTGCGCGCTGATCGGCATCCCCTACGGCGGCGCGAAGGGAGGTGTCGCGGTCGACCCTCGCCTGCTCAGCCGCAACGAGCTCGAACGGGTCACCCGCCGCTACGCCAGCGAGATCATTCCGATCATCGGGCCGGAGAAGGACATCCCGGCCCCGGACGTCGGCACCGACGAGCAGACCATGGCCTGGATCATGGACACCTACTCCATGCACTCCGGCTACACGGTCACGGGCGTGGTCACTGGCAAGCCGGTCTCGCTCGGTGGGTCCCAGGGCCGCGGCGGCGCCACGAGCAGGGGCGTGATGTACACCTGCTTCTCGGCCCTCCAGGAAGCAGGGGTCGACCACCGTGGGCTCCGCGTCGCCGTACAGGGGTTCGGGAAGGTTGGTGGTCTTGCGGCGCAATACCTGCACGACGCCGGTTGCTGTGTGATCGCGGTCAGCGATGTCGGTGGCGGCGTCTACAACCCGCGCGGACTCGACCCGTCGGCCCTGATCAAGCACATCAACGGCGGCGCGCAGACCGTGGTGGGCTACCCGGGCACCGACACCATCAGCAACACCGAGCTGCTCGAGCTCGACTGCGACGTGCTCGTGCCGGCCGCGCTCGAGGGCGTGTTGCACGAGGGCAACGCCGCGCGGGTCAAGGCCCGGTTCGTGGTCGAGGGGGCCAACGGCCCGACCACGCCGGACGCCGACGCGATCCTCGAGGACAACGGCGTGGTCGTCGTACCCGATGTGCTCGCCAACGCAGGGGGAGTTGCGGTCTCCTACTTCGAGTGGGTGCAGGACCTGCAGGCCTACTTCTGGAGCGAGGACGAGGTCAACGATCGCCTGAAGCTGCTCATGGAGGACGCCTACCAGCAGGTCTCGCAGCTCGCGCGCGACGAGAAGCTGTCGCTGCGGACCGCGGCCCAGGTGATCGGCGTCGGACGGGTGGCCGACGCGCACCGCACGCGGGGCCTCTACCCCTGATCGTGTGCCATGATGGTGGGCGAACCACACCGTTGTAGTTCGGCTCGAGGAGGTCACTGTGGAAGCGCTGTCCGTGACCTCCGGCGAGCTGACCGAGCGCGAGCTGGAGATCCTCGCCTTCGAGCGCCAGTGGTGGAAGTACGCCGGCGCCAAGGAGCAGGCGATCAAGGACCTGTTCGACCTGTCGGCCACCCGCTACTACCAGGTGCTCAACGCGCTGCTCGACCGGCCAGAGGCACTGGTGGCCGACCCCATGCTCGTCAAGCGGCTCCGCCGGCTGCGCACCACCCGCCAGCGCACGCGGTCGGCGCGGCGCCTCGGCATGGACGCCTAGCCCGCCGGCGATGACGGGTCCCGACGAGCCCGGCTGGGACTTCCCGGAGCTGACGCCTGCCTCGGTGGAGCTGCCCGAGCCCGAACCCGAGCCGATCTACGACACCGGCTCCGACGGCTGGTGGCGCGCCCAGGCCAAGGCCCAGCGCGAGGCTTCCCTCACCGAGGACCCGCCGCCCTACGTCCCGCCCGCGCAGATCCCCCCGCCGCAGGTCGACTGGGTCGAGCCCGAGGTCCTGAACGACCCCTCGTTGCTGCCCACCGGCCCGAGCCCGTTGGACGACGCCTACCTCCCGGTGGAGGAGGCCTGGCCCGCGGTCGACGCCGAACCCGTCACCTGGACCGAACCGGAGATCGTCGAGCCCGAAGCTCCGACCTTCGGGAGCTTGGAGCCCTTCGACGTACCGATCCCTGATGCGCCGGCCGCCGAGGAGCGCCCGCGCCCGCTCATGCGCCCGCTCTGGGTGCCCGAGAACGACCTGGACCACAGCTGGTACGACGAAAAGCCACCCACCCGGGCGTCGGCCGACGCTGACCGAGTCGGCCCCGGCCGGGCGCTGGCGTGGGCCGGTCTGGCCCTCGCCGGGGTGGGCTTGCTGGTCGTCGCGTTCCTGCTGCTGAGCAAGGCCGAGCCCAAGGGCACACCGACCGTTTCGCCACCGCTGGCACCCGCCGCGTCGACGGCGGCCACGACCGACCCGACCGCCTCGCCGACGCCCTCCCCGACGCCCAGACCCACGCCCTCCCCGACGCCGGTCGCGTCGCCGAAGCCGGTGGTGGCCCCCGTCGTGCCCCTGCTGGTCCTCAACAACAGCAAGATCAGCGGCTTGGCCGATCGCGCTGCCACGAAGTTCCGCAACGGCGGCTGGCCGGTGCGCGACACCGGCAACTACCGCGGCCGGCTCGCGACCTCGACGATCTACTACCCGGTGGGCCAGCGGGCGTCGGCCGAGCGCTTCGCCAAGCAGTTCGGGGTGCGGGTGCTGCCCCGCTTCGACACCCTCCCAGGCTCGGGGATGACGGTCGTGGTCACCCGCGACTTCAACGCCTGACGGTGCTGGAGCCGCGGACCGAGGCGGGTCGCGCCGGACTGCGCGCCCTGACGTCGGACCCGTTGTCGGTGCTGCTGGCGCTCGACTACGACGGCACCCTCGCGCCGATCGTGGACGAGCCGTCGAAGGCGGCGCCCGCGCCTGGGGCGGTGGCAGCGCTGGCCGCCCTGAGCGCGCTGGTCGGTCAGGTCGCGGTCATCACCGGTAGGGCGGCAGATGTCGCGGTCGCGCTCGGCGGCCTGGACCGGGTTCCGCAGCTCGTGGTCCTCGGGCAGTACGGCGCCCAGCGCTGGCACGGCGGCGCGGTGACCGCGTGGCCGCCCGACCCAGGGCTGGAGCCGGCCCGGCACGCGCTGGCCGCCCTCGACCTGCCCGCAGGCGTGCTGGTCGAGGACAAGGGGCTGTCCTTGTCGGTGCACACCCGCCGGGCGGCCGACCCGGTCGCCGCCCTGACCCGGCTGCACCCGTTGCTCTCACAGGTGGCCGCTGACACCGGGCTCGCGGCCCACCTGGGCCGGATGGTCGTCGAGCTGCGGCCGGCCGGCTTCGACAAGGGGCGTGCGCTGACCGACCTCGCCGGGTCCTTCAAGACGGTTGCCTTCGCCGGCGATGACATTGGCGACATCGCCGCCTTCGACGCGGTGGACGAGCTGCGGTCGCGCGGAACGGCCGGACTGCTCATCTGCAGCGACAGCACAGAGGGGCCCGGCCTGCTCAGGGATCGCGCCGACGTCGTTGTGCCAGGGCCGGCTGGCGTCGTACAGCTGCTGGAGGGCTTGGTTTCCCTCTTGGACCCCCGCTAGGCCTGGGCCCGCTTGGCCGCGAAGGCGGCGAGTGACGCGACCTGCGCTGGGTCGAGGGAGGGTCGGATGACCTTCAGCGCAGCGTCGACGTGGGCCGCGGTGATGGTGACCGCCTCCATCGACTCGCGCATCGCGGTCAGAGCGGCCTCACGGACGAGGGCGGCACAGTCGGCCGCGGAGTAGCCCTCGGTGCGGCTGCCCAGGTCGGTCAAGTCGACGGCTGGGTCGAGCGGCACCTTCTTCACCGACGCTTTGAGGATCGCGGTGCGCGCCTCGGCATCGGGTGGGGGGACGTAGACGAGCCGCTCGAGCCTGCCGGGCCGCAGCAGCGCCGGGTCGATCAGGTCAGGGCGGTTGGTCGCGCCGATGACGACCACGTCGCGCAGCTGCTCCACGCCGTCGAGCTCGGTGAGCAGCGCGGCGACGACGCGGTCGGTCGTTCCCCCGTCGGTGGACTGACCTCGGGTGGGGGCGAGTGCGTCGACCTCGTCGAGGAAGACGAGCGTGGGGGCGGCCTGGCGGGCCCGCCGGAACAGCTCGCGGACCGCGCTCTCGGATTCGCCGACCCACTTCGACAGCAGCTCGGCACCCTTGACCGAGAGCACGTTGGCCTGCCCCGAGCCGGCGATCGCCTTGACCAGGAAGGTCTTGCCGCAGCCCGGGGGTCCGTAGAGCAGCAGGCCCCGTGGAGCGGCGACACCGAGCCGCTCGAAGGTGTCGGGGTACTGCAGCGGCCAGAGCACCGCCTCGGTGACAGCGGCTTTCACCTCGGCCATGTCGCCCACGTCGTCGAGGCTGATCTTGGCAAGGTCGAGGCGCGCGCCACCCATCGCGGTGGGCCGGACCACCTCGAGCGCCGCGTGGAGGTCCTCGGCGGAGACCGTGGGCGCCTCTGACTGCTGCTGCCGGGAGGCGGCCCGCAGCCCGGCTTCGCGAATCAGGGCGAGCAGGTCGGCGGCGACGAAGCCGGGGGTGCGGTCGGCGATCTCGCCGAGGTCGACCTCCCCCAGCGGCACCTTGCTGGTCGCGAGGTGCAGGATCTTCAGCCGTTGTGGCTTGTCGGGGAGCGGGACGGCCAGCTCGTGGTCGAGGGTTCCGGGGGTGCGCAGCTCGGGGCTGATCGCCTCCGGGCGTGATGTCGTGCAGACCAGCCCGACCTGGCCGGCGGCGACTGCTTCCCTGACCAGGCCGAGGAAGTAGGACTTCAGCGGCTCGCCGCCCTCCCGCGGGCAGAGCGCCTCGACATCCTCGATCAGCACGACCGCGGGACCGCGCTCGTCAAGCAGTCCCTTCAGCTGCTGGGCGGCTGCGGTGGGCTCGAGGCCGGCGACGGTCGGTCCCCAGGCGCGGACCAGCCTGAGGCCGAGCCGGTCGGCGACGGTCTCGACCACGGCCGCCTTGCCTGAGCCGGCCGGCCCGGTGATGAGCACGCCGAGCTGCGGTGCGGTGCCGAGCCGGCTCAGCAGGTCCCTTCTGTGAAAGCCGAGGTCGAGCCACTCGGTCAGCGAGGCCACCTGGCCCTCCAGGCCGGGCAGCTCTGCGGGTGGCTTCCCGGCACGTGGCGTGGGCAGCACGATCGGGGTGGCGCTGCCCGTGGTGGTGACGCCACCGGCGAAGCCGACGACCGTCGCCATCGTCACCAAGGCAGGGCCATCCGGGGTCAGGTGCTCAATGCCCAGCAGCAGACTCGACCAGGCCGGACCGAGCAGGTTGGCCAAGGAGCGCCGCGCCCCGACGACGTCGACAGCGGGCATCGGCGCCAGGTCCTGCGGCAGCAGCGAGACCTGGTCACCGGCGGTGATCGCCTTGCCCAGCAGGGCGATGCGCAGCACCTCGGGGTGCACGCTGGCGACGACCTCGGGCGGGGCGGTCACCGTCACGGTCGTGGCCTCCACGTCAGGCGACCGGCTCACCTCGACCCGGCCGCCGTCGGCGACGCCCATGTTGCCGAGGACCAGCTCGTCGCAGTGCAGTTCGTGCTGGCCGCTGCGGGGGTCGGCGATGGCCACCAGCCCACCCGTCGCACGGGTGCCGCGCAGCAGCACGATGTCCCACGCGGACAGCCCGAGCGCGGCCAGCGCGTCCGGGTGCAGCCGGACGATTCCGCGCCGCTGGTCGAGCGCGGACGGATGCAGCTGCGCCGTCATGGTGAGCATCGCGGGAGCCTAACGTTGCGTCTGCCCGGCCCACATAGTCAGCCGAACGTCAGGGCCTAGAGGGCGTCGAGCTGCGATTGCAGCCAGGCCTGGGGCGGCAAGGCGGTCGCGGCCTGCGCCAAGGCCGCGGTTCGCGCGACCCGCTCGGTGTCGCCCAGCGCCTTGTGCAGGGCCTCGGCGGTGCCCGAGACGTCCAGCGGGCCGACGAGATGCGCCCACTCACCCAGCTGGTCCGCGGCCCCGGCCTCCCGGGACAGCACCAGCGACAGGCCCCGGCCCGACAGCACCGGCGCCTCCTTGGCCACCAGGTTCATCCCATCCCGCAGGGGGTTCACCAGCACCACGTCGGCCAGTTGCATCGCGGCCAACGACCGGGCGTAGTCGTCGCGTACCTCCAGGTGCACCGGGATCCAGCCCTCGACCGCGAACTCCTCGTTGATCTCGCGGGCCAGCCGCTGCACCGCGCCGGTGTACTCCCGGTACTCCGGCAGGTCGTGCCGCGACGGGTAGGCGAAGGCCAGATGCACCACGCGGCCGCGGTGCTCGGGAAACCGCCGCAGCAACTCGCGGTAGGCCTCCAGCCCCCGGACGATGTTCTTCGACAGCTCGGTCCGGTCCACCCGCAGGATCAGCTGGCGGTCACCGACGAGGTCACGCAGACCCGCGGACCGGGCGACGACGTCGGGTTGCGCGGCCCGCTCCTGCAGCTCCTGCGCCGAGACGCCCAGGGGGTGCAGGGCCACCGACGTGCTGCGGCCCTCGAGGGTCACGGAGCTTCCGTCGTACCCCGCTCCGAGGAGCTCGACGCAGCACCGCCCGAAGGCGTCGGCCCAGCGGCGTGAGTGGAAGCCGACCGAGTCCGCGCCGAGCAGGCCACGCAGGACGCCGGTCGCGATGCCCTCGGGGAGCAGGCGGAAGTACTCCGGCGGCGCCCACGGGGTGTGGCTGAAGTGGCCGACCCGCAGGTCGGGGCGCCGCTCCCGAAGCAGCGCCGGAACCAGGGACAGGTGGTAGTCCTGCACAAGGACGACCCCGCCCTCGGGTGCGCGCCGCGCGATGGCCTCGGCGAAGGTCCGGGAGTAGCTGCCGAACGCCCCCCACTCGCGCCGGGTCCGCTCGTCGAAGGACGGCGAGGTGGGCGTGGCCCAGAGCAGGTGGGAGGTGAACCACAGCAGGTGGTTCGCGACACCGTTGTAGGCCCGGTCCAGCGTGACCGGCTCGATGTCGAGCATCGTCACGCCAGACTGGTTCGCCGTCCCGCTGCGGACCGCGAGCTGATCGGCCTCCGACAGTGCCGCGCAGACCCAGTGCACGTGCTCACCGAGCTCCAGGCTGCCGATGGCCGAGACCAGGCCGCCGCCGCCCCGACGTGCGACCAGTTCTCCGTCGGCGTCCTCGGTCCAGCTGATCGGGCCACGGTTGGAGGCGACGACGATCACGGCTGCAGGTTAGACTGATCGGCACAACTCAAGCAGCACGTCTCATCCCGAGGGGCACCAGGGATACGGCCCGATGACGCCCCGGCAACCAGCTGACAGCCAGGTGCCAACTCCGTCCCGCGAGCTGCGGGGAAGATGAGGAGCCGCATGACTTCCGTTGTTTCGCAGGCGTTTGCCGCCAGCCCGGCTATCGGGCTGATCTGCCGAGAGTGCGGCGCGCAGACGCCGCTCGCCCCCGTCCACGTGTGCAGCGACTGCTTCGCACCCCTTGAGGTCGAGTACGACGACGCCAAGCTCCGCCTGGTCACGCGCGCGTCGATCGAAGCTGGGCCGCAGACCATCTGGCGCTACGCCGGGCTGCTGCCCGCAGGCCAGGACCCAGAGACCCGAGTCGACCTCGGCGCCGGAATGACGCGCCTGCGTCCCGCGCCGCACCTGGCCAAGGCCCTGGGCATGCGGTCGCTCTATGTCAAGGACGACAGCGGCAACCCGACGCACTCCTTCAAGGACCGCGTCGTGTCGGTCGCGCTGTCGGCTGCTCGCGCGTTCGGCTACTCCACGGTGTCCTGCGCCTCGACCGGCAACCTGGCCAACTCGGTCGCAGCACACGCCACCCACGCCGGGCTGAAGGCGGTCGTCTTCATCCCGTCCGACCTCGAGCCGAGCAAGATCATCCAGACCGCGGTCTACGGCCAGACCCTGATCGCAGTCGACGGCACCTACGACGACGTCAACCGGCTCTGCAGCGAGATCGCCGAGAACGAGGACTGGGCGTTCGTCAACGTCAACGTCCGCCCGTACTACGCGGAGGGCTCGAAGACCCTCGGCTATGAAGTAGCTGAGCAGCTCGGCTGGCGCCTACCTGGTCAGGTGGTGATTCCGATGGCATCCGGGTCGCTGCTGACCAAGGTGGACAAGGCCTTCGGCGAGCTGACCAAGCTCGACTTGGTGACCGAGTCTTCGTATCGCGTCTTCGGGGCGCAGGCCACGGGCTGCTCGCCGATCGCCACCGCCTTTGAGAACGGCTGGGACACCGTCAAGCCGGTCAAGCCCGACACCATCGCCAAGTCACTGGCCATCGGCAATCCCGCGGACGGTCCTTATGCGTTGGACGTTGTCCGTCGGACCGGCGGCGCCATGGGCCATGTCTCCGACACGGAGATCGTCGAAGGGATCCAGCTGCTTGCCTCGACCGAGGGCGTCTTCGCCGAGACCGCCGGCGGTGTGACGGTCGCGACCCTGCGCCAGCTGCTGGCCTCGGGGGCGGTCGACCCGGACGTCGAGACGGTGCTGTTCAACACCGGCGACGGGCTGAAGACGATCGACGCGGTGGCGGCTCAGTCCGCCCCGACGGCCACCATCGCGCCGTCCTACCGCGCCTTCGTCGCCAGCGGCCAGGGCTCCTAGCGCGGGCTGGCTGACCGCTGGGCCCGGCGGCGCCTAGCGTGGGCTGGCTGACCGCTAGGCCCGGCTGACGGCTGGGCCCGGCTGACCGCTGGGACGGCGGCGCCAACACACAATGCCAGCCATTTTCGGCCTCTGGGGCGTGGGGCTGAGCGTGCGCGGCGGTCCGTGGGGTGGCCATTGTGTGTTGACGGGCCGGCCGGGTCGCTCGAGTGGGGTGTGCTGAGCGTCGTACCGGGGGCTGGGGTTTGCACTCTCGGGGGGAGAGTGCCAACATAGGAGGTAGCACTCGGCACGGTCGAGTGCCAGATCTCCCGGCGAGACCGGCAACCCGGTCGTCCGTCGCGGGCGCCTTCGGAGATCGCCACCTGCCTGACACTCGGGCAGCACCCCAACCGGGAGGAAACACGCATGGCCAAGTTGATCGCCTTCGACGAGGAGGCCCGCCGCGGTCTCGAGCGCGGCATGAACCAGCTCGCTGACGCCGTCAAGGTCACCCTGGGGCCGAAGGGCCGCAACGTCGTGCTGGAGAAGAAGTGGGGCGCCCCCACGATCACCAACGACGGTGTCTCGATCGCCAAGGAGATCGAGCTCGAGGACCCCTACGAGAAGATCGGTGCTGAGCTCGTCAAGGAGGTCGCCAAGAAGACGGACGACGTCGCTGGCGACGGCACCACCACCGCAACCGTCCTGGCTCAGGCGCTCGTGCGCGAGGGCCTGCGCAACGTCGCGGCCGGCGCCAACCCGATGTCGCTGAAGAAGGGCATCGAGGCCGCCGTCGAGCGCGTCGTCGAGGCCATCGGCCAGGCGGCCAAGGATGTCGAGACCAAGGAGCAGATCGCTGCGACCGCCTCGATCTCCGCTGCTGACACCACGGTCGGCGAGATCATCGCCGAGGCCATGGACAAGGTCGGCAAGGAGGGCGTGATCACGGTCGAGGAGAGCAACACCTTCGGGCTCGAGCTCGAGCTCACCGAGGGCATGCGCTTCGACAAGGGCTACATCAGCCCCTACTTCGTGACCGACCCCGAGCGCATGGAGACGGTCCTTGAGGACCCCTACCTGCTCGTCGTCAACTCCAAGATCGGCTCGGTCAAGGACCTGCTGCCGCTGCTGGAGAAGGTCATGCAGAGCGGCAAGCCGCTCGCGATCATCGCCGAGGACGTCGAGGGCGAGGCGCTCGCGACCCTGGTGGTCAACAAGATCCGCGGCACCTTCAAGTCCGCTGCGGTCAAGGCCCCCGGCTTCGGTGACCGTCGCAAGGCCATGCTGCAGGACATCGCGATCCTGACCGGCGCCCAGGTCGTGTCCGAGGAGGTCGGCCTCAAGCTCGAGAGCGCCACGCTGGAGCTGCTCGGTCGGGCCCGCAAGGTCGTCATCACCAAGGACGAGACGACGATCGTCGAGGGCTCCGGGGACGCCGACCAGATCGCCGGCCGGGTCAACCAGATCCGCGCCGAGATCGAGAAGAGCGACTCCGACTACGACCGCGAGAAGCTGCAGGAGCGCCTGGCCAAGCTGGCCGGCGGTGTTGCGGTCATCAAGGTCGG
>Ga0136633_1000387_pt1 | contig 33226 bp, 40 predicted proteins | sample AntDrymeUQ832206_2_FD_105494 | JGI IMG/M metagenome (GOLD analysis project Ga0136633, IMG submission 105494) | Polar desert sand microbial communities from Dry Valleys, Antarctica - metaG UQ83 (22.06) | ecosystem: Environmental > Terrestrial > Soil > Desert | place: Antarctica: Dry Valley... | reverse complement strand
CGTGGTCGCTCCCGGTTCGCTCACCCGGTGGTTGGGGGAGGCCTGGGTGGAACGGGTGGTCTTCGACGGCCCCGACCGGATCAAGAACGTGGGCGTGCGCCGGCGCATCTTCTCCGGGGCCACGAGGCGCGCCGTCGAGCTACGGACCGCACCTGGTCGGAGGGAGGGCTCACCACCGAGGACAACGGCCGGGTGGCCTGCAGCTTTCACAACCGGGCCCGGCAGGGAGCGAGGCCGCCGCCGTGAGGGGGTCAGGGGCGGACGTGCTCGATGATGCCGCACTGGGAGGCGGCACCCTCACCGCCGCGCGCCGCCTATCGACCTCGGCCGCCCTGACGGACGCCGAGCTTCCAGCCGGCCCAGCCGGCGATGGCGGCGACAGCGAGGAGCTCGATGATCCGCAGGACGGCGAAGAAGGCGGCGGCCACCCAACCCACCACCACGAAGCCGACGACAGCCACGATGGCCACCACGGCGATGTTCCTCGGGAGCCCCGAGCCGGGCCGGGCTGGGCGACCCGCACGACCGGCGGGGACGGCGGTGGGCTCGAGGACCTGGCAGATCCGGCAGGCGTCGCGGGCGAGGCCATGGGGGCAGGTCGGCGAGCTCACAGCCTCCATGGTGGCGCGAGAATCGTGTCAATGGTCGCGATGCAGGCGTTTCCTTTCAGCTACGGGCGGCTGAAGCCCCTCCTGATGGTGCTCGGAGCCGGTCCTGCGCACGCGTCGATCACCCTCGACGGAGACTTCCTTCGGGTCCGGATGAGCTGGTTCTTCACCGCGGAGGTGCCCCGCAGTTCGATCACCGGCGCCAAGCCGTTCACCGGGCTGGTAGGCGGGTGGGGGGCGCACGGCAGGCGGGGCCGGTGGCTGGTGAACGGGTCGTCAAAGGGCATCGTCTCGATCGACATCGACCCGCCGGGGCGGGCCCGGGTGACCGGCGTGCCCGTGAAGCTGCGCGAACTGCGGGTGAGCGTGGAGTCGCCCGAGGATCTGATCGCGGCGCTAGCGGATGGCGGCGTTGACGATCAGCGTGAGCAGCACTGACGCCACGAGCGACAGCAGCAGCGGCCACCACGAGAAACGGGTCTTCCCGGGTTGGCCCGAGCGCTTGGTCCAGACGAACATGCAGGGCAGGCTTCCCGTCGTGGGGGGCGGTCAAACCGCCTCACCAACCACCCCGGTGGACGAGGTCGGCGGAGGCCCGAGGGGGGCGGGCGACGACGGACGACGATGGCCGGTCCGGAGCCGGATGGCCGACGGCGACGGTGCCGACAGGCTCGAATGCCTCAGGGAAGCCGAAGGTCCGGCGTAGCGCAGGGACATCGTGGGCGGCAAAGAAGAGGGCGCCCAGCCCGGCGTCGGCGGCCGCCAGTTGCAGGAGCATGGCGGCGAAGGCGGCGTCGACGAGCCACCACGGCATCGCCAGCGATGCCGCGCCATCCTTGTCGGCCTCCGCGTAACGGCGCCGGTAGGCCTGCTCCGACACCAGGACGAGCACCAGGACGGGCGCCCGCAGCAGCCCCGGCCACGGGAAGTCCAGCCGGCGGTCGACGGGGAGGGCGGCGTCCCAGTAGCGGCCGGTCTCCTCCCGGCCCTCGAGCAGGAGCAGTTCGACGCCCTGGGTAAAGCCGGCGGACGGGCCGCGCAGGCCGGCAGCGAGGATCCGGTCGACCACCGCAGGGTCGAGCGCACGGGCCTCGAAGCTGCGCACCATACGGCGTTTCCGCAGCATTTCTGTGAACTCCATGGAACAGCGTACGATTCTGCCGTGCCCGTTGGCGAGCGGCCGCATCTTCCCCACCTTCCCCACCTTCCTGCCCTTGACGGCCTGCGGGCGCTCGCGGTCGCGTCCGTCTTCGCATACCACGCCGACGTGCGGTGGGCGCCTGGCGGTTTCCTCGGCGTCGACGTCTTCTTCGTCATCAGCGGCTTCCTGATCACCGCCCTCCTGCTGGCCGAGTGGCGCGGCGACGCGTGGATCGACGTCGCCCGGTTCTGGAAGCGCCGGGCCCTGCGCCTGCTGCCCGCACTCCTGCTGCTCCTGCTGGCGGTGTGGGTGGTCGTGCCCTTCCTCGCCGCCGACCAGGCCGGCCGCCTGCGGGGCGACATCCGCGCTGCGCTGGCCTACGTCAGCAACTGGCGACTCATCGTCGAGCAGCAGTCCTACTTCGAGGCCGCCGGCCGCCCGCCGCTCCTGCAGCACCTCTGGAGCCTGGCGGTGGAGGAGCAGTTCTACCTGGTGTGGCCGTTGGTGCTGTGGATGGGCCTCGGCGTCCGTCGCAAGGCCGGCAGGCTGGTGTGGTGGATCCTGGCGGGCGCAGCCGCATCGGCCGGGCTCATGGCCTTCCTGTACGAGCCGGGCACCGACCCCTCCCGGATCTATTACGGCACCGATACCAGGGCCGCGGCGATCCTGCTGGGGGCGGCGCTGGCCTGTGTCTGGAAGCCGACGCAGCTGAAGAAGGCACCCCGCCCCGCCGGGCGGGCGCTGCTGGGCGGCGTCGGCATGGTCGCCCTGGCCGGCCTCGCATGGTGCGTGACCAGCCTGAACCAGTTCTCCGACGTGTTGTACCGGGGCGGGTTCCTCGGCGTCGCCGCTCTGACCGCCGTACTGGTGGCGGTGGTGGCCCATCCCGCCACTCCCCTGCTCGGCGCCGTCCTCGGATCCCGCCCGCTGGTCTGGCTCGGCAAGCGCTCCTACGGCATCTACCTCTTCTACTGGCCGGTGCTCATGCTGACCCGGGAGTATTACGACGTCCGCTTGTCGGGCAACGCGCTGCTCGGGCTCCGGGCGGGCATCACCGTCTCCCTCGCCGCCCTGTCGTACCGGCTGGTCGAGCAGCCCATCCGCAACGGCGCCCTGGGGAGGCTGTGGGCGGATCTGCGCCGGCGCAGGAGCCCGTTCGAGCTCCCGGGGTCGTGGGTGGCCGTCCGCGCCTCGGTCGTCGCCCTCGCCCTGTTCGCTGTATGCACCACACTGATCGTCGCCCGCCCGGCTCCCGCCCCGCCCGAGTTCCTCGCCATCCAGGCCGCAGAGGCGGCGGCGACCGCGCCGGCCCTGACCACCATCGCAACCACGACCACCTCGGTGGCCCCCACCACCACCTCGGTGGCCCCGGTGGCCGACGTTCCCGTCACCCCGTCCACCGCGACCACCGCGACCACCACGACCACCACGACCACCACGACGACCCTCGACGTGAGGCTCCTGCCCCAGACGCGGGTCACCGGGCTGGGGGATTCCGTGCTCCTCGTGGCCAAGGCCGAGCTGGAGCGGCGGCTGCCCGACGCCTCCATCGATGCCGAGGTCGGCCGGCAGTTCAAGGAACTGGTGAGCCTCGCCCGAGCCCTCCGGGACGGCGGCGGGCTCGGCGAGGTGGTGATCCTGCAGCTGGGCAACAACGGACCCGTGACCGGTTCCCAGTTCGACGAGATCATGGACGTGCTCAAAGGCGTCCGGCGGGTCGTGGTGATCAACGTGAAGGTGTCCCGTCCCTGGGAGGGACCCAACAACGCAATGCTCGCCGAGGGTGTGAACCGGTGGCCGAATGCGGTGCTGGTCGACTGGCACAAGCACGGCGCCGCCCGTCCCGAGCTGTTCGCCGACGACGGCACCCACATGGGCCCGACCGGCGTGCAGCTGTTCGTGGAGCTGGTGCTCGCCAGTCTTTAGGGAGCCCTTGCGTTAGAAGTTAGGGATGGCTAACTTCTGCCCATGTCCCTCCTGAAGAACAGGCGCCGGTGGGTACCCACCGGCCTCGCCGCCGCCGGGCTCGTGCTGGCCGGGCTGGTGCTGGCCGGATGTGGCGGCGACTCCCCGGCCACCACGGCGCCCCCGGCAGCCGCCGGCACCGGCGGCCAGCCCCGGTTCGACGTCGTCCAGACGGTGGCCTTGTCCCCGGGGCACGACCGGCTCCTCGGTGCGGTGTTCGACCCGAGGAACCGGCTCTACGCCGCCGGTTGGGTGGGCGAGGGCGCCGACCAGCTGATGGCCGTCACCCGCTTCAGTCCCGACGGTACGGTCGACGCCGGGTTCGGGGCCAACGGCGTGGCCACCGTCAACGTGGCCAAGGGCGGCAAGGCGGTGGAGCTGGCGCGCGGCGTGGTGGTGCAGTCCGACGGCAAAGTGGTGGTGGCCGGGCCCGTGGAGCACGATCCTGCAGCCACGGGTGACGCGGCCAAGGACACCGACATCGCCCTGGCCCGCTTCGACGAGACTGGCCGCCTCGATCCCGCCTTCGGCTCCGGTGGCGTCGCCCGCCTCGACCTGAGCACTGGCGTGGCCGACGGCACCGCCTACCGGGGCGACACCGCATGGGGCCTGGTCAAGCTCTCCGGTGACCGGCTGTTGGTCGTCGGCAACCAGGTCGGCGTAGGGCCGGGACGGATCGATGTCGACTTCGCTGTCGTCCGCCTGAACGCCGACGGGAGTAGGGACGCCAGCTTCGGCACGGGCGGCACTGCGCTGGTCGGGGTGGGACCGGGCGTTTCGGAAAGCCCGAAGACGGCAGTGGAGCTGCCCGACGGCAGGGTGGTCGCGGCCGGCTACGCCACGGTCAACGGCGTGGTGGCTGCGGTGCTGTTCCGCCTGACCACCTCCGGCGCCCTCGACCCGACCTTCGCTGAGGGTGGCATCGCCGTCCGCCCGGTGCTGGGCAACGTGACCGAGGCGTACTCGGTGGTACTCGCCGGCAATCGCCTGGTGACCACCGGCTACGGCAAGGACACCGCCGAGGCCAAGGTGGATCTGATCGCGAACGGCTTCACCCTCGACGGGGCGCTCGACCGGTCGTTCGGCACGAATGGCCTCACCCGGGTCGACGTGGCCGGCGACGACGACCGCGGTCGCAACCTGGCGGCCCTTCCCGACGGCCGGACGATCCTCGTGGGCAGCGCCAAGCCGGGCGGCTCGAACGTCGACGCCATGGTCGTGAGGCTGCACGCCACCGGGGGGCCCGATTCCGGCTACGGGCAGGGCGGCCGTAAGCTCTACGACGTGGGTGGCCCCAACGACGCGTTCTTCGGGGTCGCAGTGTCGCCCGACGGATCCCGGGTGGCGGCGGTGGGCTACCTCGGATGTGACACCACCGGCGGCGAGACTGACGACGGCGCCGTGCTGTGGCTCCAGCCTTGACCACGCTCACACGGGTCGCACTCTCCCTGCTGGTACTGGCCACCGCCCTGGTGGGTTGCTCGGGCGGCGGGGACCGCCTGACCCTCTATTCGGGGCGGGCCGAGGTGCAGGTCAAGCCCATCCTCGAGGAGTTCACCAAGGCCACGGGCATCAAGGTGTCGGCCCGCTACGGCGCCAGCGCGGAGCTGGCGGCCCAGATAGCCGAGGAGGGCGGGGGCTCCCGTGCCGACATCTTCTGGGCCCAGGACGCCGGCGCCCTGGGCGCAGTCGACAAGGCCGGCCTGTTCGGGCCGGTGCCGCCGCCGGTGTCGTCGGTGGTCGACCAGAAGTTCCGGGCGCCCGACGACAACTGGGTGGGCGTGTCCGGACGGGCCCGGGTCGTGGTCTACGACCCCCGCAAGGTGCCGGCGGGCGAGCTGCCGGCCAGCGTGTTCTCCCTGACCGAGCCCAGATGGAAGGGCCGGATCGGCCTGGCCCCCACCAACGGCTCGTTCCAGTCGTTCGTGACCGCCATGCTCATCACCGTGGGCGAGCCCCGGACCCGTGCGTGGCTGCAGGGGATCAAGGCCAACGACCCGAAGACCTATCCGTCGAACGACCTGATCGTGAAGGCGGCGAACGAGGGCCAGGTCGACCTCGGCCTGGTGAACCACTACTACCTGTTCCAACTGCAGTCGGAAATCGGGGCCGACAAGACCGTCGCCCGGAACCACTACACGGCCGGCACCGACCCCGGCGCGCTCGTCAACGTCGCCGGGGCGGGCATCCTCAAGAGCTCGAAACGCCAAGCCGACGCAGCCCGCTTCGTGGAGTACCTGCTGTCGGAACCGGCCCAGCGCCACTTCGCCGACCAGAACTTCGAGTACCCGCTCCGGCCTGGTGTGCCCACCGCCGCGGGCCTTCCACCCCTGCAGTCCGGGCAGGGCCCCGCCATCAACCTGGGTGATCTGGCCGACCTCGACCACACCCTCGAGCTGCTCCGCCAAACCGGATTGCTCTGAGCACGAGAGCGGCGCCGCGGCCTCCCTCCGGCCTGGTCGTGATGGCCGGCGCTGTCGCCGCGGCCGCCCTGCTTCCCGTCGCCTACCTGCTCGTACGGGCCGGTGGAGGCGGGTGGAGCGCGATCGCCGACACCCTCTTTCTCGATCGCACCGGCCGCCTCCTGGTGCGCAGCCTGGCCCTCGCCGCCGCCGTGTCAGTGGCCAGCGCGGTCATCGGCATCGCCCTGGCCTGGCTCACCGTGCGCTGCGACCTCCCCGGGCGGCGGATGTGGCGTGCCCTGGTGGCCCTTCCGCTGGCCGTGCCCAGCTACGTGGCCGCCTTCGCCTTCGTCTCCAACGTGCCCACGCTCACCGGCTTCCTGCCCACGTTCGCCGTCCTGACCCTGCTTTCCTATCCGTACGTCTTCCTGCCCGTCGCCGCAGTGCTGGAACGGGTGGACCCCGCGCTCGAGGAGGCGGCCCGATCGCTGGGCGACGGCCCCGCCACCGCCTTCCGGCGGGTCACTCTCCGCCAGGTCCGGCCCGCGGCGGCAACGGGCTCGTTGCTGGTATGCCTGTACGTCCTGTCCGACTTCGGCGCCGTCTCGATCCTGCGCTTCGACAGCTTCACCCGCGTGATCTACCAGTCCTACCAGTCGAGCTTCGACCGGCGGCCGGCGGCCATCCTCGGCTGCCTGCTGCTCGTGTTCACCCTCGCCATCCTGGTGGCCGAAGCCCGTACCCGCGGCCGGGGCCGCTACTACGCCGCCGGCCGGGGGGCGCAACGGCGCCCCTCCCTCATCGACCTCGGCCGCCTGCGGTGGATCGCCGTCATGCTCCCCGTAGCCGTGATCGCGCTGGCGCTGGTGGTCCCGCTGGCGACGACACTGCGCTGGCTGGCCGAGAGCGTGCAGGCGTCGGTGGACCTCGGACGAATTGGCCGTGCAGGGGGCGCCACTGCGCTGGCGTCGGTGCTGGGGGCCGGGCTCACCGCCATCGCCGCCATCCCTGTCGCCCTCCTCGCCGCCCGGTCCAGGAGCCGGCTGGCGGGCCTCATCGAACGGTCGGCGTTCGTCGGCCACGCCCTGCCCGGGATCGTGGTGGCGCTGTCGCTTGTGTTCTTCACCGTGCGGTTCCTGAACCCGCTCTACCAGCGGCTCCCGGTCCTGATCTTCGCCTACCTCGTCCTGTTCCTCCCGCTGGCGGTGAGCTCGGTGTACGGCTCCGCCCTCCAGGCGCCGCCCGTCCTCGACGACGTGGCCCGCTCGCTGGGCAAGCGTCCGCGGGAGGTCTTCCGCACGATCACCGCCCCCCTACTCGCCCCGGGCGTGGCCGCCGGGGCCGCGCTCGTGTTCCTCACCTGTCTCAAGGAGCTGCCGGCCACGCTCTTGCTCGGCCCCACCGGCTTCGAGACGCTGTCGACGCGGGTGTGGTCGGCCACCCAGGCCGGCGCGTTCGGCGACGCCGCCCTGCCCGCCCTCCTCCTCGTCGCCGCCGGCGTGCTCCCCACGTGGCTCCTCACCCGCCGGGGACGGACCAGCGCCTCGTGAGTGCGCCTCATGGGGACTCGGTCGAGTGCGTGGGGGTGTCGAAGTCCTTCGGCCCGGTGCAGGCCCTCCAGGCCACGGACCTGACGCTCGCCACGGGCACGCTCACCGCCGTACTGGGGCCGTCGGGCTGCGGGAAGACCACGCTGTTGCGGGCTATCGCCGGTTTCGAACGGATCGACGCGGGCACGATCAGCGTCTCCGGCCAGACGGTCGCCGGCTCGGGCCTCCACCTCCCGCCGGAGCGCCGGCGGGTCACGATCGTGCCCCAGGAGCAGGCCCTGTTCCCCCACCTGAGCGTGGCCGCCAACGTGGGGTACGGCGTCCGCCGCGGCGCCGAACGGGACTCGGCAGTCGAGGAGATGCTTCAGCTCGCCGGCCTCTCGGGCCTGGGCGACCGCATGCCACACGAACTCTCCGGCGGCCAGCAGCAGCGGGTGGCTCTGGCCCGGGCCCTGGCGCCCCGGCCGAGCGTGGTCCTGCTCGACGAGCCCTTCGGCAGCCTCGACGCCGCCCTCCGCGACGAGATCCGCTCGGAAGTGGCTGCCGTGCTGCGGGCATCGGGGGCGACGTCGCTGCTGGTGACGCACGACCAGGAGGAGGCGCTGTCCATGGCCGAGACGGTGGCCGTGATGCGCAGCGGCGTCATCGTCCAGCACGGCCCGCCCCAGGAGGTCTACCGGCGCCCTGCGGACCTCTGGGTGGCCAACTTCGTGGGCCGGGCCAACATCCTCGCCGGTCGGGCCGTGGGCGGTGGCCGGGTGGAGACGGCCCTCGGCACCCTGCGGGCAGAGGACGGCCCTGACAGCGGCGAGGTCGACGTGGTCATCCGCCCCGAGCAGCTGCGGCTGGTGACATCGGTGGCCGGGTCTCACGTGGCCACCGTCGAGGACCGGCGGTACTTCGGCCACGACGTGGTGGTCGGCGTGTGCCTGCCGGGCGGCGAGCGCCTGCTCGTCCGGCTCGCGAGCGCCGACCCGATGCCGGTCGGCAGCTCGGTCACGGTCTCCTGCGGAGAGCCCGTGCTGACCTTCTCCCGCTGATGGCCGTCCGGACCGCGCCGGCGAGGGTCGAGCCCGTCTCCGCCGTCGGGCCGTGGGCCGCCGCCTGGTGGCTCCTGCCGCCGCTCGTGCTGGCCGTGCTCGGGGGCTGGCTGGTCGCCCACCGCTACGGGTTCTGGTTCGACGAGCTGTACACCGCCGAGGTGGCGCCGCTGCCGCTGGGCCGACTTCTCGAGGCGCTCGTCCGGGGCGACGGGACGATCGCCTACCTCCGCGACGCTCCCCCGTCGTACAACGCCCCGTACTACGCGGTGACCCACCTGTGGCTGGCGCTCACCCCGTTCGGGCCCGACGAGGTGGGGCTCCGCATGCTCTCGCTGCTGGCCGGGATCGGCGCGGTGGCCGTGTTCACCCGGGCTGTCGCCCGGCTTACCGACCGGCGGACCGGCCTCGTCGCCGGCCTGGTCCTGGCCACCAACCCCTTCGTCGTGGCCTACGCCGGGGAGGCCAGGGGATACACGCTGGCCCTGCTGGCCACTGCGCTCGCCGCCCTCGGCCTGGCCCGCTGGTTCGACGGCGAGCCCCGGGCACTGGTGCTCTTCGGACTCGCCGCGGGGGCCGCCGGCCTGTTCCACTGGTTCGCCCTGCTGGTCCCGGGCGCCTTCGCCCTCTCTGCGTTGATCCTCCGCCGGCGCCAGGCCGTCCCCGTGGTGCTCGTGACCGCGCTGGCGACGCTGCCCGCGCTGGCGATCGTCGGCATCGCCCTGGCCAACGGCGTGGGCGGGTCAGGGGCCGAGTGGATCCGTGGCGTGGGATGGGCGGTGCCCGGGATCCTGCTCCGCTCGTGGTCAGGGGGTCACGCCGCCCTCCTCCTCGCCACCCTGGTCGCGGTGGCGGCCGGGAGCCGGAGCACGAACCGCCAGGCCCGGGTCGTGGCCCTCTGTTGGGTCGGTGCGCCCGTGGCCGTGGTCGCTGTGGCCGAGCTCGTTCGCCCGGTCTACATCGACCGGTACCTCCTGCCGGCGGTGATCGGCCTAGCCGTGCTCGCCGCTCTCGGCCTGGCCCGGTGCCCGCGCCGGTGGCTGCCGCTCGCCCTGGCCGCCATCCTCGTGCCGTCGACGTTTGCAGTGGTATCCAACATCGGAAAGGGGCCTCGGGAGGACGTTCGGGGCGCCGTCGCCATGATCGCCACCGCCCACCGGGCAGGCGAGCCGGTGGTGGCCGCCGCCCGCTGGGACGCCCTCGGCCTCGAGCATTACACCCGCCGGCACCATCCCGGGCTGACCGCAAACCTGGTGCTGCCTCCGGCGGCCGTGCCGCAGGCGGCGAGCGTCTGGGTGCTCCGCCGGGCCACCGCCGGGGTGAAGGGCGACACGGCCAAGCTGGAGGATCTCGACCGGGACCTCGCCGGCCGCGGCCTCCGCGTGGTCGACGAGCGGCGCGTGGACGGCCGCCGCTCCGACGTCGTCGTCCAGCGCTGGGCCTCCTAAACCGGCAGGCCGTGGTCGCGCAGGGCAGCGGCCAGCGTCGGTGGGTCCACGAAGCGGTGGGCGAGGAAGCCGGCAGTCCGGGCGCCCGCCACGTTGGCCTCGACGTCGTCGACGAAAAGGGTCTCGCCCGGGACCAGGTCGAACCGGGCACGCAACCGGTCGAAGATCTCCGCCGACGGCTTGAGGACGCCCTCCTCCCCCGACACCACGGCACCGTCGAAGCGGTTGAGCACCGCATAGCGCTCCCGCCTGGCGGCGAAGACGTCAGCGGGCATGTTGGTCAGCAGGTAGAGCGGCACGCCGGCGTCGTGCAGCCGCACCACGAGGTCGGCGGTGCCGGCGATCTCCCCGGCGATCATGTCGTCCTGGCGCTTCCAGGCGTGGATGAGCTCGGCCTGGTCCGGGAACCGGGCGGCCAGCCCGGCGCACGCCTCGTCGAACGGCCGGCCCGCATCGAGGGTGGCGTTCCACTCCGTGTTGCAGATCTCGGCGAGGAACCACTCGAGATGCTCAGGGTCTGGGATCAGGTCGCGGTAGACGAGCGCGGGATCCCATTCGAGGAGCACGCCGCCAATGTCGAAGACGACGGCGCGAACGTCACCCAATGTGGGTACGGGCCGCCCATGCCAGGCTGCGAGCGGACTGGCGGAGGCGAGACGTGGAGGTCCACGCCGACCGGCCGGACGGGCGACGGGCGCGCTCGACGGGGAGCGAGACCGCCCGCACACCGGCCGCCCCGACCCCGGCGACGACGGACGGGGGGTCAAGGGTGAGCAGCGCGTCCCGGGCCCGCCGGTCCATGGCCAGGAACGCCCCGGCGTCGGCGGGAACACCGGTGAGACGGGTCTGCACCGCCCGGTGCAACCTGCCAGTGAGCAGCCGGGCCGGGCTCTCGTAGGCCCCCCGGCGGCCGGCGAACACCACGCTCACGTCGCCTTCCGCCAGCCGTTCCATGAGTGCAGGCACCGCCTCGGGCGGATCCTGGAGGTCGGCGTCGAGGCAGACCCACACCTCGGCCTGGTTTTCGGGGACCTGTTCGGGGACCTGTTCGGGGACCTTTTCGGCGGCCAGGCCGGCCAGCAGAGCCCGGTGCTGCCCAATGTTCCTCCGCAGCGCCGTCACCGAGAGCCGTGGATCGTCGACGGCCAGGCGCATGGCGACGGCGAGGCTGTCGTCGGGCGAGGCGTCGAGCACGAAGCGCAACGTCCAGGGCGCAGGGTCGAGCGCACCGCCGAGGCGGCGGGCCAGCTCCTCCAGCGTCGACGCGTTGCCGTACACCGGTGTCACCACCGAGATCATGTGGCTTCCCAGCAGCGGGCCAGCCCGTCCTCCAGCGCCACCTTGGCCTCCCAACCGAGCAGCTCGGCGGCCCGCGAGGGGTCGCACACCCACGAGCCCGTGTCCCAGCTCCGTGCCTCATGGGCACCGGCCGCGACCCGCAGGGTGCGGCCGCTCACCTTCTCGACCAACGCGACAAGCTCCTCGTTCGCCACCTGGCGGCCGGTACCGATGTTCAGCACCTGGCCGGCAGGGAGGTGATCGGCCAGTGCGGCCCGCATGCACGCCTCGACCACGTCGTCGACGTACACCCAGTCGCGCCGCAAACCCGGGCCGGTGAGGGGGAGCACCTCACCGGACCGGGCCGCCCGCAGGGCGGCGGGGACCAGGCGGCCGGGGTGGTCCCCCGGCCCGTACACCTGGAAAGCTCGCAGCACCGTCGCCCGCAGGCCCCGGGCCGCAGCAGTTGCGGCCAGGAGCACGGAGCCGGCCGCCTTGGTGGCGCCGAAGAAGCCCCGCGGCTGCAGTGGGGTGCATTCGTCCATCGGACCGTCGGCGGCCCCGTACTCGGTGGAGGAACCCAGCCGCACGACGGCGCGGCACCGGTGGCCGAGCGCGTCGACGAGCCACGCACCACCCGAGGCGTTGACGGCCATCGTCGCCGCCCGCTCGGCCGGGGACCCCGCGGCCCGGGCCGCGGCCAGCAGGAAGGCGACGTCGGGATCGGCCCGCCGGGCGACGCCGGCCGTGGCCATCGGGTCGGTCAGGTCGACGGAGAGCACCATGGCGCCCTCTGGCCCGGGCGAACCGGGGCGGACCGTCGCCACGACGTCCCAGCCGTCGGTGACCAGCCGGGCGGTCAGGTGGGCGCCGACGAACCCGCCGGCCCCGGTAACCAGCGCCCTCACACCGCCTGGTCCTCGCTGTGCAGGCCGACTGCGGCGGCCAGCTCGGCCTGATCGGCGCACACCTGGTCGGCATCGCGGTGCCTGGCCCGGTCGACGGCGGCATGGATCCGTGGCACCTCGACGGTCAGATCACGCCCCGCCATGTCGGCCCAGAACGACCGGCGCAGGAAGGTGAATGACGCGCCGGACCTCGCCAGGGCGCCGAGCACAAGCCGGCAGGGCACCGGCCGGCCCGCCTCGGGCAGGGTGAGGCCGGCGACTCCGAACGGGATGCCGGCGTCGGTCACCGCTGCCGCCACCCGGTCGACGGTGCCGTCGACGAGGGCGAGGAACAGCGGCCCGCCGCCGCGGTCGATCGTCAGGTCGTTCAGGCCGACGTAGACCCGGGCCAGTGGTCGGGTCACCAGCGCATCGACGTTGCGGACGGCCTCTGTGGTCTCGATCAGGATGCCGAGGCCACACCGGCCTGCCACGACGTCGAGGGCGGCATCGACGTCGTCCGGCCGCCGGACCATGGGCAACAGCACCTCGTCGGCCCCGAGCTCGACGGCCAGGTCGATCTCAGCCGCCGTCCACGGCGACCACCGGTTGACCCGGCACAGGATCCGGCCGGCGGTGGCGGCCCGCACGACCGCCAGGTCGGCCGGCGTGTCGGCGTTGATCTGGGTGTCGGCGCCCGCCTGCCGGGCCACCTTGCCCCGTCGCTCCCAGTCGACCACCACGCCGGTGGCACCCGCGTCGACCACCGCCCCGGCTCGTGACGCAGAGTTGGCGAAGGCGAATAGATTTATGTAGGTGACCCTATCATCGCCGTCACCGCGGCCGCTGATTTGCAATTCCGGACCATCCACCACTTTGGGTGAAGAGAGGTGCACCATTTCGACATGCGAACCGAGGTTCGATATCGAGTGGCGGTCGCAGGAGCCGAGCTGCGGATGCTGGTCCTGGCCCCACAACCGGACGGCTGTGTCGGGGTCGACCTCGACTCAGGCGCATTCGTGCGAGCCATCTATCCTCCTGACCTCCCCATCACCGACAGTGGCGAGCCGCTCGAGGCGTTCGACGTCACGTCAGCCCCTATCGGCGAACCCCTGGATCCCCCGGACTCCGTCCGGCCCGAGGCGGTGGCCCTGGCCGGACTGCCGGAGCGGATCGGCAGCCTCACCGTCCGGCGGGCCGAGCGCTACCTGCAGGCCCTGCGTCACCCGGCCCAGGGCCCGCTCCTGGGTTTCGCCGGTGTCACCGCCCCGTACTGGACCCTGGTGGGCGACCGGCCGTCTCTCGCCATCGTGGAGCCCACCGAAGGGCCGCTGGTGCTGGTGGGCCCCGGCGGGTACGAATGCCGCTTCGGCTGGCAGGGCACAGTGCACCAGTTGCCCCTCGGCGACCAGCGGCTGGCGGCCGAGCTGTACCGCCTGCGCCGGCGCCGCTCCTCTCCCCGCGAGCTCACCCGCATCCTCGGCCATCGCCCCGGCCGCCTCCTGGTGGTCGTGGCCGGGCCCACCGACGGCCACTGCACCAAGCAGGTGGCTGCGCTGCTCCCGGGCCGTTGACCTAGCGGTCGAACAGGCTCGCCAGGTCGAGGCTGAACCCCGGCAGCAGCGGCGCTGCCGGCAGAGCCGGGACGTTACTTGGAGGCGCGGGCGGCCAGGTACTCGGCCATGGCCCAGCCGAAGCCGATCAGTGCGTCGCCCCGGGGGCGGTCGAGATCGGCAAAGAAGGCCACCACCGCAGGGTCGAGCCCGGACGGGTCGACGCATTCGTGGTCGAGCGCCGGCGGCGTGTCACCGGTGCCGGTGATGAGGAAGGTGCGGTCGTCGACGCGGCCCTCGGCGCCGAAGCGCTTGGCCAGCCGCCGGCCCCACGCCCGCTCCTCGCCCGACGCCTTGTGGCCCGGGCGGGGGACGATGTCCTCCAGGCCCTCGAAGGCGGCGAACCCTGACGGGTCGAGGAAGCGGGTGCCGACAAGCACATCCTCGTCGGGGAAGGCCAGCACGGCCCGGCGCAGCTGCTCGCCGACGAGGCAGCGCAGCACTGCGTCACGGCGAGGGCTCCGCTTCACCGACGCCATCCCAATGATCACCGAGGGCGTGCCCCCGATGCGCTCGAGGGTGCAGAAGGAGAACGCGCTCAGCTTGACGCCGTCGCGCACCTGGGTGACGAGCACCCACTCCTCCACCTGCTTGGACAGGATGCCGACGTCGTAGCCGGCCGACCCGTCCGCGCAGATGTCGGCCATATCCGACAGCTCGGAATCGCTCAACCCTGTGCAGTCTTTGGTCTCTGCCTGTAAAGCCATGGGTCGGCCGTACTCCCCCGGGATCGCTTGATCTATCCCACTAGTCCATTCGCTCCGAGCAGTTCGCGCAATTCGGCGACCAGCCCGTTTCCCGCGTCCACCCGGAACTCGTCCGGAAGCCGCAGGATGGTTGAGTCTAGATGGACGAAGACGGGTTGGCTCCCGGGATGCTCGCGAAGCATGTCCTTGAGGCGGGCGAGGCAGGGTCCGGTGAGGACCGACGGGTCGAGTTTGATGCGGACCGGGCGGCTGTGATCAGGGCTCAGGTCGGGTCGCTTGAGCTCCATGCAGATGATCTTGGCCGGCTCCTCCCGCATGTCGATCCGGCCCTTCACGCACACCACCGCATCGTCGGAGAGCAGGGCCCCGAAGTCGAGCATGGTCCGGGGGAAGACGAAGACCTCGATGGCCGACTGGAGATCCTCGAGGACGAAGGTGGCCATGAGGTCGCCCCGCTTGGTGTATTTGCGTGACAGCGACGTGACCACGCCCCCGACCCAGCGCATCTCCCCGTCGCGCAGCTCACGGAGGTCGTTGATGGTGCAGTCGGTGTGGCGGCGGAGGGCGGACTCGACGCCGAACAGCGGATGGCTGCTCACGTAGAGCCCCAGCATCTCCTTCTCGTGCGTCAGCCGTTCGGCCGGGTCGAACTCGAGGTCGGGGACGGGCATGCGCTCGTCGAGCGCCGACCCCGGCCCCTCCGCCAACTCGCCGAAGAGAGACTGGATGCCCAGGTCGCGCTCGCGCCGGCGGGCCAGCGTGCGGTCGATGACCTGCTCGAAGACCATGAGCAGCCCCCGCCGGGGGTGGCCGACGGAGTCGAACGCACCGGCCTTGATCAGCGACTCCACGGAGCGCTTGTTGAGCACCATGGGGCTGACCCGTAGGCAGAAGTCGTAGAAGTCGGCGAAGGGGCCGTTCACGTCGCGCTCGGAGACGATCTGGCCCACCAGGCCCTCGCCCACGTTGCGGATGGCCGACAGGCCGAAGGGGATCTTTCCCTCCACCGCGACAAAGTCCGACATGGACGTGTTGACGTCGGGCACCATGACCTCGACGCCCATGGTCCGGCACTCGGCCAGGTAGACCGCAGTCTTGTCCTTGTCGTCCTTCACCGAGGTCAGGAGGGCGGCCAGGTACTCGACGGGGTGGTTCGCCTTCAGCCAGGCCGTCTGGTAGGCGACCTTGCCGTAGCAGAAGGCGTGGGACTTCCGGAAGGCGTAGTCGGCGAACGGCTCGATGATGTCGAAGATCGTGTTCCCCAGCGCGGCGCCGTAGCCGTTGGCTTCGCACGCGGCCGTGAACTTCTCCCGCTCGGCCGCCATCAGCGAACGGATCTTCTTCCCGCATGCCTTCCGGAGCACGTCGCCCTCGTACGCGGAATAGCCGGCGAAGCGCTCGGCGACCCGGAGGAGGCCCTCCTGGTAGATCATGAGCCCGAAGGTCTCGGCCAGCACCTCACAGAACTCCGGATGCGGCCCGGTGATGGGCTTGCGCCCGTTCTTGCGATCGGCGAAGTCGTTGTGCATGTTGGCGGCCATCGGGCCCGGCCGGTACAGGGCGACGAGGGCGCCGATGTCCTCGAAGCAGGTGGGGGCGAGAGAGCGCATGAGGGCGCGCATGGGCCCGCCCTCGAGTTGGAAGACGCCCACCGAGTCGCCCCTGCGCAGCATCTCGAAGGTCTTCTCGTCGTCGAGGGCGACGAGGTCGATGTCCGGTCGGGTCCCCGTCGTGGCCGCGATGAGGTCGAGCGCCTTCTCGATGACCGACAGGTTGCGCAGTCCGAGGAAGTCCATCTTGAGCAGCCCGAGGTCGGCGACCCCGTGCATCTCGTACTGGGTGACGATCGGGGCGTTGGCGATGTCGCCGTCGGGCCCCGGCTTACGCTGGACGGGCAGGTACTCGGTGAGCGGCTCCCGCGTGATCACCACCGCGGCGGCGTGGATGCCGTCCTGGCGGCGCAGGCCTTCGAGGCCACGGGCCACGTCGATGACCTTCTTGGCCTCGGGGTCGGTCTCATAGAGGCCCCGCAGCTCGGCGGCCATCTTGTAGCCCTCGTCGTAGCCCGGGGTCGGGTCGAGGCAGGCGGCCAGCGGCGTGTCGCGTCCCATGACGAGAGGCGGCATCAGCTTGGCGATCCGGTCGCCCACGGCATAGGGATAACCCAGCACCCGCGACCCGTCGCGCACCGCAGCCCGGGCCTTGATGGTGGAGAAGGTGACGATCTGGGCCACGTGGTCGGACCCGTACTTCTCGGCGGCGTAGCGGATCATCTCGCCGCGGTAGCGCTCGTCGAAGTCCATGTCGATGTCGGGCATCTCACGGCGGCCGGTGTTCAGGAAGGCTTCGAAGAGGAGGTCGTACCGCAGGGGATCGAGGTCGGTTATGCGCAGGCAGTACGCCGCGCAGGACCCCGCCGCCGAGCCGCGACCGGGGCCGACCCGTATGCCCCGCTCCCCTGCGTAGCGCATCAGGTCCCAGACGATGAGGAAGTAGCTCGAGAACCCCATGGCGGCGATGACGCCCAGCTCCCGGACCAGGCGCTCGGCCACGTCACCGGGCACCGGATCGCCGTACCGGCGCCGCGCCCCCTCGAACGTGAGGTGCCGGAGGTACTCGTCGTCGGACGTGAACGGGGCCGGCAGCGGGAAGTCCGGGAGCTCGACCTTGCCGAACTCGATCTCGACGTTGGCCCGCTCCGCGATCTGCAGGGTGTTGTCGCACGCTTCCGGCACCTCGGCGAACAGGGCCCGCATCTCGGCTGCGGTCTTCAGGTAGTGCTGGTCGGTCTCGAACTTGAACCGCTTGGGGTCGTCGACCTGGGCGCCGGTCTGGACGCAGAGCAGGGCGTCGTGGGCGACGGAGCCCTCCTGGTGGACGTAATGGCTGTCGTTGGTGGCCAGCAGCGGGAGGTGGAGGTCGCGGGCGATCTCGATGAGATGGCGGTTGGTGCGGTGCTGGGCCTCCATGCCGTGGTCCTGGAGCTCGACGAAGAGCCCACCGGGCCCGAAGATGTCGCTCAGGCGGGAGGTGAGCTTGGTGGCCAGGGGCACGTCGCCGCGCAGCAGGGCCTGGAGGACGACGCCACCCAGGCAGCCGGTGGTGGCGATCACGCCCTCGTGGTGGCGCTCGAGCAGCTCCCAGTCCACCCGGGGCTTGTAGTAGTAGCCCTCCAGGTAGGCGGCCGACGACAGCTTCATCAGGTTCTTGTAGCCAGGGTTGGTCTCGGCCAGCAGGGTCAGGTGGTAGTAGAGCTTCTCCCCCTCGCCGCCCTCACCGCCGGTGTCGTCGACCCGGCCCCGCCGGACCGGACGCTCGAACCGGCTCTCGCCGGCCATGTAGGCCTCGGTGCCGAGCACGGGGGTGATCCCCGCCTTGCGGGCGGCGCGGTAGAAGTCGAGGACGCCGTACATGTTCCCGTGGTCGGTGATCCCGATGGCCGGCTGGCCGTCGGCCGCGGCCGCAGCCACGACCTCGTCGATCCGTGCCGCCCCGTCGAGCATGGAGTACTCGGTGTGGACGTGAAGATGGGCAAAATCTCCCACCGGGCGACCCCTTCGGCCGGCCCCCACTGCCTGTGATGCGGCTGTGGACGAGCCTGTGGACGAGTTACAGAGGTGTCATTCTACCGAGCCGGCCGGTCCGGTGCGGCCTCCGCCCGCGGTGATCGAGCGGACGGCGGTCGTGTCGGGCGAGAATGAAGCGATGGCGGGTGTGTCGCTGACCCCGGGGGCAGGTGCTGACGCTCCGCGCCAGGGGCTGTCGCTCGCGGGTCGACGGGGTGACGGAGGAGGAGGAGGTGGCCCGCGCTCTGGCGAGGGAGACGCTGGTGGCCGTGTCTCCTCGACCGCGACCCCTCGAAAAGGAACCTGTGCCATGACCGGCCCGGGGGGCCGGTCCGAGCAGCACTCGCTGGGACGCACTCACGGCGGGAGTATGGACCAGTAACCGACACCCGTTCGATCCTCGCCGGTGCCCGCTCGATCCTCCTCGTCGACTGGCCGGTGCGCGACGTGCCGAACGCCCTGGCTCTCGCCGGCTTGGAGGTCTTCGTCGACGGGGGGCCGGGCCCTGAGGACTGGTTTTCCTACGCCGTGGTGGACGGTGCGGTCGTGGAGCGCCGCACGGGCCGGCCGCCGGACCACGCCGACATCGTCTACACCTACCGGCCGCTCGACGAGTTGCCCGAGATCGTCGACCGCGCCCTGGCCGTCGGCGCTCACACCGTCTGGGTCCACTCCGGCGTCACCGTCGACGGTGCAAGGGACCCCGCCGGCTGCTGGCTGTCGGACGAGAACGCCTCCGCGGCGCGGTCACTCGTCGAGGGTGCCGGGCTCGCCTATGTCGACCGGCCGTACATCGCCGACGCGGCCCGTGGGCTCGGCTGACCGCGCCACCCGCCACGCCCACAGGATCACCGGCACCTGCAGCGGCAGGCGGGCCCACGCCACCACGGGCGAGCCGAGCGGGAACCCCTCGCCCGGGATGCCGCCGTCGAGCGCCATCTGCACGTTGGCAGGGAAAACGGCGACGAGCACGGCAACCGCCGCCAGCGCGCCCGGCCGGCGGGTGCGGGGATGGGCGATGAGCGCGGCGCATACGATCTCGGCCACCCCGCTCCAGCGGACCCAGAACGCAGGATTCCCGAGGACGCGCGGAACGATCCGCTCGTAAGACCGCGGCACCACGAAGTGAGCCAGACCGGCCACGAGCAGGAACGCGGCGAGCCCGAAGGCCGATCGTGCACCCCGGCTGTTCTTCATCTGCGAGTGGTTCGTCGCCGGCGGCCCCGGCGTACGGCGTCGACCAGCACGTCACGTGCCCTTGCCCACCCGCCACTGCTCGGCCGTGATCTCCCGCACCTGGAGGGGCCGACCATGCCCGGGATCCTTCGTAGTCAGGAAGTCGCGCATGCCGAGCTTGGCCATGACCCGGCCGGATGCCACGTTCTCGGGCTCGAAGATGCTGATGAGCCGGTCGAGGCCGAGCATCTCGAATCCCTGGTGGAGACAGGCCCCGCCGCCCTCGGTGGCCAATCCGCGGCCCCAGTGGTCGGGATGCAGCCGCCACCCGACCTCGACGGCGGGGAGCACCTCGGGCAGCCACGCAGGAACCATCAGGCCGATGTAGCCGATCAGCCGCCTCTCCCCTTTGCCCTCGGCGGCCCACATGCAGAACCCGTGAGTGGCCAGGTGCTCGGTCTGGCGCTCGACGAACCGTTCGGTCTCCTCCTGCGTCAACCCGCGACGGAACGGATGCCACCACATGGTCGGCTCGGCGAAGAGGGCGGCGAGCGCGTCGACGTCGTCCGGCCGCCACGGACGAAGCAGCAACCGGTCCGTTTCCACCGTTTCCACCGGCCGACGCTATGGCGTCAGCGACCGCGGTGTATCCGAATTTCGCGATCGCGGTAGCGTCCTGCAGCGAGCGGGAGGGATGCCTTCGGGCGCCTCCGGGCGGAGCAGCGCATGGCCGAGCGATGTGTGATCGATCCCTGGAGGCGGATGTCATGCGTACCTCCGAGTGCGGCAATGCCGCTTCAAAGCGACCTCCCTCCCGCTCGCTCCTCGACGACCTCGTCACGGATGCACCCTGGGTGGCCGCGGTGGAGCAGTTCCGGGCCCGCTGCCCGCGCCGCCGGGACCGGATCGACGAGTACGAACGGCTGCTCGAGGCCGGCGAGCACCTCAGGCTCGGCGCCGACGTGCTCGCCGGGCTCCACCGGCCGGCGCCGCCCGTCGAGGGTTGGCTGAACAAGGCGGACGGCCGCAAGAAGCGGGTGTTCCAGTACCCGCCGGCCGACGAGCTGCTCTTCCGTGCCGTGAACCGCCTGCTGCAGCCCGCCGCTACCGAGGCGGCGTCGCCGTGGTGCCGGTCGTTCCTGCCCGGTGGCGGGGCGCGTGCTGCCTTCCGCAGTGTGCTGGCCGACACGGACCTCGACGCCAAGGCGGCGTGCCGGCTCGACGTGCGCGACTACTTCAACTCGATCGACGTCGACGATCTCCTCGACCGGCTGCCCGATCCCTTCGCCGCCGGACCTGTGCGGGCACTGCTGGACGCCGCTCTGCTCGACCGCCGCGTGGACTGCGGCGGGCAGGTGGTCGACGGGGGTCGGAAGGGGGTGATGGCCGGCACGCCGCTGGCGCCACTCCTGGCCACGCTCTACCTGCGCGAGCTCGACTGCGAGGTGGCCGCCACCGGCGCGACCTACGCCCGCTACAGCGACGACATCGTCGCCCTGGCCGCGCCCGACGACCTGGTACTACTCGAGGAGCTGGTGCGGGCTCGCCTGGCCGAGCGCGGACTCCACGTGAACGAAGCCAAGTCCGCGCTCTCTGCGCCGGGGCAGCCCTGGGACTTCCTGGGCTTCCGGTACGCCGCCGGCCTCATCGGCCTGGCTCCGATCACCGAGCGGAAGCTGCGGGCCCGCTCGACCCGGCTGGCCCGCAGCCTCCTCCGGTGGTGGGAGCGCACCGGGGCCTCCCCTGACCGGGCACTCGCCGCGTTCGTGCGCCGCACCAACCGCCGCCTCTACGGCGTGCCCGGCGAGCGCAGCGACTTCTCGTGGGCAACGTGGTTCCTGCCCATGCTCGACGGGGCCACCGGCCTCGCCGCGCTCGACGAGCACGTGCAGCGGGAGGCCCGCTACGCCGCCACCGGCCGGCGGACAGCCCGCGCCCGGCGCACGATCGCCTACAACGCGCTCGTGGCCGCCGGCCACGTGCCGCTCGTCACCGCCTACTGGGCCATGCGCCAGGGCCCGGCCACCTACGAGGGGTTGGTCACCCGCCGGGCCCGGCTGGTCTGACGACGACGAGGCGCAGAAGGGAGAGGGCCGAGACGGCGGCCCACACGCCCTCGAGGAGCAGGAAGCCGGTGTCTCCGTCGATGGCGGCGACCACGGCGAGAATCCCCGATCCGACGACGTTCAGGGACAGGTAGCTCACCGATCCGGTCGTCACCCGGCCGAGCTGGGCCAGCACGAATGCCGAAAGGATGAGCACCGCACCCACGAGCTCGACCATCGTCTCCACGTCACCAGCCTCGCCGCCCTGCCCGGCGGAGGCGTGGACCCCCGGGGCCTCAGCTCGAGGCGAGCTGCGCGGCCACGGCGAAGGCCAGGTCCGAGCGGGCCGAGTCGTCGATCCCGTTGGTCTCGAGCACCACCCGTCGGTCACCTTCCACCAGGAACACGAGGGCCCGCCCGTCGGGCAGCGAGACCTGCGAGGCACCCTCGATGTCGCTCACCGGCGACCTACCGCCGGGTGGCTCCCAGGCCTGGTGCTCGGGATACAGCTGGTAGAAGAGGCCGACGGCCATCCCGCCGGCGGTCCACCGCCGTCCCATGCCGAACGGCTCCTCGACGATCTCGCTCCTGGTGGTGTGGGGCACGCCGGCCCGGTCGCGGTCGGCGATGGGCAGCACGGCCGCCGGATCGGAGAGCCCCCGCTCCCGCCAGCCGGGCCGGCCCAGCATGCCCGGCACATACGAGGTGCCCATGCGGGGGTCAGTGGCCACCGTCACCGATCCGCCTTCGGCTCCTGAGCGGGCCCGGGCTTCGCCGATCGCCCCCTCGGCCACCCCACGTGCCTGTTCCGCCACCTCCCTGGCCTGCTCGGCCAGCTTCTTCGCCCGGTCGAGAAATCCCATGGACGAACGCTAGCGTCACGCCTGGAGGACCGGACGATCGTGCTTGTGCGGTGGGGCTACGCAGTCATCGGAATGGCCTTGGTCCTGGCCGGATGCGCATCGACACCGTCGCGGGCAGTCATGGGTCGGGCGCTCCCGACCCATCCCGGCCCGCCCCCGGTGGTCGATGCCCACGACGGCAGCATCGTCCAGGACCGCAGCACGTTCTGGATCTTCGGTACTGCGTACGACTGCGGCTTCGGGCTGAACAAGGTCGGCACCCGCTGGTGCGGAATCCGCGCCTACTCCTCGACCGATCTGGTCGAATGGACGTCGCGGGGGTACGCCATCGAGCCCACAGACCTCTGGCAGCAGCGATGCGCGCCGCCCCGCTTCGGCTGCTTCCGGCCCCATGTCGCCCGTTCGCCCTCCACCGGGCAGTGGGTCCTCTGGGTCAACACCTACGATTCACCGATCGGCTACCGGGTGCTGGTGGCGTCCTCGCCCTCCGGCCCCTGGTCGGAGACGGTGGCCCCGACGCTGGCGCTGGGCGGCCGCGTCCTCCCGAGCCGCGGCGACCACGACGTCTTCGTCGACTCGACCGGCCGAGGGTGGATGGCGTATACCCTCCTCGTGCGCGGCGTGCCGACGGACATCGCCATCGAGCGGCTGAACGCCGGCCTCACCTCCGGCACCGGCGAGGTCGTGCGGCTGCCGCTGGGCACCGTCGAGGCGCCGTCGCTGTTCGAGCGTGAGGGCCGCTACTTCCTCGTCTACTCCGACCCCGCCTGCCCCTACTGCCCGGCCGGGACCGGCCTGGCGTCGGCACAGTCACCGCTGGGGCCTTGGCAGGTCGCCCCGACGCTGTCCGCCGGTTCGTGCAACGGGCAGCCGGCGGAGGTGGGCCAGCTCCGGCTGGCCAGCGGGCCCGTCTGGCTCTACGTGTCGGACAGGTGGCAGAAGGGAAACCCGAACCAGGCCCGGGCCACGATCTGGTGGGAACCGCTCACCTTCCGCGCCAACGGCCTGCCCGTCCCGCCCCGCTGCGGGCCCCCGTGGCGCGACGTGGCGCCATGACGCTGCCCTTCGACGAACGTCCCGCCGACGACACGCCCGTCCACACCGAGGACCTTCCCGACACCCCGCAGCGCGACAGGCGGATCCCGGCGCGGGCGTGGCTGGAGTCGCCCGCCGAGCTCCTGACTCTCGGCGAGGACTTCGGCGGCCGGGAGGCGGGCTACATCCGCCGGATCTCGGGTTGGCTGCTGTGGCGGTCCGGGCCGCCGACTGGCGCCGACACGTGCTACCTCGCGATCGCCGCCGACGCCCTCGACCTCCAGCACGCCTTCCGCCTCTTCCCCGACGGCTCGGGCCAGGGCGCAGGGCCCAGCGGGACGGTGCACGACCGGTTCCGGGCGTGGAAGGAGGACCTGCGTGACCACGGTCGCTGAGCGGCGGTCAGAGCGGCAGGCGGGGCCAGCCGTCCGGCAGTGGGTGGAGGCCGTCGGTGCGGCCGAGCCACTCGTAGGCGAAGGCGGGACCGGACGACGTCTCCACCTCCACCCGCCGGTACGACCGGCCTTCGTCCTCGATGCGGTCGAGCATCTCGACCGCCTCCCCCGCCCGCTCGGCGTCGAGGGCGACGAGGACGCCCGGGACGATGCCGTCGTCGTCAAAGCGGACGCCCGGGTACCCGTGCCCGGTGTCCCACAGCCGGCCCCGGGCGGTCACCCGTTCCCACGAGCGGGCATACGGCGCCAGCTCGGGCCACAGCACGTCGCCCGGCATCAGCGTGCCGTAGATGAAGAGCCGGATCTCGCCGTCCATTGCGCCATTCTCGGCCGTGGCCGCGACGTTCGAGAGATTTCTGCTCAAGTTCCGATCGCCGCGTGCCGATGAGGGGACAAGCGGTGCGTCGGGCCCGCGCAGCAACGTCGAAGGGAGCTCCCACGGAAGCCGGTAGCGAGCAGCCGCCCCGTCCGCTGGGACCGACGTCCCGCTTCAGCATCCGCCGGACCGGCGGGACAGTGGTCGTGGCCATCCACGGTCAGATCAGCTTCGACGACTGGGCCCGGGTCGACGCCGTCCTCCGGGACCTGATCGACGCCCAGGGCAACCTCGACGTCGTCCTCGATCTGTGCGAGGTCGGCTACCTCCAGCGCGACGCGGTGCCCCTCATCGTCAACGCCGCCCACCAGGCCCACAACCACGGCGGCCGCCTCCGCCTGGCCGACCGGGCCTGCCGGGACCGCCAGAACACCGACCGCTAGCGAACCGGCGTGCCGGCCTTCCGGATCGAGACGGAGGTCGACTCGCCGATGGAGCGCTGCTTCGACCTGTAGCGCAGCATCGACCTGCACCTCGAGTCGATGATCGCCTCGAAGGAGCGGGCGACCGACGGGGTGACGTCGGGGCTGATCGGCGAGGGCCAGGAGGTGAGTTGGCAGGCGCGCCATTTCGGCGTCCAGTGGCGGATGACGTCGCGCATCACCGAGTTCGACCCTCCCCACCGGTTCGTCGACGAGATGGTGCGGGGGCCGTTCGCCGCCTTCCGCCACGAGCACCATTTCCATCCCTCCGGTGGCGGGACGCGGATGACCGACGTCGTCACGTTCCGGATGTCGCTCGGACCCGTGGCCGACCTACCGGTCGGCCTCTACCTCAGGCGGCTCATGCGCATCCGCAACGACGTGATCCGGTCCAAGGCCGAGCAGGGCTGAAGGTCGCCGGCAGGCGTACCATGCGCTCGATGCGATGGCGGCGTGCGGTGGCGGCGGGGGCCCTGGCGGTGGCGCTGGCGGCCTGCGGGGGCGGCTCGTCGGGTAGCTCCCCGGGTGGCTCAACCAAGGCGGCCTGGACGGCCGAGCACGCCGAGGCCCTGGCCACGCTCACGACCGAGCTCGAGACGGCCCGGGCCACGCTGTCGTCGCTCCAGCGGCCCGACATCCTCGGGACCTGCACGCTGCTGCGGGACAGCCTCGGTGAGGCCCGCAAGGGCCTGCCGGTCCCCGACCCCCGGTCCGACGCCGCCCTCCGGGCTTCCCTCGACGCAGTAGCCACCGGCACCACCGACTGCATCGAGGGGGCGCGGGGCCCCGACATCCCGAGGCTGGAGAAGTCGTTCCGGGAGCTGCGGGAGGCCCGCACCCTCATCGAGGTGGCGACCCGCACGATCGACGCCTGGACGTAGGGCCCTACGACACGAGTACCTCTGACACGGGACGGCCGTCGGTGTCGACGCCGGTGAGGGCCACGATGCGACCGTCGGACACGGCAAGACCCCAACCGTCGGCGCCCAGAGACACCGGGACGGAACGGCCGTCGGCCAGTCGGGCCGAGACGCTCCGTACCTCCAGACCGGCACGGAAGATGGCGCCGGTCGAGTCGGTCGTGCCCGGACCTCCCACGAGTACCACCGCCGTGCCCCCCAGCGTCTCGACGACCCTCCCCGCCGGCCGGATGCCGCACGCGCCGGCCAGCGGCTGGTGTGTCGGAAGCGACGGCTGGGCATCGGCCTGACGCACATACGCGCAGTCGCGGGCGGCCACCAACACCAGCGCCGAGAAGCCCGTCCCGGTCCGGGCCACCTCGGACATCTCCGACTCGGGCACCGGCAGCGTACCGGTCGGCAGACCCGGCCCGCTGCCCGGCGGTGGCGGGTTGGACCGGGCCGAGGAGTTGGCGGTCTGCACCACCCGCACGCCGGCGGCGATGGCCTCGGCCTCCCGCAGCCTGGCCGGCGAGGCCGACGGGCCGGCATAGGAGGCGATGCGCAGTATCGACTGCGGTATCTCGCCCCGCCGGACCCGCACGCCCCCAGCCAGCACGCGCTCGCCACCCAGCCCATAGGCCGGGCCCGGGTCGAGCGGCCGGTTCTCGCGGTCGAAGCCGTACTTGGCCTGCACCGGGTCGTAGCCCACCACGACGATCACCCCGTCCGGCGGAAAGGCGCCGAAGGCAACATCGTCGCGGGCCAGGCGGGCCAGGGCGCGGTCGCTCTCGGAGAGCGGCCGGGTGCCCACCACCACGGTCGGGCCGAACGTGAAAAGGGTCGTCCACCCTTCCGTCGCCGGGAACTCCACACGGGGGCCTGCGGCCGCGCCACCCACGGTCGTCAGTGGAGTGGACGGCGGCCCGGCGACGACCTGGGTCAGACGGTCCGAGCGGTCGAGGAGGGGGACGACCGCCACGGCGCCGAGCACCGTCGCCAGCCCCGCAAGGGCGATCCGGCGCCTGGTTCGCCGCCGGCGGCGACAGTCGACCCGTCGCCGCAGCTCCTCCACGAGAGGAGGCGTGGAGGAAGGACGGTCGAGAAGCGCCCGAAGCGCCTTTGCAGGCTCGGTCTTCTCGGACCCGCCTCCCTGTTCTGTCATGAACCCACCTCCAGAGTGTCGGGTGCGCCGAGGACGGCGGCCAGCCGCCGACGGGCGGCGGTGAGGGTGGCCGAGACGGTGCCGGCGGCCACGTCCATGACCTCGGCGATCTCGGCCTGGGGCAGGTCGCAGACGTAGCGCAGGGCGATGGCGGTGCGCTGGCGGGCCGGAAGAGCGCGTACCGCGGCCCAGAGGTCGGGCTCGACGGCCGCAGGGCGCGCCGGCTCGATGGCCCGCGTCCAGAGGCGCTGCTCGACGGCTGCCCGCCGGAGGCGCCGGCGCAGGACGTTCACTGCCACCCGGTAGGTCCACGCCGCCGGCGAGTCCATGGCCGCCACCCGGTCCCATCGCTCGAGCGCACGGGTGAAGGCCTCGGCGGTGATCTCAGCTGCGACCTCGGGGTCACCCGAGGCGACGGTGAGCAGGGCCAGCACACGCGGGTGCTCGCTCCGGTACCAGGTGTCGAACGACGTGGTCGTTGGTCCCGTGTCACCCACCGCCCTCTCAAACCACGGTGGCCGTCGAATGCTTACTCTCTCCTATGGAAGATCCCTCAGTCGACGAGTTCGCCCGCCACCACCTCATCGTCACCGAGCTGCTCGGGCGCCTGCCGGGCGTGCGGGACGACGCCGACGCCTTTGCCTTCGCCTGCGCCGAACTGCGCAAGCACATCGCCAAGCTGGAGGAGACTGGACCCTCGGCCTGAGGCCGCTCTACAGGTAGGTGCCCGGGCGGGCGTTGGCGTTGTCGCCGCCGGGATCGGGCATGCCCGGCGCCAGGCCCGGACGGCGCATCTGCTGGAGCTGGGCCTGGGCCGCCATCTGCTGGGCGAAGACCGCGGCCTGAATGCCGTGAAACAGCCCCTCCAACCAGCCGACAAGCTGGGCTTGGGCCACCCGCAGCTCGGAGTCGCTCGGGGTGTCGCGGGAGAACGGCGAGCTGAGGCGGGCCAGTTCCTCCCGCAGGTCGCCGGAGAGGCCCTCGGCCAGCTCGTGGACCGACGTCTCGTAGATCTCGCGCAGGCGGGTGCGGCCGGCGTCGTCGAGGGGCGCTCGGCGCACCTCTTCGAGCAGCTCCTTGGTCATCGACCCGATGCGCAGCACCTTGGCCGGCGAGGCGACGGACTCGGTAGCCTCCTCCTCCGGCTCGGGTTCGGCGACGACGATGACGGGCTCGGGAATGACGGGGGTCTGGTCGGCCATAGGACCGATCCTTCCCCAGTTCAGCCCCGGCTAGCCAACAGCGGCACCAGCATCTCGGCCGAGCTGAGCGACCCGTGACGGCAGCGCATCCACTGCTCGCCGGGGTCGGCCGGGTCGAGCACCGCCAGCAGGCCGCGCGGGGCGACGACCACGTCGCCCAGGCGCTCGGCCACCTCGGAGGTGAGGGGCCCGCCGAACCACCCCTGTTCCACCGCCTCGTCGCGGGTGCGCACCCAGGCCACCTCGTCGTAGTGGCGGTGGGTGGCGTCGGCCAGGCGCTCCACGCCCCCGGGCCGGGCGTGGAGCCAGCGGAACCGTCCCTCGCCGGACAGCATGGTGGTGAGCCCGGCCACCTCCGGGTCGAGGGTGACGACCCTGTCCCCCACGTCGACCTGGCCGTGGTCGGAGACCACGAGGAGGGCGGCACCCGCCGGGAGGACGTCGATGAGGTCGTGGACGATTCGGTCGGCGGCCACCACCTCGGCGTCGTAGGTGGGACCGAAGCCGAACTCATGCGCCACCTTGTCGACACCGTCGTAGTAGGCGTAGACGAACCGCTCGCCGTCGCGCAGCAGCGAGGCGACGGTGGCCACGATCGTGGACGGCATCCGCCAGCCGTACATACGGGACCCGGCCATGTGGGCGCGGGTGAACCCGGACTCGGCGACATCGGCCCGGGTCACCACGGGGGCCTTGGTGGCGCCGAAGGGCTGCATGGGCTGGAAGTCCTCGGGCGGGATGGAGACCCGGGCGTCGCCGGCGGACGTCTTCCACCGCAGGACGTTGAGGACGGCGTCGCCGTTGACCCGCAGCCGGTAGCCGAGGATGCCGTGGGCAGCCGGCGGAGCGCCGATGGTGATCGAGGTGAGCGCCGCCGCGGTGGTGGACGGTGCGACCGTGGTGATCGGCCCGCCGGCCATGGCGTTCATGGTGGGGGCCAGACCCGGCCGGTCCTTGAGCTGGGCCCATCCCAGGCCGTCGAGCACCAGGAGGACGACCTGGGAGGCTCCGACGGCCGGGGCGGGCAGCCACGCCGGCGCCGGTGCCGCCCCGCTGTAGCGGCCGCTGCGGACGGCAGCGGCGACAACCTGGTCGATGCAGGCCCCGCCGTAGTCGGGCAGGGTCGGCTGGTCGCTCTCGCGCATCGGCCGCTCAAGCTAGTGCTCTCCACCCGCAGCGGGCGCCACCGCCGTAGGATGGATCACGTGAAGGTGTCCACGAGAGGTGACTACGCGAGCCGGGCGTTGCTCTCCCTGGCCCTCCACGCCGACGGCGCCAAGCCCACCTCGGTGCGCGATATCGCCGAGCGCACCGGCCTGCCCCAGCCCTACCTCGAGCAGATCCTCCTGGCCCTCAAAGGCGCCGGGCTGGTGCGCTCCAAGCGGGGGGTGGGGGGAGGCTACGTCCTGGCCCGGCCGCCGGCCGAGCTGACCCTGAGCCAGATCGTGAGCGCGGTCGACGGTCCGATTGTGGCCGGTGACTTCGGCGAGCCCCACCAGAACGGTGCCTGCAGCCACGAGGGCCAGTGCGTGCTCCTTTCGGTGTGGGCCGACGTCGGCGAGCACATGCGCCAGCACCTCGACTCCTTCACCCTGGCCGACATGGTGTCGCGCTCCCGGGGCCAGGGCGCGCCCGTGCCGGACACCGACTCCGAAGTCGCCCTGGCCGTCTCCACCTGAATCTGGGTCAATTCGCATCGACCGGGCGCCGTCGGATGACCCAGGTTTGTTATCGCTCGTCGACGGTGGCCAGGATGAGGTGCCAGGAGGCCAGGCCGTGCCGGCACCAGGAGTCGGGGGTGACGAGGCACTCGTCGGGGCAGCGGCACACGCCGTCGGCCAACCACTCTGCCAGCGTCTCCTCGTCGGGAGGGGCCCATCCGCTGTTGACCTCGAACCAGGCGAAGGCGTTGTCGACCGCCTCTGCCGCCCGAGATTTCACCGCCGAAATTCTTTCATGCCAGGAGCCCTACGAGGCGTAGCGTTCACCCCATGGGGATCGCGATGGAGTTGGTACCGTCGGCGCTCGCGGTCGATCCGGGGCGCCTGGGAAGCATGAAGGTCCACCTGACCAACAGCGGGCCCGAGGCCTGCGAGGTGGCGGTGGAGGTCCCCGTCCGGGGACCGGGACTGGTCGTGGGTGCACCCCGAGTCGTGCTCGGTGTCCCCCGGCCAGGAGGTGGAGGTGGCCGTGTTCTTCAAACCGAAGTGCGGGCCGCATCCCACCGCCGGCAGCCACACGGTCGAGATCGTGGCCCGGGCGTCCGGCGCCGCCACCGCCGCCGCCGCCCAGGGTCATGGCACCGTCGACGTGGGCACCTTCGTGGACACGGTGGGCACGCTCGAGCCGATGGTGGCCTACGACCCCATGACGTCGTCGTACACCTTCAACCTCGAGAACCGGGGCAACGTGCCGGTGACCGCCACGCTCAGCACCGATGACCCGTCGGGGGCGCTCGAGGTGCACGTGCAGCCGACCCGGGTCAGCGCCGCACCGGGAGAGACCGCCACGGCCGCGGTGCAGGTCCAGGCCCGCAAGAAACTCAAGCGGGGCGAACAGACCTACCGGGTGTGCGTGCTGGCCCAGGTCGACGGCGGCTCGGATCTGAGGATCGAGGGCGCCTTCCGCCAGCAGGGCCTCAAGCCGGCGAAAAAGTAGCCCGGCCGGCTCAGGCCGGGCGGAGGGTCGGGTCGTCGGCCTTGGCGACCTCTTCCGGTCGCAGGCCCTTGAGGACGGCGTTGGCGGCGGGAGCCGCGTTCTCCGCCACGTCGACCAACCGCACCTCGGCCTTGGCGCCCAGGGCCGCCAGGGCCGCGGGCTGGCCCCGCACCACCACACCGAACACGAGCGCCGAGGTGGGGGCGAAGTTCTTCAGGGCCTTGTCGAGCCGGGCCGCCTCGGCGGTGTAGAAGGTCTTGAACGCCGGATCTGTGACCGTGGGGATGAGCTTCCTGATCTCGTCGCGCTCGGCCGTCGTGGCCTCCGTCTGGCTCTTCGACCAGGCCGCCAAATCACCGATGACGACCGCCGGGGCAATCCCAGGGGGAGCGACGAGGAGGGCGACGACCGGCGTCGTCCCGACCAGTGCCCTGGCCTGGGCCTGGGTGGAGTACTTGGCCAGGGAGACGACCGCCACCCGCTCGTCGCGCGCCGCGGCGAGGGCCGCCTTCCGGGCGGTGATGTAGCTGGGGATCTCGGTGCCGGGGGCCGGACCGACCTGGGTAGGGGCAGGCAGGGTGGTGACCGTCTCCACCACCGGCTGCTCCCTGGCCGGCGGCGGCGCGTCGCCGTCGTGGATGATCGACAGGCTGACGAACACCGTCACGGACAGGACGGCCACGAAGACCGCCACGGCCAGAAGGCGGATGGTCCATCGGGCCTCCCGCTCGTCCCGGTCGTCGTAGACGGGGACGGGCTGTGTCCGGGTGTCACCGTAGGGGGGCAAGCACAGCCTCCAGGTCGGCGGGCAGTGGGGACTCGAACTGGCGGCGATCACCTGTCGTGGGGTGGTCGAACGCCAGCAGGGCCGCGTGCAGGAACGGACGGGCGACGGGCACGGCCTGACGCGCACCACCGTACCGGGCATCGCCCACCACAGGGTGACTGATGGCGCCGAGGTGGACGCGGACCTGGTGGGTGCGGCCGGTCTCGAGCCGGCACTCGACCAGCGTGGCCTCGGCCGGCTCGGTGAAGCGGGCGAGCACCCGGTAGTGGGTGCGGGCCGGCCGGCCCCCGGTCACCACGGCCATGCGGGTGCGGTCGGTGGACCGCCGGCCCACTGGCGCGTCGACCACGCCGGCTTCGGTCTCGATGGTGCCGACGGCCAGGGCGAGGTAGCGGCGGTCGACGGTGCGGGCCGCCAACTGGGCGACCAGGGAGTCGTACGCGGCTGGTGTCCGGGCCACCACCAGCAGGCCGGACGTCCCCTTGTCCAGGCGGTGGACGATGCCGGGGCGCTGCGGGTCACCCGCGCCGGCCAGGTCGGGAAAGCGGCCGAGGAGGGCCTGGACCAGCGTGCCCGTGGCCCGTCCGGCCCCGGGGTGCACCACGAGACCGGCAGGCTTGTCCACCACGATCACGTCGTCGTCGACGTGCACCAGGGGGAGATCGTCGCCCCCGGTCTCGCCGGTGAGCGCGGCACGGGCCGTGGATTCGGGAAGGTCGACCTCGAGCTCCTGGCCGGCGACGACCCGCCGGGCGCGGGTGACGATGGCACGGCCGCCCAGGCGCACTGCGCCGGAGGCGATCAGGTCGGTGGCCTCGGAGCGGGGCAGGTCCCAGATCAGGCACAGGACGCGGTCGAGGCGCTCGCCGTCGAGGGTCGGCGGGATTCCGACGGTGCTCGTCTCGCGGCTCACTCGCGTGCCCAACTGGCCACGAGGAGCAGGATGCACCCGCATGTGATGGCGGCGTCGGCAACGTTGAACACGGGCCAGAATCCCACGTCGACGAAATCCACGACCGCACCCTCGAGGAAGCCGGGAGAGCGAAAGACCCGGTCGGCCACGTTTCCGAACGCGCCGCCGACCACCAGGCCGAGGGCGAGGGCGAGGGGCGTGCGGGTGCTCGCGTCGCCCCGAAAGACCATGACCAGCACCAGGACAAGCGCGGCGACGGCCAGGAACGGCACGAACGCCCCCCCTAGGCCGAACGCCCCGGCCTTGTTGCGGACAAGGGCGAGGCGCACGGATCCGAAGAGGTCGACCGGCCCGTCGGCGAGGGCCGACATGGCCCACTGCTTGGTGGCCGCATCGAGGACCAGCACGGCCGCGGCGACGGCGGCCACCAGGCCGGTCCGTCGTCGAGCGTCGGGGCGCGCCGGCTCGACGGGGGCCGGTCCGCTCTCGTTCAGCGGCCGGCCGTCGGTGTCAGCGACGCGACAGCCCTCCGCTCTTGCACCGTACGCACAGAGCCGCGTACGGCAACGCCTTGAGGCGGGCCTTGGGGATCGGGGTGGCGCAGCGCTCGCAGATGCCGTAGGTGCCGGCGTCCATCTTGGTCAGGGCCCGGTCGATCTCGTCGACGGAAGCCCGGGCCTGGGCGCTGAGGGCCAGGTCGCGCTCGCGCTCCACGTTGAGGGTGTCGCCCTCGCCGGACTCCTCGTCGAACTGGATGTCGCCGGGCTCCATGTCCTCGGCCAGCATCTCGGCCTCCAGGCGCAGCGATTCCGCCACTTCGACGTAGCTGGCCCGCTCGGTGACGAGCTCCGCCCGTTGCTCGATGAGAAATTTGTCGTGGGTGGCCGTGGTGGCGCTGCTGGTGGCAGTGCTGGTGGCAGTGGCGCTGGTGGCAGTGGCGCTGGTGGCAGTGGCGCTGGTGGCAGTGGCGCTGGTGGCAGTGGCGCTGGTGGCAGTGGCGCTGGTGGCAGTGGCGCTGGGCGCGG